>Ga0247611_10000241_pt1 | contig 115499 bp, 92 predicted proteins | sample 177DNAGHGhighgp2_FD_192422 | JGI IMG/M metagenome (GOLD analysis project Ga0247611, IMG submission 192422) | Sheep rumen microbial communities from Palmerston North, Manawatu-Wanganui, New Zealand - 1770 DNA GHGhigh gp2 | ecosystem: Host-associated > Mammals > Digestive system > Stomach >... | reverse complement strand
TAACACTCATAATACTAAAATTTAAAGTTAAAAATTAAAAAGTAAAAATTAAAAAGTAAAAATTAAAATTTAAAGTTAACAAAATAAGGTTTCGCGTTGCTCAACTGATTAGGGAGTCAAGGAGTCAAAGCCCCTTCCCGGCCTCCCCCTTAAAGGGGAGGAAGATATTAATTAAAGAGATAAGGAGTCAAGACAATAGCTTTGTCCTTTCATCTCCTAAAAGCCAAGCTTTAAACGTATCGCAAAGTTACGAAAAATATTTCACTCATGCAAATATTAACGCATTTATTTTCAGTAGTTTGTGTTAAAATAACTAAAGAAAAACGAGAGATGTTTCCCGATTTCCAAAACGGCCCTTTTGACCCTCTGAAACGAGCCCTTTCACGCCGTGAAACGAACCCTTTGGGAACAAGAAACGAGCCCTTTCATCACCTCAAACGACCCCTTCAATCACCTCAAACGACCCCTTCAATCACCTCAAACGAGTCCTCTTGCAACAAAAAGACAGCGACTATAGCCGCTTCCACAACCTCAATATCCTGGCCGCCGAGCTCTGTGCATTCAATGGCGAAGCAAGGATAAAGAAATGATGGGAGCTTGTCACGCTGTCACAAAGAAGATCCCGATATTGGAACCTTAAGATTGTTGTTATCATTCTCAGAGTATCCAAAATCGGGAAATGCTTTGTGACTGTGTGACAGCGGGACAGCCTAGAAGGGTATTTCTTCCTGAAGCGCGGCCTCCTCCTGTGCTTCCTCAAAAGCCTTGACGGTCTGAATGTAGTAATAGTTGATGCGATTCCCGCCCTCTCTTACCTGCCAACGGGCACCATCTTTCTTCTGATTGGTCATGGTTGCAGGGTTGAAGCAGTAGATGTGCTCCGCATACAGGCACCAATCCTTCAGGCGTTCGGTGAAGATTTTCGGCGACATGTGACTGTGCGTTTCCTGTACAAAAGCATTATACAACGTATTTGAACTAACTTTCTGATCGAGGAACTCACTTCCTTCACAGAGGTTCTCGTCAAACCATTCGCGACAGTTGTCGCCTATTACGACCTGTAGTTCGCGCTGCTCAATGTTCTTGACAGGTGGCATCTGGCGGCGGTCGGCAACGGGCATACCGAGAAACATCTGCAAGCACTCCAGCATAAAGTGGATGTCTGCCTGCCAGTCGGTCTCAGCATACTCCGAATCCAAGAGGTTCTGATGGTATTCGTCGCTGATTTTGCGAGTCTCATGGTAATTGTTGAGTTTTGTCTTGACGTGGTAATAATCAGAAACGACAACCGGTGCAAAGCGCCCTTCAGTAGAGGGGCTGTGGTCTTTCAACGTATGGTTGGTGGCAATGCCGAATTTCGGAGCCTTGCTGAATGGGATGACCACTGGGTCTTTGCCCTTACGCTCCACTTCCATGTCATCGCTGATTTTGGCGTAGAGTTCGTTGAAGGCGAGGTTTTCCGGGCATTCGTCAACAATGACAAGCCCCGTACTTTCCTTCACCCCTGAGAACCCAAACTGCTGGTTGCTTTTCTTCGCCAGGTTCGACATGTCTATGTACTCCATTTTCAGCAGAGCACCTACGGCCTTCAGCAGGAAGGTCTTTCCTGAACGTCCGTTACGCTCCTTGGTACTGTTGCCTATGGCATAGTCGAGGAGCAAGGCTGCATAGGCTGCCGAAGGCGACTTGTGGCGGTGCAGCAGATAACCGATCATCTGCATGATGACAACCAGTGCCTGCATTTCTTCTGCCTCTTCCTCTTCCGTTAACGGTAACCCCAGTTCAACCTTCTTGCGCCAGTGCAGGCGAGCCATGTTTCTTACTACACGCATCAGCTTGCTGGGTGCATCCTCGGCAAAGGTGATGATGTAGCGGCCATCCTCGTTTTTCTTCCATGCGAACTGAGGCTTCATCTTGCAATACATATGCTTAATGACACTTTCCTCCCAAACGTAACGGCCATCAGTATAGGCAGAATAAGGCTGATGGCTGATACCATCGGCAGTCACCGTTACCTTGCAGTTGTCGAAGTACACCATCTGCGACGTTGCCGTGGCGCTGCTGAAGTCCATGTCATCACGCATGGTAAGATGACCTGTGCTGTCAGTAATCATCGTACGGCAGCTCTTCATCAGCGTGTTCTGCAGGAGTTCGCTGACCCCTTCGCGCTCGCACCATTCCTTCAGGAAGTTATGGATATCCTTGGCCGACACACGGCTGACTATGCCGTTCATCTCATGGATATACTGCGGCTTGGGGTCGTTGGTAATCTTCAGCTGGCTAAAGCCATTCAGCCACAGAAAATAGGTCAGAGCCGTCTCAGAGATGGTGTAGCAGCCCTTGCCGTTCTTGTCCGTCTGATAGTCGGCAAAGCGCGACTTCTTGGCGCGTTTCACCAGTTTCTCCATGTCGCGCTTGTAGTGGTGCAGCAGGATATAGTCCTTCAAGTCCTTGCGCAGTCCATGACGGGAGTCGTGCAAGCCGCCCATGTCCTCGTCTGTGAACCATACCACATAGAGATCGGGATAGCGCAGGGCCAGTCGGCGTGCAGTCTCGCGGCCCGTCTCGTCATGGTCGGCAATCAGAACCACACGTTTGGCATACAACTGAAGAGTACGGAATGTTGTTTCCGACAGGTTGGCCGTCTCGCTGTTCAGCCATACGGGCTGATGACCCATGCTCAGGCAGTTGACGGCATCGCTGCCTCCTGAGACCAGAATCACCATGTCGAGTTTCGCTTCATTGTTAGCCATGAACTTGCTGCGCAGCGCATTCAGTCCAAACACATAATCAGAAGGCTTTTCTCCGATGCTACTGAAACGGAAACGCTTGTCATAGTTCTTCGCCTCATAGAGCTTCTGAAAAGAGCCAGGCGTGCCGTCAGCATTCGTATAAGCACAATGTTGAACAAAGATAGGGTAGGTGGGCGTTGACTTCTTGATGGTGGTTTTCCCATCCTTAGTACTTTGAACAGACACCACGGCCTGCCATCCGAGTTCTGTGAGGTGTTCCGGTTTTACGCATGGTCCCCATGTGCGTAGTTCCTCACTTGTAAAACCATCACGGCAGACCACAACAGGTGGTTTCCCTATCTCTTCAGGAAGGGCAGGGCGTTGCTCTATGTCGGGTTTGTTCACCGACTTCTGCAGCGTTTCCTCCACGCCGAACCTTTCAGCCAATTCGTGAATGGCAAGCGAGAACTGCGACTGCACATAGCCACGCTCTCTCATATAAAGGTCAATCGGTGAGAATTTACCACAGCCGTCGCCCATGCCGTAGTCTTTCACATGCCAGCAGTCACCGCCATCCTTTGGAGGATAGAGGTAAGCCGATGGAGTGCGTTCGTCAGGACGAAGGCGAAAAGCCTTCTTGGGGGTGTTTGCAACTTCGGCTGCTGCAGGACAGCAGTCGATAATGATCTCAAGTCCTCTGTTAGATGCGTCGAGGATACGCTGAAGCAAATCAAAATTGTATTCCATATCTTTAATTTTATAATAATTTTTGTCTGTCAGCGAAAAACATGCGTCGATATACTGGCTCGTAACAAAACGAAAGCAACCGAAGAAACGCACTGTTCTCCGGTTGCAAAGTTAGGAACAAGCCCCTATCTATTAATGCATAATCAATAGATTTATCTCACTAAAAGCAAAAATACAAATCAATACAAATGAAATCCTTCAGTGTATACAAATTGTGCAAATAACACAAATGGACAAGAGGGCGTTTTTTACTTATTTTACACATCTCTTTTTCTCATATAAGTGTTCCAGTTCGCCTCGGTGGCACAATACAATTTGGCTGCGTTCAATATTCTCCATAAATCGCGTCGGTGACTTTTATTAGAGATTATATGAGATTTCAGAGCGTTGACTACCTTATTTGCCACTTCCTCGTCTTTCAGCCCATTAATATCTTTGAGAAAAGTTACCACCGCCTCCCTATCATTAAAGAAAATGTGGGTAAGCAAATTAACCAACAGCTCATTGTCCTCTGGAGCATTCCATCCTATGTGGCCTTGTTTTCTTTTGGCCTTTTCCACTTCCAGTTCCTGCATATTCGCAGTCAATTGCATTGTCAGTTCCTGCACCTGTAGTTCCAGCTTTTCTTTCCCCGTCTTCAGTTCTGAGTTTTCCTGCTGCAACAGCGAATACTCCTGCTGCAACTTCTGATGCTCCGCACTTTCGTGCTCGATGATTTTCGTTTTTATCCGCTCTATGTCAGCACTGGTGTAGGTCTCGTTGACCGCAGACGGCTCGCCGATATAGTCGTAACCATCTGTTATAGGATGTTCATCCACCCACTTCTTCACATAACTGATACTTCTCCGTATCGCCTCCAAATCGGTGGGAGCAGAGCTCATGTCTTCCATGTTCTTAATGAAAGCATTGAAATACTCATTATTTTTCGAGGAGCGTATCATCGCGTAAGCACAGAGAAGAATTATTTGCGAACCTTTGTATCCGTTATACATCTGCCCACCTATCAGTGCTATGGCAGCTCGCTCAATAAGCAGTTCCGGCCGCTTGACACTCTGAAGCGTTTGCACCACACGCTTGGCATTATACCACACGTTGGCTTCGTCCTGCCTAGTATCAAACTCCTTGCTCAAGATCTTGATGACACCGCTCATCCCACGGAATAACTCCTCCTCGTTGTATTCAATGTAGAGATGGTCCATCTCATTTCCGTTGTGAGCTACATAGGCGAATAATGGTTTCACATCCTTTTTTTCCTCCTCCTGTACCTTCTTCAACAATTCTTCTTGCGTAAGAACCATGTTTATTTGCTCGTTGATGTATTTTAGGTGAGCGTCATTGTACACCCCCATGTTTTTCTTTAGCCTTGGAAAAACTATCTCCTGATACAATTGGTCATCACGATGAAGATAATAGAGAATAATATAGACCCGACATAGAACGGCATGATATAATCTTGGCGTATTAACACCGTTAAAGGCTCGGTTGAGTTTCTTAGCTTCCATCACAACGGTATCTACAGCAAACTGGTTGTTTTCAATCTGCTGGCACATCTTGATGGGGCCATCCCACAGCGGAGTTGCAGAGTCTATTTGGATACATAGATAGTTTATCGGACTACAAACGCGTTCTTGTAGCACATTGAGCTTGGTTTGTGAGATGATGGGCGTGTTGTTCATTGTTTATTACATATATTTTTTTCTCCACAAAATTACAAAATCTTCCAGTATGTCCCAAACATTTTCCGAAAATTGTTAACATCTTCCAATTTTTCTTCGTATCTTTGCCCTCGGTTCATACCGAAACCTTAGTGTAGAGGTGGAACAACGACATATAGGAAAGCGTCATTGATGCTTTGTTTTTGGCTATCTGAAACTTCCACAATGATAGACCAGTCAAGAGCAATAGCGGAGGTGAATGCTACGGGTGTAGTATATACTCCCGGAGTGTGCCGAGGGCGAACTGTGCCCTCACGCACACTTTTCGGGGTGCATTTTATACTGACCAGCGTGGGTATTCAGACTCTGTTCGTTCACTGGTCGGGCTGTGGAAGGCCTCAGATAGCAGAACGAGCAGATGAGGATACCCCGCTTTTTGTATGTTGTTAACAAGAACGAAGAAACCCTCTGACACTTGGGTATCTGTCAGACCATTTACTTCTGACCGATGCTCGACAATGCGGTTGACATATTGGAAAACAATCTCCAGCCCGAGGTGTTGGAACAGCTACTCCGTGACCACACAACCCAGCGGAAAATTGTCTGGGCCACACACGACTATGAGCAACTTGGCAAGGGTTATCAATATTCTGACGAAATCTGTCAAGAGAATATAACTGGCGATAACGGTCAAGTAATCAAACCTCGCGTCCTGAAGTCAAAAGAGCAACAGACTGATCGCTCCAAAGATATGGCAGAAGTGTTCACACCATCGTGGGTGTGTAATGCTCAGAACAATTTGGTGGATGAAGCGTGGTTTGGACGCAAGGATGTGTTCAACATTGAAGACACGACACAGCACATATGGCAGACAAATTCCAATCCAGTTTCTTTTCCTGAGGGCAAGACTTGGCGTGATTATGTCAGGGCTACCCGTATGGAAATGACTTGTGGCGAAGCCCCTTATTTGGTCAGTCGCTATGATACAACTACTGGCAATCCAATTCCTCTGCAAGACCGCATAGGATTGCTTGACCGCAAACTTCGTGTGGTCTGCGAGAACACCAGCGAAAGTGGTGAATGGTTGGAGTGGGCACAAACCGCTTATAAAAACACATACGGCTTCGAGTGGCAAGGCGATTCCTTGTTACTGGCCCGTGAGGCTCTACTCCTATCTTTCATTGAATACTATCAGGCAAAGTTCGGCAAGGTTCCTTTGGAGAAGAGTATCAAGTATATTGCTTACATCATCAGCTGGAACCTTTGGCAGATGGACGGACTAAAAGGAGTAGTACCTGACTCATGCAGGAATGGTGTTGTTGAAATCGTCCCATCCCTATTTGGCGACATAGAGCAGCGTGTGGATTGTGTCGGCTGTCAACAAGAGGATATCCGTAAGCACAACGGCACCTACTGTCTTATCCGTGACTGGGGAGTGAAAGACCCAAAGACAGGAGAAATGAACCGTAAGATAAGATTTATAGACCTAATGAAATAACCCAGACCTATGGCTACATTTGAATCCTCATTGAAATCACGTCTTATCTACATCTTCGCCATTGGCGATGATTGGCATAAGGACTGTCTGAAGATAGGCGAAACCACCTTGGATGATGACAATGGCGGTCTGCTGGCTCCCAACGACATATTGCTTCAGGAGGCTGCTCGCAAACGAATAGACCAATACACCAAGACGGCAGGTATCCCTTACCAACTGCTGCATACGGAACTGACCATATATATAAAAGGTGGTACAGTCTGCTCATTCAACGATAAGCAGGTTCATGCAGTATTGGAGCGTAGTGGCATCAAGAAGAAGGTGTTCGACACGGTGAAGGGTGCTAATGAGTGGTTCTGCTGTGATCTTGAAACTGCAAAGAAAGCCATCCGTGCCGTGAAGAACGGGCAAATGAGCCTGAATCCTGGTGACATCACTACCAAACAAACACCCATTGTCTTCCGACCTGAACAGACTGCGGCCATTGAGAAGACCATCAAACAGTTCCGCAGGAGTAGTCAGATGCTGTGGAATGCCAAGATGCGCTTCGGAAAGACTCTGTCTGCATTAGAGGTGGTAAAGCGTAAGGAGTTCATGCGCACGCTGATTCTGACACATCGCCCTGTAGTGGACGAGGGCTGGTTTGAGGACTTCCAGAAGATATTCTTCGACCGCAAGGACTATTACTATGGTTCTCGCAACAAGGGAGAGACATTCGATAAGCTTGAAACGTTGGCAGCCAAAGGTTGCAGGTATGTCTATTTTGCCTCGATGCAAGACCTGAGAGGTTCTGACCTCGTAGGCGGCAAGTTCGAGAAAAACAGTAAGATATTCGATGCTCCCTGGGACTTCCTAATCGTAGACGAAGCACATGAGGGAACGCAGACCGAATTAGGAAAGAACGTTGTAAATGAGTTGGTAAAGTCACACACCAAAGTACTACGTCTTTCCGGAACTCCCTTCAATCTGCTTGACGACTATTCCGAAGATGAAATCTTTACTTGGGACTATGTGATGGAGCAGCGCGCAAAAATGGAATGGGACTTGACGCACTTTGGCGACCCCAATCCATACGAGTCGTTGCCTGCCATCAATATCTACACTTATGACCTTGGTAACCTGATGTCTGAGTATGTGGAAGATGAGAAAGCATTCAATTTCCGTGAGTTCTTCCGCACGAAGGAGGATGACACGTTTGTTCATGACAAAGACGTGGATCATTTCCTCGATTTGCTTTGCAAGGATGACAAAGATTCGCTCTATCCCTATAGTCGTGACGAGTTCCGCAAGATATTCCGTCACACACTTTGGGTTGTTCCAGGTGTTGCCAGCGCCCGCGCTCTAAGCGCAAAACTGAAAACACATCCTGTGTTCAGCTTGTTCGAAAAGGTAAATGTAGCTGGTAACGGCGACGAGGACGAAGAAAACGCCGAGGCATTGAAGATGGTGAACGATGCTATCGGTCCAGACCCTGATGAGACCTTCACAATCACGCTTTCCTGCGGACGACTGACCACAGGAGTCAGCATAAAGCCTTGGACGGCAGTATTTATGATGGCTGGCTCGTTCAGCACATCGGCGGCACAGTATATGCAGACTATCTTCCGTGTCCAGACGCCATTCACATGGAAAGGGCGTATGAAGGAGCAATGTTATGCTTTTGACTTTGCACCAGACCGAACGTTGCGTGTCCTTGCAGAAACAGCAAAGGTAAGTGCAAAGGCGGGCAAGCAGACTGATGAAGACCGAAAGATACTGGGAGATTTCTTGAATTTCTGCCCCATCATCAGCATAGACGGCTCGCAGATGAAGCCCTACGACGTGAACAAGATGATGAGCCAGTTGAAGAAAGCACAGATAGAAAAGGTGGTACAATGCGGCTTCGAGGATAGTTCACTCTATAATGACGAGCTGCTGAAACTGACGGATGTGGAGCTGCGCGACTTCGATGACTTGAAACGCACCATTGGAACTACAAAAGCAATGGCCAAGACGGGTGATATTGACGTGAACAATCAAGGCTTCACCAATGAGCAATATGAAGAGAAGGAAAAACTGGAGAAGAAACCAAAGAGGGAGCGAACTCCGGAAGAGCAAGCACGGCTTGATGAACTGAAAGCCATGAGTAATCAGCGACGCAATGCTATTTCGATATTGCGTGGAATATCTATTCGTATGCCTTTACTTATCTATGGTGCTGAGTTGAAGAGTGAAGAGGAAGAAATCACTATTAACAACTTCGCTTCCTTGATAGACGATCAATCGTGGGAAGAGTTCATGCCAAAGGGAGTGGACAAAGAGAAGTTTGAGAAGTTCAAGAAATACTACGACCCTGACGTGTTCCGCGAAGCAGGCAAGCGTATCCGTGAGATGGCTCGTGTGGCAGACAACTTCACCATTGAGGAACGTATAGAACGAATCTCAGCCATCTTCAACACCTTCCGCAATCCCGACAAGGAAACCGTCTTGACACCTTGGCGAGTGGTGAATATGCACATGAGCGATTGTCTCGGAGGCTGGTGCTTCTATGATGACGAGTTTAAACAACCGTTGACTGTACCCCGTTGGGTAAGCCAAGGACAGGTCACAACAGACGTGTTCCGTCCCAATGCACATATCCTTGAAATCAACTCCAAGAGTGGCCTCTATCCTCTCTATGTGGCTTACAGCATTTATCGCAGTCGCGTTGAACAGGCAAAGCAAAAGTATGGTGAAGTGGGACACGGCTTTGCCAAGAGTCTTTGGGATGCTACCATCGAAGAGAATATTCTCGTGGCCTGCAAGACTCCGATGGCTCGCAGCATCACCAAACGCACCCTCGCAGGCTTCCGAAAAGTCCGTGTGAATGCTCAATATTACAAAGATTTAATCGAAAACATTTCAGAACGTCCAGAGGCTGTTGTCAACACATTCCGTGATGGCAAGCACTTCTGGAAGATTAACGATAATACGAATATGAAGTTAGACGCAATAGTTGGAAACCCACCATATCAAGAAATGAAGGGATCTGAAACAAATAACACTTCATTCGCTTCGGCTGTATATCCTTCATTTATTGATATAGGCATAAAGATAACTGCAAATTATGTGTCATTAATAACTCCAAGTCGTTGGATGACAAAAACAGGTCAAGGTGTATCTGACACTTGGGTTGAGAAGATAATAAGATGTAATCATGTTATGTTAATCCATGACTACCATGATGCAACAGACTGTTTCAAGGGGGTTGAAATAAAGGGAGGAGTATCTTATTTCCTTTTATCCACAAAATATAAGGGAAAGTGTACATACTCAATAACAACAAACGGGACAACAAATAGTTATTATGACTATCTTGATTCAACGGGGGCAGGAGTCGTAATAAGAGATGTTTTTGCTAAGAATATTATTGATAAAATCAGAGCAGTAGAAGGCGATTATTACAAGGAAAAAACATTTGCGTCTCTTGTTGGTCCCGTTCACCTTTTTGACAAGGATGGACAGTTAGGAACCAGTTGGAGTGGATTCGTTTTAGAAAAAGACGATAAACATCCAATTAAATACTACCTAAACAAAAGACTTGTTCCATCTGGAGAAGCCTGGATATGTATAGATGATATACCGAAAGGCTTAGAATCACTACCCATACACAAAGTTTATATCTCTGAGGCTTATGGAGCAGGTGACTCTTTTCCCCATCAAATAATAGGTATTCCATTCTATGGAGAGGCAAATAGTGTTTGTTCTGAAACCTATCTTTGTATCTGCTACAATCAGAGAGACCGCAAATACACTATAGAAGAATGCAATAATATTGTGTCTTATATCAAGACGAAATTCTTCAGATATATGGTGTTCACAAAGAAAAAGACACAACATGCTCCTTCGTCGGTATATCAGTTCGTCCCCCTCCAAGACTTCACCTGCCCTTGGACTGATGCCGACCTCTACGCAAAGTACGGCTTGACAGAAGAAGAAATCGCCTTTATTGAATCGATGATTAAACCAATGGGATAAGCTACTATACCAACAGAAAGAAATAACTTGACATTAAGCACTCTCATTCCTAAACAACATGAGGGTGCTTTTTTTCTTCAAAATTTTAATGGGGATTCAAAGAAAATGATTACTTTTGCAACGATAAACATAAACCAAAGAACTATGAACTTGAAAATTCGCCTGGCTCTCGTACTGTTTCTGCAGTTCGCCGTATGGGGAGCCTATCTGACCTGCATGGGAAACTACCTGGGACCGGCCGGACTGGGTGACCAGATTGCCTGGTTCTATGCCATACAGGGCATCGTGAGTATTTTTATGCCAACCATCATGGGTATCGTGGCCGACAAGTATATCCAGCCGCAGCGACTGCTTGGCCTCTGCCATCTCGTGGCGGGAGCCGCCATGCTCGGATGCTGGTGGATGGGTCTGCAGGCAGGCGTGGGAAACGAGCTGCCCAACAAGGCGGCGTTCATCGCCATGTACACGCTGAGCGTGGCTTTTTACATGCCTACCATCGCGCTGGCCAACACCACGGCATTCACCATCTTCAAGGATGCCGGCATGGACACGGTGAAGGACTTTCCGCCTATCCGTACGATGGGTACCGTGGGCTTCATCGTCACCATGTGGATTGTCAACTGTGCCGTGTGGCAGGATGGAGCGCTCGGCTTTACGTTTGGCGAGAATCCGTTCAAGTTCCAGTACACCTACATGCAGTTCTTCGTGTCGGGCTTGCTGAGCATCGTGCTCTTCGCCTATTGCTTCACGCTGCCCGAGTGTAAGCTGCAGAAGAAAGAGGGTGGGGTGTCGCTCGTGGAGAGTCTCGGCCTGAATGCCTTCAAGCTGTTCAAGCGCCGCCAGATGGCTTTGTTCTTCATCTTCTCCGCACTGCTGGGCATGTGCCTGCAGGTGACCAACGGCTTCGCAGGCCCGTTCATTACGAGTTTCAAAGGCTCGGCTGACCCGGCTGTCGCCTCGTCGTTTGCTGCCAACAATGCCACGCTGCTCACTTCCATCTCGCAGATTAGCGAGGCACTGTGCATCCTAATGATTCCCTTCTTCCTGAAGCGCTTCGGCATCAAGGTGGTCATGCTCATGTCAATGTTTGCATGGGTGTTCCGCTTCGGTTTCTTCGGCATCGGCAATCCCGCCATGCCGGGTGTCACCTTCTTCATCCTCTCCTGCATCGTCTATGGCGTGGCCTTCGACTTCTTCAACGTCTCGGGCGGTATCTTCGTGGACCAGGAGTGCGACGCGAGCATCAAGGCTTCCGCACAGGGCGTGTTCATGATGATGACCAACGGTCTGGGTGCCACCATCGGCACGCTGGCTGCCGGAGAGATTGTCAACAGCTACTGCACCTGGGAAGGCCCTTACCTGCTGGGCGAGTGGCAGACTTGCTGGTTTATCTTCGCTGCCTTTGCACTGGTAGTGGGCGTGAGCTTCGCCCTCGTCTTCCATCCGGAGAAGAAGGCTTAGGAGGTCTAAGGTCTAAGGTCTAAAGTCTAAGGTCTAAGGTCTAAAGTCTAAGGTCTAAGGTCTAAAGTCTAAGGTCTAAAGTCTAAGGTCTAAGGAAAGATGGTCTAAGGAATGAAGGAAGCTCGTTATTTCTATGTACCGCAGGCGCCTCTTCAGTCGGAACTCCCGTCTGAGGAGGCGTCTCATGCAACTCGCGTCCTGCGTATGCACGAGGGCGACGAGCTCTTCCTCATGGACGGCGAGGGCTGCTTCTATCGTGCTCTTGTCACCCTGGCAACGCCGAAGCGCTGTCTCTACAACATCGTGGAGACCCTGCCGCAGGAGCGTTTCTGGCCTACTGACATCCATCTGGCCATTGCTCCCACGAAGATGATGGAGCGCATGGAGTGGCTCGCCGAGAAGGCAACGGAGGTGGGCTTCGATAGTCTCACCTTCCTTGACTGTCGCTTCTCGGAGCGTCGCCAGCTGCGCACAGACCGCATCCAGAAGATTGTGGTCAGCGCCATGAAGCAGAGTCGCAAGCCCTTCCTCCCGAAAGTGTGTGACCTGACGCCCTTCACCCGTTTTATTGACAACTGCAGGGAAGGCATCCGCTGCATCGCCCATTGCTACGATGAAATACCGCGCAGAGACCTCTATCAACATCTTGCGGAGCAGTACAAGGGTTCCCCAAGTCCCATGCCGCCCGTCACACTCCTTGTGGGACCCGAGGGAGACTTCTCCGTTGACGAGGTGCGCTATGCCCTGGATCATGGCTTCCAATCCATCAGTCTCGGGCCGGCACGCCTGCGCACAGAGACAGCGGGACTCGTGGCCGTGATGACTACTCAAACCGTTTTACAGCATACCGCAATACGTTAATAGATTGCACACATTGCACTCCCTTGTGCAGGTGTGCAATTTTTCTTGAAGAATGTTGCAGCTGTTCGGAAAAATATTCGTACCTTTGCACCCCGAAAGGAAGATTTGTTGTAAATAGAAAATTCCCCAACCCCAACCAAAGGGTCGCGACATAAGTATTAACATTCACAAACACTTTAAACAAAATGAGAAAAGAATGGAGAGGATTCACCGGTCATAAGTGGACAGAGGAAGTGAATCTTCGTGACTTTATTCAACACAACTACACTCAATACGAAGGAAACGAGGACTTCCTCGCTGCACCGACAGCTGCTACAGACAAGCTCTGGGGTATGCTGAAGGACCTGCAGAAGCAGGAGCGTGCCAAGGGAGGCGTTCTCGATATGGAGACAGAAGTCGTATCAAGCATGACAGCCTATGGCCCCGGCTACATCGGCGAAGGAACAAAGGAACTGGAGAAGGTGGTTGGTCTGCAGACCGACAAGCCCCTGAAGCGTGCCTTCATGCCTTATGGCGGTATCAAGATGGCCGAGCAGGCTTGCACCACCTACGGCTATACGCCCTCTGAGAAGATTCACGAGATCTTCACCAAGTACTGCAAGACTCATAACGATGGTGTGTTCGATGCCTATACCGATGAGATGAAGCGCGTGCGCCACAACCACATCCTGACGGGTCTGCCCGACACCTACGGACGCGGACGCATCGTGGGTGACTACCGCCGCGTGGCACTCTATGGTATCGACTTCCTCATCGAGCAGAAGGAAATTGACAAGTACAACTGCGGTAAGCGCCACATGGATGAGGAAATCATCCGCCTGCGTGAGGAGATTTCCATGCAGATCAAGGCACTGAAGGAGATGAAGGAGATGGCCCAGATTTACGGCTACGACATCTCTCAGCCTGCCAACAACGCACGCGAAGCCGTGCAGTGGCTGTACTTCGGATACCTCGCTGCCATCAAGACGCAGAACGGTGCCGCTATGTCTGTAGGACGTGTCAGCACATTCCTCGACATCTACATCACCCGCGACCTTCAGGAGGGCACGCTCACAGAGAGCGAGGCTCAGGAGCTGATTGACCACATGGTCATGAAGTTCCGCATGGTGAAGTTTGCTCGCGTACCGTCTTACAACCAGCTCTTCTCAGGTGACCCCGTATGGGCAACCCTCGAAGTGGCAGGTCTCGGTCAGGACGGACGCCACATGGTCACCAAGAACGACTACCGCTTCCTCCACACGCTGGAGAACATGGGACCCTCACCGGAGCCTAACCTCACCGTATTGTACAGCTCACGCCTGCCGGAGAACTTCAAGCACTATGCTGCCATGATTTCCGTGAAGACCAGCTCCATACAGTATGAGAACGACGACGTGATGCGTCCTATCTGGGGTGACGACTACAGCATCTGCTGCTGCGTGAGTGCCACACAGACGGGTAAGGAGATGCAGTTCTTCGGTGCGCGCGCCAACATGGCCAAGACGCTGCTCTACGCCATCAACGGCGGTGTGGATGCCAAGACCCGCGAGCAGTGCGGTCCGAAGTTCCGCCCCATCACCAGCGAGTACCTCACATGGGAAGAGCTCGAGCCGCGCTTCCGCGATATGCTCGACTGGCTCGCCGATGTCTATGTGAACACGCTGAACCTCATCCACTATATGCACGACAAGTACTTCTATGAGGCTGCCGAGATGGCGCTCATCGATACTGACGTGCGCCGCACCTTCGCCACGGGTATTGCTGGTTTCTCACATGTGGTTGACTCCATCTGCGCCGTGAAATATGCCAAGGTGAAGATTATCCGCGATGAGACTGGCTTCAACGTTGACTACCAGACTGAGGGTGACTTCCCCCGCTACGGTAATGACGACGACCGTGCCGACGAAGTTGCAGTATGGGTACTGAAGACCTTCCTTGCCAAAGTGAAGCGTCATCAGACCTATCGTAACTCTGAGCCCACGACATCCATCCTCACCATCACATCCAACGTGGTTTATGGTAAGTACACGGGCAACCTGCCCGACGGACGCCGCGCAGGAACGCCGCTTGCTCCCGGTGCCAACCCGTCATACGGAGCAGAGAAGAGCGGACTGCTGGCTTCGCTGAACTCCGTGGCAAAGATTCCTTATGAATATGCGCTCGACGGAATTTCCAACACGCAGACCATCAGTCCCGACACGCTTGGTCACGACGACGAGGAGCGTGCACAGACTCTCGTAGGCGTCATGGACGGATACTTCGACAAAGGTGCACACCACCTGAACGTGAATGTCTTTGGTGTTGACAAGCTCCTCGATGCCATGGAGCATCCTGAGAAGGAAGAGTATCAGAACTTCACCATCCGCGTCAGCGGTTATGCCGTCAAGTTCATCGACCTTACACGCGAACAGCAAGAAGATGTTATCGCACGCCAGGCACATCTCAGCATGTAATTGAACAAGATGACAAAAGGTTATATCCATTCAACCGAATCCTTCGGCTCCGTAGATGGGCCGGGGATTCGGTTTATTATTTTCCTGCAGGGGTGCCGGATGCGTTGCGCCTATTGTCACAACCCCGACACATGGAAGCTTCCCAAAGAGGACTGCGGTTCTGTTGCAACCGTTGACGAGCTTCTCGACAAGGCTGAGCGATACCGCACATACTGGGGAAAGAAAGGTGGAATAACTGTCAGCGGGGGAGAGGCATTGCTGCAAATGGACTTTCTCATCCAGCTCTTCACCCAGGCGAAGGAACGTGGCATCCATACCTGTCTCGACACATCTGCCCAGCCCTTTACACGCAAGGAGCCATCGTTCTCCAAGTTTCAGCAGCTCATGCAGGTCACGGACCTCCTGCTTCTTGACATCAAGCACATAGACAATGAGGAGCACCGCAAGCTGACGGGGCATCCTAATGACAATATCCTTGACTGTGCCCGCTACCTCTCTGACATCGGGAAACCAGTATGGATTCGACATGTCCTTGTGCCTGGTATCACCACACAGCCGGAGTATCTTCTTCGCCTGCGACAGTTCCTCGACACCCTCACCAATGTGGAACGCGTGGATGTCCTTCCTTACCATACCCTCGGCATCTTCAAGTGGAAGCAGTTAGGGATTCCCTACACGCTTGAGAATGTGCCGACGCCCACTATGGAGCAAATGGAGGAGGCCAGAAGAATCTTGTGTGCGGACATTTGGCAATAAGTATGAGATTATACCTTATTATATTGCTTTTATCATCCTCGTTGGGATGCTCTGCCCAAGGGACTTTCAGAAAAGCATTTGCAAAGGCTGACAGTTTCTTGCTTAAACGCTACAACAAGATAGACTACGACACTGCCTTCATCGGCCGGTCGGAGGGAAAAATTGGGCTGAAGCTGTGGGGAAATGTGTCAGGACTTTCTCTCAGATCTAATGGCAGTGGCATAAAGACAAAGTTGAAAACCAACGAAAAGACAACACTAAGCTTTGAATTCGACTATTATGACATAGCGTTGGAGATGGCAATTAATCCTGCCAGTATAAAGGGAAAGAATAAAGACTATGAGGCTAACATCAACTACTATGGCAGACGACTGAGTGTTGATGCAAGTTATCAGATGGCTAAGACCATGGGAGGAGATATTGCCGGATATGGATATGAAATAAATGTGTCGAAAGGATGGCTGGACACAAGGATGTTCAATCTTGCGGCACAATATGTCTTCAACTATCGCCGTTTCTCTTATGATGCTCCCTTTTACCAGCTTTATAGACAGAAACAGTCTGCGGGTTCATGGCTCGCAGGCATCTCCTATCAGGCTGGTAGGATGAAGACCACCAGCTCCATGCCGGCGAACGCACCTTCTGCACGGTTCTACGCAGGACATTTCGCCCTGGGAGGAGGATATGCCTATAACTGGGTTCCCAATAAGAAATGGCTTCTACACTTGTCAGTTATTCCTAATCTCATAGTCTGGCAAGGCGATAACATTACCTTCAATGGAACAAGGCTGAAAGGGCATGCAAAGTTTCCGGCCGTCTTGATGAATGAGCGCGCCGCCATTGTCTATTTCTTCAATCCACGCCATTTTGTGGGTGCAAGTACTGTTGTCAACAGTCTGATCAAGCGTTCGGGCAGCACGGATTTCAGACAGCATAAATGGTTGATAAGAACGTACTATGGCATGAGAATATAGTGGGGGACAAGTAATCGAAATATCAAATAATAAAGAAAGCCAAGCAAGATTTAACTTCGCTTGGCTTTCTCTTGTGATTCCGGCGGGATTCAAACCCACAACCTTCTGATCCGTAGTCAGATGCTCTATTCAGTTGAGCTACGGAACCTCCGTTTTTTATTTTGCGCTGCAAAGGTAAGCACTTTTTTTGAATCCACCAAATTTTTCTTGCGTTTTTTTTACCTACGGATACAAATAGTATCCATGTAACACTTCTTTTCCTACTGAATTCCGCGCTTATTCAGCATATCAGTATATCGTTTCGCATTCTGAAGATGCTCCTGATAGGTGGCTGCGAAATTATGTGTACCGGACAAATCCTCCTTCGCGCACATATATATATAATGGTGGTGCACAAGGTTCAGGACAGCGTCAATCCCCGAAACCGTAGGTATGCGGATGGGACCGGGAGGAAGACCTGTGTTCCGATAGGTGTTGAAAGGACTGTCAATGAAAAGCAGCTTGTTGTAGATGCGTTTCAGTTCAAACTGTTTCCATGCGAACTTGATGGTAGGGTCGGCTTGTAGTGGCATGCCTTGAGGATATTCTTTTGTACGCAGCGTCAGGCGATTGTAATACATGCCTGCAACCATCGGCTTTTCCTTATCGTTGGCAGTCTCTTCATCCACGATGCTGGCAAGAGTGATTACCTGTACGGGCGTGAGCATCAAGGCTTCGGCTTTTGCCTTGCGTTCATTGTTCCAAAAGCGATTGCTCTCTGTCTGCATACGGTTAAGAAATTTTTCCACAGAGACATTCCAGTACACATCATAGGTGTTAGGAATGAACATGCAGGCTATTGTCAGCGTATCATAGCCGTATTTGCGACAAAGTTCTTCATCAGTAAAAGCCGTGGCCAAAGCAGCACTGTCAAGCATCAGCCTTCGTGAGAGCTCTGCAGCCAGGCGATCCATTGTTCGGACGGAAGGAATGGTAAGATGCAACGGCGTCTGATTGCCATTCTTAAGCCGTCTGAAAAAAGAGAACGTGCCAATCTGATTACTAACCTCATATCGACCGCTGCGTACATTCTCGGAGTAACCGCTATGGTTCATGAGAAGACAGAGTCCGGATACTGCATGTTTACTGCAAATGGGCTTGAGCTTGACGACAACAGAATCAACATTGTCATCAGCATCGACATAGAGATATCTTGGTTCCTCTGCATCGGACACCGAAGAGAAGAAATAAAAGTATCCCATCCCAATAAGCAACAGCATGCAGACGATGGTCAGCGGAATGTATTTTTGCTTAAACTTAAGTTCGATCATAGTACTTCATATAGTTATGTCAGGTGCAAAGATAGGAAAAATTTAAAGAAGTAAAAAATTAAAGATGTAAAAAAGGATGAAAGAGAAAAAAATATTGTATTTTTGTAGCATGAAGACATCATACGACACCTATATTTTTGATTTGGACGGCACGTTGCTTGACACGTTGACGGACCTGACGAATGCAACGAATCACGCGTTGCGTCATTTTGGCATGAAAGAGCGAACGCTGCAGGAAATCCGTGGGTTTGTAGGTAATGGTATAAGGAAGCTTATTGAACGTGCTGTTCCGGTTGGTACAACGCCAGAACAGGTTGAAGAGGTGTTTGGCGTGTTTGAGTCCTATTATCTTGAGCATAGCCTGGATGCCACCTGTCCTTATGACGGCGTACAAGAACTGCTTAGACAACTACACGAAGCAGGGAAGCATATCGCCATTGTCAGCAACAAGATACATGCTGCCACGCAGGAGCTTTGCAGGCGCTTCTTCGGTAATAACGCCGATGCCGTGATTGGGGAACAAGAATATCGAGGTATCAAGAAAAAACCTGCTCCAGACATGGTCTTCGAAGCTTTGAAAGAGCTGAAGGTTTCTGGGGAGCGTGCTGTGTATGTTGGCGACAGCGAAGTGGATCTTGCGACTGCACATAACGCAGGATTGCCTTGCATCAGCGTGCTATGGGGTTTCCGCGACAGGGACTTTCTGATTAAGCACGGTGCCACAACTTTCGTTGCAGCACCGGAGGAAATCACACGTCTATAGATGTGAATGTTCTGTTATTTATTCATGTCGGATGGCATCGATGGGGTCCATGTTGGCGGCTTTCTGTGCAGGGATATAACCAAAGAGCACACCGATAAAGACACAGACGAGGAAAGAGACGTTGACGGCCCAGAGCGGAACGCTTGATGTCATGCCGAAGGCTGGTACGACAATTTCGCTGACGAAGCATCCGAACATGATTCCCAAGAGTCCGCCTGTGACTGAGATGAGGACAGACTCTATGAGGAACTGTAGGGAAATAACTGCCCCAGTAGCACCGACAGCCATACGCAGTCCGATTTCCTTCGTGCGCTCCGTGACGCTCACAAGCATGATGTTCATGATACCGATGCCTGCCACGAGCAGGGAGAAGGCTGCTGCCACGACGAGGATGAGGGTGACGGTGTCCATGGTGTTCGACATGGTTTCCATCATCTCAGCCTGTGAACGAATGGTGAAGTCGTCCTCGGCATCGCCTTTGAGCTTATGGTTATCGCGCAGGATCTGCGTGAGTTCCTCAATGGCAGCATCAGACATTTCCTCAGTAAGCGCGGAGCAATTGATGCTGGAGAACCAAGTCTGTGCTGCAATGCGTTTCATCACGGTAGAGTAGGGCGCTATAATCACGTTGTCCTGATCCATTCCCCAGCTGTTGTACCCCTTCCCCTTCAGTACGCCAATAACGGTCATGGGAATACTCTTGAAACGAATGGTCTTACCAATAGGGTCAATACCATCACCGAACAGTTCGGTGACAATGGTCTTTCCGATGACTACCTTCTTGGCAGCCTTACGGATGTCCTCCTCCGTAAAGCAGTCACCTTTCTCCACCTTCCAGAGCTTGATGTCAAGATAGTCGGGTGTTTCACCATAGACGGTTGTCGTGGTGTTGTTGTTTCCGTATATTACCTGTCCGCTTGAGGTCACTTCAGGTGAGACTTTCGTCACAAACTTCTTCTCGGCGAGGATGCGCTGGTAGTCGGACATTTTCAGGGTCTGCATGGCAGAGGGGTCCTGTCGTACGCCACTCCTGAAGTCGGCACCCGGACGTATGGTCAGCAAGTTGGTTCCCATTGTAGAAAGCTCCTTGCGGATGCTCTCTTTTGAACCCTGACCGATAGCCATCATGATGATGACGGCAGCCACACCGATGATGATACCCAGCATCGAGAGGAAGGAGCGCATCTTGTTGTTGGCGATGGCCTTCAGACTTACTTTGAAAAGATTCAGTATATTCATTTCTAACTGTTTTTAATCATCCTGCGGAGCAGGCAGGGCTGCCAGGGCTTCGGCTGCAGACTTGATATTGTGATTGATGGTATCTTCGCGAATCTTCCCATCACGCAGGTTAATGTTCCGGCTGCTGTACTCGGCAATCTCCGGGTTGTGGGTCACGAAGATGATGGTGTGTCCCTGTTTGTATAACTCCTGGAAAAGCACCAGCATCTCAAAGGAAGTGCGCGTGTCAAGGTTACCGGTTGCCTCGTCTGCCAGCAAAACTGCTGGATCATTGACAAGTGCTCGGGCAATGGCAACACGCTGCATCTGTCCACCAGACATCTGATTGGACTTGTGATAGAGGCGGTCACCTAATCCTACAGCAGTCAGGGCCTTGATGGCACGTTCCTTGCGCTCAGAAGCAGAGATGCCGGAGTTATACATCAGCGGCAACTCCACGTTTTCTACTGCCGTTGTCTTGGGCAGGAGATTGTAGTTCTGGAAAACGAATCCAATCTTCTTGTTGCGCAGATGGGCACGTTGGCTCTTCGACATGGAACGCACGGGCGTCCCGTCGAGAAAATATTCTCCACTTGTAGGTGTGTCCAAGCATCCCAACTGGTTGAGGAGTGTAGATTTACCTGAGCCAGAAGTGCCCTGAATGGTGACAAACTCGCCCTCGTAAATCTTGAAGGAAACGCCTCGAAGAGCTTTCACAGTCTCACTTCCAACCTGGAAATAGCGCTTGACGTTCTGTAACTCAATGACAACCTTTGCGTTATTGCTGTTTTCCATAAAAGACGCGAATGGATCTTATTTCTTGTTGTTGTTCTGTTTATTTTTGGGCTTCGGCATGAATGGGTTAGATGCGCCTTGCTCCGGTTCATCTTCGCCAAGGTTCAACGAGAAGTCGGTAAGGACTTCCGTACCCTCTTTGATACCACTGAGAATCTCCGTCAGCGTGCCATTACTTGTGCCGATGTTCACGGCATGAGCCTTGAATGTGTCGCCATCCCTTGTCCATACCTTGTGCTCGGCATTCACATCTTCTATGGTCTGATGTTCATTGAGCAACGCTTCGTTAGGTGTAAAGCGGAGCGCTTTGGAGGATACTGCCAGAACATTGTTCTTCTCCAGCGTATAGATGGTTACATTGGCGGTAAGTCCAGGCTTCAGTTTCAAGTCTTTGTTCGGCGCAGAGATAACAACCTCGTAGGTTACCACATTGCTCTCTGTGGTGGCCTGCTGACGCACCTGCGTGATGGCACCGCTAAACACATCGTCGGGGAAGGCATCAACGGTGAAGGATACGCGCTGTCCTTCCTTCACGTCGCCTATGTCGGCTTCGTCAATGTCGGCTATAACACGCATGTCGGTGAGATCCTGGGCAATGACAAAGAGCTCCGGGGTCGAGAAAGACGATGCTACAGTCTGTCCTTCTTCTACCGACTTGGAGAGTACAACTCCGTCAATGGGCGAGGTGATGGTGGCATAACCGAGGTTTGTCTGTGCACGCTGTACTTCCTCTCGTGCGCTGACAGTTTGCTCCTTTGCCTGCAAATAGCTCAGTCGGGCCGACTCAAACTCATCGGCACTAACAAGTCCTTTTTCGTAGAGTGTCTTATAGCGGTTGAAGTTTGCCTGCTGGTAGTTCAGTGAACTGATGGCACTCTGCTGATTGGCGCGTGCTGTGTTGAGCTGGCTCATCAAATTGGTCTTGTCAAGTTCTGCAATAACCTGTCCCTTGCGTACTACGCTGTTGTAATCAACATAGAGTTTGCTGACGATGCCGGAAACCTGTGTACCTACGGTTACGGATGTTACAGGTTCGATGGTGCCAGTTGCCGTAATGGTGTTTTGAATGTTGGTCTTGAATACTTTCTCTGTTGCAAATGAAATCTCTTCTTTCTCCTTGTTGCCAAATAGCAAGAAAGCAATGACTCCAATGATAGCAGCTACTGCAACTACAACCCATATCTTATTGATTTTCTTCATATTGATAATATTTTACGATTGTAAAGATTTAACTAATTAATATTGGCTACTTAAGTTCCCCATCTTGATAGAACTTCAGCATGTGAATGTTCAGGATAGAGAGATATTTGCTTTGTAATTCGCTTTGCTGTGCGGCGAGAAGATTGTTCTTGCCAGTCATCAGTTCTACTATGTTTTTCAGTCCCAGACGAAACTGCTCACTCAGGAGTTCATAGCTTGTCTGCTGACTAAGCACGGATGTTTGCGCTGCCTTGAACTTATTCTGGTTAGTGACAGCCTGCAGCCAATAGTTCTCAATGGTGGAATAGAGCGTCGTGCGTTTATCCTCCAAATCAAGCAGGTAGCTTTGTTTCTGAAGCTGCGCCTTGTTGACGGCAGTCTTGGCTTGACGATTGTCAAAAAGTGGTACGCTGACGGAGATTCCGGCGCCCATGTCGAAATTGGTCTTGAGTTGCTTAGCCCATGCCGTACTACTCATCGATGTGGTGTTGGTAACAGCAGAGGCGGACAATCCGATGGTGGGCAGATACTGCGCCTTTGCCATCTTGATGCTCAGTTCACTGGACTTTATTCCCAACTGTGCACTCTGTATCTCCGGACGTGTTTCCAGAGCTGAAGCATAGACTGTGCTGACAGAAGGAATTTCCTCTATAGCCATCTGGTCTGTGGTCTTTGGAATCACGATATCGAAATCTTCTTCATCCGTTATCTGGAGAAGCTGTTTGAGTTGGCGCTTGTAGTTGCGGAGATTGCTCTCAGACTCTACAACAGCATACTCATCCTGTGCTCGCTGAGCCGTAAGCTGGGCAAGATCAGCCTTACTCATTTTCCCAACTTCCAGGAACTCCTGTCCACGTTCCTCATTCTTCTTGCTTGTAGCGAGGCTTTGTTTGTTTACTTCAATGGCTTCTGTGGAGTAGAGGATCTGGACATAGAGTTGGGCTATCTGCTCTTGAATGCTATTGGCTGTGACAGCAGCCTCGAGTTCTGCCTGTTCTTCAGTAAGCTTGTTTTGCTTGATAGTATTGGTATTACGGTTGCCGTTCCACACAGTCCAGTTGGTATTGAGTGCATAGGAACCGTTGTAGTAAACCTTGTCAACGCTACTTTGGACATATCCGTTGGCCACCGTGGAGGAGCCCGACTGCGGCCAAGGGCGGTAGGTCACATTCTGCGATGAACTCAGACTGAGAGAGGGGAGCAGGGCTGCCTGACTCTGCATGACATCCTCTGCCGCACTTTGCCGGCTAATCTGGTTCTTGCGCAATGAAATGTTGTTCTCTAACGCATATTCGATACATTGCCGCAAGGTCCACTGACGGGCATGGCTTGTCTGTAGGCATGATGTCAAGATTATCAACAGGAGGATTTTCTTCCAATGATTTTTCATTTTTCTGACTTTTTCTTGGTTCGTTTGGAGGAATAGACGTGAATTTTTATCGTGTGGTTTATTATGAAATCTTGGATTTAACATCTATTTTCACGATATAGGGACTATGTTTTAACAATTTAACATGACGAAACCTTCTTGTGTTAGCATAGTGCTTGTAAGCGTGCAATGTATTTGCCGAGGATATCGAATTCTATATTTACGACTGAGCCAACTGTGATGGTATTGAAATTTGTATGTTCGCGAGTGTAGGGAATGATAGCCACAGTAAAATGGTCCTCCGTTGGATTGCATACGGTTAGCGACACTCCGTTGACAGTCACGCTTCCTTTGTCAACGGTGAAATAGCCTCTTTTAACCATTTCTTCACTATTCTTGTATGCAAAAGTAAAATAGGTGGAACCGTCGGCATCGCGCATGTCAACACAATGGGCTGTCAGGTCAACATGTCCCTGTACGATGTGACCGTCAAGCCTTCCGTTCATCATCATGCTACGTTCTACATTCACCTTGTCGCCAACTTGAAGTAGTCCGAGATTGGAACGTTCCAATGTCTCACGCATAGCCGTAACGGTATAGGTTTCATTGAGTATTTCAACAACCGTTAGGCAGACTCCATTGTGTGCAATGCTCTGGTCAATTTTCAACTCTGATGTAAAGGGGCATGTTAGCGTCAGGTCAACATTTCCCTCGTTTTTTCTGATGGCAACCACAGTGGCCATGTCTTCTACAATTCCGCTAAACATTTTTCTTCATGTCATTATAAGCAAATAGAACAATGGGGAGAGCAAGCCTCTGCCATCGTTCTATTGCCATATTGGAAAAAGGGGCTGTCCAGTGATGTGATGAAACTCCGAGTGTAAAAGATTTGAGCGCCCTCTGCCTTTGTAATCCACCGGCTCAAAGCTTAGCTCCGCAGAGTTTATGTGGCCCGCCATTAACAAGAGAAGCATTCTCGGTTTTCTGAATTATTTGATGAGTATCCCGATCAAACTGGTACACCCCCATTAGCTCTAACTTACTCTGTTTTGTTTTGCAAAGGTAGTGTTTTCTGCTCTTTCTTCCAAATAAAATTTAAAAAAACATCGAAATTTGCAGTTATTTAGAAAATAATGTGTATTTTTGCGGATAATAACGCGTTATCTTTTATTTTATAGTTATGACGAAGTACAATATTACAGAGAAAAAGGAAAAGGATGCCGCCTATCGGACGCTTGTTAACCCCAAGCTGATGGACGAAATGCAGGACAGGATCCTGAACATCATCCTCATCCGCAAAAAGTATAAGGAGAAGGGCTACTCTGCAAAGAAACTCGCCATGGATCTGGGTACTAATACCCGCTACATCTCGGCGGTCGTCAATGTGAAGTTTCACGCAAATTATACTTCGTTTGTTAATAAGTTCCGTATTGATGAAGCCATGACGTTATTGTCGGACAGGCGCTATGCAGAACTGAACATGGAGGAGATTTCTGATATGATTGGTTTTGCTAACCGACAGTCGTTCTATGCTTCTTTCTTCAAGTTTACCGGCATGACCCCACGTGAATACAGGCTAAAGCACATGCCGCCGCCACTGGACACCGAGAAGCCGAAGAAAAAGAAGGGACGTAAACCGGGAAGCAAGAACAAACCAAAAGAATAACCTCCAAATATGGAAGACACATTTGAGTACGCGGGCGAGAAATTTGCTGACATACAAATGCTTCGGTATAAGCTGGACGGATTTGAGAACCTCACCGTTCGGCAAAAAGCATATATTTATTATCTTTCAGAGGCCACACTGAGCGGAAGAGATATTACAACCGACCAGTTTGGCTTTTTTAATTTGCGTATCAGAAAGGTACTTGAATCGGTTTATCCTTCAGCCAAAAATATGAAAGACAATCCTGAGGCACAAGCACTCTGTACCTATCTGAAGCGCGTATGGTTTTCCAATGGAATCTATCATCACTATGGCTGTGAGAAATTCGTGCCGGGATTTAGTGAGGATTTTTTCAGGAAGATGGTAGGAAATATGGATGTAGATGACATTTGTGATGTCATGTTCAATCCAGAGCTATTGCCAAAGCGTGTAAACAAAGCTGACGGCGAGGATTTGGTAAAGACCTCGGCCTGTAATTTTTATAGTGGAGTTACGCAGGAAGAAGTAGAAAAGTTCTATGCTGCCAAGAAAGATTCTACAGATATGCGGCAACCATCATGGGGCTTAAATTCTCGTCTTATAAAAGATAACTACGGAAATTTGACAGAACAGACATGGAAGGCTTCTGGCATGTACGGTCCTGCCATCAAGCGGATTGTGTATTATCTGGAGAAGGCTGCAGAAGTTGCTGAGAATGATCAACAGCGAGTGGTAATCCAATGGCTAATCCGTTATTATCGCACGGGAGACCTCCGTGACTTCGACCGCTATTCTATAGAGTGGTTGAAGGAGCAGGAAGGACAGGTTGATTTCATCAACGGATTCATAGAAGTCTATGGAGATCCGATGGGGCTGAAAGGTTCTTGGGAAGGAATTGTAGAATATAAAAATCTTGAAGCAACGCGCAGAACACAGCTTATCAGTCAGAACGCACAATGGTTTGAAGACCATTCTCCTGTTGACCCACGATTCAAGAAATCCGAAGTGAGAGGTGTGACGGCTCATGTTGTGAATGCCGCTATGCTGGGTGGGGACGAATATCCTTCGACCGCAATCGGCATCAACCTGCCAAATGCCGACTGGATTCGTGCAGAACATGGTTCAAAAAGTGTCACTATATCCAATCTAACAGACGCCTACACAAGGGCTGCGCAAGGAAATGGATTCTACGAGGAGTTTGTTGATAATAACGAAATATTTTTACTGATAAAAAATTATGCGGAAAAGTGTGACCATCTTCATACAGACCTCCATGAATGTCTTGGCCATGGGAGCGGACAGCTGCTTCCTGGGACAGATCCTGATGCTCTAAAGAGTTATGGTAGCACTATCGAAGAGGCTCGTGCAGACCTTTTTGCCCTATACTACTTAGCCGATGAAAAACTTATAGAATTGGGACTGATTCCTGACAGAGAGGCATACAAAGCCCTTTATTACACATATTTGTTGAATGGCTTGATGACGCAGCTTACACGCATTCAACCTGGACATCAGATAGAAGAAGCGCACATGAGGAACCGTTCGCTCATTGCACACTGGGTATTTGAGCATGGCGCGGATGTGATTACGATGGAGAAGCGTGATGGAAAAACCTTCATGCATATCAGGAATTATGAAGCATTACGTCCGTTGTTTGCAAACCTGTTAGCAGAAGTACAACGCATAAAGAGTGAGGGTGACTATGAGGCGGCACGCCGATTAGTCGAGAAATACGCCATCCGTGTTGACAAAGAACTTCATGCAGAGATTCTTGACCGTTATAAGCGTCTGGGTATTGCTCCCTATAAAGGCTTTCTTAATCCATGGATGAAGCCTGTTTATGATAACAATGGAAACATTACTGACGTAGTGTTGGACTATAGTGAGACGCTGGAAGAGCAGATGATGCGTTACAGTCGTGACTATGCGATGCCTTTAGGAACGGAAGATAATTTGAAAAAGATCAAACAGTCCTTCCGCCTAATGATGAATGGTGAGGTGTCGCGTTCCATGAAAGAGAAGGGGGTGGAGTATAAATTAAACTGGGGCGTCTCGCTGCCGGACTTACAGAAGATGGCAGCTGAATACGGCCATGATTATGAGCTCGCCATAGCCTTATGGAAGGAAGATATCCGTGAATGCAAGATTTTGGCAACGCTCATTATGCCGAAAGAGCAAATGCTGCCAGAAGTTACAGACATATGGATGAGTCAGATTCGCTCTCATGAAATAGCAGAGATAACCTGTCTTCATCTTTTCCAGCATTTAGATTATGCACCAGCGGTAGCGTTTCAATGGATTGCTTCGAATGAGAAGATGAGACAACTATGCGGTTATCTTATTCTTAGCCGTCTCTTCATGAATCATCAGGAACCAAACGATCGAGGCATCAATGAGTTTCTTGACCAGGCTGTTGTGTCCCTGCAAGAAGAAAGTATTCATGTAAGGAAAGCTGCATTTAATTGCATCATTCGCTTTGCAGAACTTGGTAAAGACTATCTTTTATTAGCTAAGCAGGCTTTGAAATCGGTCAAAATGGATGATAGTTTAGATTTTTTATAATTAAAATGTCTGTAGATTCAATTTAATATTGTACTTTTGCATCTTCTTACGAAGAGATAGAAGCATGGAAAAAAACAGCCTGAAGAAAGCAAGAAGGATTCTTGATGTCTATCTGGAGTCGAATAAACATCGGAAGACGCCAGAACGATATGCCATTCTGAATGCTGTTTTCAGTATTGGCGGTCACTTCAATCTTGAAGAGCTTAGCGATTATCTGCAAAAGGAAAACTTCAGGGTGAGTCGTGCCACATTATACAACACGCTAAAACTGTTCCTGGAACTACGACTCATTGTCCGCCACAAACTTCAGGACGGAACCAAATATGAAACCAACATTGCTAATGAGTCCCATTGCCATCAGGTATGTACCGTCTGTGGAAAGATAACAGAAATAAGCGTACCGAAAGTTAGCGAAGCTATCAACAACGTAAAACTGCGTCGCTTCCATTGCGATGGCTTTGCTCTTTATATCTATGGCATGTGCAGCAGTTGTCATCATAAGATAACAAGAAAACTGAACAACAAGCAAACTAAAAATAACAAAGATATAGGAAACAATGACAAACAACGCAAAAGTTGACGTACTACTCGGACTCCAATGGGGAGACGAGGGGAAAGGAAAGGTTGTAGATGTTCTTACGCCGAGGTATGACGTTGTCGCGCGTTTTCAAGGCGGCCCCAATGCAGGACACACCTTAGAGTTTGAGGGACAGAAATATGTCCTACGAAGCATTCCTTCCGGCATCTTCCAGGGTGGGAAGATAAACATCATCGGTAATGGTGTAGTACTGGCACCCGACCTTTTTATGGAAGAGGCTCGTGATTTGGAACGTAGTGGTCATAACCTCCGTTCTCGTCTTCATATCTCCAAGAAAGCTCATCTTATCATGCCTACCCATCGTGTTCTGGATGCAGCTATCGAATCATTGAAAGGAAAGAACAAGGTTGGAACGACAGGTAAAGGCATTGGCCCCACCTATACGGACAAGATTAGCCGTAATGGACTGAGGGTAGGGGATATCCTTGAGAACTTCCAAGAAAAGTACGAACAACACAAGACGCGTCACATGGAGATGCTCAAGGCCATGAACTATACCGACTTCGATATCTCTGAGGTTGAGAGAAAATGGATGGAAGGCATTGAGTTTATCAAGCAATTCCACCTTGTCGATAGCGAACAGGAGGTGAATGACCTCTTGCGTGATGGAAAGACCATTCTCTGCGAAGGTGCACAGGGTACAATGCTCGACGTGGACTTCGGTAGCTATCCTTTTGTCACATCTTCCAACACCATTTGTGCCGGAGCATGCACCGGGCTGGGTATCGGCCCCAATAAAATCGGCAACGTTTATGGCATTATGAAAGCCTATTGTACACGCGTTGGTGCTGGACCATTCCCCACAGAACTGTTTGACGAAACTGGTAAGACTATCCGCAACCTCGGCCATGAATATGGAGCCGTTACGGGTAGGGAGCGTCGCTGCGGATGGATAGACCTTGTAGCACTCCGCTATTCCATCATGGTAAACGGCGTGACAGAATTAATCATGATGAAGAGCGATGTTCTTGACACATTCCCCGTCATCAAGGCCTGCGTTGCCTATCGCTGTAATGGTGAGGTGTTGCGCAATTTCCCATATAACATTGAACATGGCGTTGAGCCCATATATGAAGAACTGCCTGGCTGGCAGACGGATATGACGAAGATGACAAGCGAAGAGGAGTTTCCGCTCCAGTTCAAGAACTATATCAAGTTCCTTGAAGAACAGCTTGAGACCCCCATCACCATCATCTCTATTGGGCCGGATCGCGAACAGACGATTATCAGGTCTAAGAACTAAAAGAAATTGAAAAGTAAAAACATTCATGGCACAGAAACCAAGTATACCCAAAGGAACACGCGACTTCTCTCCCGTAGAGATGGCCAAGCGAAACTACATTCTTAACACCATCAAGGAGGTTTATGCCCTTTATGGATTCCAGCAGATTGAGACACCTGCCATGGAAACATTGCAGACGCTGATGGGAAAGTACGGAGAGGAAGGCGACAAACTCCTTTTCAAGATTCTGAACTCAGGAGACTTCATGTCAAAGGTTGATACTGAGGAGCTCCCCAATGTCAGCGCGCTTCGTTTGGCTGCCTGCATCTGCGAAAAAGGACTACGCTACGACCTGACTGTTCCCTTCGCACGCTATGTGGTCATGCATCGTGATGAACTGCAACTACCTTTCAAGCGTTACCAATGCCAGCCTGTCTGGCGTGCAGATCGTCCACAGAAGGGACGCTATCGCGAGTTCTATCAGTTCGATGGTGATGTCGTAGGCTCCGATTCTCTGCTCAACGAGGTGGAACTGATGCAGATTGTAGATACCGTTTTCACTCGTTTCGGAGTACGTGTACAAATCAAGATAAACAACCGTAAGATTCTCACCGGCATTGCGGAGATGATAGGTGCAGCAGATAAGATTACCGACATTACGGTTGCCATAGACAAGTTAGATAAGATTGGTCTTGACAATGTCAATGCCGAGTTGCGTGCAGAAGGCATATCTGAAGATGCTATTGCCACGCTTCAGCCTATCATTGCCTTAAGCGGAACCAATGAAGAGAAAATCCAGACAATGAGCAATGTGCTCGCAAAGTCAGAGATTGGTATGAAAGGTATAGAGGAGACAAGCTTCATCCTCAACACCTTGAAGCAAGTCCGTCTGAACAACGAGATTCAGTTTGACCTTACTTTAGCACGCGGACTCAACTACTACACAGGCGCCATCTTTGAAGTGAAGGCACTCGACACTCCCATGGGCAGCATTAGTGGGGGAGGGCGCTACGACAATCTCACGGGTATCTTCGGCATGCCTGGAATCAGCGGCGTAGGCATCAGTTTCGGAGTCGATCGCATTTACGACGTCTTGAATGCCCTTGATGCCTATCCCAAGAACACAGAAATAGGTACAAGGTTGCTGTTTATCAACTTTGGCCAGAAAGAATCATGCTATTGTCTGCCCGTCGTTGCCAAGGCTCGACAAGAAGGTATCCGCACGGAGATTTATCCCGACATTAGTAAGATGAAGAAGCAGATGAGCTACGCCAATGCCAAGCATATCCCGTTCGTAGCCCTTGCTGGCGAGAATGAAATCAATGAAGGCAAGTTCACGCTGAAAGACATGACTACTGGTGAGCAGAAGCTTGTTTCGCCAGATGAGCTCATCGCCATCGTGAAAGAATAAAAGAAAGACCCTTCCGGTTTAACAATCTAACGTTTTCCGGAAGGGTCTCGCTTTTTATTATTTTACTTTTTAATTTTTCATTTTTCACTTAGAAAAATACCTCTTCAGCAATCCTGCAAAGCCTGCACCATGACGGGCCTCGTCCTTGGCCATCTCATGAACAGTATCGTGAATGGCATCCAGGCCGGCAGCCTTCGCATTCTTGGCAATACGGAACTTGTCCTCACATGCGCCAGCCTCTGCAGCAGCACGCTTCTCGAGGTTCGTCTTCGTGTCCCATACACATTCTCCGAGGAGCTCTGCAAACCTGCTGGCATGATCGGCTTCCTCAAAGGCGTAACGCTTGAATGCCTCAGCAATTTCAGGATAACCCTCGCGGTCAGCCTGACGGCTCATGGCCAAGTACATGCCAACCTCACTACACTCACCATTGAAGTGATTACGCAGATCGTTAATCATTTCCTCATCAGCCCCAGGCAATTTGCCGTCGCCAATCTTATGAACGGTAGCATAGCTCGTTTCGCCTTCGTCCTTCAGTTCCGTGAACTTACTGGCAGGAGCCTTACAGATAGGACACTTCTCAGGAGCCTCAGTTCCTTCGTAAATGTAGCCACAAACGGCACAAATAAATTTCTTCTTCATAATTATCCGGATTTTTTAGATTAGTGAAATTATTGATTGATAATAAATACTCTTTTTATTGTTCGCAAATATACTCATTTATTCTTGACTCAACAAATAATAATGGGGGATTTTAGATATTTTTATGATTCATATAGATAATAAATTATATATTTATCATAATGCCGATTATTCAACAGAAACGCCAAACTGATTTACAAGTGCATCATAGATACGTTGTACGGGTAGCCCCATCACGTTGAAGTAGCTGCCGTTCAACTCTGTAACACCAATAAAACCAATCCATTCCTGAATGCCGTATGCACCTGCTTTGTCAAAAGGTCTGTAATGCTCTATGTAATACGAAATTTCATCTTCACTCAACAATTTAAAGGTCACATCAGTTGAAACCGAAAAGGAAATCCGTTTGTCTCTATTCTTCAAGCACACCCCCGTAATGACTTGATGAGTCCTCCCGCTAATCAGTCGGAGCATACGGGCAGCATCAGCTCCATCCTTGGGCTTGCCAAGAATCTCGTTGTCAACAATTACAACCGTATCTGCCGTCAAGATGATTTCCTCTTCTGCGGCAGTATAGGCATCGGCTTTCTTCTCCGCAATATACTGGGCAACGTTCTTCGCGGGCATCGAATGCGGGTAGCTTTCGTCAATATCGCCCACAACCCTCACCCCATAGTCCAAACCCAAGCCGCTGAGCAGTTCCTTTCTGCGGGGGGAATTACTGCAAAGAATAATTTTCATAGAATAATTATGATAAATAGAACATCCGCTCTTACCAACCAAAAGCTTTTGCATCGCTCATCCAGCAGCCCTGAGCCTTCAGCACCTGCTCGATAACGTCTCGACCGACACCCTCTCCGCCCTTGCGATTGCTGATGTAGATACTGATATCCTTTATTTCCGTGCAGGCATCCATCGGACAGCAGGGACAGCCCACCCGTTTCATAATCTGATAGTCAGGAATATCGTCACCCACATAGATAATCTCATCATCATCTAGCCCATACTTGCCGATGAATTCCTCATACGTCTTGATCTTCATCGAGCAGTTCAGGAAGATATCCTTCACCCCGAGATATTCGTAGCGAAGCCTGATCTCCTCATTCCGCCCGCCCGTCATAATTGCGATGTGCAGACCTTGTTTGACAGCAAGCTGAATGGCGTAGCCGTCCTTAATGTTTACCGTACGCAGCGGTTGTCCCGTGTTGTCCATCTGTACCGTTTCAGATGACAACACACCGTCAATGTCGAAGATGATGGCCTTGATGGCCTTGAGGTTATAGTTTATCATGATCTGATGCTTACGTTTTCCCACTTCAGTTTCTCCTCATTCTGAGGCTGACGCTCGTCTGCCCAATGGCCTACGGCAATAATGCAGAGCGTACAGAGATTCTCCGGCAGGTCCAGAATACCGCGTATCACCTCGTCGGCAGAATGACCGTCAGACAGTCCCCTACCCCGCATCTGTACCCAGCACGAGCCAAGCCCCAGCTCCTCTGCCTGATACTGCATGCTGATCGCGGCAATACTGCCGTCCTCCACCCAGCAGTCGTTCACCGATGGGTCACCCAGCACAACGATCGCCAGCGGAGCACCCTTCATAAACTGTGACCCCATATCCTTGGCGTCAGCCAAACGCTCTATGTCAAGCTTGTTGTCAACCACCACAAAGTGCCAGCCACGCTGACCCTTCGATGTCGGCGACATAAGAGCCGCACGCAGAAGAAGTCTCACTTCCTCCCCATCCACCCCCTGCTCTGTAAAACGGCGGTGGCTGCGTCTCAACCGTACAAGTTCCTTAAAATCAGTCATTCCTTAACCTATTATCACCCTGCAAAGATACCCTTTTTTCCTGAAATCACAAAACCAACCTGGGAAAAATGCAATAAATCCCCCTTTTTAGCGTTTGTTTCATGTATGAAACAGAAAATTCTTCTACTCACCATATTGCTCTCAACCTTCTCCCTGAGCCTGCTCGCACAGACCTTCACCCTCCAGGGACGTGTAACAGATGAGAAAGGCAACCCCGTCGAGCTCTGTACCGTCAGCGTCCTCCAGCAAGGCAAGATAACCATGACCTCACTCAAGGGAGAATTCCAGATGCATCTCCTCAGCGCCGATACCGTAGCCGTACGCTTCTCCATGATCGGCTACAAGCCGAAAGTGCGACTCCTCCGCAAGCCCAAGGGCAAGCAGACCCTCCAGATAACACTTCTCGAAGACGACAACCTGCTCTCCGAGCTGCAGGTCAACGAGCTGCGACGGCAAACCTCACAGACCGAGGAACTCGATCCAGAGAAACTCAAGAACATGCCATCCACCACAGGCAACGCCGTCGAGGAACTTGTGCAGCTCCAGGCGGGCGTCTCCACCCACAGCGAGCTCTCCTCCCAGTATAACGTCCGGGGAGGATCCTTCGACGAGAACAATGTATATATAAATAATGTGGAAATCTTCCGACCCTTCCTCGTACGAAGCGGACAGCAGGAAGGACTCTCCGTCATCAATCCCGACATGGTCGAGAGAATACAGTTCTCCACAGGAGGATTCGAGGCTAAATACGGCGACAAAATGTCATCCGCACTCGACATCACCTACCGACGACTCACACCGCTACCTGCCAAGAAAAACCTCTTCGAGGGAAAGGCCAGCATAAGCCTCCTCGGAAGCGGCGTCTATCTCGGCTATGCCACGAAGAAGCTCTCCTGGATGAACAGCGTCCGATATAAGACCAACAAATACCTCGTCCGCTCCATGGATACCCATGCCGAATACCGGCCCACATTCCTCGATTATCAGACCTACCTCTCCTTCCGGCCTGACAAGAAGTGGCAGATAGACCTCATCGCCAACCTCTCCGACAACCATTACGACTTCACACCCGAAGACCGGGAGACAAAGTTCGGAACCATGGAGAGCGTCAAGTCCTTCCGAGTCTATTTCGACGGACAGGAGAAAGACCTCTTCCGGACATACTTCGGCTCTCTCAGCCTCACACGCCATATCTCCGACTCCACAAGCATCTCAATCCTCGCCTCTGCCTACCGCACCCAGGAACGAGAAACCTACGACATACAGGGACAGTACTGGCTCACACAGACAGAGACTTCCGAGAACCTCGGCGTAGGAACCTACTTCGAGCACTCACGCAACTACCTCCGAGCCAACGTACAGAGCATCAAGATTATCCTCCGACACAAGCTACACCGCCACAACCTCCAGGGAGCACTCACACTCAAGCGAGAGCGCATACAGGAGAAAAGCGTAGAGTACGAGATGCGCGACTCAGCAGGCTACAGCATACCCCATACCGGGCAGGACCTCTATATGATCTACTCCCTCCGCGCACGCAACCAGCTCAACGCCAATCGACTTGAAGCATACATCCAGGACACCTGGAGATTCTCCTCCGGAGGTGACAACGACCCCAGCATCCCCGACTCACTCCGGCGCGAACCAACCCTCTACACCCTCAACTACGGCGTACGAACCTCACATTGGAACTTCAACCGAGAGACCATCTTCAGCCCCCGCCTCTCACTCGCCATCATACCCGCCTGGAACCAGCAGCTCACCCTCCGCTTCGCAACAGGACTCTACTACCAGGCACCCTTCTTCAAGGAACTTCGTGACACCTCCACAGTCAACGGCATCACATACGCCTCACTCAACCCGAAAATCAAAAGCCAGCGGTCCATCCACTTCATCGCCGCACTCGACTATCGCTTCAAGGCCATGCAGCGACACTTCAAGTTCACCGCCGAAGCCTACTACAAGCTACTCGCACAGCTCGTACCCTATAGCGTCAGCAATGTCAAGGTCGTCTACTACGGCGACAACCGATCCGCTGGACATGCAGCAGGACTCGACCTCAAGCTCTACGGAGAGTTCGTGCCCGGCTACGACTCCTGGATAACATTCTCAATCATGAACACATCCATGAAGCTACAGGGAAAATCCATACCACTCCCCACTGACCAACGATACGCCCTCAACCTCTATTTCACCGACTACTTCCCCGGAACTGACCGGTGGCGCATGTCACTCAAGCTGGCATATGCCGACGGACTGCCCTTCGCCGCACCACACCAGGAACTGCAGAACAACTCCTTCCGGGCACCCGCCTATCGACGAGCAGACATCGGAATGAGCTACCGCCTGCTCAACAACGAAAAACATACCAACAAGAAACTGCCACTCAAGAACATCTGGATCGGAGCCGACTGCCTCAACCTCTTCGACATCTCAAACGTCAACTCATACTACTGGGTAACCGACGTCACAAACCAGCAGTACGCTGTACCAAACTACCTCACACGAAGACAAATCAACTTCCGACTATCAGTCGAATTCTAAACAGCACAAACCATACAACCCATACAACCCATACAAACCACACAACCCACACCACACACACCACACAAAAAACAAACAATACCTTAAGCGACAAAATAATTACACACAAACACCGAATAATCAGAAAAAATGTGTACCTTTGCACCCCAATATAATAAATAAGGTATTAGAAGATATATGATAACTGTTACCAATCTCGCCATTCAGTTTGGCAAGCGAGTACTCTACAAGGATGTAAATGTCAAGTTCACAAGTGGTAATATCTATGGCATCATTGGAGCTAATGGTGCCGGCAAGTCCACTCTCCTGAAAGCTATCAGCGGAGAACTGGAACCCAACAAGGGAACCGTCGAGCTGGGACCGGGAGAAAGACTCTCCGTGCTTGACCAGGACCACTTCAAGTATGATGAGTTCACCGTGATGGATACCGTACTCATGGGGCACCAGCCGCTCTGGAAGAACATGAAGGAGCGCGAGGCACTCTATGCCAAAGAGGAAATGACCGAACAAGATGGCAACCGCGCCGCCGAACTGGAACTGAAGTTCGCCGAGATGAACGGATGGGAAGCTGAAAGCGAGGCTGCACAACTGCTGCAGAACCTCGGCGTGAAAGAAGAGGCACACTATAAGCAGATGGCAGAGCTGTCAAACAACGAAAAGGTGCGCGTCATGCTGGCAAAGGCTCTCTTCGGACATCCCGACAACCTCCTCCTCGATGAGCCCACCAATGACCTCGACCTCGATACCGTACAATGGCTGGAGGAATATCTCAGCAGCCTGGAACAATGTGTCCTCGTGGTCAGCCACGACCGTCACTTCCTCGACTCTGTAAGTACACAGACCGTAGATATTGACTTCGGAAAAGTGACCGTCTTCTCCGGAAACTACTCCTTCTGGTATGAAAGCTCACAGCTTGCCCTGCGCCAGGCACAGAACCAGCGCATGAAAGCCGAGGAGAAACGCAAACAGCTGGAGGAATTCATCCGCCGCTTCTCTGCCAATGTGGCAAAGTCCAAGCAGACCACCTCACGAAAGAAGATGCTGGAGAAGCTGAATGTGGAGGAAATACGCCCCTCAAGCCGCAAATACCCTGGCATCATCTTCCAGATGGAGCGAGAGCCGGGCAACCAGATTCTGGAGGTAGAAGGACTGAAGGCCGTGGATGCCGACGGAACGGTACTCTTCGACAATGTGTCATTCAATATTGAGAAAGGACAGAAAACAGTCTTCCTCTCACACAACCCGAAAGCCATGACCGCCCTCTTCGAGATTATCAACGGCAACCGTACGGCAGACGCAGGAACCTACAAATGGGGCATCACCATCACCACCGCCTACCTCCCGCTTGACAACACGGAGTTCTTCCAGAGCGACCTGAACCTCGTGGACTGGCTCTCGCAATACGGACAAGGCAACGAGGTGACCATGAAGGGATTCCTCGGCAGAATGCTCTTCAAGCAGGAAGAAGTGGAGAAAAAAGTCAACGTCCTCTCCGGAGGTGAGAAGATGCGTTGCATGATTGCACGCATGCAGCTGAAGAATGCCAACTGCCTGATTCTCGATACACCCACCAACCACCTCGACCTTGAGTCCATCCAGGCCTTCAACAACAATCTCGTACAGTTCAAGGGCAACATTCTCTTTGCCTCTCACGACCATGAGTTCATACAGACCGTGGCCGATCGCATCATCGAACTCACGCCAAGCGGAACCATCGACAAGCTAATGGACTACGATGACTACATCTACGACGAGCAGATCAAGGAACAGAAGGCACGCATGTATCAAATCTGATTGGCATGGTTTTTGTATTCCTCCAAAATGGGAGTAAGAGAAAGTAGTAGATTGAACCAAACAAAAAGAGAAAAATGAGCAAAGAAGAAAAGATAGAGATTGAGGACGAGAAACTCAACGAACAGGAACAGGAAACAGAAACGACGGAAGAAACTGCCGAAACCGTACAGGAAGAAGAGCAGAAAACCCCGCAGGAAACTGTCGAGGAGGAAAACGAACGCTTGAAAGACCAGCTGCTCCGCACCATCGCAGAGTTTGACAACTACAAGAAGCGTACCCTCAAGGAGAAGACAGAGCTCATCCTGAACGGAGGTGAGAAGACAATCTCTGCCATACTGCCCGTCCTGGACGACTTCGAGCGTGCATTGGCAGACACCAATACCGACGACCCGAAAGCCATCAAGGAAGGCATGGAACTCATCTTCAAGAAGTTCGTGAAAACCCTCGAAGGCATGGGCGTCAAGAAGATTGAGACTGAAGACAAGGACTTCGACGTGGACTACCACGAAGCGATAGCCATGGTTCCCGGTATGGGCGATGACAAGAAAGGCAAGGTTATCGACTGCGTGCAGACCGGCTATATGCTTAATGACAAGGTTATACGTCATGCCAAAGTGGCAGTAGGACAATAAGAAGTGAGAGCAAAGAAGTAAGAGCAAAGAAGCGATGGCACAAAAGAAACGAGACTATTACGAGGTGCTGGGCGTTGCTAAGAACGCAACGGAAGACGAGATCAAAAAAGCCTATCGGAAGATTGCCATAAAATATCACCCCGACCGCAACCCCGACAACAAGGAGGCTGAGGAGAAGTTCAAGGAGGCTGCAGAAGCCTACGATGTGCTCCATGACCCACAGAAGCGTCAGCAGTATGACCAGTTCGGCTTTGACGGGCCTGCCGGTATGGGTGGCGGATTCGGAGGCTTCGGCGGCGCCGGAGGCTTCTCTATGGATGATATCTTCTCCATGTTCGGCGACGTGTTCGGAGGCCACAGCGGCTTTGGAAGCTTCGGCGGTTTTGGCAGCACAGGCGGACGTCAGCAGTACAGAGGCTCTGACCTGCGTTTGAAAGTGAAGCTAAGCCTGCAGGATGTCGCTACCGGCGTCACCAAGAAGTTCAAGTTGCGCAAGGATATCGCCTGTCCCCATTGCCACGGTAGCGGAGCCGAGAACGGAAGTGCTGCGGAGACCTGTCCGAAATGTCACGGCAGCGGCGTTGTCGTCAAGTCCGTCAGAACCATGCTCGGCATGATGCAGACACAGACGGAATGTCCTGAATGTCATGGCGAAGGTACCGTTATCAAGAACAAATGCAAGGAATGTGGCGGCACCGGCATCGTGAAAGGCGAGGAAGTGGTAGAGATAAAGATTCCAGCTGGCGTAGCTGAAGGCATGGTTGTCAACGTTCCCGGCAAGGGAAACGCCGGCATGCACAACGGCGTGACAGGCAACATTCAGGTCTTCATAGAGGAAGAGCGCAACGACACCTTTGTGCGCGACGGACAGGATATCATCTACAACCTGCTGCTCGACATTCCAACAGCAGCCCTGGGTGGCGAGGTGGAAATACCAACCATCGACGGCTCGAAGATGAAAATAAAGATAGAGCCAGGCACCCAGCCCGGCAAAGTCATGCGTCTGCGCGGAAAAGGACTGCCCGCCGTACAGGGCTATGGCAGCGGTAGCGGCAACCTGGTGGTGAACATCAGCGTCTATGTGCCGAAGACACTCTCCCGCGAGGAAAAAGACATACTCACAAAGCTGCGTGAGAGCGAGAACTTCAAGAGTGACAGAAATACCCAGGAGTCTGTATTCGACAAATTCAAGAACTTCTTCAGTTGAACTATCAGCAGACCATAGACTATCTGTTCAACGCCACACCAGTCTTTGAACATATCGGAGCCTCGGCCTACAAGCCGGGGCTTTTGACAATGGAAGCGCTTGACAGTCACTACGGACATCCCCATCACTCCTACAAGACCATCCACGTTGCGGGCACCAACGGAAAAGGCTCCACGTCGCACGCCCTCGCCTCCGTCCTACAGGAATACGGCTACAAAGTGGGACTTTACACCTCGCCCCACCTGCGCGACTTCCGCGAACGCATCAGGGTCAACGGCAAAATGATGGATGAACAGAGCGTCATCGACTTCGTGGAAAACTACATCCGTTGGAATGCTACCCGCGAAGCCCCACTTTCTCCCTCGTTCTTCGAACTGACAACGGCGATGGCTTTTGACTATTTCCGAAAGCAACAAGTTGACATCGCCGTCATCGAAGTGGGACTGGGTGGAAGACTTGACTGCACGAATATTATCACCCCTATCCTATCCGTCATCACCAACATCTCCTTTGACCACACCCAGTTCCTGGGCAACACGTTGGCAGACATCGCCAAGGAGAAGGCCGGCATCATAAAAGAACACGTTCCCGTTGTCATTGGCGAAACGACTCCCGAAACCCGTCCTGTATTTCAAGACGTAGCGTCAAAGCTCCACGCTCCCCTCTTCTGGGCAGAAAAAGAACCCTCCGCCCTGGGAGAAGATATCGACTTTGAGCTCAAGGGAGACTATCAAAGGAAAAACAAGCGAACCATTTTCTGTGCACTCAAACGTCTGGCGGAACAGAACATCATCAGTCTCCCCGCCGACCTGAAATGCAAAGAGGTTACAGACGGGATGGCAAACATCAGCAAGAATACCGGTCTTGAAGGTCGCTGGCAGGTCATCCGTAGGAATCCTCTGGTAGTCTGTGACACAGGCCACAATGTGGCAGGATGGGAATATCTCTCGCAACAGATCCGCAGGCAACCTTGCCGCCAACTCCACATTGTCTTCGGAATGGTTGATGACAAAGACGTTGATTCCGTTTTGGCCATGCTGCCGGAAGATGCACATTATTATTATACGCAGGCGCAAACCAAGCGGGCCATCCCTGTAGAGACTATCATGGAGAAGGCAAAGGCCCACAACCTGCACGGAGAAGCCTATAAACAGGTGAAAGACGCCTATCAAGCTGCCATCTCTGCAGCAGCCCCCTCTGACTTCATTTTTGTTGGTGGAAGCAGTTATATTGTTGCCAACTTCTTGACAACCAGTTGTTTGTAAATATAATATTAAAGTTTCCCTTTAAAAAATCCTGTCTTTTTCTTCGAAAAAACGTCTCCCCAAGCGTTGTCAAGTCGCATGAAAAAAATGTTTTCATTTTTTCGTTAATTCGTTTGTGTAGTTCAGAAAAATAAACTAATTTTGCAAACGTGATTGAATTAGAAAGACATATTGAGATTCTACTCCTTGAGAATGATTGCGTCATTGTTCCCGATTTTGGCGGGTTCGTGGCACATCATGTGGAGGCAAGGTTCGACGAACGTGACGGACTCTTCATCCCGCCGCTCCGTACCTTGGGATTCAATCCGCAGCTCAAACTGAACGATTCACTTCTGGCCCAGTCATATATCGAAGCCTACGATATATCCTACCCAGAGGCTATCCGCCGCATAGAGTCTGAGGTGACGGAGTTACGAATGCGTCTGATGAACACAGGACGGTATGAGATGAGAAGCATTGGCGTTCTCTATGTCAATGACGACGGGAAATACGCCTTTGAGCCCTGTGAGTCAGGCATCCTCACGCCCTCTCTGTACGGACTGAGTTCCTTCGGCCTCGAAGTGATGGAGCAGGAGGAAGAGAAACCGCAAGCACGGATTCTGAACATGGAGCCAAAGGTTTCCAAGGCAAAGAGAGCAGAAACCATTAGCATCAACATCAACACCCTGCGCAACGTTGCCGCAGCATGCCTGTTGGCGATGGTGGTATTCCTCTTCCCCGGACAAATCAACGCTCCCGAAACCGCTACTCCCATGCAGAGCCACATCGATACCGGTATGCTCAAACGCATGATGCCAAAGGATGTCACAACTGGCACGAAAGTAGTGAAGGAACGCATTCAGGCTATCAAGGATTCCACGCAAGCAGAAGCCATGAAGCAGAAGGCGGATATCAAGAACCAGGAACTTGTCTTCTGTATCGTACTGGCCAGTCAAGTTAGTCTGAAGAATGCCGATGCCTATGTGCAAAAGCTTCATGAAAAAGGATACATGCAGGCAGAGGTGTTTAAGCAGGAAGGCCGCAACACGAAGGTCATTTACGGACACTACACCTCAGAGAGCGATGCCTACAACGCCCTGAACCGCTTACGTTGCAAAACGGAATTTACCGACGGCTGGGTCTTGAAAATCAACTCCTGACAGACAATGAAAAGAGTAAGATGTCCCAAATGCGACCATTTCATCATTTTTGACGAGAAGAAATACCAGCCCGGCCAATCGCTTGTCTTTGAATGCACAGAATGCGGCAAGCAGTTTGCCATCCGAATGGGGACATCAAAACTTCACGGTACACAAAAGGAAGAAAACAATCCGGACGAGCACGCCCACCAGAACAATGTGGGAGCCATCGTTGTGATTGAAAACGCATTCCACTTCAAACAAGTTATTCCACTCCACATGGGCGAGAACACCATTGGTCGCTACATGAAAGGAAGCAAGGCCAACTGTCCCTTCGAGACCGTTGACCCAAGCGTTGACATGCACCATTGCATCATCACCGTCCGCCGCGACAAGAAAGGACAGCTCCAGTACATCCTCCGAGACGGCCCAAGCTATACGGGAACCTTCGTTGACAACGTAATCCTCGGCGACAAGGAGCGCAGGGTCATAGAAGACGGAACGCTCTTCACCATCGGAGCAACAAGTATCATCCTTCGCGGAGCAACAGAGAACAACCAACAGGAAAACATAGTATAAACAAGAAACCAAACACGGACAATATGATTTGGAATCCGAACAAAGAATGCATGAGTCGCGACGAAATGAGCGCACTCCAGGGAAAAAGACTCCACAAGATTGTAGAATACGTCTATCATAACGTACCATTCTACCGCAACAAGCTGCAGGAACTGGACATCCGCCCCGATGACATCCAGACCATCGAGGATATCCACAAGCTGCCCTTCACCACCAAGAAGGATTTGCGCGATAACTATCCTTTCGGACTCCAGGCAGCCCCCCAGAGTGAGATTATCCGCGTGCACGCCTCTTCAGGAACGACAGGTAATCCCACCATCGTCGGCTATACTCGAAAAGACATCGGCATCTGGAGCGAGTGTATGGCTCGCTGCCTAACATCCTTCGGTGTCACACGAAACGATTTCTTCTCCGTTGCCTACGGATACGGACTGTTTACAGGCGGACTGGGTGCACACTATGGCGTGGAGCACCTTGGCGCATCTGTCATCCCTGCCGGCACAGGTAACACGGAGAAACACCTGAAGCTCATCCGCGACCTCGGCATCACGGGTATAGCCTGCACACCTTCCTATGCCCTGTACCTGGCAGAAACCATGGACAAGATGGGTATCACCAAGGAGCAGATCAAGCTGCGCATCGGAGCCTTTGGCGCCGAGCCGTGGACGGAGAACATGCGCAAGGAGATTGAAGAGCGCCTCGGACTGAAGGGCTACAACATCTACGGCCTGTCGGAAGTGATGGGACCCTCTGTCAGCTACGAATGCCAGATGCAGTACGGCAGCCACATCTGCGAAGACCACTTCTATCCGGAAATCATCAACCCCGTCACGCTCGAACCCGTGCCAAACGGACAGAAAGGCGAGCTTGTCTTCACCACCCTCACCAAGGAAGGAATGCCTGTCATCCGCTACCGCACACGAGACCTCTGCAGCCTGATGGATGGACAATGCGACTGTGGACGTACCAGCATCCGCATGGGACGCATCGAAGGCCGCTCCGACGACATGCTTATCATCCGAGGCATCAACGTCTTCCCGTCACAGGTGGAAAGCGTTGTGCTCTCCATGCCGGAGTTCGCACCCCGCTACATGCTCGTCGTGGATCGCGTCAACAACCTCGACACCCTGCAGGTACAGGTGGAAATGCGACAGGATGTCTTCACCTCCACCTTCGACACCCCTGCTGCCGTTGACGCACTCGAGAAGAAACTTGCCGCCAAGCTCAAGAGCGTGCTCAGCATCAGCGCGAAGGTACAGCTCAAGGCGCCCAACACCATAGAGCGCAGTCAGGGAAAGAGTGCCCACGTCATCGACAAGAGAAAACTCTAATAACATCACAAAAAATCAGCATCCAATATGAACTACAGTCCTTATTTCAATCCAGAACTGGAGACCATGTCAAGGCAGGAGCTTGAAAAGCTTCAGCTGCAGCGTCTCAAGGCTACCGTCAACCATTGCATGAATGCGGAGTTCTACCGTCAGCGTTTCAAGGAACTCGGCATCACGCCTGATGACATACAGACACTCGACGACGTGCGCAAGCTGCCGTTCACATCCAAGGAAGACCTGCGCGAGAACTATCCCTTCGGACTGGCCTGCGTCCCCCTCAAGGAATGCACACGCCTGCACTCTTCCAGCGGAACGACAGGAAACCCGACGGTAGTCCTCCACACTCAGAAAGACCTTGACGAATGGGCCAAGGCCGTAGCCCGCTGTCTTTGGATGGTAGGCTCAAGACCCGAAGACGTGTTCCAGAACTCCGCCGGCTATGGTATGTTCACCGCCGGACTGGGATTCCAATATGGTGCTGAGCGTGTGGGCATGCTTACCGTTCCCGCAGCAGCCGGCAACACCACCCGACAGATCAAGTTCATCAAGGACTTCGGCACCTCCGTTCTTCACGCCATTCCGAGCTACGCCTCACGCATCTTCGAGGTGATGCAGCAGGAAGGCGTTGACCCGCGCAAAGACACCAAGCTGCGCGTGCTGTGCATTGGTGCGGAGCCCCATAGCGAGGAGCAGCGCAAGCGCATCGAGGACAATCTCGGCGTCAAGGCCTACAACTCCTATGGCATATCAGAGATGATGGGCCCCGGCGTAGCCTTCGAGTGTCAGGAGCAGAACGGCCTGCACATCTGGGAGGACTATTTCATCGTGGAGATTATCGACCCTGTCACCCTGGAACCCGTTCCTGACGGGGAGCTGGGGGAGCTCGTGCTGACCACCATCAACAGGGAGGCCATGCCGCTCCTGCGCTACCGCACACGCGACCTCACACGCATCCTGCCGGGAGAATGTCCCTGCGGAAGACATCATCGTCGCCTGGCCCGTCTGCAGGGACGCAGCGATGACATGATGATTCTCAAGGGCGTCAACATCTTCCCCATCCAGATTGAGAAGATTCTGCTCAAGTTCAAGGAGCTCTCCACGGACTATCTGATCACGCTGGAGACTAAGGACGGCAACGACACCATGACAGTTGAAGTGGAGCTCAGCAACCTGTTTACGGATGACTACACCCGCCTGCAATCGCTCGAGAAGACCATCACGCGCCTGCTGAAGGACGAAATCCTCATCACTCCGAAGGTGAAGCTCGTGCCGAAGGGTACCCTCGCCACCTCCGACGAGAAGAAGGCCGTACGCGTGAAAGACCTCCGCAAGCTCTTTTAATTTTTTACTCTTTTACTTTTTAATTTTTATTTTATAATTTTAAATCACATCCAATATGACTATCAACCAGCTATCCATCTTTATCGAGAACAGATCCGGCACCCTCATCAAGGTTCTCGACCTGCTTAAGAAGGCAGAAATACAAATCGTAGCGTCCACCATTGCCGACACGGCAGAATACGGTATCTACAGACTCATCTGCAGCGAACCCACAAAAGCCTATGAGCGACTCAAGGCCGAGGGCGTGGCTGTTGCACTCTCCGATGTCTTTGCCATCGAGCTCGACAACCAGCCCGGACGTGCCGCCGATGCCGTCAAGACCTTCAGCGACGCAGGCATCAGCATCACCTACCTGTATTCCTTCCTGCTCAACGGCAAGGGAATCCTCATCTTCCGTACAGACGATACGGAGAAGGCACGCGAGGTCATCATCCTCAACAATCTCAGGTTCATTTCTGAGAAAGACCTTACCAAGTGGACATAATCGCATCATAGCGCCATGTCACATCATCATGAGCATCATGGGAATCATGAGCATCATGACCACCATGAACATCACCATGAATCCAGACAGCAGTTGCTGCTAATAGCCGCTACTGCCCTGTTGCTTGTAGCTGCCATCTTTGTAGAGCACACCTTCCAGCTCTCCACTTGGCAGCTGCTGCTTGTCTATCTCGTACCTTATTTACTGGTAGGCCACGAGACGCTCAAGGAAGCTGCAGAGGGACTGGCACACGGAGAAGCCTTCAACGAACACTTCCTCATGTCCATTGCAACGCTTGGCGCATTGGGCATCGGATTCATGCCGGGAGCCGAACATGAGTTCCCGGAGGCAGTCTTCGTGATGCTCTTCTTCCAGGTTGGCGAGTTCTTTGAATCCTATGCGGAGGGTAAGAGCAAGGAGAGCATCTCCCACTTGATGGATATACGACCAGACATCGCAACCATCTGTGTGTCAGACAATAACGGAGGATTCGTTGAACAGCAGGTTTCGCCGGATAGAGTGCAGCCAGACTCCGTCATTGTTGTCAGACCTGGCGAAAAGGTTCCCCTTGATGGAACCATCATCGAAGGTGTCTCCACCCTCAACATGTCGGCACTTACCGGCGAGAGTGTGCCCTATGATGTCAATCCTGGCGACAGCATCATATCCGGAAGTGTGAATATTTCCGGCCTGCTGAAGATACGCACCACGAAGAGCTTTGGCGAGAGCACGGTCTCTAAAATCATCCGCCTGGTGGAAAGCGCAGGAGAGAAGAAGTCGCAGAGCGAGGCTTTCATCACCCGCTTCGCCCGCATCTACACCCCTATCGTCGTCTTTGCCGCCATCGCCATCGCCCTACTCCCCCCAGTTTTCTCATTCTTCTTTTTGCATGTGCCGTTCAGCGCAAGCATAGCCACTTGGCTCTATCGCGCCCTGATGTTCCTGATTGTCTCCTGCCCCTGCGCCCTGGTTATCAGCGTGCCCCTCACGTTCTTCAGCGGCATTGGCGGGGCTTCGCGTCGGGGAATCCTGATTAAGGGAGCCAACTATATTGACGTGCTCGCCAAGGTGCGGACAGTCGTCTTCGACAAGACGGGAACCCTTACCCACGGACTTTTCTCCGTTCTTGCCGTCCATCCCGACATGCTGAACGAGAACGAGCTGCTGCATCTTGCCGCCCATGTGGAGCACTACTCCACCCACCCCATCGGCGCCGCGCTGAGAGATGCCTTCCCGGAGGAAGCCACCGATGGCTGCGAGGTGCAGGATATAGAAGAGATTGCCGGCAAGGGCATCCGCGCACAGGTAGAAGGACGAAAGGTGTCTGTCGGCAACACGAAGCTGATGGATGCCGAGGGAGTGGAATGGAAAGACTGCACCCACAAGGGCACCATCATCCATGTAGCCGTGGATGGCGTCTATGCGGGCCACATCGTCATCGGCGACCAGGTCAAGGAAGACAGCGCAGAGGCTATTGAGCGACTCAGGAAGCTGGGCATAGAGAATACCGTCATCCTGACAGGCGACCGCAAGGAGGCTGCCGATGCCGTAGCCAGGCAGTTGGGAGTGAAGGCCTGCTATTCCGAACTTCTCCCTGGCGACAAGGTGGAACATGTGGAACGCCTGTTGAATGAGAAGGAGGCAGGCACATTCCTCGCATTCGTAGGCGACGGCATCAACGATGCCCCTGTCCTTACGCGTGCCGACGTAGGTGTTGCCATGGGAGGACTGGGCAGCGACGCCGCCGTAGAAGCGGCAGACGTAGTCATCATGGACGACAAACCCACGAAGATTGCGCTCGCCATCCGCATCGCCCATCAGACGATAGGTATTGCCAGGCAGAACGTAGCCTTTGCCATCGGCGTGAAGACCGCCGTCCTCGTTCTCGCCTCCTTCGGACTCAGCACCATGGCGATGGCCGTCTTTGCCGATGTGGGTGTCACCGTTCTGGCAGTCCTCAACGCCATGAGAGCCTTGAAGACAAAATAGCGTTCCCACGGAAGAAACCATAAAAAATACTCCCGCCAGCAGACGGGAGTTTTTTGGGAAGTTCAGGGAGTTCAAGGAGTCCAAGACAATAGCTTTATCCCCTTGTACTTTAAAGCCCCCTCTCTCTTGGAGAGGGGGTTGGGGGTGAGGCCCTTTCCCTTATTCATTTAGTCCGAGGCTCTTCTTGATGGCCACCACTTTTCCTTTGGCTCCACCAAGGCAGCGCTCATAGCAGTCAGCGCACTTCATGCTCGGATCCTTGATTTCCAGATAGAACTTGATCTTCGGCTCTGTGCCTGAAGGACGTACGCTGCACTTCGTGCCGTCTGTGCAGAACCATTGGAGCACGTTGCTCGTGGCGGGCTGCACCAGCTTCTGCTTTGTGCCGTCGGCGTTTGTCTGTTCCAGCACGGACCAGTCGCGTGTGAAGGCAATCTCCGAACCGCCAATCTCCTTCGGCGGGTTCTTGCGGAAGTTCTCCATCATCTGCTTGATCTCGTCGGCGCCGCTCTTTCCGGGACGCACCACGTTGATGGTATGCTCGTAGGAGAAGCCGTATTCCACATAGATATCCATGAGCAGGTCATAGAGCGTCTTGCCGTGGTCCTTTGCCCAGGCTGCAATCTCGCAAATCAGGCAGATGGAAGCTGGGGAGTCCTTGTCCCTTACCTTGTCAAACGGCAGGAAGCCGAACGACTCCTCGCCGCCGCCGATATACTTCTTCACGCCCTCGTTCTCGCGAATCTCGTTGGCAATCCACTTGAAGCCCGTGTAGCAGTCCTTCAGCTCCACGCCGTTCTTCTCGGCAATCTTGCGGATAACCTCCGTTGTCACGATGGTCTTCACGAGGAACTCGTTGCCCTTCAGCTGTCCGAGCTTCTTCTTGTTGGCGATGATATACCAGCAGAACATCATGCAGGTCTGGTTGCCGTTGATAATCTCCCACTCCCCCTTCGGGTTGCGGCAGACGATGGCCAGGCGGTCGGCATCGGGGTCAGAGGCAATCACCAGGTCGGCGTTCAGCTTCGTACCCAGCTTCATGCCCAGCGTCATGGCCTCGGAGTTCTCCGGGTTGGGGCTTACCACCGTGGGGAAGTTGCCGTCAATCACCATCTGCTCGGGCACGACGTGGATATTCTGGAAGCCCCATGAGCGCAGCGCCATCGGGATGATGACGCGGCCTGTTCCGTGCATGGGCGAATAGACGATGTTCAGGTCCTTGTGGCGCAGGATGACATCCTGGTCCACCATGGCCTCCTTCACGGCCTGGATATAATCCCAGTCCATCTCTCCGCCGATGGGAATGATGAGATCCTTGTTCGGCTCGAACTTCACGTCGTCGATGCTCACCTTGTTCACCTCGGCAATGATGCCCGTGTCGTGCGGAGCGAGCACCTGTGCACCGTCCTCCCAGTAAGCCTTGTAGCCATTATACTCTTTCGGGTTGTGCGAAGCCGTCACGTTCACGCCGGCCTGACAGCCCAGGTGACGGATGGCAAAGGAAATCTCCGGCGTCGGGCGCAGGCTCTCAAAGAGATACACCTTGATGCCGTTGGCAGAGAAGATGTTCGCAACGGTCTCTGCAAACATTCTGCCGTTGTTGCGGCAGTCGTGTCCGACGACCACGGAGCACTCCTTTCCGGGGAATGCCTTCAGGATATAGTTGGCAAAGCCCTGTGTGGCCATGCCCACGATGTACTTGTTCATGCGGTTCGTGCCGGCACCCATGATGCCGCGCAGTCCGCCCGTTCCAAACTCCAGGTCACGATAGAACGAGTCTATCAATTCCGACTTGTCCTCGTTGTCAAGCATCGCCTGAACAGCCTTACGCGTCTCCTCGTCGAACGAGGGAGTAAGCCACTGGCGGGCACGCGCCTCGCACTGGGCAATCAATTCTTTGTTTTCCATATTCTTATTTTATTTATATAATGAATTCAAGTAGTCAAGAAGCCAAGAAGCCAAGACAATACCTTTCCTCCGTTCCCCTCTCTTTTAGGAGAGGGGTCAGGGGTGAGGCTTAATCTCCTGCAAATATACAAAAGAATTTTGAAACAACGCACCTTTCACCCATAATTTCTCACCTTTTTGTATTTTTATTATTTTTTCTTCAAGAAGCCATTTGAATTTCTGAAACGAGCCCTTTGAGTTTATAAAACAAGCCTTTTGAGCCTCTGAAACGAACCCTTTGAGCGCATGAAACGAACCCTTTGAGCGCATGAAACGAACCCTTTGAGCGCATGAAACGAACCCTTCGGCAGTACCGAAAGGCTCGTTTGAGAAGTTCAAAATTCCATCAATTATCACATGTTATTGCCACTTTTTGCTATCAGATGAGCCATTTTGCTGCACATTTTCCTAAAAATAAGGTCTTAATACCGAATTTTCACAACGCTCACATGTGCGCCAAATGAGGGGAAAAGTATCGGAATGAGGGGTACATGCATGCCTTTTGAGGCCTGTGAGAGCAATAATTTGATACATTCTGTCCCTTTTCCGAGGGGTGGCATCTCAGGTGCCTTGTTTTATATTATGTCGTATTTCATTGATTATCAGCTTTTTAGATGAAAATTTATTGTTGTTATTTTGGGTGTCCATTCCAATTCCAGTTATTCCAGTTTGTATTTTGAGGGTGCCACTTTCTTTATATTATATACATTATATATATAACTAATTATATATCAATAAGTTATGAAGTATCTTAAGGTATAAAGAGGCAATGCATACCTCTCATTTTTTAATTGGAAAAATTGGAATTGGAATAAAACAAGCCCGATTATTTTGTTCTGCACTAGTTTTTTCGTACTTTTGCAACAAACAAGTGGAAGACAATGAGAAAGAACATGATATGCCGACTCCTGATGACGGTATACGTTGGGATCTGCGCCTTGAACGCGATGGCGCAAGAATGGCCCGCTGCCACAAGGGAGGCCAAGCCGGGCACACGATGGTGGTGGCTGGGCTCAGCCGTTGACATGGAGAACCTGAGATGGAACCTGCAACAATATGCCAGTCACGGTATCGGAGCAGTGGAGATCACTCCGCTCTATGGGGTGCAGGGAAACGGGGAGAACAACATCCCCTACCTCTCTGACCGATGGATGCATATGCTACGGGAGACGCAGGCACTGGGCAGGGAGAACGACATAGAGATAGGGATGGCAACAGGCACGGGCTGGCCTTTCGGCGGTCCGTGGGTGCCGCTGAAGGAATCGGCCTGCAAGGTGGTCTTCGTGGAAAGGAGCATGAAGGAGGGTGAGAACATCAGCAGCATCGACTTCTCGCTCTCAGGGAAGGAGGCGGAGAATGCCTTCCTCGACAGGGTGATACCTTATCCCGAGAAAGGGAAAGCCATCGCCGTCTATATCAAATATGGCGTGATGAAGGTGAAGCGCGCGGCTCCCGGAGGAGAAGGATGGGTGGTGGACCACTTCGACCGCAAGGCGGTGGCGAACTACCTGAAGCATATCGAGGATGCCTTCGAGCGCACCCATACCCCCTACCCTCACACGTTCTTCAACGACAGCTACGAGGTGGCGGAGGCAACGTGGACGCCCAGCCTCTTCGAGGAGTTTGAAAAGAGAAGGGGCTACAAGCTGGAAGAGCACCTCCCGCAGTTCATCGCTGGTGATGCAGCCGTCATTTCCGACTACCGCGAGACGCTCAGCGACCTGCTCCTGGAGAACTTCACCCAGCAATGGACGGCATGGGCACACAGCCACGGCGCCATCACCCGCAACCAGGCGCACGGCTCTCCCGCCAACCTCATCGACTGCTATGCCGCCGTTGACATCCCTGAGATTGAGGGCTTCGGACTCTCCGACTTCAACATCAAGGGACTGCGCCAAGACCCCGGCAAGACACGCAAGAACGACAGCGACTTCTCCATGCTGAAATACGCTTCTTCCGCCGCCCATGTGTGCGGGAAGCCCTACACCAGCAGCGAGACCTTCACCTGGCTCACGGAGCACTTCCGCACCTCGCTCTCACAACTGAAGCCCGACATGGACCTGATGTTCTGCGCCGGCGTGAACCACATGTTCTTCCACGGCACCTGCTATTCGCCGAAGGATGACGAATGGCCGGGATGGAAATTCTATGCCTCCATCGACATGAGTCCGACGAACAGCATCTGGCGGGATGCACCTTATTTCATGAAATATGTGGAGCGATGCCAGAGCTTCCTGCAATGGGGAGAGCCTGACAACGACTTCCTCGTCTATCTGCCCATCCGCGATATGTGGAAGAAGAACCTCGAGAAGCCCCTCATGCAGTTCTCCATCCACCAGATGGCGAAGCTCGCGCCGGAGTTCATACAGTCTATCCTCGCCATCGACAGCGCCGGCTTCGACTGTGACTACATCAGCGAGCGGCTCCTGCTCGAAACGACCTGCAAGGGAAACGCCATCGTGACGGCTGCCGGCACACGCTACAAGGGATTGGTCATTCCCGGAAGCGGAGAGATGCCGAAGAAGGTGAGAGACCACATAGAGCAACTGAAGGCGCAGGGGGCCAACGTCATCTACGGCACACAGGCCGAAGCGCTCGCCAAAGCAGCAAAGCCGGAGCGGATGCGTACGGAATGCAGGTTGAAGACCATCCGACGGAAGAACGAGACGGGCTATCACTACTTCATTGCCAACCTCTCGCCGCAGGATGTATGTCAGGAGGTGGAGCTGGCGGTTCCCTTCGAGGATGCCACTTGGTTCAACCCGATGAACGGCGACATCTGCCAGGCTGCATTCCATGACAACCGCGTCAGCATCAGCCTCCGGAGTGGAGAGTCGAGGATACTGCAGGTCAGAGGAGACGGCCTCACTCCTAACCCCTATCCAAAGGGCGAGGGGAACTTTAAAGGAAGACAGGGAGATGGGAAGGCGATACGGATAGAGGGACCGTGGACGCTCTCGTTCTCAGAGGAGGAGCCGAAAGTGGAGAAAAGCTATCAGCTGGAGAAGCTGCAGACCTGGGAGACCCTCGACGAACAGACGAAGGTGACGATGGGAACAGGCATCTACACCACCCACTTCACCCTCGGCGAGAAGGACTGTCTGCCAGAGCTTACGACCCTCCATCTGGGCGATGTACGTGAGTCGGCCCGCGTCTATATCAACGGACAGTTCATCGGCTGCGCCTGGGCGGTGCCCTATGTGCTGGAGACGAAGGGCACCTTGAGAAAAGGCGACAACGAGATTAGGATAGAAGTGACAAACCTGCCTGCCAACCGCATCAGCGAACTGGACAGGAAAGGCGTCAGATGGCGCAAGATGGAGGAAATAAATGTCGTTGACATCAACTACAAGAAAACCACCTACGCCGACTGGGAACCCGTGCCGTCAGGACTGTACGGGCCTGTCATCATCAGTAACAAATAAACATTTTGGCACGCTCTTTGCTATAGAACAGGTATGATAACAAGTCAATTCTCACCAAAAGTATCACAGGCGCTGGCTTTCAGTCGTGAAGAAGCCTCGCGCCTGGCCAACCAGTCCGTGGGGCCTGAGCACCTGATGCTGGGCATCCTGCGCAGCCGTAACCAGCAGGTGATGGACATCTTCAACCGTCTGGACGTCAACACGCAGCTGCTCAAGACACAACTGGAGGAGCGCGCAAGAGAGAACGAGTTTGACAAGCCCATCTACACACGCGACCTGACGCTCAACGAGAAAGCGAACAACATACTGAAGCTCTCCGTGCTCGAGGCACGCATGCAGCGAAAGGACATCGTGGAGGTGGAGCACCTGTTACTTGCCCTCGTTCACGACCACACCAACAATGGGGCCAACGACATCTTAATACAGAACAACATGAACTACGAAGATATACTCATCTATCTGAAACAGCAGAGTGACAAGAGCCTGCCTGCCGACCAGGAACGTAAACGCGATGTCTATGACGGCATCAGCCTCTCCGAAGATACGGAAGAGGACGAAACGGTTCAGGGCAACGGCAAGGGTAGAAGCAACGAAGCCGCTACCGCCACACGCACGAAGAAAGAGAGCAAGACACCTGTGCTCGACAATTTCTCCACCGACCTGACACAGGCCGCCTCGGAAGGAAAGCTCGACCCCGTTATCGGAAGGGAGCGCGAGATACAGCGCGTCATAGAGATTCTCTGCCGCAGGAAGAAGAACAATCCCGTGCTTATTGGAGAACCGGGGGTAGGCAAAAGCGCCATCGTGGAAGGACTGGCACAGATGATTGCCGACAGGCACACCTCCCCCATCCTCTTCAACAAGCGACTCGTCAACCTCGACATGACAGCCATCGTGGCAGGAACCAAATACCGCGGACAGTTCGAGGAGCGCATCAGAGCCCTGCTGAAAGAACTGGAGCAGAATCCTGACATCATCGTCTTCATCGACGAGATTCATACCATGGTGGGCGCAGGATCGGCACCAGGCAGCATGGATGCCGCCAACATCATGAAGCCGGCTCTGGCAAGAGGCGTCATCCAATGTATCGGAGCGACAACACTTGATGAATACAGGAACAGCATCGAGAAAGACGGAGCCTTGGAAAGACGCTTCCAGAAAGTGATTGTCAATGCCACAACGGCAGAGGAGACGCTGGAAATCCTGCACAACATCAAGGAACGCTACGAGCAGCACCATCATGTCAGCTACACAGACGAAGCCTTGGCAGCATGTGTCAAGCTGACAGACAGATATATCACCGACCGCTTCTTCCCCGACAAGGCTATCGACGCCATGGACGAAGTGGGAGCACGCGTGTTCCTGCAACATGCAGAGGTGCCGCCCGCCATCCAGGAGAAGGAGAAAATCATCAAGATTATCAAGGAGAAGAAGCGCGTGGCTGTCACCCAGCAGAACTATGAACTCGCAGCAGGATACCGCGACAGGCAGACTGCACTGGAGAAAGAGCTGGCTGAGTTGCAGGACACCTGGCGCAAGGGTGACAACGGACAGCGCGAACCCGTCACGGAGGAAGACATTGCCGATGTCGTGTCGATGATGTCGGGAGTGCCCGTCCAGAGAATGATAGAGTCGGAAGGCGAAAAGCTCCGCAACATGGCAGAGGAACTGAAAAGCTCCGTGGTGGCTCAGGACAACGCCATCGACAAGATTGTGAGGGCTATCCGGCGCAACCGCATCGGACTGCGCGAGCCAAATCACCCCATCGGGGTCTTCATGTTCCTCGGACCAACTGGCGTGGGCAAGACCTATCTCGCCAAGAAACTGGCCGAGCAGATGTTTGGTTCCACAGATGCCATCATACGCATCGATATGAGTGAATATACGGAGTCGTTCAACACCTCCCGACTGGTGGGTGCGCCTCCGGGATATGTAGGCTACGAAGAGGGTGGACAACTGACAGAGCGTGTAAGACGAAAGCCCTACTCCATCGTGCTCCTTGACGAGATAGAGAAGGCGCATCCGAATGTCTTCAACATGCTGTTGCAGGTGCTTGACGAAGGACGACTGACAGACGGCAACGGAAGACTCATCGACTTCCGCAACACGATTGTCATCATGACATCAAACACAGGCACACGACAGCTGAAGGAATTCGGACGGGGAATAGGCTTTACTGCCGGCAGTAACAACGGACTGAGCATGAACGAGCAAGACAAGGAATATGCGAGGAACATCGTACAGAAAGCCCTGTCGAAGCAGTTCGCGCCTGAGTTCCTCAACCGCCTGGATGACATCATCACCTTCGACCAGTTGGATATCGACGCCATCAAGCGCATCATCGACATCGAGCTGAAAGGACTCTACCAGCGCATAGAAGCCCTGGGCTACCATATAGAACTGAGCGAGGAAGCCAAGGAATATGTGGCAACCAAGGGATATGACGTGCAGTTTGGCGCACGCCCATTGAAGCGGGCGATACAAAGCTATATTGAAGATGCGGTATGTGAAGCCATCCTCAACAAGAACATCGCCGAGGGAGGAACCGTCACCATCGGTTATGATCAGGAAAAGAAAGAGCTGAGCGTCAATTAGACCTCAGCTCTATTTTTTTTCATCAATTATCAATTATCCATTTTCAATTTTCAATTACCCCTCATACTCCGTGGCGTCATCAATGCCGGCATAGGCCAAAGCCTCCTTGCGCTCCACGCAGGTGCCACACTTGCCGCAATGTTTCTCGCCACCTTTATAGCAAGACCACGTCTCGGCATAGTTGATGCCAAGTTTCTTTCCGCGCAGGGCGATGTCACCCTTCGTCAGATTCGTATAGGGAGAAAGGAGATGCACCTTGACAAAGGTTCCTGCCGCCGCAGCCTGGTCGAACGCATTGACAAACTCAGGGGTGCAGTCAGGATAGATGGCATGGTCGCCTCCGTGGTTGGCCATCATCACATATCTCAAACCCCTTGACTCTGCCAATCCGACAGCAACGGAGAGCATGATGCCATTGCGGAAAGGAACAACCGTGCTGCGCATGTTCTCATCCGCATAGTGGCCTTCAGGAATCTCCTCTGCGCCCTGAAGGAGTGAACTCTTGAAATGCTCCACCATAAAGGAAAGCGGTATCAGGATATGCTCGATGCCAAGACGGTGGCAATGCTCTTTGGCAAAGGGCAACTCGCGTGCGTTATGCTTACTGCCATAGTCGAACGACAAGGCCAGCGCAATCCTATCCTGATAGTCGTACAGCAAGGTGATACTGTCCATGCCGCCACTAAGTATAATAACTGAATCTTTCATTCTGATTTGTTTGCTTAGAATGTAATAAACCGCAGCAACAGGAAGCCGACAGTCAGCCCGAGCAAGGTATAGCCGAAGACATTCCTCAGATACCATCCGACGGGCATACGCTCCATCTTCATCAGGGCTATTCCGCTTACGGAGCCAAAGGGAAGCAGGCTGCCTCCCAAGGCAGAGGCATAGGCGATGGAAACCCAATAGCTGTCATCGGGAAGAACACCCGGACTAAGGGTGAAGAATGCCATGAGTGTGGCAAAATTGTCTAATACCGCACTAACCGGCACGGCAGCCACACCCATCCACCAGGGGTCGTTGATATAAAGCTGGCTCTGAGAGATAAACCTGTCAACGGCACCCGTTTCCTGCACAACGCCTACGGCCAGCATCACACCCACGACAAAAAGCATCATCTGCATGACGCCATACTGCATGGCGCTGGGTACGCCGCGCTGGACAATATGATTCGTGCTTATCAGTCCACGGTTCATAATCTCATTGACTATCCACAAGAGTGCCAGCACACACAGGGAGCCGAGAAACGGACTCAGACGTGTAAGGCTGTGGAACGTAGGAATAAACCACAGGCCTCCGATTCCTACGAAGAGCATCAGCAGACGCTGCCATACTTTCAGGCGCGTGTCGTCACCACGATAAGGCATGGCACGCCATTGTACACCCACATGAGGGGTAAGAGAGCGTCCCATCAGCCAGATGGGAAGTGCGCCGGCCGCCAGACAAGGCAACAGCATACGCATGGAAGAAGGCGTGGGAGTGACAGCACCCTGGTTCCAGAGCAAGAGTCCGGAGGGATCACCTATTACCGTCAGCGCACCGCCTGCGTTGGCTGCCAGCACGATGGAGGAGCCGAAGATCATACGCTGACGCATGTCGGGAACCATCTGATGCATGATGGTCAGCATCATCACGGTAGTCGTCAGATTGTCGAGATTGGCAGAGATGAGGAACGTTACACCCGCCAGTATCCAAAGCATGTGGCGACTGTTACGTGTTCTCATCAGGTGAGAGATAAAGTCAAAACAACCATTGCTGCTCAGTATCTCCACAATGGTCATCGTTGAAAGCAGAAAGAGTACTATCTCTGCCGCCTGACCCACATGACGGATGAAGATATGACGGGCAATAAACTCCATCACACTATAATCTGTAGAAACTGCTCCGTTCAGGAAAACCGCATATTCCTCGGCATGCTCGCTGTTGACGAACATACCGCCATACGCGACATAGAGCATCCATCCTACCGTTCCGACAAATATCGCGACAGCAGCCTTGTTTATCTTCGTCAAGCTCTCAGTAGCTACCAAAAAGCAACCAAGAAGAAGTACGGCAACAATAATATAGGTAATCATATTAGATGCAAAGGTAATACTTTTTTGGAAATAAGATGGTCTTTAGAACAGAAAATTATATTCTTTTTCTTATTTCTGAAGCAGCTGACGGACAGTAGCCGAGGGATGAGCCGCCATATATCGCTCCACGTCCTGAACATTGCGGTTCTGGAAGAAACGCTTTCCCATCGCCTTGTTGGCAACCCACATCACCCTACCCATGTGAAGGTCTTTTTCTTCCTGACTCCTCTTGTCAGGCTCAGGCAGGCCGTAGATGCTTAAAAGATAAAAGCAAAGACAATCTGGCACGATATACTCCCGCTTCATCGTTGCAATTTGCTGGGCCTTGAAATAACGGGGATAATAGGGATAATCCTCACCAAGATACTTGTCAAGCGAGATGCCTATCATCTTGTCGCTGACGACAATGCTTTGTCCGAAGGCACCAATCTGGGTATAGACTGTTGGAAGAGGAAGCTCTGGGAGCCACTTCTGCAACTTCGAGAAGACCTTGGACAGCTCCTCGTTGACATCATCCATATTGGAATATTGGGTCTGGACATCCATGATAACAGCCTGGAGTACCGTATCCTGGAAGAAGCTCAGGAATCTTGCATTGATGGAAGGGTCACGCACCTCTCCCAACCGAAGAATGTCTTCAAGCAATGTGCGGGTTTCAATGGCATAGTCGGTATTCATCTGCTGAAGCGCAGAATAATCACCTGTGGTCAGATAACGGCTCTCCAAACGGTCGTATCGGAGAACTTCTATCAGCTGGTCTTCGTCCGACTGGTCCCATGCTGCTATCCTAAACCCACACGAGGAGAATAAGGAGAGAAGCACGAATAAACAAAGCGTTATCTTTCTCACTTTAAGTAAATATTATTTAAAAACCGATACAAAAGTACTAAAAAATATTTTATTCTCCAAAATATTAGCAAAAAAGTTTAAAAAATTGTATCTTTGCATCATGAAAAAAACATTTCTCCTTTTCCTCATGCTATCCGTTGCAGGCATCGCATACGCCCAAACCTGCACTTTGGAGGCATGCCAGCATGGCTGCAAAAGTTTTTCCGTAGAGGTGACGAACCCCATGCAACAGGGTCTCAAGAATGTGCCTGTAGTCATCAGTCTTGACAAGTACCCTGCCACGACCCACGCCATTGTCTCAAACCAAGAAGGAAAAGCCATTGCAAGTCAGATTGACGACCTGGACAAGGATGGGCGGAATGACGAACTCTGCTTTCTTGTTGATATGCCCGCATTATCGACGGAAAACATCAACGTCTCCCTATATAATATAATAAGGTGTGATTCCTGCTGCGAAAAGATTCATCAGCGCTTCCCCAACCGCACCTATGCCGAGATGGTGTTGCGTAATCCGAAAGTCAAGGAGAAGAACAAACATGACATCTATCTCACGGAACTGACAGCTGACAGAAGTGCTGGAGACACCTATACGGTTCAGCATCACCACGGAGTGGCCTTTGAGAACGAGCTGATTGCCCTGCGCATTTATTTCGACAAACGACAGACGTTGGACTTGTATGGCAAATTCCATCAGGGACTTGAGCTGAAGGAAACGCAGTTCTACACCTCTGCCGAACAGAAACAGCAAGGCTATGGTGACGATGTGCTATGGGTAGGAAACACTTTTGGATTGGGTGCCCTGCGGGGATGGGATGGTGAGAAGCCCACCATGATAGAACATATAGACACGCGCACCCAGCGTATTCTCACCCAGGGACCTGTCAGGACAATCGTAGAAATGGAAGACAGAGGTTGGAGACAAACGATGAAAGACGGGTCGTCTGCTGACACGCCGCTCAACATGACCCTGCGATATACGCTCTATGCCGGCCACAGGGACATCGAAGTTTCAGTACGCTTCAACAAACCTGCCGGAAAAGAATTGTTTTCAACAGGTATCATTAACGTAAAAGGTTCGCAGGAGTTCAACGACCATCTGGGACTTCGTGGCTGCTGGGGAACAGACTGGCCAGCCTCTGACACGTTGAACTGGAAACGCGAAACAGTTGGACTCGGCATATTTGTTCCGGAGAATTGCCTGGTCAGGGAGCTGGAAGCCAACAAAGACAACTACGGATTCGTTGTCAAGACAAATCAGGAGGACAACACCCTTCATTACTATCTGACCTACACCAGCGCCAATGAGGACTTCGGATTCAAAAACAGCAAGGCATGGTTCTCATGGCTCAGGCAATGGAAAGCTATTCTATGCGCCCCTGTGAAGGTAAGAATCAAGTGCGAAGATTGACATAAATCACCCATTTATGACTTTTTTCTACTTTTTCTGCAATTTTTCTTTCATTTTGTTTTGATTTTCAAAAAATATCTTTAACTTTGCAACGTGTTAACGATAACAATCAGCAGCAACACAAACAAAAAGATATTATTTTCCAACAATTAAAGTAAAAAGATTATGAATGCAGCAAAAGTTGTAGAAGAACTGAAACAGAGATTTCCCAATGAGCCGGAGTACATCCAGGCAGTAAGTCAGGTGCTTCCTACTATCGAGGAAGAGTACAACAAGCACCCCGAGTTTGAAAAGGCAAATCTGATTGAGCGCCTTTGCATCCCCGATCGTGTTTGCGAGTTCCGTATCACTTGGGTAGATGACCAGGGTAAGGTTCAGACCAACATGGGTTATCGTATTCAGCACAACAACGCCATTGGCCCGTATAAAGGCGGTCTCCGTTATCACAAGAGTGTGAACCTCGGTATTCTGAAGTTCCTCGCTTTCGAGCAGACCTTCAAGAATTCGCTGACAACCCTTCCCATGGGTGGTGCCAAAGGTGGTTCAGACTTCTCTCCCCGTGGTAAGAGCGACGCAGAGGTGATGCGTTTCTGCCAGGCATTCATGAATGAACTGTATCGCGTGATTGGTCCCGATGAGGATGTTCCCGCAGGTGACATCGGTGTTGGCGGACGTGAGGTAGGCTACCTCTTCGGACAGTATAAGAAACTGACCCACCAGTTCCAGGGCGTATTGACAGGTAAGGGACTGAGCTTCGGCGGTTCTCTGATTCGTCCTGAGGCTACCGGTTACGGTTGCGTTTACTTCCTGACCTCTATGCTGGCTACCCGCGGCATCGAACTGAAGGGTAAGAAGGTGCTGATTTCCGGTTCTGGAAACGTTGCTCAGTATGCTACCGAGAAGTGCTTGCAGCTGGGTGCTATTCCCTTGACCCTCTCCGACTCCGACGGTTACATCTACGATCCGGACGGAATCACATTCGAGAAGCTCGAATATGTGAAGGAGCTGAAGAATGTTGAGCGCGGACGTATCAAGGAATATGCTGAGGAATATCCCAACGCTGTTTACCACGCTGGCGAACGTCCCTGGCACGAGAAGGCTGACATCGCCCTGCCTTGCGCTACGCAGAACGAAATCAACGGCGAGCAGGCTCAGGCCCTCATCGACAATGGCGTGATTGCTGTTGCAGAAGGTGCCAACATGCCTTCACTCCCCGAGGCTATCAAGATCTTCCAGGATGCCAAGATTCTCTATGCTCCTGGTAAGGCTTCCAACGCAGGTGGTGTATCCGTATCCGGTCTTGAGATGTCGCAGAACTCCGAGCGTCTGAGCTGGACTGCCAAGGAGGTTGACGACTATCTGAAGCGCATCATGAACGACATTCACGAGAACTGCGTGAAGTACGGTACACAGGCTGATGGCTACATCAACTATGTGAAGGGTGCTAACGTAGCCGGCTTCATGAAGGTTGCCAGCGCCATGATGGCACAGGGAATTGTATAAAGACCTTATCAAAGCGTTACAACAGCAACGCTTATAATGAATAGAAATCAACGGTGTCGGCCATCAAATGAAGGTCGACATCGTTTTTTTCATAGCGTTCCAGCAGTTGGCGGTCGTTCTCAAAATCCGTCATGATGGATTCTTCACCAGTCTTATACTGCTGGAAAGACGCCACAGCTTCCGCAACCAACCCCTGAAACCAGAGGGCGTAGCCCATGTTCAGGCTGTCAACAGCCAGACTGTCTCCATTGTCGGCAAGTTTGCGATAGAGGTCGGCAGCCTCGGCAGGCCGTTTCAGGACAAGCAAGTTCCAGGCAAGCACGCGTTTTACTTCGGCATGTTCAGGATGCTCATATTGCAACTTGAAAAGGATGGGCAACGATTCCTCTGCCTTTTCATTATGAATCATCGTAAGTGCCAGGTTTAGCTGGGTGGAGACAGATTCAGGCGTCATGAATGACAGTTCTTGATAGTAACTCTCTGCGGCTTCGTACTCATGAAGGAGAAAATGAGTTTTTGCCATTCCCCTCAGCACCTGCTTGTTGGCAGGATTCAGCGCATAGCCCTGTCCATAATATTCCTTGGCTTCAGCCAACTTCTCCTGCTCAAGCATGACAGCTCCAAGCACAAGAAGGTCTTCAAATGACTTTTTCTGGACATGCATCGACATGAGGGGTTCTATATACTGTAGCCAATGATGCTTGTATAGGAACTGGCAAAGCGAAGAGACTGTCTGGGAAAGTGCCGTTTCCTTAAAAGCACTATTCAGGAAGAATATCCTGGGGGCTCGAGTGGCACTTCCAAAGGGGTTACGAAAATCATCCTTTCGTGTATATAATCTGAAGAAACGGAAAAGATCCTGTAGGTACATGCGACGAATGAATGTCGGCGTACAAGGCTGCTCTTCGTCGGGAATCATGGCAACTCCTTCCGCGGACTCCATCATATCACGCATATCCTTTGGGAGTCTGCTAATGACATTGGGAATAGCTAAGGCAAAAGAATACTTGTCAGAATCACAAAAACATCCTTTTTTTAATAGTCCCTTCATGAATGCTGACTGTATGAGGTTGCCGGGAATATGGTTCAACGCGGGGTGATCAAGAGAAAACGGAGTGAACCAATGGCTCAGCGTGAAGAAGAAGGAGAAACGCTTCATGTGGGCGAAGCCTCCGAAATAGATGTCTCCTCCAGCCTTTTGCATGTCTGCCATCTTACGCATGGACTGTTCTACTGCTTCCATAGCCTTTTCTTCTGCATCCGGATTGAGGATGTCTTCCAGCGAACTTTCCTCTATTTCTTCTATCCCGTGACGTGTGATGTTCAGCCTTCCATTTTTCAGCAGGCTGGGCATGATGTCACGCTGTATGGTCTCATTGTCGCGGTCGGCATTCATGCAGAAGAACATTTGTTTCTGCATCTCAAGCAATTCCTGTCTTATCTCCTCCGAATCCGTAAGACGAGCTATCGCACGCTCATATTCGGGGAAAATGGAAGTCGGCCATCCAGAAAGCGACAACACCCAACCGACAAGAGAACGTTGACGAAGATATTCATCCTCCGTATGCTCATATACATGGACAAGCGTGAGCCATTTGTAGGCATCAAACGTCCGCATGCACGACAGCATGATGGCACTCACCAGTATGCAGGCATCCTGAGTGTCAATTGTCGGCAACAATAAGAGCTGTTTGTAAAACTCTGCATCGCCGCTCTTCCATTGAAAGGAACTCATCAACAAGTTGAATAGCTGCGAGAGGAATTGCTCATGGCTGTTCAGGAGTGTCTTGCGCCGCTCTTCCTCATGCTCAGAATCCGTAAGCGCCAGTATAGCCGTTTCCTGCACAAATCCTTCCAGTCTGTTCCTGATTTCATCAGGACTCATTCCGTCGAGACTATTTGAAGCGGCATCGGCATATGCGTTACCGCCTCCGTTGATCAGGACACAAAGTGACAGGTCCGCCCAGAGTCGATAGCATCTGCGCAACAGTTGTATATAGACTTCCTCGCGGCTTTTGTCTTCATAGCCGCGAAGCATGTAGTCGCGCATCAACATGTAATCCTCCTCGATAGCTTCCAAGCGATGATAGAGTTCCATGGCACGTTGTCCCTTGCCGGCTTCCTGCTTTTCAACAAGCAGCTGCCTGCAATCACGGAGTGCAAGCGCGAGGTTGCGCTTCACAAGAATGTTTTCCCTGATGATGTTAAGAGGTGACATCTGTCGTCAGTCGTTGAGTGAATATCCATTAGGGAACTGCTCTACAAATTTGGCGGCACGTTCCACATAATCCTCACGCAGGGCTCCCATATGCGTGAAGACATGCTTGGGCAGAGAATCGGCTTCCTCCTTTTTTACGGAACAGTATTTGGCAACATAGAAGGAATATTTCTCGACACCATACTTGTTCAGCGAATCACACGCCTGGTTCCAAGCCTGACAGAAAACCTTCAACTGCTCCTGCCTGCGCTTGTCGGAAAGAGACTTGTTACGGAAGGCAACAACACCCATCTCTGGGCCGTATTGGTCTGAGCTTGCCATCGACAAAAGCTTTATCAATCGAGCCTTGGTTGCATAGGGTTCTGGAAGCCAGGCAACGTCAATCTCACTATTCATGAGCATTTCCAGTCGGAGGGGAACGTCATTTACCTGAACACGAAAAACGTCTGCCGTGGTAGTAACACCTTCCAGCATCTGAAAGGTAAGGAAATCGGTTGCAGAATGGCGGGTGACGGCAACCATCTTGTCGCCAAGCTGTTTCACCTGCTTCACACGGGCAGAAGGACTCACAAAAAGTTGCCAGCTTGCAACCGTCGTCCCTACATAGCGCAAGTCCACGCCATGTTTCTTCAGCCATTCTCCTCTAACCAAATCAGTTACGGCACCTTCCGTCCTTCCTTTCAACAAGTCCTGATCGCACTCCATTTGCGTCTTACGAGTCTTCAGTCGGATATCTGCACCCAAGGACTTCAAGAAACCATATTCTTGCGCCATGAACAGCGGCATGCAGTCAATAGTGGGCATCACGCTTATTTTCAACGCAAGGGAATCCTCACGCTGCAAACGGAGCCTCTCCGAACGAGACAGCTTTTTGTCGGTATTATCCGACTGGCCGCATGACAGCATCATAAAGACAAAAAAGATAGGAAGGAAATATTTCTTCATGTTTTATTTTTACTTTTTTACCCTTTGACTTATTTAAGTCCTTTTGGAATAACGGCGCAAAGATAGAAAGAATTCCGCACATGACCAAGAAAATGGCAAGGAGAGTGAAAGAAAACTTCCGTTGACTTGTCCTGTCAAAAAGATTTTTGTACTTTTGTCAGCAAATCAGTTAAGAAGAAAAATGGCAAAAGACAAGACCATGTATGTATGCTCCAATTGTGGACAGGAATCAGCCAAATGGATTGGCAAGTGTCCCTCATGCGGACAATGGAACACCTTCAAGGAAATCAAAGTGTCATCAGATACAGGGACGCAGGCTGCACGCGCTGCCGCACAAGTTGTAAGAGCAGGACGCAGCACAGAAGGGAATCGTCCGAGAAGGCTTTCTGATATTGCTGCTACCGCAGACCCACGCATAGACATGCGCGACACGGAGCTGAACCGCGTACTGGGCGGTGGTCTCGTTCCAGGTAGCATCGTTCTTCTTGGCGGCGAGCCAGGCATCGGAAAGAGTACACTTGTCCTGCAGACCGTTCTCAACATGAACGACAGGTCTATTCTCTACGTCAGCGGCGAAGAAAGCACCCACCAGCTGAAGATGCGTGCTGAACGACTCACGTCAACCACTTCCGATAATCTTCTTATTCTCACGGAAACTTCCCTGGAGAACATCTTTGAACAGATTAAGGATATTCAGCCCGAACTTGTCATTATTGATTCCATACAAACTATTGCAACAGATGAGGTGGAGAGTTCACCCGGAAGCGTCACTCAGGTCAGGGAGTGTGCCGCCGCCCTATTGCGCTTTGCCAAGCATAGCGGCACTCCCGTCATCCTCATCGGGCACATCAACAAGGAAGGAACCCTTGCAGGACCAAAGATTCTGGAGCATATTGTGGATACCGTCATCCAGTTTGAGGGAGACCAGCACTATATGTACCGCCTGCTCCGTTCCATCAAGAACCGCTTCGGTTCTACGTCAGAACTGGGTATCTACGAGATGCGTCAGAACGGTCTTCGGCAGGTAAGCAATCCCTCAGAACTTCTTCTCACCCAAGACCACGAAGGCCTCTCGGGCATTGCCATTTCAGCAGCCATCGAAGGCGTTCGTCCCTTCCTCCTGGAGACACAGGCCCTTGTATCGAGTGCTGCTTACGGCACTCCTCAGCGATCGGCCACGGGTTTCGACCAGCGCCGTCTGAACATGTTGTTGGCTGTACTGGAAAAGCGAGTAGGATTCAAACTGATGCAGAAAGATGTTTTCCTGAACATTGCCGGAGGTCTTCGCGTGACAGACCTCGCCATGGATCTAAGCGTGATAGCTGCCGTCCTCTCCTCCAACGTTGACACCCCCATCGAGAGCGGCTACTGCATGGCAGGAGAAGTGGGACTTTCAGGAGAGGTAAGACCCGTCAACCGTATTGAACAACGCATTCTCGAAGCCGAGAAGTTAGGCTTTAGCCATTTCATTCTCCCACGTTACAACATGCAAGGTATTGACGCCAAGCGGTTCAACATCGAGCTACATCCTGTCAGGAAGGTGGAAGAGGCGCTACGAGTGCTGTTTGGATAGTCAAAGCCTGAGTTGGATAGTCAAAGCTTGAAGCGATGTTCTTTTTGTGCTTTCTGGGGAGCGCCCGTTGAGCCTCCAGCATTTGACGGATGGGCAAAGCCCCTGTATTGTGACCACCTGTCACGGATGCGTGCCACATAGTCAACTGTTTCTGAACCTCGCATATAACCATTCTTCACCACAGGATCATTATAATACTGCGGTTGACTAAGCTTCAGGACATATTCCGACACATCAGCCCAACGATAAGGATTCTTGCCGTTCTTGCGGGCCAAGGCCATTGCATCGCGAATATGGAAGAAGCCTCCATTATAGCTGGCTAACACAAAATTGTAGCGTTCGCTGGCATTACCCACGTCGCTGAACTTACCGCTTAGCTCATGGATATAGCGTGCGGCAGCAGCTATGTTCTGTTCAGGATTATATATCTGGCTTAGAGGAAGCCCCAGATGGGCTGCGGTAGAAGGCATGATCTGCATCAGACCGCAAGCTCCAGCCCACGAGTGAGCTTTCGGGTCGAACGTAGATTCCTGATAGCATAATGCGGCCAGCAATCGCCAATCCCATCGTGCTACAGGCGCATATTGACGGAACAGATGGTCATAGTGGGAGATGATGCCTCCCTTCCTGTTCAGCATGGGTGAATAGACGTGGCGTGTAACACGACCGGTAGAAAGCAGCTGCTGACTCTCTGCCCTCACCTGCGCAATCAAAGCCGGATGGAACCAACGGGAGATGCTGTCAGCCAACTCGCTCTTCTCGTCCTTCACACACCAATGCAACGCCTTGAGCGGTTTTATATCTTTCTGATTTCCTGTCTTCTCGGCTTCCTGGCCTTCTGCCCTCATGTCTTCCTTGATGAGCGGAAACGCAGCGACATCTCCCTCACCTTCGTCCAATCGTTGCATCACTTCCGCAGAATCCTTGCAAACTTCCACGCGAAGCCCTACGCCCAACTTTTGTGCAAAGCGCTCGCAAAGCAGATACTGTATTCCCATTCCACGTCCATGATAGTCGAAATATGTCTCTGGGCCGCTCTGGGTAAGCAGAATCATCTCGCCGGAAGCTTGTATCTGGCTGAGCGAAGCCACGGAGTCTCTTGACGGCACAGGCGACAGCGGTGCGCCCGTCTCATTGTCTACCAGCGTACCCCAAGGCGTCATTCCCGTCTGGCGTGGTTGCTCGCATCCCTCCAACATCACCAAAAGCAACGTCAGAAACAGCAATACAACCGCTTTCTTTCCACTTATATCACTCATCTAACTTTCTTAACTTCACGACTTCCAGTCTTCCTGACTTCTTGTAAATCGCCACAAAAGTACAACATTTTTTCATTCTTTCATCCTTTTTCACTTCTATAATTCTTTACTTCTTTAATTTTTTCCTACCTTTGCACTCCATAAGATAAAACGATTAAACTAAATAAACGATAAAAGATCATGCTACGAATAGCTGTCCAATCCAAAGGACGTCTCTACGAAGACACCATGCACCTGTTGGCAGAAGCTGACATCAAGATCAGTTCCAATAAGCGAACCCTTCTGGTCAAGTCGTCCAATTTTCCTCTTGAAGTACTCTATCTTCGCGATGATGACATCCCGCAGAGTGTTGCCAGCGGCGTTGCAGACATCGGCATCGTAGGCGAAAACGAGTTCGTGGAGCGAAAGGAGGATGCCCAGATTCTTCTTCGTCTCGGATTCAGCCAATGCAGACTTTCGCTGGCCGTACCCAAGACCTATCGTTACACGGGACTGCAATGGTTCAACAATAAGAAGATTGCCACCTCCTACCCCAACATTCTGCGCAACTTCCTTGACAAAAACGGCATCCACGCCGAGATTCATGAGATAACAGGAAGCGTAGAAATCAGCCCGGGAATCGGACTGGCCGACGGCATCTTTGACATTGTCAGTTCCGGCTCAACCCTTGTAAGCAACAACCTCGAAGAGGTAGAAACCGTCATGCAGAGCGAAGCACTCCTCATCGGCAACTGGCATCTGGATGACGCAAAGCATGAGATACTCAATGAAATGCTATTCCGCATCGAGGCTGTCCGCCAGGCTGAAGACAAGAAATATGTACGCATGAACGTACCTCGCTCTCGTCTGGAGGAAATTGTCAATGTGCTCCCGGGACTGAAGAGCCCCACCATCATACCCCTCCATGACGAGGGTTGGTGTTCCGTTCATACCGTGCTCGACCAGAAACGATTCTGGGAGATTATCGGCAAGCTGAAGGAACTCGGAGCACAAGGCATCCTCGTCACTCCCATTGAGAAAATGATACTGTAGGATTCTCCCTATTATCTCCTTATTAACTTCCAATTATCTCCCAAAATGAGGATTTACAGATTTCCCGGACAAGAAGAATGGAATGAAATTGTTGAGCGCCCCCACATCGACACCCGCCAACTGAATGCTGTTGTCGAGAGCGTGCTCAACGATATCAAAGCGCGAGGTGATGAAGCTGTCAAAGATTATGAAGAACGCTTTGACCACGTCAGGCTCGAACAGCTCCAAGTAAGCAAGGCTGAAATCGAAGAGGCCGAGCAGATGGTCTCTGCCGAACTCAGGAGTGCCCTCGAGCTGGCACATAAGAACATTGCCATCTTCCATCAGTCCCAGAAATTCGAGGGAGAGAAGGTGGAGACAGCCCCTGGCGTTGTATGCTGGCAGAAAAGCGTACCCATCCAGAAGGTAGGTCTCTATGTCCCTGGCGGAACTGCCCCACTCTTTTCTACCGTTCTGATGCTGGTAACACCAGCCCGCATCGCCGGCTGCGAGGAGATTGTGCTTTGCACCCCACCCAACTCTCAAGGTAAAGTCAACCCCACCATTCTTGTTGCAGCCCGTATTGCTGGCGTGAGCAAAATCTATAAGATAGGAGGTGTTCAGGCCATCGGCGCAATGGCATACGGAACAGAAAGCGTTCCTAAAGTATTCAAGATATTCGGACCTGGTAATCAATATGTTATGACTGCCAAGCAATATGTCAGTTTGCATGATGTAGCCATCGACATGCCGGCAGGTCCTTCAGAAGTATGTGTCATTGCCGACGAAAGTTGCAACCCCGCGTTTGTTGCCGCCGATCTGCTGAGTCAGGCAGAGCATGGCATCGACTCCCAGGTGTTGCTCATCACGACCTCTGAACAAGTTCTGAATGAGGTGAACAAGGAAACAGAATGCCAGCTCAACAAGCTGCCACGACAGGAGATTGCTCGCAAGGCCCTTGACAACAGCCGCTTCGTACTTGTCCATACTGTTGATGAGATGATAGCGCTCTCCAACGCTTATGCACCCGAACATCTTATCATCGCCACAGCCGACTATGAGTCGCTTGCTGCAAAGGTCGTCAACGCAGGTAGCGTATTCCTTGGCAACTATGCCTGCGAGAGTGCCGGCGACTATGCTAGCGGAACCAACCACACGCTGCCAACCCACGGCTATGCTACCGCCTACAGCGGTGTCAACCTCGACAGCTACAACCGAAAGATTACTTTCCAGCATCTCTCTGAGGAAGGCATCCGCTCCATCGGCAGGGCTGTGGAACTCATGGCAGAAGGAGAACAGCTCCATGCACATAAAAACGCCATGACCGTGCGTTTACGCCATCTTAACGACTAAACGATTAAACAACTAAACGAAAAAATGAAAAGTTTAGAACAGCTCGTCCGTCCCAACATCCTGCGACTGGCACCCTATAGTTCCGCACGCAACGAGTATAGCGGCCATGAGGCCCACGTCTTTCTCGATGCCAACGAGAACCCCTACAACAAGCCTTTCAACCGCTACCCGGACCCCCTTCAGATAGAACTGAAGAAACTTCTTTCCCAGCAGAAAGGCGTGCCTGCAGAGAACATCTTCCTTGGCAATGGCAGCGATGAGGCTATCGACCTCCCCTACCGCTGTTTCTGCCGCCCGGGAATTGACAACGTTGTAGCCATCGAGCCCACCTACGGAATGTATAAGGTTTGCGCAGACATTAATGATGTAGAGTATCGACCTGTTCTTCTCGACAATCATTTCCAGACAACAGCCGACAAGCTGCTCGCCGCTACCGACCATAATACCAAGCTCATCTGGATATGCAGTCCCAATAATCCTACCGGGAATCTCATCAATAGGAAAGAAATTGAGCAGGTTGTAGAGCGATTCGAGGGACTTGTCATCATTGATGAGGCTTACTGCGACTTCGCTCAGGAGCATCCTTTCCGCCTACAGATCGGCCAATATCCCAATCTCATCGTGCTCAACACGATGAGCAAGGCCTGGGGGCTCGCCGCCATCCGTCTTGGAATGGCCTTTGCCAGCAAGGAGATAATCGATATCTTCAATAAGGTGAAATATCCCTACAACGTCAATCTGCTCACACAAAAGCAAGCCATAGAGGCACTCAAAGATCCCTATGAAGTGGAAAAGAAGGTTGCAATCATCCTGCAGGAACGCAGCCGCCTGATGGAAGCCTTCAGAATCCTTCCCATCTGCAAGGAAGTGTACCCGACAGAAGCCAATTTCTTCCTCGCCCGCATGACCGATGCCAAAGCCATCTACGACTATCTCGTAGAGCGCGGCATCATTGTCCGCAACCGTACCCGTGTGTCACTCTGCGAGAACTGTCTTCGCGTCACCATCGGCACCAAGAGTGAGAATCAGGAACTCCTTGCCGCCCTCCGTCAGTATTGACATTTTGTCAAACGAGCCCTTTGAACTTGCCAAAGGAGTCCTTTGAGCCGGTCAAAGGAGCCCTTTCATGCTGCTAAACGTGCCCTTTGAGTATGTTAAAGGTGTCCTTTGAGCATGTCAAAGGGCACCTTTGAGAATTTAAGGGAACTTCATTCTACAGAAGCCTGTTTTCTTAGGGGCGAATGCGGTCTGCAGCCTTCACGAGACGTTCGTCGGCAAGGATGGCCGCGCGTGCTCTCAGCAGCAGAATGAATGATGCAAGAGGCAAGAAAAGGGTCCACGAAGGTGTGAAAGCATAGTCTTCGGGTTGGAGCGTGAACCAATAGGCTGCAGCGGATGCGTACCATCCCAGCAAGAGGAAGGCACAGACGGAACAGACTTTTGCCTGCAGGGGACGATTCTTGTAGGCAAAAATATTCATCATCACGATGGTAGCAGTCGTCACAAGGATGACAAACAGAGGGCAAATGCCAAAGAAGGCACCGCCATCGGCAGCCAGGCCTGTCACCAACAGATTATAGACAATCAGTTCACTACCCAAAGACGTAGGAGTGAATACCCCCAGAGGCATACTCAAGCACACCACGGAAAGTACCACAGCAAGTAGCATGAAGAGAGTTTGCTTGCGCTGCAACATGACAACTTAGTCTTCTTGAGGTTCTTGAGAAGGATCACGGAAGTACACGTTGCCCTCAACAAATTCCTCGGTGGCAAGAAGTGTAGGTTTCGGAAGCTTCTCGTAGTAGCGTGAAATCTCTATTTGCTCACGATTCTCAAACACTTCGTCAAGAGAGTCGTTATAGGAGGCAAACTCAGCGAGTTTCTTCGTCAAGTCTTGCTTAATTTCACTAGAAATCTGATTAGCGCGCTTGGAGATAATTACTACACTCTCATAGATGTTGCCCGTGCTGTCACAGAGGTCCATCACGTTGCGGGTCACGGTATTAACAGGGGCTTTTGACTTTTTGTAATCCATATCTATATATAATTTTTACTTTTTATCTTAATTTGAATTCTGGGTGAAACGCTTACATTGGCTAATATACTTCTCGGCAAGCTGACGATTACGGGAGTCAGGGTACTCGTTGATGAACCCATAACACTCATCTTCTGCATCCTGAAAACGTTCAAGCTTCTTGGAGTCAATACTCTGTTGGGCAAGCTCAAACTTACTTTTCATGATGAGCAATGCAAAATCCTCACGTAAGTCGGAATAAGGATACTCCTTCAAGGCATTCTGTGAGGTGACAATACAGGCTTCATAGTTGTTGCCTCCACTTCCGCAGTTGCCAAAGTAGGTTCCGAGATTGTAATAAAGACGTGCGGAATAAAGTTCCTTTCTAACGAGCTTATTTTGAAGCTCTATCATGCGCTGCTGGGCAAATTCACGTTTGACTGAACTGGGATAGGTGTCAAGAAACTCTTGAAAATATGCTATGGCAGCCAACGTGGAGCTTTGGTCAAGACGTGGCTCAGGGGTACTCATATAGAGGCTCTGAGCGATAAAGAACTTGGCTTGCTCGGAATAATTGCCACGAGGATAGGAAGAATAGTATTTCTTGAAATATTCGGAAGCCGTCTCATAGTCCTGGTTGTCGTATTCAGCCATTGCAAGAAGGAAAAGACATTCCTGCCCGTTCTTGTTGCCTTTCTGGATGGTAACAAGTTCCTGTAGCAACTGAATGGCTTGGTTGTACTTGCCATTGTAATAACACGACTTGGCAAATTCGTATTTATAGGCGTAGTCGCTGGACTTGAGAGCTTTCGTAAATTCACGCGCGCAACCCGTCACAAGGGTGGCGAACAGCAAGGAAAGCAACATCATCCGAACGAGGGAAGCCAGACGTTTTCTCTCTCTTCTCATTTTAAACTATAGTTTTGAGCATGCAAAATTACAATTTATTCCGAGATTGACAAAGTCTTTCTGCTGTTTTTTACCAATTTAACACGCTTTATAACGTATATTACGGCGAAAAAGCGTATTTTTGCACTCAGAATGGACTTCAAACTAACATCTGCATATAAGCCAACGGGCGACCAACCACAAGCCATCAGTCAACTTACTGAGGGCATCCTTCGAGGTGACCCCGCGCAGGTTTTGCTGGGCGTTACGGGCTCCGGCAAGACCTTCACGGTAGCTAACGTCATCGCCAATGTTGGGAAGCCTACGCTTATACTGAGTCACAACAAAACGCTGGCTGCACAACTCTATGCAGAGATGAAGGATTTCTTCCCTGAAAACGCCGTAGAATACTATGTTTCCTATTATGATTACTATCAGCCAGAAGCCTATCTACCCTCGTCAGACACCTATATAGAGAAGGATTTGGCCATTAACGAGGAGATAGACAAATTGCGCCTGGCGGCTGTTTCTGCGCTACTTTCGGGAAGGAAGGACGTGATAATTGTTTCCTCCGTATCGTGTATCTACGGCATGGGAGGGCCAACGGCAATGGCACAGAGTGTCATCAGCATCAAAAAAGGACAGCGGATAGACCGCAATGAGTTTCTCCGAAGACTGGTAGATGCCCTATACCTGCGCAACGACTTGGAACTGAAACGTGGTGAGTTCCGTGTGAAGGGAGATCATGTGGACATTTTCATGGCATACTCAGACAATGTACTGAGAGTGACGTGGTGGGATGATGAGATAGAGGATATAGAGGAAGTTGATGCCCTTAACTTCCACCGACAAGCAAGCTTCGAGGACTACCACATCTATCCTGCCAATCTCTTCGTTACTTCCAAGGAACAAACCGAACATGCAATCAGGCAAATTCAGGACGATCTGGTTGCTCAAATTGACTTCTTCAACGATCTGGGTGACACTATCAAGGCACAACGCATCAAAGAGCGAGTGGAGTATGACATGGAAATGATCAAGGAACTCGGACATTGTTCCGGCATTGAAAACTACAGCCGATACTTTGATGGACGAGAAGCAGGCCAGCGTCCCTACTGTCTGCTCGACTTTTTTCCCAAGGACTTCCTGCTTGTCATCGATGAGAGCCATGTCTCCGTACCACAACTTAATGCCATGTATGGAGGGGACAGGGCCAGGAAGCAGAATCTGGTGGAATATGGATTTCGTTTGCCAGCCGCGTTCGACAATAGGCCATTAAGGTTTGAGGAGTTTCACGAGATGATTCACCAGGTCATCTACGTTTCTGCCACACCCGCAGCATATGAGCTGAACGAAGCAGAGGGTATTGTTGTGGAACAGCTGATACGCCCCACAGGACTCCTTGACCCTGAGATAGAGGTCAGACCCAGCGAGAATCAGATAGATGACCTGTTGGAAGAAATTCTACAACGAGCGGAGCGCGACGAACGCGTTCTGGTTACTACGCTCACCAAGCGTATGGCAGAAGAACTGACGGAATATCTGCTCAACCATGAAGTGCGCGCCAACTACATTCATAGCGATGTAGCGACACTTGATCGGGTACAAATCATGAACGACTTGAGGAGTGGATGCTACGATGTGCTCGTGGGAGTCAACCTCCTTCGTGAAGGACTGGATCTGCCAGAGGTTTCTCTGGTAGCCATACTCGATGCCGACAAGGAAGGATTTCTCCGCTCACATCGTGCTTTGACACAAACAGCCGGACGTGCCGCCCGCAATGTGAACGGCAAAGTCATCATGTATGCCGACTCCATCACAGAGAGCATGCAACTGACCATTGACGAAACAAACCGCCGACGTGCAAAACAGCTTAAATATAATGAAGAGAACGGTATAACGCCGCAACAGATTATCAAGCAAATTAGCGATAAGCTGCCCACCCAGAAGAGTGCTGAGATTTCAAATACGTCTCCAAGTACAAAGACTACCCGTCCCTACACGTTGCCAGAGGAAACGCCAATGATAGCAGCCGACCCGATTATCAAGCAGATGACACTTCAACAACTGGAGAAGACCATCGAACAGACAAAGGCAATGATGAAACAGGCTGCCAAGGAACTTGACTTCCTGCAAGCAGCCCAATACCGCGACGAGATTATACGATTAGAGGAAATAAAAGAGCGCACGTTTTCAGCTAAATACTGAAAAACGCACGCTCTTCTTCGTATTCATTCCGACTTAATTGTTGACGCTTCCGCCCACAATGTCGAGAAGTTCATTCGTAATAGCTTGCTGACGGCTCTTGTTGTACTGCAGATTCAACTCACGCAACAATTCATCAGCATTGTCGGTTGCAGTCTGCATGGCCACCATACGGGCAGCATGCTCACTAGCATTGCTGTCAAGCAAAGCGGTGTAAAGTGCCAAGTGGGCCAGTTTTGGAATGAGCTGACTGAGCACAGAATCCATATCTGGCTCAACGATGAAGTTGTCGTTCAGAGGCTTTACCTCCTCACTCTTGCTCTTCTCACTCTTCCGCTCACCTCTCTTCTTCAGATAATCCTGCGACTCCTTGGTCACAATATTTAAAGTGAGGTCACGCTCATGGTCGGCATTCAGTTCTTCCTCTATATCAATAGGTAAGAAAGTCTTACGCATGAGAATCTGCGAACCGGCACTCTTGAAATGGTGGTAGATAAGATCCACACGGTCAATCTCACCATTGCGGAACTTCTCTCCAAGCTCCATTGCCAAGGAAATGCATCCCTGGACGTTGGGTTTGTCGGCCAAAGCCGTAAAGTCACCACCAAGAGGATAGCCCAGCTTGGAAGCCTTCTCCGCTACCTTGCGTCCTATGGGATAGATGACAATATTCTCCTTGCCCAGATGCTGATATTCAGCCACAGCCTGCTGCATTTTTTTCAACACGTTGGCATTGAAGCCACCGCACAAGCTACTGTTAGACGCATAGACGACAAATGCTACACGCTTCACGGGCCGCTCTTGATCATAGATAGTCTGTGCCTCTGCCTCAGCTGCCAAGAATGACTTGAGGATGTGCTCGAGCATTGTCTCATACGGAAGCATATTCTCTATCATCACCTGAGCATGGTGAAGCTTGCTGGAAGCAACCATCTTCATGGCACTCGTTATCTTGCGGGTGCTGTTGACGCTGGCTATGCGATTCTTAATCTCCTTTAAAGATGCCATAGCTGATTGATTTGCTTAGAATTGTCCTGCGATGTCAGCCATCACTTGCTCAATGGACTTCGTCACATCATCATCAATCTTGCCGCTGCCCAACACCTCGATTACCTCAGGATGAGTAGAGCAGAGTTTCTCAAGGAATAAATCCTGACACTCGCGTACTTTTTCTACAGGAACCTGACGCATGAGGCCGTGTACACCACAATAGAGAATGGCAATCTGCTCGCCTACAGGCATCGGACTATACTGAGGCTGAATAAGGAGTTGATTATTCTTACGACCTCTGTCGAGGGTCATCGCAGTCACAGCATCCATATCACTAGAGAACTTCGAGAAGGCCTCTAACTCACGATACTGCGCTTGGTCAATCTTCAGTGTACCAGCAACCTTCTTCATAGATTTAATCTGAGCGGAGCCACCTACACGACTCACAGAGATACCTACGTTGATGGCAGGACGGAAACCTTGGTTGAACAGGTCACTCTCCAAATAAATCTGTCCATCGGTAATGGAAATCACGTTTGTCGGAATGTAAGCGGAAACGTCGCCAGCCTGTGTCTCAATAATAGGCAGAGCCGTAAGCGAGCCGCCACCCTTTACATGACCTTTCATGCACTCAGGAAGGTCGTTCATCTGTTCAGCGACCTCCTGTTGCTCATTGATTTTGGCGGCACGTTCCAACAGACGGGAATGGAGATAGAACACATCACCAGGATAAGCCTCACGTCCTGAGGGACGACGGAGAATCAGCGACACCTCACGGTAGGCAACAGCCTGCTTGGACAAGTCATCATAGACAACAAGAGCTGCATGACCACGATCGCGGAAATACTCGCCAATGGCAGCTCCAGCAAAGGGTGCATAGTACTGCATAGCAGCAGGGTCAGCTGCCGTAGCACTAACGATGATTGTGTAAGGCAATGCTCCGTGTTCCTTCAGGTTCTGCACAAGGGCAGCAACGGTGGAAGCTTTCTGTCCGATAGCCACATAGATGCAATAGACAGGTTTGCCTGCCTCATAGAAACTTTTCTGGTTGATGATAGTGTCAACGGCAATAGCAGTCTTACCTGTCTGACGATCGCCAATGATGAGCTCACGCTGTCCACGGCCGATAGGAATCATCGAGTCAACAGCTTTCAAGCCTGTCTGAAGCGGTTCCTTCACCGGCTGACGATAAATGACGCCAGGAGCCTTACGGTCGAGCGGCATCTCAAAAGCATTGGAAAGATCAATCTCTCCCTTGCCGTCAATAGCCTGACCGAGCGGGTTGATAACACGACCCAGCATATTGTCATTGACACGGATTGAGGCAATACGGTGAGTACGCTTCACAACCTGACCTTCTTTAATGCCTGCCGTAGGACCAAGAAGGACACAACCGACATTGTCTTCCTCAAGGTTCATTACGATAGCCATCGTGCCGTTTTCAAACTCCAGAAGCTCATTGGCCTCGGCATTGCGAAGTCCATAGATACGCGCCACACCATCAGAGACCTGAAGCACAGTACCTACCTCTTCAAACTTCGCACTGTCCGTAATGCCCTGTAACTGTTGGAGCAGAACTTCCGACACTTCGCTTGGTTTAATTTTATCTGACATTTTTCTTTCTTTTTACATTTTACGTTATTGCGTTTTCACGCTAATACGCTTATCTCTTTAATTGTGTGAGAATTGAATTGAGTCTTGACTTCACACTCGCATCCATGCGATAGGTGTCGTACTCAAGGATAAAGCCTCCGATTAAGTCGGGGTTCACCTCTGTCTCAAATTCTACTGTTCCCTGAGTCTTCGTCTCCACCATCTGCTTCATCTTTGCCTCAGCTTTAGGCGAGACGGCAGTGGCAGTGATAAGGCGTCCACGGGTGATGTCCTTCTGTTGACGGTAAAGTGTAACAAACGAGTTAGCCATCAGTTGTAAGGCGTTCTCCCTACCCTCTTCAAGAACCAACTTGATGAATTGTTTTGTTAACTCACACGAAACAGCGCCACAAGCGGTTTCAAGCAGCAGCTGCTTTTGGTCCTTTGCGAGCATGGGATTATCAATGGTGAAGCGCAATTGCGGAACTTGGATGTACGATGCCGCCAGCGTCTGCATGTCGGCATACACCTTTGTGTCAAGCTTCATGCTAAGGGCACTCTTCAAGAGAGCACGCGCATATCTAACTGAAACTACACCTAAATCCATATTACTCCTTGTTGATGTTTTACTTAATCTCGTTTCTGCTCAACAGCTACCTCATCCAACAATCGGTTGATGAGACTCATTTGCTCCTTGTCGTCAGAGAGCTTCTCGCGCATAACTTTCTCTGCAACGAGAACACTCAACTCAGCAACCTGGGATCGAATGTCACGAATGGCATTCTGCTTTTCAGCCTCAATCTCAGCTTTTGCCTCAGCCAATAGGCGGGCACCCTCTTCACGGGCCTTGTTCTGAGCTTTTTCGACAATGGCGTTGCGAGTGTCAGTCGCATCTTTCATAATCTGCGCCTGCTTTTCGCGAGCCTCCTGTAAGATGGACTCACCTTCCTTCTGGATGTTGGCAAGACGCTCGTTGGCTTCATGGGCCTTGCGCAGCGACTCGTCAATAAAAGCCTTACGCTCGTCAACCATCTTCACTATGACTGGGAAGCCCCATTTCCATAAAATGAAGAGTACCACGAGGAAGACAACCGTCATCCAGAAAAAGAGTCCAAAATCAGGGGTTATCAATGACATACCTACGCTGTTTTACAGAATTATACGAACAGTGCGAGGATAGAAATCACCAGAGCGAGGAACGTAGCACCCTCTACAAGAGCGGCAGCCAAAATCATTGAACTCTGCAGACCACCCATCTTCTCCGGCTGGCGAGCCATAGCATCCATTGCCTGACCACCAATACGGCCAATACCAATACCTGCACCGATAACTGCCAAACCACCACCTACAGTAGCACCGAGCTTTGCGAGTGCATCTGCTGCTAATAATAATGAAATCATAATCTTAAAAATTTAAATTGTTATTAATGTATTTATACTTATTTTTTATGCGTGATGCTCCTTGACGTGCGACATAGAGATAAACACAGCAGAGAGCATTGTAAAAACCATTGCCTGAATATAGCATACCAGAACCTCGAGTAGCATCATAAAGATACTCAGCAAAATGCTCACGGGTGTCATAATGCCTCCCAACACATATCCCATCACACCACCTAATGCAAACATGATAAAGATGATACAGGAAAGGGAGATGGCAATGACGTGACCTGCCAACATATTCGCAAAGAGTCGAATCATCAGAGCAATAGGCTTCGTAAAAATGCCAAAAAACTCGATGAACGGCATAAGAGGTACTGGCACTTTTAACCACCAAGGTACCTCACCCCAGAAGATTTCCTTCCAATAAGCGCGTGTTCCTGTAATATTTACGATTAAAAACGTACATAGAGCAAGGAACATGGTGCAGGTAATATTGCCAGTCAAATTTCCTCCACCCGGAGGGAAAGGAAGGACTCCCATCACATTGGTGATGAAGATAAAAAAGAAACAAGTAAGCAGGTAGGGAGCATATTTGTCAGTCTCCTTTCCCAGTGTCTGCTTAATCATGTCATTATAGACAGACATCACAAACATGTGAACCAGGCCCACAAACCCTTTGGGTGCAGGGTCATCAATCTTATGTTTCTTACACCAACGGGCTGCCAAAAGAATCACAAGGACAAGGATTAACGCATTGATAAACAGCACCATAACTGTTTTGGTTATAGAAATATCGAAGCATACGGGTTGGAGTTTTCCATCGACCATTTCCACAATACGTCCCTTTTCATCTTCGGCACCCTGAATATAGAATCCTTCTGCCCCACCTTCTCCCTTTCGCAACTGGTCGGCATCCGGTTCATGCTCGAACTGAGACGAGCATAACACATGGAATCCAGAGTGTTCAGAATAGAAGATCATGGGCAAATGAATAATCAGCGGATGTTCACCAAAATCAGTAACATGCCACTGATAGGAATCCTGTACATGACCGAACAATATCTCCTTCAGGTGTACGCCCTCCTTCTCTGTCTCTGCTTGCTCATGAGCAGACATAGGCAGAGCGACAGCAAGTATCACCAATGTCAGGAATATTGACCTAAGTTGTTTCATTTGTCTTTTTGTTTACTTATTTTTGCAAAGTATATAGCATCGAATGCAAGCATCAGAAGATAGCAGGCAATAAAGATGAAGGAAAACGTGCGGATTAATGCAGCATCTCTTACCACGACGCAATAGACCAGCATAACCACAACAGCTCCCATAAGCCTGATGGCCGAACTTGCCAAATAGAGTTTTGGCAGCATCTCTGGTGTTCTTTTTGACATTGAATGCCAAGCTTTCCAAAGAGCAAAAGTGCAAGTCAGGTTAAATCCAACTGCAATCAGCACATCAATGGTCACCATCATTTCTTATTCTCTCACTTCCACGCAGAGCGATACGATGTTTTTCTGTACTTCGACGAATCCACCAAGGATGTCAAGCTGAATACGTTCTTGATTGGAGGTTACATACTCAACGATGCCTTTGTCAAGAGACGAGATAATAGGAGCATGGTCTGTCAGCACTTCAAACGAGCCGAGTGAACCAGGAACCAGCACGCTCTCGACATCTCCTTCGAATTCGATTTTTTCAGGCGATACAATCTTTAGCTTTAACATAATCACATTTTAATTAGTAATCCGTAATTAGTAATTATTAATATGATTAGTCCGTTATTAGCCTTGTGCAGCTTCGAGCAGCCTCTTAGCCTTTGCCTTTGCATCGTCAATCGTACCTACATTCAGGAACGCCTGTTCCGGCAGATCATCCACCTCACCATCAAGAATTGCGTTAAAGCCCTTAATGGTATCTTCAATGCTTACCATCACACCTGGCAGACCTGTAAACTGCTCTGCAACTGAGAACGGCTGACTGAGGAAGCGTTGCACGCGACGTGCTCGGTTCACAGTCAACTTATCTTCATCAGAGAGCTCATCCATACCCAAAATGGCGATGATATCCTGCAACTCATTGTAGCGTTGGAGAATCTGGATGACACGTTGTGCGCAGTCATAATGTTCCTTGCCAACAATCAGCGGATCGAGGATACGCGAGGTAGAACCCAGCGGGTCAACAGCGGGATAGATTCCTAACTCCGCAATCTTACGCGAGAGCACCGTCGTTGCATCCAAATGAGTAAACGTAGTGGCAGGGGCGGGGTCTGTCAAGTCATCAGCAGGCACATAGACGGCCTGCACAGAAGTGATAGAACCTTTCTTCGTTGACGTGATTCGCTCCTGCATAGCACCCATCTCAGAGGCAAGCGTCGGCTGATATCCCACAGCAGAAGGCATACGACCCAATAGTGCGGAAACTTCAGAACCTGCCTGCGTGAAGCGGAAGATGTTGTCAATGAAGAACAGAATGTCAGCAGCAGCACCATCCTTACCGCCATTATCGCGGAAGGTCTCAGCTACGGTCAGTCCTGAGAGTGCAACGGAAGCACGGGCACCCGGCGGCTCGTTCATCTGTCCATATACAAGTGTTGCCTGACTCTTTTTCAACTCTTCCGGGTCAACAAGCGAAAGATCCCACTTTCCTTCCTCCATTGCCTTCTGGAATTTCTCTCCATAGCGTACAACGCCACTCTCAATCATCTCACGAATCAAGTCGTTTCCCTCACGGGTACGCTCTCCTACCCCTGCGAAGACAGAGAAGCCGTTGTGTCCCTTGGCAATGTTGTTGATGAGCTCCATGATAAGCACCGTCTTACCTACACCAGCTCCTCCAAAGAGTCCGATTTTACCACCCTTCATGTAAGGCTCCAACAAGTCTATCACCTTGATACCGGTTGACAAGACTTCTTTTCTTGTTGAAAGTTCCTCGAAGCTCGGAGCCTCACGGTGAATGGGATAAGCGCCCTCCATGTCGAGCTGTTTCATACCATCGATAGGCTGTCCAATAACGTTCAGCATTCTACCTTTAATCTGGTCTCCCGCAGGCATCGTGATAGGCTGCCCCATTGGTATCACCTCCAATCCACGTTGCAATCCGTCGGTGTTGTCCATGGCCACACAGCGGACGGTATCTTCTCCGATATGCTGCTGGACTTCAATAATCAAATCCTGACCATTGGGACGTTTCACCTTCAATGCATCATAAATCTTAGGCAACACCTTCTCGGCATCTAACCCTTTGGTATCGAAATAAACGTCGATAACAGGACCGATGATCTGAGAGATGCGTCCATTAATTTGTGACATAGGTTTTAAATATTTAAATTGAATATTAATAAATTCGTGTTTCGTATGCAAAAATACTTGTTTTTTTCCAAACCGACAAGTTTCTTCGTGTTTAATTTACAAAGAGTGTCTTTTTTCTTGTTCGAATGCTATTTATCTGATAAAGCAAAAGTAAGCAGCTATCGCCATAACAAGCAAGAATACAATAACAGATTTGACCAGGCAACTGGCGACTTTCTTCATCACATAGAAGGCTATCACGAGTGCCAATAGTAGCACAACATAGTGTACGAAGCTGTTCTCCATAATATTTAAATTACATTCAGTATTTATCCTTTAACCACATGAATGAAATCGTTAGGTATAGGTGTTTCAAACTCCATCCTTTCATTCGTAGCCGGATGCCAGAAACAGAGTTTGTAGGCATGGAGGCATAGGCGGTGGATAGGGTTATCACCATTACCATATTTCACATCACCGCACACAGGATGTCCCATGTCAGCCGAATGAACACGTATCTGGTTCTTGCGTCCAGTTTCCAATTTATATTCCATAAGCGTGTAATCAGCAGACCTTCTCAACACGCGGTAATGGGTAACGGCATACTTCCCGCCATTATCAACAGGTGAAGAATAGGTGATGTAGGCTGTATTATCCTTTAACCAATTGGCGATAGTGCCTTCATTCTGTTCCACCTCTCCACTGACCAATGCTACATAACGGCGATCATATACGATGTCATGCCAGTTGTGTTCCAGTATCTGCTCTGTCTCAATATCCTTGGCATAGACAAGCAATCCACTGGTATCTCTGTCTAGACGGTGAACAACATGAGCTGAGCATTTCTGGCGGGTTTTATGGAAATAGTCATCGAGTACACTCTTCACATTCAGTGATGAGTGGCCAGCAGCCATCGACAAGATACCCACAGCCTTCTCTACAACAACAAGCCAGCGATCCTCGTAAACAACCTTCAGGTAACGGCTCTTGAAAGTATCATTCTTCTTCGACTGGCTAACGCTGATTTTCATTCCCGGCAGAAGTGGAAAGTCGAATTGCGATACAGTCTTGCCATTCACCTTGATACCGCGCCCCTGCAAGGTTGCCTTAATCTTCGAGCGGCTTCCCTTGGTATTCTGAATCAGCCATTCTAAAAGAGGAGCCTCTTCGTTGACCGTATAGTGCACATAGTCGTGCCTTGGTTGAAGCGTCTGTTTCATGTCGTTTTTAATAGATTCTTAATTTGTCTCCAACCTTTATCTGATAGTCTGGGGTGAGACCATTCATCTTATACAAGCTCTTCAACTTGATGCCGTAGCGCTGTGAAATATCATACATACTTTCTCCCCCTTTCACAATATAGAAACGGTCCTCCATCTTTTGCGTAGCTTTTGACAAGCTGCTGCGTTTTTTCTTCAGCCAGACGATCTCTCCTTCCGTCAGCACATCTTTCCTGTTACGTTCGTTGTTGCGGGCTAGTTTACGGGCAGAGACACCTATTTCCTCCGCAATGCTCTTAAAGGAATCACCCTTGCGAGCATTCAAATAATAGTTTTTATTATATATATGTATAGGATGAAGGGTCATTGTGCCCTGTCTTCTTGTCTCCCTAAGATCATGATTCTTTGCCTTGTCATACTGATGAAGTTGATAAAGTTCAATGATTTCAATCAGTCGGTAAGCATATTGTGGATTAGTGGCATAGCCGCAGGCTTTCAGTCCATGGGCCCAACCTTTGTAATCGGTTGATGAAAGTTGAAACAAAGAACGGTAGCGTTGGCTACTAGTCAGGAACTTACTGTGATCCTCGAAACTTTCCAAAGGCGTATCATAAGCCCTAAAGCATTCGTTCTGCGCATCATCATCACGATAGACGGTTCGTCCCGTCCACCCATGACACTTGATTCCAAAATGATTATTACCCTCTGTCGCAAGGGTACTCGTCCCAGCTCCACTCTCAAGCAAGCCTTGCGCAAGGGTAATGCTGGCAGGAATTCTGTACTTCCGCATTTCTATAATAGCCAGGTCTTTGTATTTATCAACATAGTCCTGAAAGCGTTGGTTCCATTTTGCTCCCTGTCCAAAGGCACAAAGACAAGTGCAGGACAGGAGAAAAAGTATAGCATAAAACTTTTTTTCAATTTTCATGGTGCAAAGTTAATAAAAAATATGTACTTTTGCAAAATATGACGAAAAAGTCACACATAATCATCGCACTAGGTTCTAATTCCGAGCCGCAGTTAAACCTGACATCAGCCTGCAATGAGCTGCGTACCCTTCTGCCCGGCATTCGAATGACAGAAGCCATCTGGACAGATCCTATTGACATGATGTCACCGCAATTCATCAATTGTATAGCCGAGGGAGAGACGTCACTATCACTACAACAGTTACAGCATATGTTCAAGCAACTGGAACTGAAGTACGGTGACAGCAGGGAACTTAGGCAGCAGAACATTGTCAAACTTGACATCGACCTGTTGCTCTATGGTGAGCGCCGTCTGCATCAGAAAGACTGGATGCGTCCATACATCATCAAATTGATGGCAACGCTCGTGATGCTGCTTTTCCTAAGTATTCTGCCTTCTTTTGCTCAGCGCGGCACCTCGTCGGCATCCACACAGAGTGACGCGGAAACATTAGGACGTGCCATCGAGTATTTCCAGAGCGGGAAATATCATGAGTCGCTGGTGCTCTTCACACAGCTTGACAAGAGCTACAAGCTGAACCCGCGCTTTCAGGCCTATATTGGTGTGTGCTATTTCTATGAATGGGAGTATGAGAAGACCATCGAATATATTGACACACTGCTGCCCGGGCTTGACGTCTTCGCCCCGCATGAGCGTTCACTCTATTATTTCGCTTGTGCCGAATCTCACTTCAATCTTGCCCACTATGAGCAAGCGATACCGCTCTATGAACAGTTCCTGTTACTCTGCTATGATAATGAGAAGCCAGATGCCCTGTTCCGTCTTGGATTCTGTCATATGTTCACCTATGACAATGCTTCAGCCTATGAATATTTCAAGGCTGCGGAGATATATTTCTCGCGCTACCGCTCCTCCGACGAACAAGGCAGGCTGGCTCAAACACGTCAAATGATAAAGGGACTTGAAGACAAGCTCATCCGTCAGGGCGGCTATTTTGTCTATGACCAACCGTAAACTCAAAACAAATCTTCAATATGAAAGCAGAATATGTCATTTCTTCCCCCAGTGTAAGCCTCTGTCCTAGGGACAACAAGCCAGAATACGCCTTTATCGGTCGCTCCAATGTGGGTAAGTCGAGTCTCATTAACATGCTTTGCGACCACAAGGGGTTGGCCAAAACATCTGCCACTCCTGGCAAGACCCTCCTCATCAATCATTTCATCGTTGAGGACCAATGGTATCTTGTTGATTTGCCCGGGTACGGCTATGCCAAACGTTCCAAGGTCGTGCAACAAAAACTCGACCAGATGATACGCTCCTACATATTGATGCGCGAACAACTTATCAATCTATTCGTGCTTATCGACATCAGACACGACCCACAGAAGATAGACCGCGAGTTTATAGACTGGCTGGGAGAGAGTGGCATTCCCTTCTCCATCGTCTTTACGAAGGCTGACAAGCTTGCCCCAGGCAAGATAAAAGGACAGGCTGCTGCCTATATGAAAACACTAGAAGACAAGTGGGAGGAAGTGCCCCCCTACTTCATCACCAGTGCAGAAAAGAAAACCGGACGTGAGGAACTACTCAATTATATTAACTCCATCAACTCCCAACTCTAACTTTGACACTCATTCATCACCATGCCCACGCCTTATATAGACATACAGAAACTTACGAAGAGCTTTGGTGCTCAAGTATTGTTTCGCGACATTTCCTTCTCCATTGCAGAAGGACAGCGTGTGGGACTCATTGCTCAGAACGGAACAGGAAAATCAACACTGCTCTCCATTCTTACGGGCAATGAAGGCTACGACAATGGACAGATTGTCTATCGGCGCGATTTGAAGACAGGCTACCTTCGCCAGTCGCCATTATTCCATCCAGAGGAGACCGTGCTGGAGGCCTGCTTCTCGAAAGATTCTGCAAACAGCCAGAAAACAGAAGAACGGATACTGAAGGCTAAGCAGATACTCACCCAACTTCAGATTAAGGATCTTGATCAGCCCGTTGGGGAACTCAGCGGAGGCCAGCAGAAAAGAGTGGCACTGGCCAGTGTGCTCATCAACGATCCTGAATTTCTAATTCTTGACGAGCCTACCAACCACTTAGACCTGCAGATGATTGAATGGCTTGAAGATTTCCTAAAGCGTGGAAACAAGACCCTGCTCATGGTTACCCACGATCGTTTCTTCCTCGACCGCGTATGCAATGTAATTCTTGAACTCGACGACAAGACCATATACACCTACCGCGGCAATTACGCCTACTACCTAGAAAAACGACAACAACGTATAGACAACAAGCGGGCGGAGATAGCAAGAGCCAACAATCTCTATCGCACGGAACTGGAATGGATGAGGCGAATGCCACAGGCACGAGGTCACAAAGCACGCTATCGTGAGGAAGCCTTCTACGAACTAGAGCGCAAAGCCAAGCAGAAAGTGGAGGAAAGGCAGATGCGCCTGAAAGCCGCCAACGTTTATATCGGCAGCAAAATCTTCGAATGTCAATATGTATCGAAGGCTTTTTCTGACGATGTCATCATCCTAAAAGATTTCTACTACAATTTTGCACGCTTTGAAAAGATGGGCATCGTTGGAAGCAACGGAACAGGAAAGTCAACATTCATCAAGCTGCTTCTTGGTTTAGAGCAGCTTGACGGAGGTAAATTTGACATCGGCGAGACTGTGCGCTTCGGCTACTTCTCACAGGAAGGACTGGAGTTCCGTGAAGACCAGAAGGTGATAGATATCATTCGCGACATTGCCGACTACATCGATCTCGGCCATGGTCGTCACTTCACGGCTACGCAGTTCCTGCAATACTTCATGTTCACTCCTGAACAGCAATACAACTACGTCTATAAGCTCAGTGGTGGAGAGAAACGCAAGTTGTATCTCTGCACGGTGCTCATGCGCAATCCAAACTTCCTGGTACTTGATGAGCCCACCAATGATCTCGATATTCAAACACTCCAAGTACTGGAGGAATATCTGCAGGATTTTCCCGGCTGTGTTATCGTTGTCAGCCATGACCGCTATTTCACCGACAAGGTGGTTGACCACCTGCTTGTCTTTCATGGGCAGGGAAAAATACAGGATTTTCCAGGTAACTACTCACAATATCGAGAATTCCAGAAACTCGAGGAGAAAAAAGAAGAGCGAGAGAATAGTAAAGAAGAACGGGGAAAGAGGGAAGTTGGGAGACAGGAAGTCAGGATTTCAGAAACACAGGGAAACAGGGAAACTGGTAAGCGGAAGCTCTCTTTCAAAGAAAAACGTGAGCTGGAACAATTAGAAAAGGAAATAGAGACACTTGAAATTGAGAAGAAATTTTTAGAGGAATCACTATGCAGCGGTCAACTCTCCGTTGAAGAGTTGACCGAGAAAAGCAAGCGTCTTCCACTAGTGAACGATGCTATTGATGAGAAAAGTATGCGCTGGCTGGAACTAAGTGAGATTGGGGGTTAGGTAGTTGTATATTTCCTTTGTCCAATCCTCCCCATTCTTCGGGCAGAACGTACGGAAGCCTATCTGACTGGCAGCAGCAACGTTGCGCGGTCCATCATCAACGAAGAGTGTCTCTGCGGGAAAAATCTTCTCCTGCGTCAGAACATGGCGGAAGATCCTGTCATCAGGTTTCATCATCTTCAACTCATAACTACGATAGATTGCATCGAAATAATGGCGGATATTGTGTCCTTCTCCGTCAAAAGCTGGACTTTCAGCCCAACTCTGCATAAACTCGTTGGTGTTAGAGAGCATGACAACACGGTAGCCCTCTTCCCTAAGTTTCAGCAGCAGCTGCAAATTACGTTTGGGCAAGTCACTATGATAGCTCAGCCAAGCGTTGCGACATTCGTCATAAGTCAGTTCATGCCCCACCATCTTGCTGAGTCGCTGGCGGAACTCCTCTCCTGTCATCAATCCCATCTCCAGGTCGCCAAAAAGACCTGACTGGGTATAGGGGTCCAACTGAGCTTCTGCATCCTTAAGGCCCAGGGCGGCAAAACTTCTGACTGCCTGCGCATGGTCAAGCGTAATAACAACGCCTCCGAAGTCGAAAACGATTGTTTTAATCATGATCTTGTCTTTTTGAAATTCAATTAGATTATACTGTTATCTTAAAAGCACGATCCATCTCACGTTTGTCCTCTTTTTCTTTCAGGGTCTGACGTTTGTCGTACTGTTTCTTTCCTCTACAGAGAGCAATGTCAACCTTTGCCCTTCCGTGTTCATCTATCCAAATCAGCGTCGGCACGATGGTGTAGCCTGGTTGCTTCATAGAATCAGTCAACTTTCTGATTTCTCGTCTGTTGAGCAAGAGCTTCCGCTCACGCTTCGCATCATGATTGGCAAAGGAACCATAGAAATAGGGCGAGATATTCATCCCTTTCACCCATATTCCATATTTGTCTATATAGCAATAGGTATCGACAAGCGAAGCCTTGCCCGCACGGATGCTTTTAATTTCCGTACCCGTAAGCACGATACCTGCCGTTAGCTCATCAACGAAGAAGTATTCGAATGAGGCCTTCCTGTTTTTTATCTGAACGGGACTCTTCTTGCGTATTTCCTCTTGCTGCTTATTCATCTGTCGTTGCAAATTTATCTATATGATCATCAATGTAATGGGCGACGAGGTTCGTCCATTCCTCCTCGTTCTCTACGAATTCGTCATCAAGGTCATCAAAGGCAGGAAAGCGCTCAAAGAGAGCCATGAATTCATCTTCCGAGCACTCACATTCTATCTCACTATGGTATTGGCCATAGAGCTTATGAGCTTTGTTAAGTAGCTTGTAAAGGTCGCGCATCCCCCACTCTCTCACAGCCTTGGCAAAGGGATTGTGGAAGAAGAAAGGGCCGTAGCCGTTGTGGATAAGCTGTACGAAGCCGCCATCCATAACCTCGTCGCGGAGGATGACATAGGCGAGCAGTGTTATCTGGTCAGCATTAAGCCGTACCATCGTCTCCTCGTTGAGTTCCCCGTCAATGCTTTTGCGGATAGCGTCGACAAAGACGTTGACAAACTCATCCATTCCCTCTTCTGCAGCCTTGGTTAACAACTCTCCTTTAATGTTGACCTGATTCATATAAATATTAAAAGTAAAAAGGTAAAAGCAATTTTTTATCTGTTTCCGAAGATTTTGGTGCCAACACGGACCATTGTTGTTCGGCACTCCAGAGCTATGGGATAGTCGTCGCTCATGCCCCAAGAACGTTCCGAAAAACTGTCGTCATCAGCAAACCAAGTCTTTTTCAACTCGTCGAAGAAATCTGCAGCAGTCATCATCTCCCTTCTAATCTGCTCTTCATTATCTACATTGGAAGCCATCATCATCAAGCCTCTGATACGCACACCCTTCAACTCACGCCAAACTCCATCAGCCAGCATCTGGCGGCATTCGTTGAGAGAAAAGCCATATTTCGTAGCTTCCTCTGCAATGTGCAATTCCAAGAGCACGTCTATGGTACGCCCGCAGCGCAGAGCCTGTTTGTTGATTTCTTGCAATAAACGCAGGGAGTCCACTGCATCGATCATCGTGATATAAGGAGCAATAAACTTAACCTTGTTCGTCTGAAGATGACCTATAAAGTGCCACTCGATATCCGTCGGCAATACTTTCATCTTTCGCGAGAGTTCCTGCTCGTGACTCTCGCCGAAGACGCGCTGACCTGCCTGATATGCCTCCATCAACTGTTCTTCAGGATGGAACTTGCTGACGGCGACAAGCTTTACACCTTCAGGCAAGCTCTGGCTTACTCTCTGTAGATTTTGCGAGATGCTCATATACATCCATGATTTTAGTCTCAGCGATGTTGACAATAATGTAGTCACCCAGTGCACCTTTCATGGCCTCTTCAATATTCTTAAGTGCGCCGTTGAAGGTGGAAGCCTGCACGAGTCGTGTCACCGTTGTTCGCTTCTCTTTCTCGGTTTTCTCGTCGATGGTTATGAAGCCTATGCGTGCCTTATACCAACGATCGTCGTTCACATTTTCACTGAAGAAGATTTCGCCATAGGTAGCGGGTGTAATGTTCTTCACTTGGAACTCTCCGCTGACATAGGATGACATTTCCTTGGTGATACGCTCCTCTGCCTCTCCAAAGGAGAGAGCATCTACGACATAGGTTTCGCTTACACTTTTCATGAGTCCGTCTTCCATCTGTCGTTCATAGCGTACAACGCACTCGAACCAGTTTGCTGTTATTGTTTTCATTTCTTTTGTTTTCCGTTAACCATTTATGGTTTATTGTTTGTGCAAAGGTAGGAAAAAAGTGAAAAATATAAAAGTAAATAAGTAAAAAAAGTAAAATCAGGGAGCCAGGACGTTTCATCAGAAGCACCAGTTCAGTCCTGCCATGCATGTGACTCGCGGCATGAGATAGCCGAAGTTAATCTCATAGCGTTGTGCGAAGAGGTTTTCTACCCTGACCCAGAGAGATAGGTCTTTCATAACGGTATAGTCAATGGATGCATTAAGGAGACAGATGTCAGAGCTAGTCTGGTCGGCAAGACCATCATCATTCACATCAAGCCCGAGTCCGCTCAAGTACTGCACACCGAGGGAAGCCTTCCATTTTGCCTCACGGAAGGTCGCTCCAAGGAATCCCTTGTATTTAGGAGCAGCGATGACATAATCCTTCTTCATCTTCAGGAAGGAATGGTTGGTGTTGATACTCCAGTGTGCGTTAATCTGGCAAGAGAGTTCTGCCTCTGCACCATAGTTCTCTATCTTGCCGACATTCAGGTTTTTTTTTCCGCCTCCAACGGGAATGGTAAGGATGATGTTGTCACCATTTATATAGAAGAGGTTAATGCCATAGGTAAGCGCTCGTGACAATCGAGGAAAATCCAAATGCTGTCGCCAAGAAAGTTCGTAATTCCAGAGACGCTCAGGAAGAAGGTCTGTATTTGAGGACGGGTAGAGAAACATCTCGCGCATGGTAGGATTGCGGAAGCCCTTGCTGACCATAGCTTTCATCTCACCCGTTTCAAGCGGTCGAACGACGACTCCAGCCTGCGGTATCCACTCTGTGCCCGATATGGAGTGGTGGTCAAGACGAAATCCAGCATCCAGCATCAGCCATGTAAGCAGATCCTGACGAACGTCCACATAGGCAGCAATTTCATTTCGTGTAGATTTTCCGCTCTGTTTGTTGGAGGTATTCAGTATCTCCCCCGTCTGCTTAGAAGTATAGAAGGCATGACCGTAAATGTGAGTGTAGTCAAGCCCCGCCGTGATGCGATTGCCTTGAAAGAGGTGTGCGCTCTCGTAGAAAAAAACGCCTGTCAGTGCATCCTTGGAACGGAAATAGCGCTGAGTGGGCTGTACGGGATTATCTGTACCATCGTCTATCTTATGGCGTCCATAGTTGGTATAAAAGCTCAATGCGCCATCCCAGCAATTGAAATGGTTCTCCAAGGCAGCAGAGGCTACACCTCTTGTGATCCATTGGTCAGCACCATACTTAGGTGCAAATGACTTTCCGGGATAGCTGGCATTGAAATGAGTGACATTGGCATCGACATATGCATTCCAATGAGCCGATATATCATAGGCAACCTTGGCGTATCCTCCATACTGTTCGAAGCCCATACGGGGCCGGTGATTGTCGGTGCGTCCATACTGCAAGGCAACGGTGGTGCCGAGCCTACCGCTTCGTTGCAGGCGTGAGATCTCTCCCTGCAGAGTGCCATAGCTGCCACCACTCAAAGCGAGGTTGTAATATGTGCCGTCAGCTTGTGGTTGGCGCGTAACAATGTTGAGCACCCCGCCCATGGCATTGGAGCCATAGAGGACAGAGGCCGGTCCACGCAAGACCTCAACACGTTCTGCCATCAGTGTCTGGTAGGCATCGCTGATGGGATGGCCATAGATTCCGTTGTACTGCGGATGGCCGTCAATGAGTACCATGAGCTGACCTGAGCCACCCGAAATACCACGCATATTAATAGTTCCTGCAGCACCTGTAGAAACACCATAACCCAGCATTGAGCGCGAGGTGACAAAGAAACTAGGCACCTGTTGCATGGCGGTTGGGAGAATGTTGGTCTGGTGCTGTTCCGTCAGTTTTTCATGATCAATCACCGTAACCGTCATCGGTAAGTGGCGCGAGTCCTCAGCATGGCGGGTTCCCGTTACCACAAGATCTTTCAACTGATAAGAGGTTGAATCATTTGTCTGAGCATAGTTGGATGAAACAACAGCCAATAGAACTGTTGACATCAGTAATCTTACGGCATTCATACTTGTTTATTTTTTGTGTTGTCGTTGTTCCTATTTCAAGACCTGGTTGATCCCCTGTTCACGATGACAGATGCGCACCTCTACGCCAAACTTCTGATGAATATGCTCGGCCAAGTGCTGTGCGGAGTAAACAGAGCGGTGCTGTCCGCCCGTACATCCGAAGGAGAACATGAGTGACGTAAAACCACGCTGGATATATCGGCGCACATGGGCATCAGCCAGTTTGTAAACCGAGTCGAGGAAAGTCAGAATCTCGCCATCGTCTTCCAGGAAGCGGATGACCGGCTCATCCAACCCTGTTTGTTGCTTATAGGGCTCATATCTACCCGGATTATGAGTAGAACGGCAGTCAAAGACATAGCCGCCGCCATTGCCACTCTCATCCTCAGGAATACCTTTTCGGAAAGAGAAGCTGAACACTTTGACTACCAGAGGTCCCTTTCCGTCGTACTTGGAGAAGGTAGCCGGTCCATCTTGCGGGTGTGGCTTATAGGGATTATTCTCCGTAATCTTATAGCCATCGGCACGACTGGCTGTCGTTTCTATCAACTGGAACTGCGGAAGTTCTGTCAGCTGTTGCAGAAGTGAAGTGAGGTATGGATATGGGAAGTTGCGCTCATTCAGCAATTCACGCATGTTCTTGATTGCAGGCGGGATAGAGGTGAGGAAGTGTTGCTTTCGTTCGAAGTAGCCACGGAAGCCATAGGCTCCCAGCACCTGCAGGGTGCGGAAGAGGACAAAGAGCGACAGACGTTCCACAAAACGATGAGGCGTGGGCACCTCGGTGTAGTTTTTCAGGGCATTATAGTATTCGTAGACGAGTTCCCTACGCAGTTTATAGGGATACTTGGCACTAGCCTGCCAGAGGAAGGAAGCCAAGTCATAATAGTAAGGTCCTTTCCTTCCGCCCTGAAAATCGATGAAAGAAGGATTACCCTCTGCATCAAGCATTACGTTTCGTGCCTGAAAGTCGCGATAGAGGAAACACTGGGTATCGCCGGAAGCTGTCAGGTCCTTTGCCAATAATCGAAAGTCTGCCTCCAGTTTCAGCTCATGGAAGTCGAGCTCCGTAGCCTTGAGGAAGCAGTATTTGAAATAGTTGAAATCGAAGAGCACGCTATCCTTGTCAAACTTCGGCTGAGGGTAGCAATTATCGAAGTCCAGTCCTCGGGCTCCTCTCACCTGTATGTTGGGAAGCTCACGAATGACACGTTTCAGAAGTTCCTGCTCCTTCAGCGTATATCTTCCTCCCGCCTCGCGTCCGCCACGGATGGCATCAAACAAGGAGATTGTTCCGAGATCGGTCTGAAGGTAGCGAAGTCCATCATCACTCACTGCCAACAGTTTGGGTACTGGCAGCTTGCGCTTTGTAAAGTGACGACAGAGATAGACGAAGGCATGGTTCTCATCGCGACTGGTTCCTATACATCCGATGACTGACGAACCGTCAGTCGCTGTCATCCGATAATATATGCGGTTGCTGCCTGCTCCTGCCAACTTCTCAACAGAGGCAGGCTGCAGTCCTGCCCACTGGTGGTAGAGTTCCTTGAGTTTCTCCATGGCTATGCTTTCTCTGATTCTTTCTGGCGATACTCACTGCCGATGCTTTCCCACTCACGACGCTTGCGGTTGTCATATTCCTGTACGAGCCGGTCGGCCACAACCACAAGCAACAATACGCCAAGAGCCATCAGCCACGACTTACTTAGGAGCAGTACACACAGGGTCACCACCATATAGGCAACAGCTGCCAGCCAACTGATATTGAGGAGATTAAACTTCTTCATCTTCTATTCGTCAATAATATATGTTGCAAAAGTACGAAATATTTGGAAATAATTCGTACTTTTGCCTGGAAAAAGTTTACAGATGATGACAAAGAAAAGGAAATTCCTATTGACAACAGTACTTCTATGCTGGACACTTACTTCATTTACCCAGCCCGCCTACCATCTGCAGAAGATGCAGAGAGAACAATTAGGACGCGGTGTCGTGGCTGTTAAAGGAAACGATGGCGAGGTATATGTTACCTGGCGGCTTTTGACTGAAGAAGGTGTCAACACGGCCTTCGATGTTTATCGGAATGGAGTGAAGCTGAATGCAGAACCATTAACGGAAGGGGGGACTTTCTTTGTGGATAAAAATCCTTTGCACGCCGATGCCATCTATGAGGTGAAAGGCGGGAAGTGCAACGGACGGTGGACGCTTCGGAGAGATGAAGATACGGACTATATTGCAACTCCCATAGACAAGCCGCAGGGAGGGACAACGCCAGACGGGAGGACTTATGCCTATACTGCCAACGATGCCAGCATAGGCGATGTGGATGGTGATGGCGAGTATGAACTGTTCCTGAAATGGGAGCCAACGAATGCACGCGACAATTCTCAAACAGGATATACGGGCAACGTATTGATTGATTGTTATAAAATAAGGAGTCAGGGGGAGCGGCTGTGGCGCATTGACTTGGGCAGGAACATCAGGGCGGGTGCTCACTATACACAGTTCATGGTTTATGATTTCGATGGTGACGGACGCGCAGAACTGATGGTGAAGACAGCCGACGGTACCATTGACGGACAAGGCAACACCATTGGCGATTCCAGCAAGGATTGGCGCTGTCACGACCGTAACAAACGACAGGGGCGCATCCTTGACGGTCCGGAGTATCTCTCCGTCTTTGAAGGAGCAACTGGACGTGTCCTTCAAACAGTGGATTATATTCCCTCACGAGGCAACATCAGAGCCTGGGGAGACGACTATGGCAACCGCTCCGACCGTTTCCTGGCTGGCATAGGCTACCTTGACGGCATCCATCCGAGTGCCATCTTCTGTCGCGGCTATTACACCCGCACCGCCATTAGCACATGGGACTGGGATGGTCATGAACTGAAATCCCGCTGGACTTTCGACACCAATGAGAAGAGATGGAAAAACTATGCCGGCCAGGGGAACCATAACCTGCGTATGGCGGACGTGGACGGTGATGGTTGTGACGAGATTACTTATGGTTCCATGTGTGTGGACAACGACGGGGGCGGACTTTACAACACAGGATTCGGCCATGGTGATGCCATTCATTTGGTGCCCGCTCCGGCCGATGGGAAGCTATACATTTGGGACTGCCATGAAAACAAGCGCGATGGCGTGGACTTCCGCAATGCTGCCACAGGCAGGGTCGTCTTCCAAAACAAGAGTGCCATGGACGTAGGAAGATGCATGGCTGCCGACATTGACCCGACGAGCCCTGGCTATGAGTTGTGGTCGGTTGCAGACCCACATATATATAATATGAAGGGGGAGATTGTTAGAGAGTCCGTCAACGGACGTGGCACATGTAATTTCGGCATATGGTGGGACGGCGACCTGCTGCGCGAGCTGCTCGACCACGAGAGTATCATGAAATACAACTGGCAGGAGAATCGTTTCGATCTGCTCAAACGACTGGAGGGTTGTCGATTCAACAACAGCACAAAGTCCAACCCATGCCTCTCCGCCGACATACTCGGCGACTGGCGCGAAGAGATTATCACGCGTACGGAAGACAGCAACGAACTCCGCATCTATGTTTCACCCTACCCCACGGAGTATCGTCTTCCATGTCTGGAAGAAGACATTCCCTACCGCCTAAGTGTTGCCTCAGAAAACACCGCCTACAACCAGCCACCTGAGCCCGCACGATACATTGGAGAGGATAGTTTACAAAACAAAGAATAATGGACAAACACAGATTTGCTCAAGGATGAAAAGACCTGTCCGTATCGCCCTAAAGACTCTTGGAGGCTTGGTACTATTGTTGGCTACTCTGGTGGTAATAACTGCAATACTGCTGAATACCAGCACCATTCAGAACCGACTGTTGCACTATTCTACCGAACTGTTGCAGGATAAGCTGCAAACGAAGGTGAGGATAGACAGCATAAGCATTAATATGCTTACCTGTGACATACTTCTGAAGGGTGTTGATATAGAAGACCGGCAGGGACGCAAGATGCTACAAGCTGACCGCCTGGCACTAGACATAGAACTGATGGATCTTTTCAAGCGTCGTATCAACATTTCAAAAGCCGACCTCGATGGTGTAAGAGTGCAATTGCATTGTCCTCGGGACAGTGCCAGAAACTATCAGTTTGTGCTGGATGCCATGAAGCACAACAAATCGGTACAATCCCAAGAGGAAGCAAAAAAAAGTGCCGAGCTGATGTTTGACATTAGGACTTTTCGTCTGAACAATTTTCATCTGACTTTGGACAACCACCGCCCCCGCAAAAACGTTGGAAAGCCCCATCGTGGTGCCTTCGATGCTGGTCATCTTGACATAACGGCACATCTCGAACTAACCATGAAACCTATGGGACAGGATGCGCACTACCTTACGCTGAAGAAATTTGAGTGTATAGATTCGGTGGCGGGTATTCATATCAAAGACCTTCACTTCGATGCTGTCGTCCAAAAAAAGAAAACCCAACTGCAACATGTGGTCATACAGCATGAGAACACGGTGCTTCTGTTTGACAGTGCTACCATCATACTACCCAGTAAAAGAACAAACAGGAAACTGACATACCAAACCTCGCTGATATCAGGAAAAACGTTACTGAAAGACATCTCGAAGCCCTTTGCGCCTGCATTGGCACACTTTAGCATCCCGCTTGAGCTGAAGGTGAGACTGAGCGGTACTGACTCGACCATCGTGTTCAAAGATATTCATGTGAACACAACAGACCAGAAGTTGCAAATTGATGCGGATGGCAATGTGGCCCACCTGAGAAACAAAGAGAAGCGGGCGATACGATTCCATGTAAAGAAGATGGTATCTCATATGAATACCGCCAAAAACATTATTGATCAATTCGTTGTGAAGAAGTTTATGATGAAACAACTTAATAATCTGCAGACCATCAGATATAAAGGCGACTTTGACATACTCTATAAGAAGGAGCGGTTCAGAGGAGTTTTACATACATCGGCTGGTCATATGAACTTCAATTTCTCACTCAACGGGAAAACCAAATACCTTACTGGAAATGTCAACACTACAGCCTTTCATTTAGGAAAGGTTATCGAGATGAAAGATATAGACAATGTGTCTTTAAGTGCAAACTTCTGTTTTGACTACTCAAAAGTCAGGACAGCAAAAATCAGGAAGCAAAGAGGAGGTAAGCTGCCCATTGGACGAGTTGACGTCGAAAAGAGTGAAGGCATCTACAAGAATATCAAAATCAAGAATGTCAGTGCGACCATCACAAGCGACGGGGCTATTGCCCAAGGAGAAATCACACAACAGAACAAACTTGTTGACCTGCTGTGTAACTTTACATTCACCAATACCGACTCCATCCAAAAAATGAAGATTAAGCCTGGCCTTAGATTACATCATAAAAAAAAGAAATCTAAACTTTAAGAAATACAGAAAAGCAGGGATGTCCACCAGTTGGAACATCCCTGCCTTGTTGATGATATGTTCTACAAATCAGCTTACATCATACCACCCATTCCAGGAGCACCACCCATCGGCATAGCGGGTTCCTTCTCAGGCTTGTCAACGATGAGACACTCCGTGGTGAGGAACATACCTGCGATAGAAGCTGCATTCTCAAGAGCCACACGGGCAACCTTGGCGGGGTCAATGATACCAGCCTTGCGGAGGTCCTCGTACTCATCGGTGCGGGCATTGTAACCGAAGTCGCCCTGACCCTCGCGTACCTTCTGTACGACAACTGCACCCTCACCGCCTGCATTAATGACAATCTGGCGGAGCGGCTCCTCGATGGCACGTTCGACAATACGGATACCTGTCTGCTCGTCGGTGTTAGCACCCTTCAGACCCTTCAGAGCCTCCAGTGCACGGATATAGGTTGTACCGCCACCAGCAACAACGCCTTCCTCAATGGCAGCGCGTGTAGCACAGAGCGCATCATCTACGCGGTCCTTCTTCTCTTTCATCTCCACCTCAGAGTTGGCACCTACATAGAGCACAGCAACACCGCCAGCGAGTTTAGCCAGACGTTCCTGCAGCTTCTCCTTGTCGTAAGAGCTCTTGGTATTCTGAATCTCGTTCTTAATCTGATTGACACGGTCGGCAATAGCCTCCTTCTGACCAGCGCCATTAACAATGGTCGTATTGTCCTTGTCAACAGTCACCTTGTCGCAGGTACCGAGCATCTCCAATGTAGCCTGCTCAAGCTTCAGGCCTTTCTCCTCGCTGATAACAGTACCACCTGTGAGCACGGCAATATCTTCGAGCATAGCCTTGCGGCGGTCGCCGAAGCCAGGAGCCTTCACTGCGCAGATTTTCAGTCCACCGCGCAGACGGTTGACAACAAGTGTGGTCAGCGCCTCAGAATCCACGTCCTCAGCGATGACGAGCAACGGACGTCCGCTCTCGGCAGCAGGCTGAAGGATAGGCAGGAAGTCCTTGATGTTGGAAATCTTCTTGTCGTAGATGAGGATATAAGGATTCTCCATTACACACTCCATCTTCTCAGAATCAGTGATGAAGTAAGCGGAGAGATAGCCGCGGTCGAACTGCATACCCTCGACAACACCGATGTGGGTGTCACGGCTCTTCGACTCCTCAATGGTGATGACACCATCCTTGGAAACCTTGCGCATGGCATCAGCGAGCAACTTACCAATCTCAGGGTCGTTGTTAGCACTAACGGTAGCCACCTGCTCAATCTTATCGTAGTTGTCATCTACCTTCTCAGCGGCGTTCTTGATATGCTCAACAACTGCGCTGACAGCCTTGTCAACACCACGCTTCAGATCCATGGGATTAGCACCTGCTGTAACATTCTTCAGTCCCTCAGCAATGATGGCCTGAGCAAGAATGGTAGCTGTAGTTGTTCCATCACCGGCATCGTCGCCAGTCTTCGATGCTACACTCTTGACAAGCTGTGCACCTGTGTTCTCAAACTTGTCCTCCAACTCAATCTCCTTGGCTACGGTCACGCCGTCCTTGGTAATCTGCGGAGCACCGAATTTCTTCTCAATAACAACGTTACGGCCTTTAGGACCAAGTGTAACTTTTACTGCGTCGGCCAGCTGGTCAACTCCTTTCTTCAGGAGATCGCGAGCCTCAATATTGAATTTAATGTCTTTTGCCATAGTTTTTTCTTTCGTTATTTCGATATTACGTTATTACGACTTTTCGTCATTCCAACATTACTCTATTACAGCGAGTACATCGCTCTGACGCATAATAAGGAACTTCTCTCCGTCGAGTTCAAGTTCTGTGCCGGCATACTTGCCATAAAGCACTTCATCACCCTCTTTGAGAATCATTTCCTCATCTTTTGTTCCCTTGCCTGCGGCAACAATACGTCCGCGAAGGGGTTTCTCTTTTGCTGTGTCGGGGATAATGATGCCGCCGACCTTCTCTTCAGCTGCTGCCGGTGCTACCAGCACGCGGTCTGCTAATGGTTTGATGTTCATAATACTTATAATTAATTTTAGTTTACAGTTTACTGATGATAGTTTACAGTTGCCTTTCTACGAAAAGCGTGCCAAATCGTCAGATGACAGATTCAGCACACGTTGACTGACAAATTGTCTGTATCAACACCTGAGGTATATGCCTACATGGCAAAGATATTGAAACCTCCATCGACCACGGCCACGGTACCTGTGACGAACTTCGAGGCATCAGACATCAGATAATGGATTGTGCCGCAAAGTTCTTCCGGTTCACCCATACGCCCGAAGGGGGTCTGACGGATGACATCTCTGCCACGCTCGGTATAGGAGCCGTCAGGATTGGTAAGCAGGGCGCGGTTCTGCTCGGTGATAAAGAAGCCAGGAGCAATGGCGTTGACGCGAATGCCCTCGCCAAACTTGCGGGCACATTCATGTGCCATATACTGAGTAAAATTGCTGATGCCGGCCTTGGCTGCAGCATATCCGCACACGCGTGTCATAGGACGGAAGGCTGCCATCGAGGAGAAGTTGATAATGCTTCCCCTGCCCTGCTCTGCCATCGGCTTCAGGAACACCTGAGTGGGTATGACAGTACCTGTCAGGTTCAGGTTGAGCACCGTCTGGAACTGATCAACCTGCAGGTCAAAGAAATTCTGGTCAGGGCCAATGGTGGCACCCTTCATGTTGCCGCCGGCAGCATTGAGCAGAGTGTCAACTCTTCCATAGAGAGCAAGGATGTCCTCACAGTTCTTTTTCACCATGTCCATGTTCATCACATCGGTCTTCATGAAACGGATGCTACCATTGGATTCAGACGCGGCAAGAGCCTGTTCCGTATTGGCTACGATGGCATTGCCCACCTCTTCCTTACGTCCGAGGATAATGACATGGGCACCATTGAGAGCCAGGTATTTGGCGATGGTTTTTCCCAGCACACCTGTACCGCCAGTGATGACGGTCACGTTTCCTTGTATATCAAATAAGTTGTTCATAGTCTTTAGGATTGAAGTTCTTTTTTAACAGCTGCAAGGATGCCCTGCACTTGTCCCAAGGCAAACATGCGTCCGAGAAATGAGTAGCCTGCATTATAACCGCGATTCTCGTCACCGAGCATGGTCATGCCGTGGTCTACACGCATGGGAAGGCCTGGTTTATCTTTTTCAAAGATGCGTGCCAGTTCCACGAGGTCGGCGCGCCCACCCAGATGACTGGCTTCCGTGAAGTCACCATTGGGAAAGACGTGACATGAACGCATATGCACGAACCAAGTACGGCTGACATACTTGCGGGCCAATGCAACAACATCATTGTGGGCACCCGCCGACAAGCTGCCGGCACAAAAAGTCAGACCATTACGCGGATTGTCCACAGCCTTGAGGAACCAGTCGATGTCTTCATCACAGGTAACGATGCGCGGCAATCCAAGGATGGGGAACGGCGGGTCGTCGGGATGAACGCACATCACCATGTCACACTCCTCGCACACGGGCATAATGGCACTGAGGAAATAGCGCATATTCTCGCGGAGCTGTTCCTTGTCAATACCTTTATAGAGACTGAGCAACTGACGGAACAGTTCCACAGGATGTTCGTCATCCTCCTTGATATTTCCGCTGACAAAGCCCTGTGTCTTCACGATGATGTTCTCCACCAGACGGTGTTCGTCATCGGAAGTGAACTCCCTGCGCAGTTTCTCCACCTCTGCCAGCACCTCTTCGCCATAGTCGGCTGCTGCGTTCTCGCGCTTGAGGATATGGATATCGAAGTAGGCAAACTGCGCATGAGAGAAATAAAGGTTGCTTGTGCCATTGGCATTGGGATGCAGCAGGTCTGTTCTTGCCCAGTCGAGCACGGGCATGAAGTTATAGCACACAGTATGTATGCCTTCTGCCGAGAGATTGCGGAGGCTTTGCTTATAGTTTTCAATGAGCTGGTCACGGTCAGCACCGCCATACTTGATGCTTTCAGAAACGGGCAGGCTCTCCACCACACTCCAGCGCATGCCATACTGCTCTATATACTCTCGCAAGTCGTGGATTTGTTCGCGTGTCCACACCTCTCCGTTGGGTACATCGTGAAGAGCAGTCACAATGCCCTCCACCCCTATCTGTTGGAGCATGGCAAGGGTAATCTTATCCTTCTTGCCAAACCATCTCCATGTTATTTCCATAGTCTTGCTTTCTATTAATAATACACCAGTTTCCCGTCGGCAGTCACTCCGGCTGCACTCACCTTGATACGTGTTTCCCGTCCGTTGTTGAAGAACTTAGCTTCAAACTTGCCGTCTTCATCTGTCCTTGCGTTCGGATTCCAGTAGAGTGTGCGGCGGTAGTCCTTCGGATCACCTGTGGGCCGCGTACTGTAGTCGGGACTGTAGAAGTCCTCCGGATAGGCAAGCCCCTGATAGAGATAGCGACGGTCGCGGTAGGTGTATTGCTTGGCGTCATCGGGGAAGGTCTCATAAACCACCGTGATATCTGCATTATGCGTGCGGTATGGCAAGCTGTCGCCCTGACTTCTCATCTCAAAGTCCGTGAAGAAGCGGATGTTGTTGATGCGATTCAGATGCAAGTCCTTACGGATGGAGGCTTCCGTGCGTTCTGGGTTGATGCCTTCTCCTTCAGGAGTATAGTTCTGGAAATAGGTGTAGTTGTCTATGCGGCCACGGATATTAACCTGATTCGAGCGGTTCATATTGGCATAGACTGTGTAGGCAGCCTTGTAGGGGAACGTAGCCATATTGGCCACACCCCAAGAGAGGCCTCTGTCCGTTGCTTCATTGTAGAGTTGGTAGGCATCCACTACATGAGCGGGCTTCGTATAGTCTATGCCTCGCTTGCCGCGACGGCGGGCCTTCACATGGATGGTCTTCAGCTGCTTGTCGGCATGCACATCGCCGTCAGCGGAGTTGATATGATAGTCTTCATCCACCTCTCCTAAGTCAGAGATGACGATGTCCGGCAAGTGACATTGGTAGTAGGAATAAGGATGTGAGAAGACGGGGAAGAACATGTCTTGCTTCACATAGTAGTCGGGATAGAGGCTTTCATTGAGCATACCTTTATCCCTACCGGATGTCATGCATTTCTTCACGGAGTCGCTGGCAGCATAGGCCTTCACCGTCAGGTAGGCGGCATCGTAGAATGCCGGCAGTTGAATGGCGAAGTGTCCGTTCTTGTCCACGCGTACGGCAGCTCCAGCCACCTGTTGTCCATCGGTAATCTCCGCTTCCACGATGACCTTTCCCTTCACGTTGCCGTGGTTCACGCCGAGATAGCTTTCCATACCCTCCTCCACAAGACCGTCAGTAGGTGTTTCGGATTTTTCCACAGCGAGCTGGTACTCCTGCTCGGCAGTAAGTTCTTCGTCTTCCTCCTCAATACCGAGCCCATCCTGCTGACCTACTCCTGTGGCCACACCGCCAGGAGTGGCAGCCATCACTTCCAACATTTCAAGTCCAGCATCACCTTTCTTCATGCCGAGCAACTGGCTCTGGTCCATGTCGTCCAGCATCTCCACATCCAGCATCTTGTGCACCGTGCCTTCATAGACGAGAGCCTTCTCCGGCTCATAGCGAAGTTTGGCTAAGCGGTAGCGGCGCCACCCCTGCACCATCATCAGCAGGTCGAGAGCCTGCTGGTGTTTCTCGTCATCACTCTCAAAGTAGTAAGCGGGATGTGCAATGAATCCCTTCAGCTCAGAGGAGAGAAGCAGGTCGGTCATGATGTTACCGTCGTCATAGCTCACTTCGTCGGCTCCTGCATCCCTGACGGAGATACTGAACAGAGCCTGTTCTGTTGTATTTGCCGTGAGAGAGATAGGCTCGTAGGGCTGATAGTCGGTCTTGCCTTGTGTGTCTATCTGCATGCCTATGCCCATATCGTGATTGTTGACGAAGAACAGACGGGAGGCCAGAATATTTCCCTTGGCATCCAACACGGCCAGCTCATTGACACCTGTGGGGAAGCGGCTGGTGGGAATGGTGAACTTCTGTTCATCACCATGGGCTTCGAGTTTCATGAACCATGCCAGCTGACCGCGACAGAGCACAGCCACAGCACAGCCCACGCCCTGCTTGTCGGGCGCAGCACCGCGTATGGTAACCATCGTGTCATCGTAGCGCAGGGTCACGCCCTGACGCTCGGCTTTGGGCAGTTTGAAACTGTAGTTCTTACCCTTCCAGTTGAAGGTGGCGCTGAGCTGACTACCGGTAGGTGTCACGTCAACCAAGCCTCTACCCATATAGACGGTCTGCAAGGGTGTTCCATTGCTGAGCTTACCCTGCACATTGACAGCCTCGCCGTCTTGGTCGGTCACCTCGAAGGCTACGCGCCCAGGCACGCCCTCAACGAGTTGTCCGCCCTCGGGATAGAAGGAGACATGCAAGTCTTCCGAAGGTGACTTCAGCACGCGCTGTTTCGGACGTGTGTACATGTAGCGGCCGCCATAGTCACCCTTCTGTTCAGGTTTGCTATAGACGGGGAACACGCGGGAATAGAGTCCCTGCCAGTCGCGGAAGAAGTCCTTGGCCATCTGGTTGCTGTAGAACATGTGTCTGGCATCGCGGGTATAAGAACGATGGGTCACGTTGAAGTTGAGCATCCAGCGGGTATAGGCTCTCACCTCATAATAACCGGAGTAGAGCGAGTCTTTCAGAGCAAACTGTCCACAGGAGTAGCCCCTGTTGCCCACGACCACGCGTTGTCTCTCCACAACGAGGCCATCAGGCGAGAGCAGCTCCACATAGAGAATCTTGCTCATGTTGGTGAGCGTCAGGTCATCGGCACGCATAACGTATGCCTTATACCAGATGGTATCGCCAATGAAATAGCAGGAGTTGTCCATGTGGACATACACCTTTTCCTGTACCTGGGCATTCTTCTCCAGCCTTTCGCGCAGGTCATCCAGCCCATCGGCAACAGCAGTCAGTACACTCAGGAACATCAGGCCGGCAACAATCAGTCTTCTCATTTCTTTTTACCTTTCTTACTTTCTTACCTTTTTACTTTTCCCCTTTTTCCCTTTGGCTTTGGGAGCAGGTCTTTCGCTCTTCACAGCTTCGGAAATGATGCGGGCCATCTGACCGGCCCCCTGTTCCGTGGGATGGATGGCATCACGCTGGATCTGCTTGTCATCCTCATTATTGAAGGCGGTGTGGAGGTCTATCAGCTCACAGTCGTTGTAGGCAGCCACCTTCCTGATGACAGGGATGACGGCATTGACAATCGTGCTGTCGTTGATACCCCATTGCACCTTATAGGCAGGGATGGGCGTAGAAAGGAAGATGCGGGGATTAGCCCCATCCCTCTTCAGAGAGTCAATCATCTGCTGCATGTCAGCCTCGAACTCCGAGCCATGCTTCCAGTTCTCAGGCTTGGAGTCATTGGTGCCAAGCTTGATGATGACGACATCGGGCTTGAAGGCCAGCGCGTCGCGCCAAGCCATCTCCTGCATATAGGGGTGGTCGCCCTTGTTGAGCATGGTGCGGGCACCCACGCCGAAGTTCCTGACCTGATAGCCATCGCCCAACAGCTTTTGCAACTGCGCCGGATAGCCACAGAGCTCTGCCATGTCGATACCGGAACCGTCGGTAATGCTGTTGCCGATACAGGCCACCCTGACAGCATCGGCCTTCGGAGCCTGCAGCTGACTGAGCCATTCACGGAGGTCGTCACTCATCTGCTGATGATATGTGAAATGATGGCGGTAGCCCCAGCCATGACCTCCCGTAGGATAGACATAGAGCGCACAGGGATTACCGGCACGTCGCATGGCTGAGAAGTAAGCCACGCCATTGGTCACGGGATTCACGACGCGGTCGTCGCCGGAGGTGAGAATGATGGCAGGAGGCGTGAGGTGACGGCGCACGGCACGCTCATTGGAGAAGTCCTTCACGAGCTGTTCATCGGCCTTATACTTGCCGAGGAAGTTATCTACGGAACCGCGATGGGTCACGCGGTCGTCCATCGAGATGACGGGATAGAACAAGATGGTGAAGTTGGGTCTGACGGCAAAGGGGGCATGTGTGCTAACCGTGGCAGCAAGATGTCCGCCTGCTGAAGAGCCCATGATGCCCACATCAAAAGGATTGATGCCCCATACCTTCGCACTATCGCGCACGGTCTGTACGGCATGATAGGCATCGGCGAGCGGGATGTTTCTGTCGCCGTTGGGCATGCGATACTTCAAGACGAAATAGGCTATGCCCTGCTGGTTGAAATAACCTGCCCAGTCGGTACCCTCATGTTCCATGGCCAGATGGGAGTAGCCCCCACCCGGACAGGCGATAACGGCACGTCCCGTGGCATTGTCAGGAAGAAAGCAGGTGAGCGTGGAAGCTCCGTCTGTCGAGTTCTTCAGGATAAAGGTTCGTGCTGACTGGGCACTGACCGAAGCCAAGCCCGTCAGCACGACAGCTATAGATAAAAGAAAATGTTTCATATCTCTACTGGAGGATCAATTAGAGAATCCGTTTATCTGATGACGAATTTCTGTCCCTTACGGAAGTAGATGCCTGCGGGCAGGCCCTTTAGCGTGGTAGCCTTTCGACGAATCAGCTGGCCCTTGACATTGTAGATGTCCGTGGGCTCCGTGAGCTCATCATCATAGATGGCGTTGATGCCAGTAGTGCTGATGACGAAGAGCAGGCCCTCGCTGATACGGCTGGTGTCCCAGGTGAGGCCGTCGCCAAGGTCGGGCAGGTCAAACTTCGGTGTGCCTGCCATCGTTGTTGCCTCCCATAGGCGGATGGAGTCGCCTGCAGCCAGACGTGAGCTGTAGAGCTTCACCTCGATGGTACCGTTCATAGTGATCTTGTTGATATTCCTCAGCGAAGAGCAGCCATTGGCGGTGGCGGTAGCACATTGGCGTGCAATCACGCAGTAGCGCGAATTGGAACCGAAGGTAATATTCTTGCCGTTGAGGTTGGTAGCGGCGGTATATTGCGAGTTCGAGAGGTATGCGGCCAACGTTCCGTTGATGGTGAACGAACTGTTGGTCAGCGGGTTGCTGGCACCGACATTGACAGAGAGCTTGCCGTTGCGTCCAACCGTGAGACTTCCTGTTCCTACCGTAGCCTTGGTGCGCAGGGCCATCTCGCCAGCGGTCACCGATACGGAGCCGGTGTTGTCCCAGTTGCCGCTGACAGTCATCTTGCCTTCGCCCACCTTGGTGAAGATGGTGCCCGTTCCTGTCACGGAGCCACCCCAGGTGAAGTCCTCGGCATTGCCTACCGTCCAGGTGTTGGTGCCGGAGGTTCCGTCGTTGCTGAAGGTGCAGTATCCGCCAAGCTTACCTGTACCGGCCAGCTTACCGATGGCGAAGGAGCGTCCCCTGTTCTGTACTTCCAGTCCGGCAGCAATGTCAAGCGTACCGTTAGGCATACCGTTGGAGGTGTTCAATGTCCAGCGCGCGCCGCTGTCGTCAGAGCGTCCCACAGCCTTGATGGTTCCCGTGAACTCGGAGAAGTTCATGGCCAGCTGGGTGCGTGTAGCGAACCATCCGCTTCCCTTCTCTTCCTCACAATAGATGGTGAGCTCACCGGCTCCCGTTATCTTGTTGCTGTAGGCTGCGCGGTTGGCGGTATTCCAACGGCCAGTCTTTCCTTCCGGCACATAGACCGTATAGCTCGTACCGCCGTTCTCGGTAAGTGTACCGCCGCCATACTCAACGGTCTGTGCGGGTGCAGTACAGTTGACGCATTGCACGGTACCGGCGTTGATCACGAGGCGTGCCAACGAGCCGTTGCCGGTATTGAACTTCATCCAGCCGCTGCCCTTCTTCACAAGGGTGGTACCGATGATGGTGCTATTGGTAATGAAGTCGGCGCTATTGTTGATAACACCGCCCTCCTCGGAGAGTATATTGATGGGCGATCCGCAGGTAACGGCGGCCAGGGTGTTCAACTCAGCACCGTTCTCTATAATAAACTTGTTAGCAGTTGTCACCACACCGCCGAGGTTACCCATAGCCTGGTTGGCATTGGCCAGAGAACTGATAGAAACCTTACCGCCGGAGATGCGTGTGCCGCCGGTATAGGAGTGGTCGCCGGAGATGAGCAGGCTACCCGTTCCGCGCTTGATGAGCTTGGTGTTGCCGATGAGCTTGCCATTGCCGCCGAAGGTATAGGCCAGCGTGTTGTCAACGATGACGGAGTCGGCCTGCAGGTCGCCGGTAATCTCCACGTTGCGATTGGTGGCGTCGTCGGTGAAGTACACCTTGTCGCCGGTCACGAAGATTTCATCGGTAATAGTCTCATCCTCTGCCGAGGTGAAGTTGGTGGTAGAACCCATGTCCCATACAGCACCCTGCGAACCGTTCCAGATGACGGCACCGGCATCGCGGATACCAGAAATCTCCAGATAGAGCTTGCCCTCCTCATAGACGAGGTGGAGCTTGTTCTTAGAGCCCAGTCCCTCAATCTTGATCTTGGACAGGTTGCCCTCCACCTCACCAATCTCGCCGATGAGATAGCGACCTTCTGCCAACTCCTCGGTAGCAGCCTTATGGCTCACGAACTCGAAGACGGGAGTGAGGTATTTCGGTCCATACTGCCAGCTCTTGGTTTCCACGATAAGCTTGGCGGCCTTGATGGTGTCGGCAGTAATGTCCGTGTTGTAGATGTCGAAGATGATGCGTGAGCCGAAGCCGAGCTTCAGGTCGCCTAATGAGGTGATGCTACCCTTGTTGTCGGCACGTCCGGGACGCAGTTTGGCATCGTAGCTCATGCTGATGCTCTTGAACTCGCCCCCGTCGGAGTTGAGTTCTGCAAAGCGGTTCATCCATACATCCGACTGGCGCATGGTGCCGTCGAAGTTCACGGTACCGGCCCAGATGTCGGTAGAGCCTGTATAGGCCTGGTCAACTTTCGGGAGACTGAGGATGCCGTCGCCCTGCTTCACGAGGCGCATGTCGCCGGAGAAAGCTCCGCCGGTAACATCACAGGTATAGTACTGGTAGTTAATGACAGCCTTGCCGTTGAGCAGGTTACTGGTTGTTCCCTGCACCCATGAGGGCACGTTGAAGGTAGCGATATGGGGATTGGCACCGTCGGCCACCTGGATGGTGGTGTTGGCAGTCTCGCAGACCATCACATGCTCATCGGCATTTGACGCGGAGATGGTACCGCCGTTCTGGATCTCCGTCCTGCCAGTCATGGTGAAGGGAGGCGGTGCGATGGTGATTCCTTCCAGGTCACCCACGAAGTAGCTCTTGTGAGGGGGCTGGTTGTAGCCTACCGACTGCCATACCATTGCATTGCGATACTGATGGTCATGCCAGAGGGTGTAGAGGCCATAGGTCGTGGGGTATGCGGTAGTCCAGATGCGTATCTTCGTATTGCTCTCGGCTCTCATCACGAGCTCCTCACGCCAGTCGCCGAAGAGGTCGGCAATGGCACAGGGGTTGTTTTTCGAACTGTTGTTGGTATTACAGCCGGAGGTGGTGAACAGGCGTCCGCCGCCGGGCTTGTAGATGGCACCCTCGCGTGCAGCACTACCCGGGGAGTCCATGACCTCGTCGAGCAGGTCGCCATCCCAGTAGATGCGCTGGTTCAGATGGCTCCAGTAGAGGGCATCGTTGGTGCCGCTGGTGGAAGGGCCTCCGTTGATGACCTTGTCGGCAACGGTAGAGACGAGACCACTCTGCGTAGTGCGTCCGAGGCTTCCGGGGAGTTCGTTGCTGAAGTTGCCGCAGAGGGCACGTCCGTCATCGCCCGTGGACTGCAGGCGGTAGTATATCTGTCCTGTCGTGGCATTCCAATAGGTGCAGGCAGGCTCGTCCTCGTTGCAGCTGAACTGCTCCTGTCCATGGCGGAAGGGGTCGAGATCGCTGCAATGCTGGGCATCGCCGTGTCCGAGGCCGGTGGTGCAAAGGCCATAGCCGTTGTCGTCGATAATCATCGAGCCGAAGACAATCTCATCACGGCCGTCCCAGTCAACGTCGGCAATCTGATAGTTGTGGAATCCGTTGCCAAACCAAGGGCTGCTCCATCCTGCATTGTTGTCCCAGCGCCAGCGCTGAGTCAGGGCATGGGTCTGCGGATCTACGTCGAGTGCGCACATCTTATGGCGCGTGTAGCAACCGCGGCCCAGGAAGATGCTGGCCTTGCGTCCGTCGAGGAAGGGAGCACCAAAGTAGTGCTTACTGGAGCGGTGGCCTGTGTCTGCCTTTCCCCATGCTGCCTCATATTCTGACGAGGTGGCATTGAGTGGGTTGGCAGCTTCTCCGTTTTCGAAGCGGGGCAGCGGATAGGCCATCGGCGTATAGGCATCGCCGGAGCCGTCCCAGGCATAGGGACGGCCGGTAGCGCCTTCCAGATAGAGCAAGTACTCTGCTCCTTGATGAGTATATTCGTCGCGGGGGGCGACGTAGTTCATGTTGCCAATCCTGAGGGCCGTGCCGTTGGCGAGGTGGAGAATCATGTTGTCAGCACCGCGCATGATGCACTCGGCCTTGCCGTCCTGATCCCAGTCGAAGGCCACGATGTCCCATTGCTCATCGGGACCGGCCATGAGGTTCGGACCGCAGTCTATCCACCAGAGACGCTCTCCCGACAGGGTGTAGCACTCCAGATGGTGGAACTTCGTGGTGTTCGCGGAGTTGTAGATGTCGCCGGTATAGTTGCGCTTGACGATGAACTCCGCTATGCCGTCGCCATTGACGTCACCCAGAGAGATGTCGTTGATGTCATACTCGCCGGTGACATCGTTGCCGTCGCGGTCAACGACAGACGACACGGGAACATCGAAATAGCCGTTGGCCCATCGCTTCACCTCTGCGGAGAGAGGCTGAGCCACACCGCGCACGATGGCCTCCACCTGGTAGCGGGCATTGTTGTCGGTACTGGTGTCCACATACGAGGAGATGCGCAGCGGCTGGCTGTTGAGCTTCGTGCCGTTGCGGTAGATGTTGTACTCTGTGTCGTAATACTCTTCGCCGAAGATGCGCCAGCTGACCAGCGTGCCGCCTCCGTTGGCGGGAACGGCCACGAGTCCGCGGTCCACGATGTCGGTCTTACGCTGTGCGCTACAGGTGAGCGTGACGAGTGACAGCAGCATGGCTGTCAGGAAAAATTTTCTCATTGTTGTTATCTATTTAGTTTTTATCAATTCCCATCCGGTTTCCTGTTCTCAAAGAGCAGGGAGTTGGGCCAGAAGAAGTCCTCGAAACTGTCGGGGTTCTCCGGCATGTAGTCCTGCCAGTCGGCGCGCAGATGCTCCACGATCGGGAGTCCTAAAGTCTTCATGCCCATGACCACCATCCTTGCCACCTCATAGGCTCCATAGGGATTGAAGTGGGTGTTGTCGGCCAGTTCCTTCTCTTGTCCGGGGAAGGTGTTGGCAGGATAGTGTACCAACGCGCGTTTGCTTCCCTCGTAGCCGAGCGTCTCGAAGAAGGTGCGGGTCATGTCGTGGAGCTCGATAACGGGCACCTGCTCACGGCGTGCCACCTCGCGCATGGCATCGGGATAGTCGGCATGGGTCTCGATGATGTGGCGCTGCTCCTTGTCGAAGGCGCGGCGCTGCGTGGGCGTGAGGAAGATGATGGTGGCACCCTTGGCTCTCACCTTGTCGATGAACTGCTTCAGGGCGAAGGAGAAATTATAGTAGGCTCCTGCGCCGGGCATACGCTCCTTCTGGTCGTTGTGGCCGAACTCGCAGCACACATAGTCGCCCTGCTTCAGAGTGGTGAGAATCTTCTCCAGTCGGTTCTGCGCCAGAAAACTCGTGGCGGTGAGTCCGCTCTCGGCATAGTTGGCCACGCATACCTTCTCCGTGAACCAACGGGGAATCATCTGTCCCCAGGAGGCCCAGGGCTCATATTCCTGATCCACGACGGTGGAGTTGCCGCAGAGGTAGAGGGTGGTGGCGGTGGTGTCGGGTTCGATCTGGATGCGGCTCACGGCAGGGGCAGCACCATTGAACTCCAACGTCAGGCGGTCGTCCCAGTTGATGTAGCCGCGCTCGCGGTCCTTGATCCTGACCACCGTGCGCTCATTGATATAGGGAGAGCGCTTGTGGACGGTGAAGGTCAGCGTCTGCAACTGCTTCCTGGCAGTCTTCACGGGTTCCGTCAGCAGGCGGCGGCTCTCTGCCCTCACCACGGTCTCGGCAGCACGGAAGGGCGAGCCGAGGGTCAGGGTGACGCGATAGTTACCGTCGGCCACCTTCACAGAGAAATAGAAAGGCTTGGGCTGCTTGCTCTTCAACTGACCGTCGGCTACGCCTGAAAGGTCTGTCAGGTCATAGCCGTAGCCCTTGCCCTCAGCATAGCGCGGCTGGGGCTGGGTGAGGTCTATATCAAAGGTCTGTGCCGGAAGTGACAGGGCGCAAAGCACCTGTAAGGCTACGAAGAAGAATAATTTTTTCACTCGGCAAAGGTAATCATAAAAACTGATACTGCCAAACGAAAATACACCTTTTTAAGTATTATTAAAAATGAATCTTCAGATCCACGCCCACCTGGACCGGGTTGCCGAGCTGTGCGAAGGTGAGCTGGCGGCCTGTTGCGGCACTCTGTACGGCGAAGGTGTTATAGCGCACGTTGTCGAGATTCCTCACCCAGAGACCGATGGTGAAGTAGTGGAAGAGGAGGTCGGCATGTGCGCCCACGGTAGCATAGAACGGCTGTTCATAGCTGTTGGCCTCGTCCCAGTAGGTGCGGCCCTGTGCCTGCATGTTGCCGCCCACGACGAGTGCCTCCAGGAGTCCCTTGTTGGCGAAGTCGAAGCGATAGTCCACGGCGGCGGAGAAGGTGTGGACGGGAACGAAGGGCACACGCTTGTCCTTGTAGCTCACGAGCTGGTAGCTGCCCCCTACCCTCACGCTGTCGCTGTATTCCTTGAACACGGCATGGGTGTAGCCATAGCCTGCCGACCAGGTCAGGTGGTTGTCAAAGGCACGTCCGCGCAGGGTGAGCTCCAGTCCGCAGCTGTTGCTGCGTCCGGCGTTGACCATCATGCGTCCGAAGCCGTAGTTGCCTGCCATGACGGAGAGCTGCTGGTTGCGCACCTGCATGAAGAACGTGCTCAGGTCCATCTGCATGCTTCCGCCGAAGAGGTTGACATGGGTGCCGGCCTCGTAGTTCCAGCTGGTCTCGGGCTTGAAGCCGATGGTCTGCGCGATGTTGGCATAGTCGAGGACATCGTGCGCCAGCTCCACGTTGCCGCGCGCGGTCTGGGCGTTGGCCTGCAGCTCTGTCTGGAGGATGTCGCTGAACATCTGTATGTTATAGCCTCCGGCACGATAGCCTTTCGACACGGTGGCATAGACGTTGCTGCCGTTGTTGCCCACCCTGTAAAGCAGTCCAAGCTTCGGGAGCAGCTGGCGATAGACGTTGTGCTCCCTGTGCTGCAGGAGGGAGGAGATGGAAGCATCCACATGCTGCCCCATCACGTCCTCGCTCAGTCCGACGTAGGCGGAGGTGAGGTAGTCCACGGCGGTGCGCGTGAGGTCGTAGCGTAGTCCCAGCGTGGCCACGAGGCGGTCGGTGAGGTTGAAATTCGACTCATGGAAGAAGCCGAGGTTCAGCTGCGGCGTGCGGAAGAGTCCGGGAATGGTTTGCATCGTCATGTCGATGTTGCAGCCTCCCATGCGCTCTATCATGGCCTCGGCAGCCGTCTGTCCCATGCGGGCAGCCATCGCCTGGAGCATGCCATTGTAGGCATAGGCGGTAATGTTGCGCGAGAGGAAGGCGTTCATCTGCGGACCGAACATGACGGGAGCCTGCGTGGTGAGCGCCTGATAGGAGAAGAAGCTGCCCAGCGTCCATTGCCAGAAGCTGCTGCCGCGGCTCTTCAGCGAGAGTTCCTGCGTCAGGGCGTTCTGCTTCTGCCGTTGCTCCAGACTGAGATAGTCCTGTGGCAGGTAGTCGATGTCCATGAGCATATAGTCGCGCAGGAACTGGTAGGTGGTGGTGGAATGGATGCTGAAGGCATCGGCCTCATAGCTGATGTCGAGCCCCGTGTTCAGCATGTTGCGGCGGTAGTTGCCCTGCTTGTCGGTAGCAGGCGCGGCGGTCGTGCGGCTGTCCGTGTCGAGCAGTCCGTAGGGAAAGCCGTTCTGACGCACATACTGGTAGTCGGCAACGGCTCCGATGCGCAGGCGGCGCAGGGGCTGTAGCACCAGTCGGAAGCGGCCGCCGCCCTCGTTCATCTCGTCGGCACGCTCACCTGTAAACTGGTTATGGTAAAAACCCTGCTGGCCGTTGTAGAACCCAGCAAGCGAGAAGGCAGCCTTGTCACTGAGCTTGTGGTAGTGGCTGGCCTCGGCCTGGCGTGTCCAGTGGGAGCCAGCAGAGAGACGGATATCAGTACCCTGGTAGGTCATGGGGTTCTTCGTGTAGAGGCGCACCATGCCGCCCTCGGTGTTCATGCCGTAGAGCGTGCCCTGCGGACCGCGCAACACGTCGATGCGGTCCACGTCGTAGGTATGGAAGTTGAAGGCGGCCTTGTTCAGCACGGGCATGCCGTCAACATAGAGCCCCACGGCGGGAGAATTCACGCGCGAGCCGATGCCGCGGATATACATCGATGAGGTGATGCGGCTGCCATACTGCGGCATCACAAACGACGGCACGAAGTCTGACAGCTGGCGCACGTCGTGGACGTTCAGTCCCTGCAGCTCGGCAGCAGAGAACGACGAGGCGGAGAGCGGCTGCTGGCGCAGGCGGAAGAACTCCTTCGGCTGCGAGACCACCACCACCTCTTCAATATCATACACACTCGAACTGTCAGCCGCCATCGGGCTCACAGCTTTCTCCACGGCAGCCTCCACGCTGCCTGCCAGCAACAGTCCTGCTGAAAGCAGGCCTACACATCTCATCAATCTATTCTTGTTCATATCATTTATGGCTCAATTAATTAAGGAGTCAAGAAGTCAGGGAGCCAAGAAGTCAAGACGATAGCTTTATCACCTTGCGCTTCAAAGCCCCCCTCTCCCATTTTCCGCTGCAAAGGTAGTAATTTTGCAGCGTTCCCGCAATCCTAATAAATGAGGAAATCAGCGATTAAGGCTGCGGATCCTCTTCCTCCTCCTTATCCACATCGTTGAAGGTGGTCTCCTCGAAGCGGCATCCGTCGAGGATGGCACGCGAGCGTGCACCCGTTGCGCTGTCGATCTTCAGCGTGGGCTGGAAGAGGATGCGCGAGTTCTTGATGTTGCGGTTGGCGGAGAAGGCCTTCGCCGTGGGCGCGGGAGTCGTGGTGATGGCAATCTT
>Ga0247611_10000240_pt1 | contig 115619 bp, 88 predicted proteins | sample 177DNAGHGhighgp2_FD_192422 | JGI IMG/M metagenome (GOLD analysis project Ga0247611, IMG submission 192422) | Sheep rumen microbial communities from Palmerston North, Manawatu-Wanganui, New Zealand - 1770 DNA GHGhigh gp2 | ecosystem: Host-associated > Mammals > Digestive system > Stomach >... | reverse complement strand
GCGACGGGCGACCGCCGTTTCCGGAACAAGACCCCCATCTCCCAGTGGGAAGCCATCCTCAGTCCCCATTTCCTCCGGATCCATCGGTCCTTCCTCGTCAACAAGGAGGCAATCACTCGTGTCGACGGAGACCTTCTTTATGTCGATGACATCGAGCTCCCCATCTCCCGGAAGTACAAGGATGCGGTCCTGTCGGCCGCAATTGCGGAAAAACCGCATTCCAGTGCATTCTGACTGCCGACGCGTCCACGATTTCCCGCATTTTAGCCTTTTCCCTTGCCGCGTCTGCACGCAGAACGCCGCCCAAGGCCGATTTGCCGCAAATGCGTCCAGGGCGGACGCCTTGGCCGACTTCATAAGCAAAACGGGCCGTTATTGCTAACGAGATGTGCGGCCAGACGCCGCCGCAGTCGATAATAAGTGCAAATACTCGGGTTTTCGCACTTTTATTGACCCAAACGGGCGAAATAGGTGCGAAATAGAGGTGTTTTGCACTTTTACGGGGGAGATTCCGGGTCATCCTTCGACAAGCTCAGGAACCGCCCGGAATGACGGAGGTCAGGCCCGGAAAGGTTAGCCTTCCAGCCACTCGAGGAAGGCGTCGGCGCGGGCGCGGGAGACGGTGAGGTCCGTGGCGGTGGGGATGCCGTTCGCCAAGGTGAGCCGCAAGCGGCCGCCGAGAAGCTTGGAGGCGCTGTCGATGACGTTTTCGGCGATGATGGCGCCGCGGGAGATGCGGAAGAAGGCCTTCGGGTCCAGGCCGGCCTCGATGGCGTCCAGCGAGTCGTCCAGCACGTAAGTCTTGCCGTCGCGGGTGACGATGAAGGTGCTCTTTGCTTCCGAATAGAAATAGGCGATATCCCGCACGCTGACCGGGACGATGCGGTCGTTGAGCCGGATGAGGAACTTCTCCCGGGGCCGGATGGCGTCCCGGACGGCTTCAAAGTCGATGCGGGGGCCGCCGGCGCCCAACCGCTTTTCCACGCGGGCGACGGCCCGCTTCAGTTCCTCCACGTCCACCGGCTTCAGCAGGTAGTCCACCGAATTGACCTCGAAGGCCTTGACAGCGTAGTTGTCGTAGGCCGTGGTCATCACGACCTGGGCGTCGACGGACGTCTGCGCGAAGATGTCGAAACAGGTGCCGTCGGCGAGTTCCACGTCCATGAAGATGACGTCGGGCCGGTTCCCGGCGAGCCAGTCGACGGTTTCCTTCACCGAGGCGGTGCGGCCGACGACTTCCACATCCGGGAAATTCGCCTTTAGGAGGTTCTCGAGGGCCCGCTGGGCGCGGGGTTCGTCTTCGACGATCAGGGCTTTCATATGCGTTTGGGTCAGGGAGCGTTACAAAAGGGGAATGCGGACCCGGAAGGTGTCCTCCGTCTGCTCGACGAGGATTTCCTTGCCGGAAAGGTCCATGTATTGTTTCCGGAGATAAGGGAGGCCGAGGCCCGTGGAAACGGGCGCCGAGGCTCGCGGGATGCGGTCGTTTTCCATCGTAAGATACTCTCCGTCCGTATGGACACTGATGCGCAGGGGCTTATCGGCGGAAATGGCGTTGTGTTTGGTCACGTTCTCCAGGAGGATCTGCAGGGTGCACGGGACGACTTTCCGGGAGAGGTCCTCCTCGCGGATCTGCCGGTCTACGTGGAAACCTTCGGGGAAGCGCACGCGGAGCAGGTCCGCATACATTGTCACGAAGGTGACTTCCTCGCCCAGGGTGACGAGCTTCTGGTTGTCGTGCTGCAGCATATAGCGATAGATGCCGGCGAGCTTGTGGATGTACAGGCTGGCCTCTTCCTTCTCCCCGTCCTGCACGATGGCGTCCAGGATGTTCAGCGAGTTGAACAGGAAATGCGGGTTCACCTGGTTTTTGAGGGCCATGTAGCGGTACTCGGCCAAATGCCGGCGCTCGCGCTGGGCCCCCAGCTCGCGCCGGATGTTCACCGCATACTCGACCATGTACGTGAGCCCGAAAAGGGTCATTTCCACAAGCAGGGCCACGACGATGTTCCGCGAAAGGGCGGCCGGGTCCAGCGGGAAGGTCCAGTGGAAGGGGAGGCCGAACGAGTGCAGCAGGGCGCCCAGGACGGCGATCAGGCCGATGAACAGGGTCGTGCCGATGGTGGCGACATCCAGGCTGTAGTGCTTGTCGTGCCCGGTCCGGATGAAGAAGAGCGTGCCGACGAACATCGCCAGGACCACCAGGGAATTCCCGAGGAAGGACCGGAAGGCGCCGAAGATGTCCACGCCCTTGAACGGCGCGCCCCGGAAGATGAACAGCTCGATGAACAGGCGGAGGGCGAACACCGAAATGACGGCGAAGACCAGCCAGCCGAGGTTCTCCTTCCAGGAACCCGGTACGCTGGTCGGGACGTTCCAGGTGCGGGCGAACAGGTCCAACGCCCAGCCGATGAGCTCGGTGGTGAGGAAGGTGGCCAGGATGTTGTTGACGATTTCCGGGGTGAAGTTGAAGAGCTCGGCGCCCACGTGCCCCAGCAGGTAGCCCAGGATGTTCACGAGGACGACGCACACGGCCGTGAACTCCACCGTGAGGTTCCGTCGCAGGCAGATGACCACGGTCATGAACATCGTCAGGGCGGTGAGCAGGAGGGAATCCGGCCAGCCGAGGAGGGCGCACGCGACGACCACCGCGACGTGCAGCGCCGCGAATCCGTGGATGATCCAGCCGGTTCCGATCCTTTTCATTAAGCACGGCCAAATTACGAAAAATGCCGTTCAAAAACAAACCGCCCTGTCCGTTCGTCCGGAAAAACGGGCCGCCCGTCCACCAAAAACGGGGGTTGGTTGATTCCCGTAGGGAATTGCGGGGAAAAGATTCTATTTTTGCCTTGCAAGAAACCGCAAATTAGTAACTATGGCAACCCAACGTGACTTGACATTCCGGCAGATGGTAGACCTGAGCTTCGGCTTCCTCGGGGTCCAGATCGCTTATGCCCTGCAGAGCGCGAACATCAGCCGCATCTTCGCTACCCTCGGCGCGGATCCCCACCAGCTTTCGTTCTTCTGGATCCTGCCCCCGCTGATGGGCATGATCGTCCAGCCCCTCATCGGCAAGTGGTCCGACCGCACGTGGACCCGGATGGGCCGGCGCAAGCCGTACCTCATCGTCGGCGCCGTCATCGCCGTCCTGGTGATGCTGTTCCTGCCGAACGCGGGCTCCCTGCATTTCTCCACCCGGGTGCTCCTGGGCCTGAACATGGCCATGTGGTTCGGCCTGTTCTCCCTGATCTTCCTGGATACCTCCATCAACGTGGCGATGCAGCCCTTCAAGATGATGGTGGGTGACATGGTCAACGAGAAGCAGAAGACCACCGCCTACAGCATCCAGAGCTTCCTGTGCAATGCGGGTTCCCTCCTGGGCTACCTCTTCCCGATCTTCTTCACCTGGATCGGCATCGCGAACGAGGCGCCCGAAGGCGTCGTCCCCGACAGCGTCGTGTACTCCTTCTACGTGGGTGCCGCCATCCTCATCCTGTGCGTCCTTTATACGTTCCTGCGCGTGAAGGAGATGCCGCCGAAGGAGTATGCCGAGTTCCACGGCATCGACCTCCAGAACCAGGAGAAGAAGTCCGACAAGGGCCTGATGAAACTGCTCGTGGAGGCCCCTAAGACCTTCTGGACCGTGGGCCTGGTGCAGTTCTTCTGCTGGGCCGCGTTCCTGTACATGTGGAATTACACGAACGGCGCCATCGCCGTGAACTGCTGGGGCGTGGACATGGCCGTGGAAGGCGCCGCCGCCTCGGCCGGCTTCCAGGCCGCCGGCAACTGGGTTGGCGTCCTGTTCGCCATCCAGGCCGTGGGCTCCATCCTGTGGGCCACGGTGCTGCCGCGTTTCAAGAGCGTGAAGACCGGCTACGTGGTGAGCCTCCTCATCGGCGCCGTCGGCTTCGCGTCGGTGATGTTCCTGCATAACCAGTATGCCCTGTTCGTGAGCTACTTCCTCATCGGCTTCGCCTGGGCCGCGATGCTCGCCCTGCCGTTCACCCTGCTCACGAACGCCCTGGAAGGCAGCCCGTACATGGGCTCGTACCTGGGCCTGTTCAACTGCACCATCTGCCTGCCGCAGATCGTTGCGGCGGCCACGGGCGGACTGGTGCTGCGCCTGGTGGGCGACAGCCAGCCGGCGATGCTCCTGATGGCGGGCATCTACCTGGTGGTCGGCGCCGTGTGCGTGCGCTTCATCAAGAAATAGAACCAATCCAATACAAAAACTAACTACACTCTAATGAAAAGGATTCTAATTGCTGTGTTTGTCATGCTGGCCAGCCTGACAAGCATCCCTGTGCTCGCCCAAGGCGGGTATCAGGTCAAGGGAGTCGTAGTCGACGCAGTGGGACCCGTGATCGGGGCCGCCGTCGTGCAGCAAGGCACGACGAACGGTACCTCCACGGGCATTGACGGCGACTTCGTACTCAACGTCCCGAACGGCGATGTCCTGATCGAGATCAGTTGCATCGGCTATGCGACGCAGGTCTTCAAGGCGTCCGAGGTTCCGGGAACCATCACCCTTTCCGAGGATACGGACTTCCTGGACGAAGTCGTGGTCATCGGTTACGGTACCGTCAAGAAGAGCGACCTCACCGGTTCCGTCTCGACGGTCAAGGCCGATGAGATCAACAAGGGCGTCATTTCTTCCCCGGCCGACATGCTCCGCGGCAAGAGCGCGGGCGTGGTCGTGACCGCCGGTGACGGTATGCCTGGCTCCGCCGCGACCGTCCGCATCCGTGGCGGCTCTTCCATCAACGCCTCCAACACGCCGCTGTACGTCATTGACGGCCTGCCCGTCTCCAATGACGGCATCTCCGGCATGTCCGACCCGATGGCTTCCATCAACCCGGAGGACATCGAGAGCTTCACCGTCCTGAAGGATGCGTCCGCGACCGCCATCTACGGTTCCCGCGCTTCCAACGGCGTTATCGTGATCACCACCAAGAAGGGTTCCAAGACGGCGACGGCCCTGCCGAAGGTGGCCGTGGACTTCACCACTTCCGTGAACACCATCGCCAAGTACAACAGCCTGCTGGATGCCGACGGCATCGTCAAGATCATCCGGGACTTCTACGGCGCCAATTCCGCCGCCGAGCAGCATCTGGGCATCAACGGCAAGCTGTACAGCACCGACTGGCAGAAGGAAATCTACCAGGTCGCCCCGACCTATGACGGCAACATCAGCCTGAACGGCCGCGCGGGTTTCCTCCCGTACCGTGTTTCCGGCGGCTTCATGAGCCAGAGCGGTACCCTCAAGGGTTCCAAGATGAACCGTGGCACCCTCTCCCTCAACCTGTCCCCGACCTTCTTCGACCGGCACCTGACGGTGAACGTCAACGGGAAGGGCACCTATGCGAAGAACTGGTATGCCAACCAGGGCGCGATCGGCGCCGCGAACCATTACGACCCGACCAAGCCGGTGCACAGCAACGAACCCGGTTATTCCCTCAACGGCTACACGACCTGGTATGACGCTTCCGGCAATATCAACACGATGGCGACGATGAACCCGGTCGCCCTCCTGAACGACCGGATCGACACCGCCGACGCCTACCGTTTCATCGGCAACACGCAGTTCGACTACAAGGTCCACGGTTTCGAGGACCTGCGCCTGAACCTCAACCTGGGTATGGACTGGGCCAAGTCCAAGGGCTTGACGGAAGTCGCCAAGGGATCCGAGGCCTCCTACCACAACACGAACCAGTCCGGCGGCGGCTCCCATACCGACTATGACTACAGCCGCATGAACACCACGCTGGAGTTCTACGCCGACTACAACAAGACTTTCGCCGAGAAGCACAATGTGGACCTGATGGCGGGTTATTCCTGGCAGCGGTTCTACAACGAGAACAACAGCAAGACGTTCCGCATCTCCGACAAGAGTTCCCTCGGCGAGTCCGTGGGCAAGGGCGAGCTCTTCCTGATCTCCTTCTTCGGACGTGCGAACTACGCGTTTGACGACAAGTACCTCCTGACCGCCACGCTCCGTGCCGACGGTACCTCCCGGTTCCAGAACCACAAGTGGGGTATCTTCCCGTCCGTGGCTTTCGGCTGGAACATCCTCAAGGAAAGCTTCATGCCGGACAGCGACAAGCTGAGCACCCTCAAGCTCCGTCTCTCCTGGGGTGAGACCGGCCAGCAGGAAGTGGGCGGCTATTACGACACCTTCGCCCAGTTCCTCACCACCCAGCTCGGTTCGTACTACTTCACCACGCCGGGCGGCTACACGAACCCGATCGCGGCCCTCGGCTACAGCGCCGACCTTCGCTGGGAGACCACGACGACCTACAACGTCGGTATGGACTTCGGCTTCTGGAACGACCGCCTCACCGCCGCCGTCGACGTGTACAAGCGTGACACCCGGGACATCCTCAACTACATCCCGGTCCCGGCCCTGTCCAACCTGACGAACTACCTGAATACCAACATCGGTTCCATGACGAACCAGGGTGTCGAGGTAGACCTGAACGCCATCCTCGTCGAAACCCGCGACGCCAGCTGGTCCGTGGGCTTCAACGCCGCGTACAACAAGAACAAGATCACCAAGCTGACCGTTTCCGACGACGACGCCACGGGTGTCGAGACCGGCGGTATCTCCGGTGGTACCGGCAACAACGTGCAGATGTTCCAGGTGGGCTATCCGATGCGCACCTTCAACCTGTACCAGCAGGTGTATGACACCGCCGGCAACCCGGTGAACGGGGTCTATGTGGACCGCAACAACGACGGCCAGATCAACGCCGACGACAAGTATCTCGGCCACCACGCCGATCCGGACTGGACCTTCGGCTTCAACACCAGCTTCTCCTGGAAGAACTGGACGGCCGCCCTCTCCGGTCACGCCTCCCTGGGCAACTGGGTGTACAACAACGTCGCTTCCGACACCGAGATGCTCGCCGACCTGTGGACGAACCAGTTCATCTCGAACCGCGTCTCCGGCGCCACGAAGTCGATGTTCTCCCAGGCCCAGTACCTTTCCGACTACTATCTGCAGGATGGCTCCTACCTGAAGCTCGACAACTTCACGCTGGGCTATACCTTCCCGAAACTGTTCAACGTCACGGCCGACCGTCCGTTCTCCCTGAACATCTTCGGCACCGTGCAGAACATCTGCTGCCTGACCCGGTACACGGGCATCGACCCTGAAATCTATGGCGGTATCGACGGCACGGTCTATCCCCGTCCGAGGACTTTCGTCGCCGGCGTGAAACTCAACTTCTAGTTCAAAGGGCACAACATATGAAAAAGATCAATTATATCCTCGGTGTCCTCGTGGCCTTCCTGACGATGAATTCCTGCGTCGGGGACCTCAACGTGACTCCGATCGACCCCAATGCCAATACGGCTGACAAGGCCCTCGTAAACGAGGCCGCTTTCGAGCAGTTCCTGTCCGGCGTCTATCTGGGATTCGCCACCTCCGGCTACTACGGTGCCAACGGCAGCGCTTCCATTTCCGGCCTGGACGGCGGCGCTTCCCAATACATCCGCGGTCTGTACCACCACAGCGAGCTCACGACCGATGAGAGCGTCTGCGGCTGGAACGACCAGACCATCAAGAATTTCCACTGGATGAACTGGACCACGGACGACACCTTCATCTACGCGTTCTACTCCCGCATCTTCATGCAGGTGGGCATGGCGAACGAGTTCATCCGCGAGGCCAAGGCCTCCGACGTGGACTTCGCCAAGAAGCAGCAGTACATCGACGAGGCCCGCGTCCTCCGTGCCCTCGCTTATTACCACGCCATCGACAACTTCGGCAACGTGCCGTTCGCCGACGAGACCGCCGTCGTGGGCGTGAACCCCGACCAGATCTCCCGGGCCGACCTGTACGCCTGGCTGGAAGAGGAACTGAAGGACCTCGTGTCCAACAGCGCCCTTCCCGACAAGAACGGAACGGTCTACGGCCACGCGAACAAGAGCGTCGCGAAGTTCATCCTGGCGAAGCTTTACCTGAATGCCGAAGTCTTCACCGGCAAGGCCGCCTATGACAAGTGCGCGGCTGTCCTGACCGACCTCATGGACGACGGATACTCCCTCCACACGACTTCCGCCGGCACTTACAATGCCTACCAGGAGCTGTTCCTCGCCGACAACGACCGCTGCACCGACGAAATCATCTTTCCGGTGGAGCAGGACGGTGTGAACACCACCAGCTACGGTGCCACCAACTACCTGATCTTCGCCTCCACGGGCGGTGCGATGGATCCGGACGAGATGGGTATCTCCTCCGGTTGGGGCGGTCTCCGCATGACGCCGGAATTCTACGGTAAGTTCTCTTCCGAGGATGCGCGCGCCCTCTTCTACACCGACACCCAGAATGCTGACATTGACGACATTGGCGAGTTCACCAACGGCATGGCTTTCCGGAAGTTCCGCAACCGCACCAGCGACGGCGGCTACGGTAAGGAATCCGGTTTTGTGGATACCGATTTCCCGATGATGCGCTATGCCGATGTCCTCCTGATGGCGGCTGAGTGCCAAGTCCGCGGTGCGGGTGTGAGCGGAGCCATCGCCGGCTTCAATGCCGTCCGCGCGCGTGCCGGCCTCGCCCCGATCGCCAACCCGACGCTCCAGAACATCCTGGACGAGCGCGCCCGTGAACTCTATCAGGAGTGCTGGCGCCGCAACGACCTCATCCGTTTCGGCCAGTTCACCTCTGGCTATAACTGGCAGTGGAAGGGCAATGTCAAGGAAGGAACCGACGTGGACGCCTACCGCGCGCTCTTCCCGATTCCGGACAGCGACCGCCTGGCCAATACCAAGCTCCAGCAGAACCCCGGTTATGCCGGCAAATAACAGCGTACGACCATGAAGAGAATATATTCCATTTTCGCTGCAGGAGTCCTCGCCATTCTAGCCCTCTCCTGCGTCAAGGAGGAACACGCCGTCTTCGATGCTTCCAAGGCCACGGCCCCGGTGCTGGTGTCCTATGCACAGGAAGAAGATGCGATCACGGCTTCCTATACGCCCGGCGTCTTCAAGCAGGGCTTCAATGAGGAGATGGCTCCCTATCACAGCCTGGCCCTCGTCTCCCTGGACGGCCAGAAAGTGAGCAAGACCCTCACTACTTCCGACAAGGAAGGCGTCCTGACCCTGAAGAACGTGACCCTTGCGAAGATCCTGATGACCCTCGGCAAGGCCGAAGGCAGCACCGCTTCCGTCGAACTTGCGGTCCGTGCTTCCGCGCAGGAACCCTCCAAGGACAATGGCCGCAACGGCTATGTCGATTCCGACGGGCACATCTCCATCGCCTCTTTCGAGGTCGTGATTCCGGAGGTCATCGGCAGCCCGTATGCCGATTACACCGAGGCCAGCGACTGGACCGTCATCGGCGCCCTGTCCGCCTATGAGATCAGCTGGGACGGCGACCTGAACATGTGGACCGACGGTGCGGGCAACCATGTGGCTGCCCACGTGAAACTCGCCGCCGGTGACGAGTTCAAGTTCCGCCAGAATCAGAGTTGGGACGTCAACATGGGTGGCGACTTCGGTGGCCTGGACGACGAGTTCAGCGTGACCCAGGATGGCCCGAACGTCAAGGTCGGCGCCGACGGCGTCTATGACCTGTACGTGAACCCGGATCAGGGTATCGCGTGGGTTACTGCGGCTTACGACCCGTTCCCGGATTACACCGAGGCCAGCAACTGGTCTGTCATCGGTGAACTGACCAAGTACGCCATCAGCTGGAACGGTGATCTCGCGATGATCACCAACGGCACTTGGCATGTGGCCCTGGGCGTCGACCTCGCTGCGGCCGACGAGTTCAAGTTCCGTCAGGATGCTTCCTGGGACGTCAACATGGGTGGCGACTTCGGCGGCCTGGACACCGAGTTCGCCGTGACGCAGGACGGTCCGAATGTCAAGGTTGGCGCTGAAGGCTGCTACGACCTTTACGTCAATCCGGCCGATGGTCTTGCCAAGGTGACCGAGGCTTCCGGTGCGAAGGTCAGCTCCAAGGTCGGCGGCGACGAGCCCGATCCCGGCAAGCCGGCTGTATGGTCGCTCATCGGCACCATCGGCGGTACCGGCTGGGATACCGATATCGACATGGTGAATACCACCGGCGACATCTGGGTCGCCCGTCTGGTCACCCTGACCGCGAACGATGAGTTCAAGATCCGTGCAGACCACAGCTGGGACGAGAACTACGGCGGTCCTGAGGCAAACGACCATAGCACCATCGATCCGGAGAACCCGTACGACGTGTACAAGCCCGAACTGGGCGTCGCGTTCGCGGCGGGTGGCATGAACATCCATGTGGGTGAGGCCGGTACCTATGACGTTACCTTCGACTATGCCAACAAGACCATCAAGATCGACTCCCACGTGGCCGCCTACTCGCTCATCGGCGAGATCAACGGCGACAGCTGGAGCAAGGATATCGTGATGAATGAGAAGGACGGCGTGTGGACCAGCCCGGTGGTGGAAATCACCGGCGGGTTCAAGATCCGCTTCGACTTCTCCTGGGACGATGCCAACACCTATGGCGTGGCTGACGGCTTCACGCCTACGGTGGGCGTGCCGTTCACGGCCGCCCAGCCCGGTGGCAACATCACCGTTCCTGAGGCTGGCCAGTACAAGGTCCAGTTCACCCCGGCGACCAAGGAAGTGATTATCCAGGCAGTGGCTTATCCCGAGCATCTGTACATGATCGGTGCGGAGTTCGGCGGCTGGGATTGGAATTCCGACGGAGTCGTGGAGATGACACCGGTCCTGCATAACCCCGATTGGGGTGCCGAGGCCGAAGGCCAGTTCTACACGGTCCGCTACTTCACCGCCGGCCAGGGCTTCAAGTTCTGCGCGAAGCGTGCCTGGGACGGCGACTTCTGGGGTCTCACGACCAATGACGGCTTTACCGAGGCCGGCGGCAACTGCACCGTGGCTGAAGACGGCTTCTATCTCGTGCACATCGACCTCAAGAACGAGAAGGTCCATGTGGAACCCGCCCGTGTCTTCGGTATCGGCGAGGCCTTTGGTGGCTGGACCGAGGAGATGGAGGCCGCACAGTTCGTGGCGGACGGAAAGACCCTGAAGGCCACCGTCCCTGCCGGTGCGAACCTCCGGATGTACGTCGCTTCTTCCATCGCCACTTCCGCTTGGTGGACCCGTGAGTTCAACATCTTCGATGGCCAGATCGTCCCTCGTCTGATGGACGAACTGGGGGCGGTTCCTGTGCTGGCAGGTCAGGTGGTGACCCTTGACTTCAATGCCGGCACCGGCTCTATCGCTGGTGAAGGCGAAGCCCCGACGCTTCCTGAAACGATGTACATCATCGGCGACGGTGTCGGTGGCTGGGACTGGACTGCCGATTACATCGTGGACATGACGCCGGTCAACGGCAAGCCCGGCCAGTTCTGGGCCATCCGCAACATCGAGGCTGGCAAGGGCTTCAAGTTCTGCGCCGTCAAGGAGTGGAGCGGTGACTTCACCGGTCTTGGTGAAGATACCGGCTACACCGTGGACAGCGGCAACTGCTTCGTGGCTGAAACCGGTGTGTACATGATCTATGTCGATGTCGAGAACAAGAAACTGTGCGTGGAGCCGGCCAAGGTGTACGGCATCGGTGACTGCTTCGGCGGTTGGTCCGAGGCTATGTCCGGCGCCCTGTTCGCCAACGCGGACGGTAAGGTCTCCATCACGGTCCCGACCGCGGGTGAACTCCGGATGTATGCCGCTTCCTCCATCGCCACTTCCGACTGGTGGACCCGCGAGTTCATCATCCTGGACGGCAAGATCGCCTACCGTGGCAACGGTGGCGACCAGACTCGCGTGTCTGTGGCTGCCGGCGCCAAGGTGACCCTTGACTTCAACACCGGAACCGGCGTGATCGAATAATGTTTTTCGGGCCGGGGCCCCTGACCGGACCCCGGCCTGCCAATGATTAATCCGAAAGCCTTATGAAGCGGATCCTCCTCTCCCTCCTGCCCCTTATGGCGGCGTTTTCCCTGACCGTCTCCTGCGACCCGACCCAGGTCAATCCGGAGGCCCAGGATACCTTGACGGTGAGTCCCGCCTCGATCAGTTTCGAAGCCGAGGACACCTCGACCAAGCTGGTGTACGTCACCACGGAAAAGGATTGGACGGCGACGCCGTCCGCCGCCTGGATCCACCTGGAGAAGACCTCCGGTACCGGCAAGGGAACCTTGGCGGTGACAGTCGATGCGAACTTGGGCGAGGACCGTTCAGGGTCGATCTCCGTCAAAGGCTCGAAGACAGAGACCGTTTCCGTGTCCCAGAAAGGCCGGAACATCATCACGGTCGTGGCGAATCCCGACAGCTTCGACGGTAACAAGCGCTCCTCCACGACCTACCAGCTGCTCATCTATTCCTTCGCCGACAGCAACGGCGACGGGATCGGCGACTTCAAGGGCATCCAGGACAAGCTGGACTACCTGGACGGCCTGGGCGTGACGGGCATCTGGATGTCACCGGCGCATCCTTCCGACAGCTACCACGCCTATGACGTGACCGACTATTACGCAGTGAACCCGCTGTACGGCACGGAACAGGACTTCAAGAACCTAATCGACGCGGCCCATGCCAAGGGCATCAAGATCTACATGGACTATGTCCTGAACCACTCCGGCAAGGGCAACGCCTGGTTCAGGCAGGCCCTGGCTGATCCGTCCTCCAAATACCGCGACTACTATTTCCTGTCGTCCAATCCGCAGGCGGACTATTCCAAGTTCCCGATGCTGAAGGGAACGACCTACCAGGCCGGCGAGTGGAAGCAGGCGGCGTCCGGTTCTCCCAAGATGACGGTCACTAGGACTACCGAAGCCCTGACTAACGGCAATTCCGACTGGAATCTTTGGCTCTGGGAGGACGGCGGGGAAGGAAAGGTCGTCCGTTTCACCTCCCAGGGGGACGGCACTTATTATCTGGTCGTGGACATCAATGGCAAGTGGGGGATGCTGGTGCGCAAGTACATGAATTGGGACCCGGGTTCCAAGTTCGGCGCTTCCGGGAACGGCACGGTCACGGAGGGCAAGGCGGTCGACCTGATGCCGGACGGCGGCGACATGACCTTCACCGGTTCGGGCCGCTACAGGATCGAGCTCTCAAACGTGACCACGGAAACCCTGTACTACATGGGTTGCTTCAGCGACTGGATGCCGGACCTGAACTACGGAGATCCCGCACAGGCCGAGACGAATCCCACGTTCATGGACCTGGCCGCCTCGGCCGACAAGTGGATCAACCTGGGGGTCGACGGTTTCCGCCTGGATGCGGTCAAGCACATCTGCGGAGGCATCAATTCCTACAACAACACGGCCAACCAGACCTTGTTGAAAAAGTGGTATGACCACTGCAATGCGACGTATCAGGCCGCCGGACACAGCGATAATATCTTCATGGTCGGCGAAGCATGGGACAGCCACAATGTGGAGCAGAACTATTACAAGGGCCTCACGTCCTGTTTCGAGTTCGGCTATTGGCCCGTCCTTTACAAGGCTTTGGCGAACCAGAATGCTTCCAGCTATGTCTCCACGGTAAGTGGATTCATCGAGGACCACAAGAAAGTCCGCTCCGATGCGATCACCTCCTTCTTCATGACCAATCATGACCATTCCAGCCAGACCGGTGGCGGCGAGGTCCGTGCCGCCGATGACCTGGGGAAGGATCCGGCCAAGGAGAAGCAGGCCGCGGCCATGCTCCTGACCACGCCGGGGAAGCCCTTCGTCTATCAGGGCGAGGAACTGGGCTATTGGGGGAATTCCAAGGGGAAGGGGGACGAGTATCTCCGGGCCCCGATTCTCTGGGACAAGGCCGGCAAGGACTGCGCGAAGAAGGGCGTGAACAACAAGGTGGACAACGCGATGCTCACTTCCGCCATTTCCGTAGAGGCGCAGGACGCCGATGCGAACAGCCTCCTGAACGTCTACAAGACCTGGAGCCGTCTCCGTAACATTTACCCGGCCCTCGCCGAAGGCACGATGACCGACGCCTCCCTGGGGGGCGGCAATTCCATCGCCGCCTGGTATATGACGGCCGGCAGCCAGAAGCTCCTCGTGATCCACAACACGGCGTCCAAGGAGAAGCCCGTCACCGTCAAGGACAACATGTCCCGCGCGGTCGGCCTCCTCGGCACCGCCACGATCGACCACGACACCCTCACCCTGGGCCCGAACTCCTCGGTGGTGTTCAAGCTGTAGCGGAATCCCGGCAAGGGTTGCGCTTTTCCTTGAAAATAACTAACTTGCGGCGTAATGATGAAGTTGCTTCATATCATTGCGCTGCTTTTTTTGACGCTGGTTCCGCTGCAGGGGCGGGAGCGGGAGCCGTGGCTGGATGAACTGGATGCGGAACTGGCGAAGAAGGACGAGTATGACGCGCAAAAGGAGGCCCGGATCGGGCAGCTGCGCGGACGGCTCCGTTCCGCGCTGGATGACAGGGAGCGCTACGGCGTCACGCAGGAGCTGTACGAGGAATACCAGAGCTACAAATACGATTCGGCTTATGCGTATGCGCAGGAGATGGCTCGGCTGGCGGCCGTGGCGGATCTGCCGGATGCCCGTGTGGAGGCCGGCTGCGCCACGACGTTCTGCCTGATTTCCGCCGGCCTGTACAAGGAGGCGTTCGACGTGATGGACGGCCTGCGGACGGACGGCGTCTCGCCCCGGACCCTGCTGGAATACTACAAGATGCAGGTGCGGCTGAACTATTCGGCCCGCGGGTATTCCCAGACGCCCCCGTATTGGGACATCTATTCCCGGGCGGGGGAGGAATACAGCCGGAAAATCCTGAAGATGGTTCCCGAGGGCTCGCCTACCTGGTGGGAATACCAGGCGAACTACCTGATGGAAAGCGCGCAGTATGAGGAGGGCATTGCGGCGTTCAACCGCCTGCTCGCCGACGAGAACCTGGACCTGCATTCCCGCGCCATCTTCGCTTCCTCGGTCGGCTGGCTCCAGCACTGCCTGGGCCGGGACGACGAGGCGATCAAGTCGCTGTGCGAATCGGCCATCTTCGACCTCAAGTCCTCCACCAAGGAGACAACCGCGCTCCGGATGCTCGCCGAATACCTGACCCGCCGGGGCGAGGTGGAACGGCCTTCCCGCTACGTGCACGAGTCCTTCGAGGATGCGAACTTCTACAACGCCCGCCTCCGCAAACTGGAGGTCGGCACGGTGCTTCCTCTCGTTGAGAAGAACCATTACGACAGCCTGCAGCGGGAGCGGAACCTGCTGGCGCTCGCGGTCGGACTGGCCGCGGCTCTCCTGCTGGCCGCCGTCGTCGCTATCTGGTTCATCCGCCGTCAGTACCGCCGCCTGCACGAGGCGCGCGCGACCATCGAGGAACGGAACGCCCAGCTCGAGGCGGCGAACGCCCAGCTCGCGGAGGCGAATGAGATCAAGTCGGAATACATCGGCAACTCCTTCTACATCAATTCCGAGTTCCTGGACAAGATGTCCCAGCTGTACAAGATGGTGGACCGGATGATCGTCACCCGGCAGTACGACGAACTGCGCCGCTCCCTGAAGGAATCCACCATCGACAAGGAAAGGGACGAGATGTACGAGTCCTTCGACCATACCTTCCTCAAGATATTCCCGACCTTCGTCAACGACTACAACGCCCTGTTCCCGGAAACGGAGCAGCGGTTCCCCTCGGAAGGCCTCACGCCGGAGATGCGGATCTTCGCCCTCATCCGCCTCGGAATCTCCGAGACGGACCGCATCGCGAAGTTCCTGGACTACTCCGTCCATACCATCAACACCTACAAGACCCGCGTGAAGAACAAGTCCTGGGTGGAAAACGAGCAGTTCGAGGCCGAAATCATGAAGATCGGGGCCCGGTGAGGCCAATACAACCGTTATATTTTTCTCCTGGAGAGAGAGGGTTAATACGCTGGTCTACAGCGTATTAAAATGTTTTAGAATTATATTTTCCCTATTTATTTCGGACGCGCGTGAGAATCCCGGTAATTTTGCGGTACACTGACAACAGTAACCCAAAATAACCAACTACCAACCCCCATGAAAAGGATTCTTTCCGCAATGACCCTCCTGCTTGTCGCAGCGGGTATGGTATTCGCCCAGGGCGCATACCAGGTCAAGGGCGTGGTCGTTGACGCCCAGGGTCCGGTTATCGGAGCCACCGTCTTGCAGCAAGGCACGATGAATGGCACCACGACCGGTCTGGACGGAGACTACGTCCTCCGCGTGCCGGATGGCGATGCACTGGTGGAAATCAGCTGCATCGGCTACGCCACGCAAGTCTTCAAGACCTCCGAGTTGCCTGCCCAGGTCCTCCTCCTCGAGGACACCGAGTTCCTCGACGAAGTCGTGGTCATCGGCTACGGTACCCTGTCCAAGAAGGAGGTTTCCGCGTCCATCGTCCAGGTGGACAGCAAGGACTTCTTCCGCGGCACCACCAACAACCCGATGACGATGCTCACCGGTAAGGTGGCCGGCCTGAACGTCGTGACCAGCCAGGGTTCCAACCCGAACTCCGGTTCCGACTACCAGATCCGCGGCGCCACCTCCCTGCAGGCCGGCAACGGCCCGCTCGTGGTGATCGACGGCGTCCCGGGCGGCGACATCCGCTCCCTCGCCCCGCAGGACATCGAGTCCATGACCGTCCTGAAGGATGCGGCTTCCGCTTCCATCTACGGTACGGCCGGCGCGAACGGCGTCATCCTCGTGACCACCAAGAAGGGCTCCAAGGACGAGGCCGGTACGGCCCACGTCACCTATGACGGCGCATTCAACGCGAACTTCGTGAAGGCCCCGATTGCCGTCCTGACTCCGGATGAGTGGGTCCGTTCCCGCCGCGGCACCGACTACGGCGCCCGTACGGACTGGTACAACGCGCTCCTGCGCGACTTCTCCTATGGACACTCGCATTACGTGGGCGTGGACGGCAGCACCGCCAAGGGCTCCTACAACGCTTCCGTATCCTACAAGAACTCCCTCGGTGTGGACCTCGTGGACGCCCGTGAGGAATTCGGCGCCCGCGCCGCCGTGGAGCAGCGCCTCATCAAGGACATCCTCCAGCTGAACATCAGCCTGAACGCCCGCCGCGTGAACGAGGAGTATGGCAACGACGGTTCCTTTGGCACCGCCCTCACCATCAACCCGACGTTCCCGATCTACAACGAGGACGGCTCCTACTACCAGCCGACCGCTCCGACCGGCGCCACGAACCCGGTCGAGGCGATGCTCAACAAGACCGCGAACGGCCAGCGCCTGTACACCACCGGCGCCGTGTCCCTGAAGGCGAACTTCATCAAGACGGACGTCCACAACCTGAGCTCCACGGTCACTTATTCCCTGGACTACAACGATTACAAGTCCAACAACTACACCCCCATCGAGTCCCACGACAAGTACTGGAACGGCTATGAGGGCACCGCTTCCCTGAGCTATTCCAAGAACTGGCGCAACCAGCTCGAGTGGCTGTTCAACTACTCCTTCCACCAGGGGGCCCACCACCTCAACGCGGTGGCCGGCTACTCCTACCAGGACCACAACTCCGAGAGCATGAACATGACCAACCGGGGCTTCACCTATGATTCCCTCCTGTGGAACGACATCGGCGCCGGTACCGCCCGGACCGAGAATCCTGCCCAGACGGGCATGGGTTCCGGCAAGTCCCTCTCCAAGGTCATCGCCCTCCTGGGCCGCGTGAACTACAACTGGAACAACACCATCTTCGCTTCCCTGTCCCTCCGCCACGAAGGCGCCACCAATTTCGGTGCGAACCACAAGTGGGGTAACTTCCCCGCCGCCTCCATCGCCTGGGAAATGGCGAACATGGAGTTCATGCGGGGCGCCCGCTGGATCAACAGCCTCAAGCCCCGTGTCTCCTACGGTGTCACCGGCCGTCGCGGCGGTTCCAACGTGTCCCGCCCGACCTACGGCAGCCATGGCCAGTACTTTATGGACGGTGAGTGGGTGAAGGGCTACCGCCCGGCCTCCAATGCGAATCCGGACCTGCGCTGGGAGAAGCTCGTGGCCGTGAATGTCGGTCTCGACTTCGTCTTCTTCGACAACCGCCTGCGCGGAAGCCTCGACCTGTATGACCGCCGCAGCCCGGACCTGCTGTACAACTACACCGCTCCGCAGCCGCCGTTCATCCACAGCTCCATCCTCGTGAACGTGGGTGAGACCCAGAACCTCGGCGCCGAGCTCGCCCTGGATGCCGACGTCGTGAAGACAAAGAACTTCACCTGGACCTCCGGCATCAACGCCTCCATCGGCTATTCCAAGATCAAGACCCTGTCCAACCAGATCTACGGCGCCTCCTACATCGACATGCTGGGCACCGGCGGCCTGGGACAGACCTCCTACTACTACCGCTACACCGAAGGAAGCCGCCTCGGCACCCTGTACGGCTACCAGGCCGCGGGCGTGAACGAGTTCGGTGACATGATGGTGTACGACAACGACGGCAACGTGATCACCGCCGCTTCCGCCAACGCAGCCTTCAAGCGCTACATCGGCAACACCATCCCGAAGCTGTTCCTGTCCTGGAACAATACGTTCCGCTACAAGCACTGGGACCTGAACGTCTTCATGAACGGCGCCTTCGGCCACATGATCTACAACAACCGCCGCGCCGGCAACCTCCAGAGCTCCGGTAACGCCAACGTCTTCCGCACGGCCTACACCCGCGACAAGGATGTCCGCGAATACGGCGGCGTCGTCACCTCCTACTTCCTGGAGCACGGCGACTTCATGAAACTGCAGAACGTCTCCCTGGGCTACACCCTGAATCCCAACAACGATATCATCCGGAGCCTCCGCATCTTCCTGACCGCGACCGACCTGTACACCTTCACCGGCTACACCGGCACCGATCCGGCCCTGCTTTCCACCAACGGGCTGACTCCGGGCGTGGACAACGGCGTCGGCTATCCCGAGACCCGCGTTGTCACCCTGGGTGCGACCGTCACCTTCTAATCCGTGAGCGACATGAAAAAGATATTCAACACCATCGCACTTGCAGCGGCCGCTCTCAGCCTGACCGCTTGCTTCGACCTCACCGAGCAGGCCTTCAACCGGATCGAAGCCGACAACTTCTACCAGAACGAAGGCAGCGTGAAGGGCGCCATCGCTTCCGTGTACTACACGGCGGAAGGCTCCTTCGGCGAGTATTTCTTCTACCTGAACGAGTTCTCCGCCGACCAGATCGCCTGGCGCGTGTGGAACGGCGGACAGTGGGGATGGGACAACGCCGAGAAGTTCGTCCTCTCCTCCCATACCTGGACTTCCCAGTCCTCCATCATCCAGAGCGCCTGGAACAACACCTGGGGCGCCATCGGCGAGGTCAACAGCATCATCCATGACCTGGAGACCATGGACCTCGAGGCCATCGGCGTCTCTCCGGAGCACGCCGCCCAGTACATCGGCGAAATGCGGACCCTCCGCGCCTGGTGCTATTACAACCTCTTCGAGGTCTGGGGCGGCGCCCTGCCGCTCAACACCGAGGTGACTTCCGAGGTCCCCGGCTCGGCCGATCCCGATTTCGACACCTCCTGCAAGAAGATCTATGACTTCCTGATGACGGAGCTGGACGAGAGCCTCGGCGACCTTCCGAAGAACAACGTGAACCGCATGAACCAGGCGACCAACCGCATGATCAAGGCCCGCCTGCTGCTGAACGCCCCCGTGTTCATCAAGGAGGACCACTACTCCGAGTGCGCGACTCTGTGCCAGAGCATCATCAACGGTGAGTTCGGCACCTACGCCCTTGCAGACGACTATCGCGACATCTACAACCCGGACAATGTCAATTGCCCCGAGGTCGTGTTTGCCCTTGCTTATGAGTACGGCAAGTCCTCCGGCAACGCCTACAACATGCGCGACGTCACGTTCCTTCCGTACAACGCCTTCGGCGATCCGCTCTCCATCCTGGGCTCCAACAACGACCAGGGCCGTTGGAACTGCGTGATCATCGCCCCGTCCCACGACAACACCGGTACGGTCCTCCCGACCGGCGGTACCGACACGGGCGGCAAGTCCTTCCTGTTCGACTATGGTGACAAGTTGGGCGCCGTCTACGATCGTTTCGACAACCGCGACATCCGCAAGAAGGCTTACCACGCCGACGAGAAAGGCAACTGGGAAGGTCTCTTCCTGATGGGCCCGCAGGTGGACTACTACACCGGCGCCGCCCTGCCGGCCGACGCCGACCGCGAAGGCCAGGATCTCGTGTACGTGGACCAGGTGGGTACCTTCCAGAACAAGGGCCGCGACCTGGCGCCCGTCATGTCCCCGCACTGGGGTGAGACGAACTCCGGTTTCCGCATGCTCCGCTACCCGATCCTTCCGGATGTCTGCGGCGTGGATTTCCGCGACACGGACGAGGTTGAATTCCGGCTGGCCGAGGTATATTACATGCTGGCCGAGTGCAAGCTCCGCGCGGGTGACGCCAACGGTGCCAAGGATCTCGTGAACCAGGTCCGCAAGCGCTACTTCAAGGCTTCCGATTGGACGGCCGTCCAGAATGAGCCGGGTCCGGGCTTCTCCGCCTTCGACCTCGACTGGATGCTCAACGAGTGGGGCAAGGAGTTCCTCTGCGAGGGACGCCGCCGCCGCACCGATCTCCGCCGATATGACGTGTTCACCCAGGGCCAGTGGTGGTTCTTCGGCCGTGGCGAGGGTGACGACGCCTATCCCGCCAAGCGCGACCGCAAGTATGAGTGGTTCCCGCTGCCGGAGGCCGCCCTCACGGTGAACCCCGGCCTCGTGCAGAATCCTAACTATGTAGCTCAGTAATGACCATGAAAAGAATCTTATCCTATCTGACGATACCGGCCCTTTTCCTTGCCGCAGCTGCCTGCGCGCCGAAGGAAGAGATCAAATTCGCCCATGAGGAGCAGGCCTTCGACACCCGGAGCGACCGTATCCTGGTGGAGGCTATCCTCCCGCAGGCGACCGCGGCCGACGATGAGGTGTATATCATCGGCGCTTTCAACGGCGGCGAGGCCGCCGTGGGCAACAGCGCCTACCGGCTCACCCGTTCGGCGGCCATCCCCGCCAAGTGGGGTGTCTATGTGGATCCCTCGGCGTTCCAGGGCGGCAAGACCCTCGCCGACGGTTTCACCTTCTTCAATGTCCAGCAGGGTATCGAACGCGGTCCCAAGAACGAGGACGTCACGCACAAGCTGACCATCGGCCTGGGCGAATGGGCCAATGTCTATGCCGACAAGTGGGCCAAGTACTTCGAACCGCCGGTGACCCCGGATACGCCTACGCTGCCCGAGCATGACGGTGTGCGCGTGTACATCATCGACCAGACCGGCTGGGATGCCATCGCCCTGTACCAGTGGGGTGACGTGAACAACTTCGGCGGTGACTGGCCGGGCGCTCAGGTGACCGGTACGTGGACCTTCAACGGCCAGGAGTACAAGTACTTCGAATATGGCGACGACATCTTCGGCCTGGGTCAGAACCTGATCTTCAACAACAATAACAACGGGACGCAGCTCGCGGACTACAATGTCCGCTTCGAGGACGGTGTGCAGGATTACTTCTTCCTGGTGACCGCCGACGGCGTGTCCGAGGCTCCGAACCCGGTCGACGGCGCGTCCGCCGATCCGCGCGCCGCGATGACCGAGACCAGCCCCTGGGGTGTGATCGGTTCCATCGCCAGCACCGGCAACAGCTGGGGCGCTGACGAGCCGATGGTCACCGACGGCACTTGGCATGCATGCCTGGGCCTGACCCTCTCCGCCGCCGACGAGTTCAAGTTCCGCAAGGACGCCGACTGGGGTGTCAACTTCGGCGGTGACTTCGTCGCGCTGGGCGAGTCCTTCGAGGTGAAGCAGGACGGCGCCAACATCAAGGGCCTTGAAGACGGTACCTACGACCTCTTCCTAAACCCGGATGCCGCCATCGTCATCATCGTGAACGCCGGCGATCCGGTCACCCTGCCTTCCGGTGAAGGTGGCGACACCCCGGAACCTCCGGTGGAGGAGACCAAGGCTCCCGTGACGGTCTATGTGCAGGACGCCTCCGGCTGGGAGGACCTGTACCTCTATATGTGGGGCGACAAGGAACTCTGCGGCGCCTGGCCCGGTACGGCCGTGACCGAAACCGAGAAGTTCGGGTCCGTCTTCTATAAGAAGATCGTCGTCGATGACGCGGAAGGCCGCGCTGAGAACCTCATCTTCAACAACAACGCAGGTACGCAGACCGAGAGCTTCGCCGTTACCCTGTCCGGAGAGCTGTTTGTCTCCCTGGATGCGGACGGTGTCATCACGCCCATCGACCCGCGCAACCCGGATATCCGGATCTACATCCAGAACCAGACCAACTGGGACGCCATCGCCCTGTATGCCTGGGGTGACGCCGAAGCCTTCGGTGGCTGGCCGGGCGCTACGCCGGTGAATACCGAGGTGGTCGGGGATGTGGAATACCTGGTGTTCGGCCTCCCGGCTGAGATGGCCGGCAAGAAGCTGAACCTCATCGTGAACAACAACGGCGGCGGCAAGCAGCTCGATGAGCTCGCCATCACCGTTCCGGACGAGGAGATGTTCCTTGTGATCAACGCCAGCTACTCCCTCGGTGTCGTGGACGGCAACCCGCGCGGCGCGGACAAGAAACGCGTGGCGGTGTTCGTGGACGACCAGACCGGCTGGGACGGCTTCGCCTTGTACCAGTGGGGTGATGTGAACAACCTCGGCGGCGGCTGGCCCGGCGCCCAGGTGGGTGCCACGGTCACCATCGGCGGGAAGGACTGGAAGGTGTTCTTCTTCGAGGACGCCCTGGGTCTCAACCAACACCTGATCTTCAACAACAACGGCGGCGGCACCCAGCTCCCCGACTACGACCTCAAGTTCGAGAAGAACGAGTACTTCCTGACGGTCACGGCTGACGGCGTCACGGCTGTCGATGCGCCCGAGACGGTGGTCGTGTTCGTGGACGACCAGACCGGCTGGGATACGATCACCCTGTACATGTGGGGTGACGTTAACAACCTCGGCGGCGGCTGGCCCGGCGTGGCCGTGGGCGGCGAAGCCACCGTGAACGGTATCGCCACCAAGATGTTCGTCGTCGACGAAGCCTTCGGCAAGGCCGAGAATCTCATCTTCAACAACGGCGGCAACGGCACCCAGCTTGGGGACTATGCCCTCAAGTATGAGCGCAATGCCTACTACCTGAAGGTGACGGCTTCCGGCGTGTCCGTCTTCTGATCCTGATTACGGGCCGGGGCCCTTGACCGGACCCCGGCTTGCCAAGAAACCTGTAACGAAATGAGAAAGACAGTATTCCTGACAGCGGCTCTGCTCGTTCTCGCCGCCTGTGGCTGCGGGAAGCCGCAGACACTGCCCATCATCCCCTCCGGCCAGGAGACCGGTCCCGGCGGGAAGGAGACCATCCCGGAGCCCGGCATTACCTATGCCACGGAGGTGCTCACGCTGCCGGCGACGGCCCGTGACCATTACCAGATCTACCAGGTGAACCTGAAGCTGTACGGCAACTCCGGTGCCTTCGGCAAGGTGCAGGCGCGGCTGGACGAGATCAAGGCCCTGGGAACGGACATCCTGTACCTGATGCCGGTGTATGCCGAAGGGAAGGACGTCCTGCCGGGACTGCCCGGAAACAAGCCTTTCGGGTCTCCCTACTGCATCAGGAATTACAAGGAGGTAAACAGCCTGTACGGCACGCTGGATGAACTGAAAGCCCTGGTGAACGCCGCCAAGGCCAAGGGAATGAAAGTGATGTTCGACTGGGTGGCCAACCACACCTCCTGGGACAACGTGTGGCTTTCCGAGCATCCCGAGTGGTATGAGCACAAGGCCGACGGCAGCATTGCCTGGCCCACCAAGGATGGAGAGTGGAAGGACGTGGCCCAGCTGGACTTTGGCAAGAAGGAACTGTGGGCTGCGATGGAAGACGCCCTGGAATACTGGGTGACGGAAGTGGGCATCGACGGCTACCGCTGCGACTATGCCCATGGCGTGCGCGATGACTTCTGGAAGGAGGCCATCGGCAAGCTGAAGGCCCTCAAGCCCGGTTTCATCATGCTGGCGGAGAGCGATTTCACCCGGATGTTCGACGACGGGTTCGACATCATCTTCGACCGGAAGATGAAGAGCGAGATGCGGAAAGTAATCGGCAGTACCGCCTCCACCAAGAATTTCTTTACCTGGTACAAGAGCGACCAGGAGGCCGCCCCGGCCCCCAAGACCAAGCTCTTCTTCGTGACGAACCACGACGACGCCACCGAAGCGGCGCCGGCTACCCAGTTCAAGTCCAACGAAGGCGCCCTGGCCGCCTATGTGCTGATGGCCGCCCTCAACGGATCCTCCATGCTGTACGGCAGCCAGGAGGTCGGTTTCAACAAGACCATCAACTTCTTCAACACCCAGACGATGGACTGGACGGCCAATGCCGCCCTGAAGACCAGATACCAGGAAGCCCTGCAGGCGCTCGCCAAGGTGGATCGCAGCGGCGCGATGGTGGCCAGCGAGTCCGAAGGGGTGGTCTATGTGGCCTATCCGAAGGCCCTCGTGGGCGTGAACGTGAGCGGCAAGGCCTGCAAGGCATCCCTCCCGAAGGCCAATGCCGGCAAGAACGGCGTTCCCACCTCGCAGGAATTCGGTGCGTATGAATTCAAAATCTGGACTTTCTAGCGTATGAAACGTTTCCTGACCCTGGCCGCCGGTCTTCTGGTGGCGGCCTCCCTGCTGGCGGGCGAAGTGACCCGCGTGGAACCCCTGTCCTGGTGGATTGGGATGAAGACCGACCTGCAGCTTCTCGTGCAGGGGCCCGGCATCGGCGCCTATACCGTTTCCGTCGAAGGCAAGGGTCTGAAGATCAAGGAGGTCCATCAGGCCGACAACCCGAACTTCCTGTTCGTGGACGTGGAGGTGAGCCCGAAGGCGAAGCCCGGGACTTACACGCTCGTGTTCAAGAAGGGGAATGATGTCGTCCGCTATCCCTACCCGATCGAGGCCCGGAAACCGGGTTCCGCCGACCGGGAAAGCTTCACGACGTCCGACCTCATCTACCTGATCGTCCCGGACCGGTTCGCCAACGGCGACCCGTCCAACGATTCCGTGGACAATGCCACGGAGAAGGCGAACCGCGGCGAGCCGTTCGGCCGCCACGGCGGCGACCTCCAGGGTGTCATCGACCACCTGGACTACATCGCCGACCTGGGCGCGACGGCCCTGTGGAGCACGCCGCTGCTGGGCGACAACGCCCCGCGCGGTTCCTACCATGGCTACGCCTGCTCGGACTACTACCATATCGACCCGCGCTACGGCTCCAACGAGCTGTACCGGGAGATGGTCGCGAAAGCCCATGAGAAGGGCATCAAGGTTATTCTGGACGTGGTGACGAACCATTCCAGCACCGAACACTGGTGGATGCAGGACATGCCGTTCAAGGACTGGGTCCATATGAACGACCCGTATGTGAACTCCAACCACCAGATGGGCCTGGCCCTGGACCCGAACGCTTCGAAAGCGGACCTCGCCATCATGGAGGAAGGCTGGTTCGTGCGGAACATGCCGGACATGAACCTGGACAATCCCTATATGCTGAAATACTTCCAGCAGTGGGCCGTGTGGTGGATCGAGTATTCGGGCCTGGACGGCTTCCGCGTGGACACCTGGTTCTACAACGAGAAGGTGCCGATGTCGCAGTGGGCGAAGGCGGTGACCGACGAGTATCCGAACTTCAACATCGTGGGCGAGGTATGGCAGGCCAATCCCGACTTCGTCGCCTACTGGCAGAAAGACAACCCCAACTCCGACGGCTTCAATTCCTACCTGCCGTCCATCATGGACTTCCCGCTGCAGGCGGCCATGACCGGCGCGCTGACGGCGCCGATCCCGGGCCGGGAGGAGCAGCGGCAGGGCCCGCCCCAGGGCCGCGGCCGCCGCGGAGGACCGGACATCTCCGCCGTGTACAACGCCCTTTCGCACGATTTCATCTACCACGACCTGAGCCACATGCTCATCTTCCTGTCGAACCACGACATCGCCCGCATCGGCGACACCTTCGGCCATGATCCGCGCCGGATGAAGCTCGCCTTCACGATGCTCGCGACCCTCCGGGGCATTCCGCAGCTCTTCTACGGCGACGAGATGATGTTCGTCACGGGGAATCCGCAGCGGGACGACGGGCGTCTCCGGATGGACTTCCCGGGCGGCTGGGCCGGCGATCCGGTGAACCTTTTCACCGCCGAAGGCCGGGCGAAGGCCGGCGGATCCTGGGCCCATGCGGCCGACCTCCACGATTACGCCCGCACCCTCTTCCAGTGGCGCAAGGGCTCGTCGGCCGTCCAGCACGGCAAGACCCTGCATTTCATCCCCGAAAACAATACGTACGGCTATTTCCGGTATGACGACCGGGAAGTGGTGTTCGTGTTCCTCAATAATTCCGACCAGACCGTGAAAGTCCCGTGGACCCGTTTCCGCGAGATCTCCGCCGGTCTCGGCGAGGGTGTCGACGTCATGACGGGGAAGCGGGTGACCGTTTCCGACGCGACGGAGGTCGCTCCGTTTACCGCCCTGGTCGTGGACTATCGGCGATAGTCCGCCCTTGATTCGAAAAGTTAGTTGATTTGGTTGAAACTTGTCCTTTCCATAGAGTGTAGTTAGTTAATGGGTAGGACTGGTCCGGGGCCTTTGGCCGGGCCCCGGGCTGCAAATTAAAACACATTCCGATGAAAAAGACCGTTCTCGCGGCCGTGGCGATCCTTCTCGCGGCCTGCTCCCCGAAGACCTCCGTCTCTTCGCCGGACGGCCGGATTTCCGTCCGGTTCGAACTGACCCCTTCCGGTGTCCCTACCTATGCCGTGGAAGTGGATGGGCAGCCGTTGCTGGAGCCCTCTGCCATGGGCCTGGTTTCCGAAGACGTGGTCCTGGACCAGGGCTTTGCGCTCAAGTCCTCCCGGGTCAGCAGTTTCCGGGAGACCTGGCACCAGCCTTGGGGCGAGAACAAGGAGGTGGAAGACAACCATCGGGAACTTTCCTTGAAGATGAAGAATGACGCCGGCGTGGGCCTGGAGGTCGTGTTCCGCGTGTTCGACGACGGATTCGGTTTCCGGTACGCCTATGCGGTGCCGGGCGTCGATACGTTGCGGATCAGCGGCGAGCGGACCCGGTTCGCCTTCGCCGCCGATGCGGACACCTGGTCCATCCCGGGGGATTTCAATTCCTACGAACACCTGTACCGCAAGATGCGGCTGTCGGAACTCCCGGATGCCAATACGCCGCTGACGCTCAAGTTCTCCGACGGTCTGTATGCCGCGGTCCACGAAGCCGCGCTGGTCGATTTCCCCGAGATGGTGCTTCGCCATGCGGACGGCCTGGAGTTCCAGGCTTCGCTGGCCCCGCTCCGGCAGCAGCGCCGCCGCCGGGGGCAGCCCGTCGAGGAAACCCATGACGTGAAAGCCGTCGTCCCGGGATCCTTCGAGACACCCTGGCGCACGGTCCAGGTTGCCCGTTCCGCCGTGGGCCTCATCAATTCTTCCCTCATCCTGAACCTCAACGAACCATGCGCCCTGACGGATGTCTCCTGGATCAAACCGATGAAGTACATCGGCGTGTGGTGGAGCCTGCACCTGGGCGTTGAGTCCTGGGGCGGGGAAGGCCACGGCGCGACGACGGAGAATGCGATGCGCTACATCGACTTTGCCGCCGCCAACAACATCCAGGGCGTCCTGTTCGAAGGCTGGAACGACGCCTGGCACAATTCCGACGCCATGCCCGAGTTCGACTTCACGAGCCCGGCGCCGGACTATGACGTGGCGAAAGTGGCCGCCTACGCCCGCGATAAGGGCATTTACCTGATTACCCATAACGAAACCGGCGGCAATTATCTCCGCTTCGAGGACCAACTGGAGCGCGCCCTGGACTGGGACGCCTCGCTGGGCATCCATGCGATGAAGACCGGCTATGCCGGCGGCGGTCTGTCAGGCGGCGCCCCGCGCCACAGCCAGACCGGCGTCCGCCACTTCCAGAAAGTGGTCGAAGAGGCCGCCGAACGGCAGATCATGGTGGACGGCCACGAAGTCATCAAAGAAACCGGTCTGCGCCGCACCTGGCCCAACTTTATGACCCGGGAATGCGTCCGCGGCATGGAGTACAACGGCTGGGGCCCGGGCAATCCGCCGTCCCATACGGTCATCCTCCCGTACACGCGCCTGCTGAGCGGCCCGGTGGACTATACGCCGGGCGTGTTCGACATCAAGTACACGTGCGTCCAGGGCAAGCCGCAGCTCCGCACCTGGGGCCGGCCGAGCTCCGACTTCAGCGAGCACACCACCCTGGCGAAACAGATGGCGAACTGGGTGATCCTGTACTCGCCGATGCAGATGGCCTGCGACCTGCTGGAAAACTACGAGGGCCATCCCGCCTTCCAGTTCTTCCGTGACTTCGATGCCGATTGTGATGCCTCCGAGGCCCTCCAGGGCGAGGTGGGCGAGTGGATCAGCGTCGTCCGCCGTGCCGGCGACCGTTTCTTCCTGGGCGCCTCCACCGATGAGACCGGCCGCACCTTCGACCAGCCGCTGACCTTCCTGCGCCCCGGCGTCCGCTACACCGCCACCGTCTATGGCGATGCCGCCGACGCGCACTGGGATACGAATCCCACCGCCTACGAGATCACCACTTGCAGCGTGACTTCCGAAGATACCCTCACCCTCCGTCTCGCCCCCGGCGGCGGCGCTGCGGTGACTTTCCTGCCCGAATAGGCCCATCGACTTATGAAACAACACGGACTCCTTTCTCTGCTCGCCGCCCTGTTCCTCGCGGCGGGCGCGCATGCTGCGGACATCCAGCGCATGGACCCGCCCTTCTGGTATGCCGGAATGAAGAACCATGAACTCCAGGTGATGTTCTACGGAAAGGACATCGCCCAGGCGGAGTTCTCCCTCAAATCCTATCCGGGCGTCCAGGTCAAGGAGGTGGCGAAGGTCAAGAACCCGAACTACCTGATCGTGTATCTGGATGTCACGGAGAAGGCCCGTCCCGGTACGATGACTTTCCATTTCAAGGAAGGCCGTAAGGTCACCGAGAAGGCCTTCGAGCTCCGTCCTCGCAACACGAAGACGGGCGCGCAGGGTTTCTCCACCAAGGATGTGCTGTACCTGATCATGCCGGACCGTTTCGCCAACGGCAATCCTGCCAACGATGACTGGGAGCAGTTCAAGGCCGACCGCCGGAACGGGGGCGGCCACCACGGCGGCGACCTGCAGGGCATCCGGGACCATCTGGGCTACATCGATTCGCTCGGGGTCACGGCCGTCTGGCTCAATCCGGTCCAGTACAACCGGAGCAACGCCTCGCATGGCTATGCGATTTCGGACTTCTACCTGATCGACCCGCGGCTCGGGACCAACGAGGAATACTGCGGTCTGGTCGATGCCGCCCACGGGCGGAACATCAAGGTCGTGATGGACATGATCTTCAACCATTCGGGCAGCTCGCACTGGTGGATCGAGGACATTCCGGACGACGACTGGTTCAATCAGAACGCTTATGCGCAGAAGCTGTCTGAGCGGCAGCGGCAGGGACCGCCTGAAGGCGGATTCCGCCGCGGGCCGCGCGGGAACGACGGGCTGACGACCACAACCCACTACAAGTGGGTGCTGATGGACCCGCACGCGCCGCAGTCCGAAAAGGACGTCCTCCTGGACGGATGGTTTTCGGGCGGGATGCCGGACCTGAACCAGCGCAACCGTCACCTGGCCACCTACCTGATCCAGAACAGTGTTTGGTGGATCGAGTACGCCCGCATCGACGGCATCCGCATGGACACCTATCCCTATGCCGACTATGATTTCATGACCCGCTGGTGCCGGGAGATTGAGGACGAGTATCCCGATTTCAACATCGTGGGCGAGGGCTGGTACCCCCGCAATTCCGCCGCCGGCTGGTGGCAGCGCGGATCGGCCCTGAACCCGTCGGACACGCATCTGAAGACGGTGATGGACTTCGACCTGACCTTCACCATCCAGCGCGAGATCCTGAAGGAAAGCAACACTTCCGAGGGCTCCGAGGCCGGCTTGTTCAAGGTCTATGAAACGGTCGCGCAGGATTTCCTGATTCCCGATCCGGACCATGTGCTCACCTTTCTGGACAACCACGATATCAGCCGCTTCATGCAGCCGGGCGACCCCGTCTGGAAGTTCAAGCAGGGCCTGGCGTTCCTCGTGACATCCCGTGGCATTCCGCAGATTTACTACGGCACGGAGATCGCCATGGCGGGTCCCGACCAGCTCCGCGGAGATTTCCCCGGCGGCTGGAAGGAGGACCCGACGAGCGCCTTCACGGCGGCCGGGCGCACCCCCGTCCAGAATGAGTGCTGGGACTTTGCAAGCAAGCTCCTGACCTGGCGCCGGACCTCGAAAGCGGTTACCGAAGGCCGTCTGGTCCACTATACCCCGGATAACCAGACCAAGTGCTACGTCTATGCCCGCATCGCCGGCGACGACACCGTCCTCGTCATCCTCAACGGCTCCGACACCGAGCGCGAACTGAACATGGCCCGCTTTGCCGATGTCATCGGAAAGCATTCTTTCGGTTTCGATGTCGTGACGGGCGAGTCGGTCGATCTGAGGTCGACCGTCCGGATGGCGCCTCGTGGCGTGTACGTGCTGGAACTGAAATAGGCCGGATTACCGCTCGAACAGTTTCAACAGCTTCATCTTGGTCTCACCCGCTTTTCCGCTGTAGGGGTGTTCCCTTAACGGCAGGTTGAAGCGGGTGCGGCCTTTCAGGACGGTCTGGGGATGGGTGAATTCCCGGAAGCCCCATTCGCCGTGGTAGGCGCCCATCCCGGAATGGCCGGTGCCGTTGAACGGGACCCCCTTCACCATCATGTGGATGCAAACCTCGTTGATGCAACCGCCGCCATACTGCTGCGTCTGCATGACGCGGTTCGCCCACCGCATGTCCTGGGTGAACAGGTACATGGCCAGGGGATGCTCGCGGCCGGCGATGGTCTCCATCAGCGCGTCTACCTCCGCGTCCTTGAACGGGACGATGGGCAGCAGGGGACAGAACAGTTCATGCTGCACGATGTGCTCGTCGATGCCCACCGGGTAGATCATCGTGGGGGCGTAGCGGCGGGTTTCCGGGTTGCCGACACCGCCGAAGACGATGCGGTCGCGGTACTCGTCGGCCAGGCGGGCGCACTTGGCGTAGGCCCCGTCCGTAATGAGTTTCGGATATTCGGGATTCTCCTCGGCGTGTTCCCCGATTTGGGAGATGAAAGCCTGCTTGAGCTCCGCCAGGAACGGCTCTGCCACCTCTTCGGCGACCGCAATCTGGTTGATGTTGATGCAGATTTGTCCGGCGTTGGTGAGTTTGAAGAAGGCAATCTTGCGGGCGGCGTCCTTCAGGTCCGCATCCTTGCGGACCACGCACCAGTTGCCGGTTTCGCCCCCGAGTTCCAGGGCGACGGGGGTGAGATTCTTCGCGGCCTCGGCGAGGACGTGCTTTCCCACGGCCGGGGAGCCGGTGTAGAAGATCTTGTCGAAGCGCTGCGCCAGGCACAGGTCGGCCACGTCGTGCCCGCCGTCGATGAGGGTGACGTATTCCGGCGGGAACACCTCGGCGAAGAACTTCTTGAGCGCCGCCGTCGAGGCAGCGGACTTGCTGCTGGACTTGATGACGACGGTGTTTCCGCCCGCCATCGCGGCCGCCACCACGCCGATGGTGAGGAGGATGGGGAAGTTGAAGGGACTGATGACCAGGGAGACGCCAAAGGGCATCTTGTAGACCTTCGTGACCGTGCTGGGGAAGCACATGAGGCCACTGAAATGGCACTCCGGTCGCGCCCAGCGGCGCAGGCCGGCGAGCATTTCATTGATTTCGACAATGATGGGGCCGATGTCGCAGAGGTAAGCCTCTACGGTGCTGCGGCCAAGGTCTTCGGCCAATGCGTCCTCGAACTCTTTCTCGTGGGCGAGGACGGCTGCCTTCAGCCGCTTGAGTTGCTTGATTCGCCAGCGGATGGGGAGCGTCTCCCCGCTGCGGAAGAACCGCCGCTGGGCCGCCACGATCTCCCGGATCTTGCCTTCGGTGTACGGGTCCGCAGCCGTTTGCACCGTCGTCACGGTGTCAAGCACCTGCTTGATCTGGTCGTTGTTCAGGGTGACGGGGGAGGAATAGTTGATGGAATCGGCGGCGATTATCGGGATGAGTTCCTCGTGGTCGCACAGGCGCACGGGTGATTCGATGCGGTCCAGGCCGCACTGCGTCAGCAGGTGCCGGACGGCGTCGAGGAAGCGCTCGGCGGCGTCCGCATCGGCCGCATCCTCGCCCGCCAGGGCGCAGTACCGCGCGATCTTCGCGTATTTTTCCAGGCAGGCCTCCTTCTGGAATTCCAGCACGGGCAGGAGCATCAGGGAGATGGCTTTCCCGTGGGGCAGGTGGTATTTCGCGCCGATGCTGTGGGCGAAGGCATGGACATACCCCGCCAATTGGGTGTTGATGGCGTTGCCGCCGTACATCGCCGCCCGGCACATCCCGAGGCGCGCTTCGATGTCCTCCGGGGTGTCCATCACCGTGGGCAGGTGCTGGAGGATCAGCTTAATACCGTCCAGGGAAAGCTTCATGTCCTCCTCGTCCACCTCCGTGTCGCTGACGGCCCCTTCGATGCAATGGCTGAGGGCGTCCATGCCGCAGGCGGCCGTCACCTCCCGAGGCGCGTTCACGGTGAGTTCACTGTCGAGCACGACGTGGGGCACTTTCAGGCCGATCAGCACGGTGGAACCCTTCACGCCATGATCGTCCAGCACCACGGCGCCCACCGTCACTTCGGCGCCGGTGCCGGCCGTCGAGGGCACCATGATCACGGGCAGCGTACCGCCCCGGACAGGCAGGAACTTCAGGAGCAGGGCCTTGACCGGCAGATGGGGCATCTTCACGCCGGCGGCCACCATCTTGCAGGTATCCATCACCGAGCCCCCGCCGAGGGCGACAATGCAGTCGGCGCCGCTCTCCAGCGCCAGCTTCCGTCCCGCCTCGATCGTGGGGATGGAGGGCTCGGAATGAATGTCGTCAAACACGGTGCAGCCCACGCCGGCCGCTTCCAGCGAAGCGACGACGGGCTTTTCGAAACCCAGCGCATGGAGCGTCCGGTCCGTGACGAGCAGCACCTGCTTGTAGCCGTTTTCCCGGCAGATGCCGCCGATCTGCCGGCGGGCGCCGTGACCTTCCGTCACGTCAGGTTCCGGCAGGGGAATCGCGTGTATGACCTTTCCGGGCAGCTTGTGTATCTGTTTCCTGAAGCGATAGGTATCCATAGTTCTCGTTTTTTGTGTACGGCATTACAAAGGTACGATTATTTCTTCTTCCGCAGAAAACCCGTATATTTGTTTCTATGAAAAGAAGGGCATTTTTGAAGGGCGTGGCGGCCGCCGGCGCGACGGCGCTGGTGCCGGCCGGCGCGGTCGGGACCGCGCTGACGGCCTGCGCGCCGCGCCGGGAGGCCGCGGAAGGCTGGGATTTCGATGAAGTCATCGACCGGACCGGCACCTGGAGCATCAAATATGGACGGGCCACGGACGGGGAGATCCCGATGTGGATCGCCGACATGGATTTCCGGACGGACCCGTATGTGCGGGCGGCGCTCCAGAAGCGCCTGGACCGGGATGTCCTGGGCTATACGACCACGCCGGAGGCGTTCGTGGAGGCCGTGGCCGCCTGGGAGCGGCGGGCCCACGGGTACGCGCCGGACAAGGAATGGATCGGTTATGCCCCCGGCGTCATCACGTCCATCAACCAGGCCTATCTCACCTTCACCGACCCCGGCGACAAGATCATCATCCAGCCGCCGGTCTATGACCATTTCCGCCTGTACATCGAGCGGCTCGGGCGGGTGGCCGTGGACAACCCCCTCCTCTTTGAGGACGGCCGCTACCGCATGGACTTCGAGGGATTGGAAAAACTCTTCGACGCGAAGACGAAGGCCCTGGTCCTGTGCAATCCGCACAACCCCATCGGCCTCCTCTGGGACCGGGAAACCCTGGCGAAGCTGGCTGAAATCTGCGAGCGCCACGGGGTCATCGTCCTTTCCGACGAGATCCACGGCGACCTGGCTCTTTATGGCCGTCAGCATACCCCCTTCTGCAGCGTGAGCGAGGCCGCCGCCCGCGTGGGCCTCATCTTCGCCGGCCCCACGAAAGCGTTCAACCTGGCCGGTCTTTCGGGGACGGCCTTCTGTATCATCCCCGACCGGGAAAAGCGGGAGAAGTATCTTGGCACGCTCCGGAATGCCAAACTGGACGAGGCTTCCATCCCCACCATCGAAGCCACGCTGGCCGCCTATCGGGAAGACACCGCCTGGCTGGAGTCGCTGAAACGCTATATCGAAGGAAACATTGCCCGCGTGGAGCGGTTCTTTGCCGACAATGACCTCGGTATCAAACCTTTACGGCCTGAGGCCTCCTTCCTGGTCTGGCTGGACTGCCGCACCCTCGGCCTGCCGCAGGACAAACTCATGGACCTGTTCCGGACCCGGGCGAAAATCATCCCCTCCAACGGCGCTTCCTACGGTCCCGGCGGAGAAGGCTACGTCCGCCTGAACATCGGCTGCCCCGCCTCCGTCCTGGACGAAGCCCTCTCCCGCATCCGTAAGGCGCTCGGGAAGTAAGGTTTGTCACAGGCTTCGGTTTACCGCGACCCCAGGTACAGGAACACCATGCTCAGGAGCAGGAGGCCCAAGTCCAGGGCCTTGGCCTTGAGGTTCTTCTCGCGGAGGAGAAGGGCGCCGATGGCGAAGCTCACGAGGACGCTGCCGCGGCGGATCATCGACACGACCGCGATGAGGGCTTCGGGCTTGGAGAGGGCCTCCATATAGACATAATCGGCCCCGCAAAGGAAGAGGCTGATGAGCGGGATGGACCAGGACCAGCGGAAGGGCGTCGTCTTCTTGCGCACCGGATACCACATGAACCCCGTCATGACGGCCATCATCAGCGCCTGATAGAAGGTGTACCAGCCGAGGACCTGCCTGCGGTCCAGGCCCAGGTACTCCGGCGACATCAAGTACTTGTCATACAGCCCGCTGGCCGCGCCCAGGATGATGGCGAGGATCAGGCACACAAGCCATTTGTCGCCCGTGCGGATGCCTTCCTTCTTTCCCGAGAGACGCAGCATCACATAGGCTGTGACGGCCAGACCCACGCCGATCCACTGCAACAGGTTCAGCCGCTCCCCGAACAGGAAGATGGCGCCCAGGAGCACCAGCACCGGGCGAGTGGCGTTGACCGGGCCCACAATCGTGAGCGGCAGATGCTTCATCGCGAAATACCCCGCTAGCCAGGAAGACAGCACGAGGGCGCTCTTCAGGAGGATGTACTTCTGCACTTCCCAGCCGCCGAAGCCGGTGGAAAACAGGAAGGGAGAGAAGATGAGGGCCGACAGGACCGTGTTCAGGAAAAGAACCGGGATGACGGCATTGTCCTTCAGCGAGATCTTCTTCGCCGAATCATAGCAGCCCAGGAGCGCTGCGGACACGAATGCAAGGAGCCACCACATAAAAGTGGCGCAAAGATACGGCTTTTCAGCGGAAGAAGAAATAGAGCGCGGCCCAGCGCATCGGGATTCCCTTCGTATGGCCGATGATCCGGTAGGAAGCGTCCTGCACGGTGCCGTCGGACTTGACGTGGCCGATGATCCGGTATGAGGAGTCCTGGACGGTGCCGTCGGATTTGATGTGGCCCACAATCCGGTACGAGGCATCCTGGACCGTCCCGTCCGACTTCAGGTGCCCGACGATCCGGTAGGAGGCGTCCTGTACCGTGCCGTCGGACTTGATGTGTCCGATGATCCGGTAGGAGTCGTCCTGGATGGTCCCGTCCGACTTGATATGGGCGACAATCCGGTAGGAGGCGTCCTGCACCATCTGGGCGGAAGCCGATACGGCCGCGAGGGCCAGGAAAAGGATGAGGGTCAAGAATCTGCGCATACCTCTTTCGCTACAAAATACCGGCCAAAAACGTTATCTTTGCAACAAATCACAGACGATGGCCAAGACCTTTTTCCGTTGCCTGGCGGTGCTTCTCCTTACCGCCGCCTGTTCGCCGAGACATACGCAGGACCTCCGCGAGAGGACGGTGACCCCGTCCTGCGTGTCATGAAGCATTTCGAGGGCATCCGACGCTAGCGACTTTGCTTTAAGCGGCCGTAGACTCTTGGTTTTGCAACCTTTCGTTTGGGGGCGTCGGGATTAATCACTATCTTTGGGAAACGTAACGCTTTCCGATATGAAAAAGTGCCTGTTCCTGCTCTCCGCGCTCCTGCTGCTGGCGGCGTGCGCGGGGCCGAAGGTGGTCCGCGAGTCCGTGGAAACCGACCAACTTGTCTGTGAGGTGACCGTCTATGCGCCCGACATTGTCCGGGTGGTGAAGTACCCGCTCGGCGGGGTGGGTGCCTCGCAGAAAAAGAGTTATTCCGTGGTGCTGGAGCCACAGGAGACCCGGGTCAGGCGGGCGGAGACGGCCGCCGCCGTCGTCCTGAACACGGGTAAGATCGTCGCGTCCATCGACAAGGCCACCGGCAACGTCACCTTCTGCGACGCGGCGAGCGGAAAGCAGCTGCTGCAGGAGGCCGGAACGGCCTTCGAGGCGCGTCCGGCCGACGATCCGGATGCCGGACGTTTCAAGGTGAGCCAGTGCTGGCAGCCGGAGGCCGACGAGTTCCTGTACGGCCTGGGCCAGCGGCAGGATCCGGACCTGAGCCTGCGGGGCAAGAAGGTCCATCTCTGGAACGAGAACATGCATATCTACATTCCCTTCTTCTGCTCGGAAAAGGGTTACGGCGTGTATTGGGACAATCCCGGCATGAGCGACTTCGAGGACGTCATCGGTGGAAAGACCACGATGACCAGCGAGGTGGGGGATTGCTCGGACCTGTATTTCCTGTATGATGGCGGTGACATGGATGCGCTGCTGGCGTCGGAGCACAAACTCGGCGGCAAGGCGACGTTGTTCCCGCTCTGGGTCCATGGTTACTGGCAGTGCCGGGAACGGTACCATAGCACCGAGGAGCTGTGCGAGGCGCTCCGCACGCACCGGGAGATGGGCATTCCGCTGGACTGCATCGTCCAGGACTGGCAGTACTGGGGCGAGAACGAGAACTGGAACTCAATGCGCTTCGACAACCCGCTGTATGAGCGGGGCGATACGATGATCGCCAATGTCCACAACAACCACGCGCACCTCGCGATCTCCATCTGGCCGGACTTCGGCCCGCTGACCCCACAGTTCAAGGAACTGGAGGCCATCGGCGCGCTCCTGCCCTTCAAGACCTGGCCGATGACCGGCGGCGTGAAAATCTACGACCCGTTCAACCCCCAGGCCCGGGAAATCTACTGGAAGTACCTGGAAGGCCTGGTGGACCAGGGCGTGGACGCCCTCTGGAGCGATTCCACCGAGCCCGACCACTTCTATCCCACGAAGGAGGACGACGACTACCGCACCGCCGACGGCACCTGGCGGAGCGTCCGCAACGCGTTCCCGCTGGTCACGAACATGGGCATCTACAATAACTACCGGGCGAAGGGCTATGCGAAGCGCGCCGTGCAGATGACGCGCAGCGCCTCCTTCGGCATCCAGCGCTACGCCACGTTCAGCTGGAGCGGCGATGTCCAGTCCCGCTGGGACGTGTTCCGCGCGCAGATTCCGTCCGGCCTGGACTACACGATCTGCGGCATCCCGTACTGGAACACCGACATCGGCGGCTTCTTCAACTGGTTCTATGAGGGCGGAACGGACAATGTGGCCCTGAAGGAACTGCAGGTGCGTTGGATGCAGTGGAGTGTCTTCGTGCCGGTGATGCGGAACCATACCTCCGGACCGCTCACGACGGAGATTTACCGCTTCGGCGCGCCGGGCGAATGGGCCTTCGACGAACAGCTCAACGCCATCAAGCTCCGCTACAAGCTGATGCCGTACATCTATTCCCTCGCCGGCGCGACCGTCCTGGAAGACGGGCTGATCATGCGCCCGCTGGTGATGGACTTCGCGAAGGACCGCAAGGCCCTCGCCCTCAGCGACGAATATCTGTTCGGACCCTCCATCCTGGTCCATCCGGTCACGGAGCCGGTCCTGACCGACGGGAAAGCCGCGCTCACCGGCGCGACCGCCGCGCCGTTCACGACCTACCTTCCCGCCGGCACCGCCTGGTATGATTTCCAGACCGGCGAATGCCTCGAGGGCGGCCGGGAATACACTCGCGAGTATACGATCTCCGAGATTCCCGTCTTCGTGAAGGCCGGCGCCATCCTGCCTTTCGGCCCGGACGTGCAGTACACCTCCGAAAAGCCCTGGGACAGCCTGGAGATCGCCGTTTACCCCGGCGCCGACGGCCATTTCACCCTGTATGAGGACGCCGGTGACGGTTACGAGTACGAGAAAGGGGAGTACACGACCATCGACCTGACCTGGAACGACGCGCAGGGCATCCTGACCATCGGCCCGCGCCAGGGCACCTTCCCGGGAATGCTCCGCGAACGCGACTTCACGGTCCAGGTCGCCGGCCGCGCGCCGGTGACGGTCCATTACAAGGGGAAGCGGGTCCACGTCCGGCCGTAGGAGATTCCCGGTCAAGCCGGGAATGACGGGCTGGTGGTTTTTGCATAGTCGCGGTTTTATTCGTATATTCGCATACTGAACCACAGACACGGAACGATAACCTGAACCGCCATGGATGATGTAAAAATCATCGAGATCAAGAAGAGTGTCTTCGCGGACAACGACGAGGACGCCGCCAAACTGAGAAAAGAACTGAAAGCCAAGGGAGTTTACCTCCTGAATCTCATGTCCTCGCCCGGCGCGGGGAAAACCACCACGCTCATCGGCACCCTGAAGCGCATCCAGGACAAGGTGCGCGTGGCCGTCATGGAGGCGGACATCGACAGTGATGTCGACGCCGTCAAGATCAAGAACGCCACGGGCATCCCCACCATCCAGCTCCATACGGGCGGGATGTGCCACCTGGACGCGGAGATGACGCGCCAGGGGCTGGACAACGTCGCCCTGGCCGACGTGGACCTTGTCATCCTCGAAAACGTCGGCAACCTCGTGTGCCCGGCCGAGTTCGACACCGGCGCCGTGCGCAACGCGATGATCCTCTCCGTCCCGGAAGGGGATGACAAGCCGCTGAAATACCCGCTCATGTTCTCGGTCTGCGACCTCGTCCTGGTGAACAAGGTCGATGTGATGCCTTACTTCGACTTCGACCTGGACAAGTGCCGCGAATATGTCCGCATGCGCAATCCCAAGGCCCGCATCATCCCCATCTGCGCCAAGACGGGCGAGGGGCTCGACGACTTCGCCGACTGGCTGCTCGCCGAAGTGAAATCCTGGAAACAACAATAAAAGCCTAGACTTATGCCTGAGATGTCCCAGAAGTTTGTCCCCAAGCACAAAGGGGATAAGAATCCCAATCCCAAGCTCCTGAAATTCGTCCGCCACGTCACGGACCGCATCCCCGGAAAGATCAAGATGGACACGGACGCCCCCGAGTACTGGGGCCTCGCGTGCATCTTCGAGGACGAGATGGATGCCGTGACCCGGGAGGCCTCGCTGGACCTCCTGCTGGACATGCTGCCCGGGAACTTCTTCCGCGTGCGCGAGCACCACACCTATGCGAAACTGCATCAGATGAATGCGGAAAAGCATTACACCCCGGATGACCAGTCTTTTGACGAACTGCTGGACAAGCTCGCCTACTTCGGCATGCTCGAGTACGACTATGGCGACAAGTACACGAAGGACGGCCCCGTCCCCGGCACCGGTTTCAACCGCGAGGACCGCATCTACTGGGTGCCGATGTTCGTGCCCGGATCCGCCGAGTACACCAACATGAACGTCGAGCTGATGGACAAGCATCCGGAGCTGGCGATGTTCTTCGAGCGGATGACCTTCCTCCCGCTGGAGAAGATCACGCCGATGGTGCCCATGGGCGGCTCCGGCATCGGCATGCACGTCATCCCGGTGGAGAAGGCCATCTCGATGGAGAACCAGTCCGTGGACATCGAGCATATCTCCTACTGGCTCAAGCGGTATGAGGGACATCTCGCCGTGGGCATCTGCTCCTGCCGGTACGGCCGGAAGAAGCTGGACGAGGGCTGCGCCGACGACTACCGCGACTGGTGCATCGGCGTGGGCGACATGGCCGAATACCTGGCCGAGACCGGCCGCGGCCACTTCATTACCTACGACGAGGCGATCGCCATCCTCCAGAAGGCGGAGGACCACGGCTTCGTGCACCAGGTGACGAACATCGACGGCGAAGGGAAGATCTTCGCCATCTGCAACTGCAACGTCAAGATCTGCAACGCGCTCCGCACGTCGCAGCTGTTCAATACGCCCAACATGTCCCGCAGCGCCTATGTGGCCGAGGTGGACCCGAAGAACTGCGTCGCCTGCGGCCGGTGCGTGGAATACTGCCCCGCCGGCGCGGTGAAGCTGGGCCAGAAACTGTGCACCAGGCACGGCCCGCAGACCTATCCGAAGCAGGAACTGCCGGATGCGGCCAAGTGGGGCCCGGAGAAGTGGACCGAGGACTACCGCGACAAGAACCGGATCAACTGCTACGACACTGGTACGGCGCCCTGCAAGACCGCCTGTCCGGCGCACATCGCCGTCCAGGGCTACTTGAAGAAGGCCGCCGAAGGCAAATATACCGAGGCGCTGGAACTCATCAAGCGGGAGAATCCGTTCCCGGCCGTCTGCGGCCGCGTGTGCAACCGCCGCTGCGAGGATGCCTGCACGCGGGGCACCATCGACCAGCCCATCGCCATCGACGCGGTGAAGAAGTTCATCGCCGAGCAGGACCTGAACGCGGAAACCCGCTTCGTCCCCGAGGTGAACATCTGCTCCAACGTCCAGGACCGCTGGGAGGAGAAGATCGCCGTCATCGGCGGCGGCCCGGCCGGCCTGAGTTGCGCGTACTACCTCGCCACGATGGGCTACAAGCCGACGGTATTCGAGAAGAACGAGGAACCCGGCGGCATGCTCCGCTACGGCATCCCTTCGTATAAGTTGGAAAAGGATGTCATCCGGGCAGAGATCGACATTATGAAGGAGATCGGCGTGGACATCAAGTGCGGCGTGGAGGTGGGCAAGGACGTCACAATCGCCGGCTTGCGCGAGGAGGGCTACAAGGGCTTCTACGTGGCCATCGGCTGCCAGGGCGGCAAACTGCCCGGCGTTCCGGGCGAGACGCTCCCCGGTACGTCCACGGCCATCGATTTCCTCCATGCGGCCAATACCGGCAAGGTGAAGGTGTCCGGCAAGGTCGTCGTCGTGGGCGGCGGCAACGTTGCGATCGACGCGGCCCGCGTAGCGAAGCGCAGCGGCGCGTCCGAGGTGACGATGCTGTCCCTCGAAACCGAGGACATCATGCCCGCTTCCCTCGAGGAACGCACCGAGGCCCGCGAGGACGGCGTCGTGATCAACCCGGGCTGGGGCCCGAAGGAGGTCCTCGGCGACGGCAAGGTCACCGGCATCGTCTTCAAGAAATGCACGTCCGTGTACGACGAGAACAAGCGGTTCTCTCCGAAATACGATGAGAATGAGCTCATTACGCTCGAGGCGGACCAGGTAATCTTCGCCATCGGCCAGACCGTGGTCCTGAAGGACCTGCTGAAGGGCACGAAGGTGGAGTTCTTCCGGGGCGTGTATCCCGTGGCCGACAAGCTCACCTACCAGACGGCCCAGCCCGACATCTTCGTGGGCGGCGACGTGTACACCGGTCCGAAGTTCGCCATCGACGCCATCGCCGCCGGCAAGGAGGCCGCCGAGTCCCTGCACCGCTTCGTGCAGCACGGGCATATGACCATCGGCCGCAACCGGCGCGACTTCATCGAACTGGACAAGGACGACATCCTGGTCGAGTCCTACGACAACGGCTCCCGCCAGGACCCCGGCGTGAAGCCCGTCACGGACGCGTTCCGCGAGTACCACGGCACCCTGACCGAGGAACAGGTCCGCAAGGAAACGGCCCGCTGCCTGTCCTGCGGCGCCTCCGTCGTGGATGAGAACCGCTGCATCGGCTGCGGCGTCTGCACCACCAAGTGTGCGTTCGACGCCATCCACCTGCACCGGGTCCATCCCGACGCTTCCATCATGCGCACCTCCGAGGACAAATTCTCCGGCATCCTGCCGTTCATGCTCAAGCGGACCGGGAAGATCCTGTTCAAGAAGAAGTAATGCACGAACTGGGCATCGTATTCTACATCATCCGGGACGTCAAGAAGGCGGCCCTCGAGAACGCAGTGGAGCACGTTTCCGCCGTGGTGATGAACATCGGCGAAGTGTCCACGGTCGTTCCCGAACTCCTCGCCGACTGCTGGCACTGGGCGTCGGACCGGGAGCCGCTCCTGCGGGGCTGTGAACTCAAGGTCAACACCATCCCGGCGATAACCCGCTGTGACAACTGCGGGGAGGAATACGAAACGGTCCGATACGGCCGGACCTGTCCGAACTGCAACAGTGACAACACCTGGCTCCTGCAAGGAAACGAGGTAGAAATCAAGGAAATAGAAGTGACTTAAAGATATGGCTTGTTTTATCGTTCCCCTGGTACAGGCGGTCGCCACGACCGTGTACCGCAAGCGTCACGCGGCGGCGATTGCCGCGCCGGACGCGCCCGTCCTCCGGCATCGTCTTCCCGACCTGGAGAAGATGCTCTGGGGCGGCACCCTGATGCTCATCGTGGACCACGTCATCAATGGCGAGCTCACCTGGCGTTTCCCGTTCTTCACCGCCCTCGACCAGACGGGCGGCGGAATGGTGATGTTCCGGGAGATGCTCACCGTGGGCGTCCCCATGTCCCTCGTCCTCACGGCCGCCTGGCTGGTGTGGGTGCTGGTGAAAAGCCGCAAGACAGCAACAATCCAATAACCAATTCCTAAATTATGTTCTTCCAAGTGTATGGCGAACATGCGTTCGCCCAGTGGGGGATGCTCCTGGTCGTGCTCATCGGCCTCATCCTCTTCAATGAATTCGCCCGCCGGACGAAGCTCGGCGGTATCATCACGTTCCTGGCCATCCCGCTGGCCCTGACGGCGTACTTCCTCGCCATCTGGATCGGCGTGCGGAACGGCGCGCAGTGGGCGCTCGAGAACCAGACGCACGTGTACATGCAGGGCTGGTTCCACTATGCCAAGCTCTATGCCGCCACCGCGGGGTGCATCGGCTTCATGATGATCAAGTACAAGTGGGGGGTCGGCGCCAAGCACTGGTTCAAGCCCTTCCCGTTCATCATCGTGGGCATCAACATCCTCATCGCCTGCGTGTCGGACTTCGAGTCCGCCGTCATGGGCTGGAACAAGTGGTGGCTCACCTCCGAAGGCGTCTGGCAGTACGGCGGCTGGCACAATGTCATGAACGGCGTCGCCGGCCTGCTCAACATCTTCTGTATGACCGCGTGGTGGAACGTGTACCCGTCCAAGGACAAGAAGGATATGATCTGGGCCGACATGACCTGGGTCTACATCCTCGTCTATGACATCTGGAACTTCGCCTACACGTACAACTGCCTGCCGACGCACAGCTGGTACTGCGGTATCGCCCTGCTTCTCGCCCCGACCATCGCGGCCCTGCTGTGGAACCGTGGCGGCTGGATCCAGAACCGCGCCAACACCCTCGCGATCTGGTGCATGTTCGCCCAGGTGTTCCCGCTTTTCCAGGAGACCTTCAAGAACGGCCAGCAGTGGTTCCCCTGGGCCACCCTGCCCGTCCTTTATCCGAACGGCGTCGACACCATCAAGGCGCTCTATGAAGCCGGCGGCCAGGCGGCTGTCGACGGTGTCGTGGGCACGACCGTGGATCCTTCCGTGGTCGCGGCCAATCCCACGATGATGGTCGTCATCAGCGCCCTCGCCCTCCTCGTCAATGCGGTCGCCCTCGGCTACATCTTCTACCAGGCCAAGAAACGCCACATCAATCCGTATAAGGAAGACGTCTTCGTGGACCAGAAGTACTACAAGGACTCCATGGCCCGCGCCGACCTGAGCTAGTCATTGCTCCGCACACAAAGAACCCCGGCTTCGAAAAGAGGCCGGGGTTCTTCGTATGGGAGAGCCGTTATTCCACCTGCATCCGGATCTTGGGAGCGGAGTGGGGGGCGGCGCCGACGATGGGTTCGTCATCATTCGGGAGGGGAACTTCTTCTTCCTTGTCGTTGAGGAAGGGGAAGAATTCACCCTTGACGAGCCAGGCGAAGCCGAACAGGTGCAGGAGAATGATTTCGATGACCATCACCACCCAGCCCGGAGCGCCCAGGAGGACGAGCGCGACGAGAAGGGCCTCGAAGCCGATCATGCCCCAGCCGCAGATGCGGTAGATGACGTTGCGGACTTTCTTCCGGTCCGTCATCTTGACGCCGTGCCGGGTGAACTGGCAGAGGGTGTTGACGGCGGCGCACAGGAAGAACAGCAGGGCGCAGGCGGTATGGATGGTCTGGGAAACCTCGATGGGAAGCTGGAAGAATCCCACGGCGGAGCCGTCGGCAATCCAGTCCACCTTGCAGGGGAACAGGACGATGCCCAGTCCGAACAGGCCGGTGAGCGTGGTGATGAGGTTGTCTTTCCAGTCATAGCCGATGTAGGACATCATGACGATGCAGGCGGGGACGAGGACGCCGACCAGGGCGGGACTCTGGTAATAGGTGGCCGAGATGCTCCACCACCATCCTTCGGGCTTGTTCAGGACGATGCCGGCGGAAAAGAGGGCGATCCAGGGGAGAATGATGCCCAGCAGCCCGCAGAGATTCCGGATCCGGAGGTACATCCGGACTTCCTTGGTTGATAACAAGGCCATAGTCTTCAGGTTTTTTGTTTGCGTTCTTTACAAAGGTACTTCTTTTTTCTATCTTTGTAAAAAATAAAACGGATGAAACACAAGGCTCTTCTGCTGCTGGCGACTCTCTTCGCCGCGCTCTCCCTGCAAGCGCAGGACAAGGTTACGAAAACGGTCCTGGAACTGGGCAAGACGGACAACCGGACCATGGAACATGCGGACTACATCGCCCGCAACATCGGTGGCCGCATCGTCGGCTCCCACATGCTCAACCACGCCGAGGACTGGGTGGCGGAACAGTTCCGCTCCTGGGGCCTGGAGGTGCGGATCCAGGAAGCCGTCACCATCAACGTGGGCTTCGACCGCGGCCCCTGGTTCGGCCGGATGCTCTCCGAGGACGGCATGACCCTGCATTTCGGCACCCCCGCCTACACAGCCGGCACCCGCGGACCGCAGAAGGGCCGGGTATATCTCGAGCCCAAGAACCAGCGTGAGTTCGACCGCGTGAAAGGCGCCCTGAAGGGCTCCTGGGTCCTGCTGGAGACCGGGCCCACGAGCGGCCTCGCCATCGACGCGAGCCCCAAGGCCGATTCCACCCGTGCCGCCCAGCTCGCCAAGGGCGAGGAAGGTTCCATCCTGATGTACCGCCAGATGGTCGATGCCGGCGTCGCGGGCTTCATCCGTCCGGCGAAACTGCCCATGCAGGTGCTCTACAACCGGGCCATGTGCTTCGACCTGACGATGGACAACCTGCCCAAGGCCTGCGACATCCTCCTGGACGAGCATCAGTTCGAGATCATCAGGCAGAAGGTCGTGGACCGGCAGGACTTCCAGCTGGAGTTCGACATCCGCAACCATTTCTTCCCGGGCCCGATGAAGTATCACAACATCCTCGGTGTCATCAAGGGAACCAAGTATCCCGACGAATACGTGATGATGGGCGGCCACCTGGACGCTTACGACATCGCCACCGGGTCCACCGATGACGGCCAGGGCGTGTGTGTGACGATGGAGGCCGCGCGCCTGCTCGCCGCCGCCGGCGCGAAGCCCAAGCGCTCCATCATGTTCTGCATCTGGACCGGCGAGGAATACGGCCTGCTGGGATCCAAGTATTTCGTGGAGCACAAGACCGTGCCGTGGGACAAGATTTCCAACTACTTCAACCGCGACGGAGGCCCCCTGGCCGCCTATTCCCTTACGGTCCCGCCGGCCATGTACGACGATTTCGCGAAGGCGACCGCGCCTCTGAAGGACTACAATCCCGACATCCCGTTTGAGCTGAACAAGCGGGAAGGGGAGCCCCAGCCGCGGCCCACGCGGGCGGGCGGTTCCGACCACGCCTATTTCGCGATGAACGGCATTCCCGCCATCTCCTTCCGCGAGCGCGACGCGTTCGGCTATGACTTCATCTACCGCGACATCTGGCATACGGAGGACGACCTGTACGACAAGCTCATCCCCGCGTACATGGAGCACTCCGCCGTCGTCCAGGCCGTGACGGCCTACGGCCTTGCGAACCTGGACCACCTCCTCTCCCGGGAAGGACTGTACAAATGATTCGCGCGATCGTCTTCGACCTCGGCGGGGTTCTCATCGACCTGGACTTCGACAACTGTGTCCGCTCCTTCCGGGAGATACTCGGCTATGAGCGGATTACGGAGATCCTGGACCTGAGCCACCAGAAAGGCATCTACGGTGACATGGAGGCCGGCCTCATCTCGGAGGACGACTTCCGTGCCGCCGTGCTCAAGGATTCCCGTCCGGGTTGCGTCCCGGCCGATGTGGACCGCGCGATGGCGGGCCTCCTGACGGGCATGGACCCGGCCAAGGTGCCGCTGCTGGAACATCTCGCGGAAAAGTATCCCATCTACGGGCTCTCGAACAACAACGAGATCTCCACGGCGCGGATGCACGAGATCTACGAGGAAAGCGGGCTTGACTGGCGGCGGGTATTCCGGAAGGAGTTCCTGTCCTGCCGGATGAAGATGATGAAACCCGGCCGGGAGATCTTCGATGCGGTGGCCGCCGAAATCGGTTTCCCGCCGGCGGAAATCCTGTTCGTGGACGATTCGCAAAAGAATGTGGACGGCGCCCGGGCCGCCGGCTGGCAGGCCACCCTGTACGTGCAGGGTACGGACCTGGGCGCGTGTATCGCAGATTATTTGTAACTTTGGGACATGTCGCTGTTCAGTTACTTCCGGATCAGCAAGCCTTCCGCGGAGAAGGTGCCCGCCGACCAGGTGGATGAAGAATACAAACGGCTTAGGACGAAGACGTTCTGGGGCGTCACCACGGCCTACATCTTCTACTATGTGTGCCGGATGACCCTCGGCGTGGTGAAGCAGCCCGTCATCGACGGGGGCGTCCTCACGGCCGGGGAGCTCGGTATCATCGGCTCCATCTTCTACTTTGTCTATGCGGCCGGCAAGTTCAGCAACGGCTTCATCGCGGACTACTGCAACATCCGGCGCTTCATGGCCTGGGGCCTGGGAATCTCGGCCGTCATCAACGTGACGCTCGGCATCCTGGGCCTGCTGCACGGGCCGCTGGGCATCGGCTCCCTGGTGATGCTCCTGTGCTTCGCCGTCCTCTGGGGCGTGAACGGCTGGGTCCAGTCCATGGGCTCGCCGCCGGGCACCATCAGCCTCTCCCGCTGGTTCCCGCTGAACAAGCGCGGAACGATGTACAGCATCTTCAGCTCCACGCCGTCCTTCGGCAAGGCCGTCACGATGATCGTCACCGGTTTCATCGTGGCCTGGGCAGGCTGGCAGTGGGGTTTCATCGCGGCGGCCGGGGCCGGTGTCATCGGCACCGTCATCGCCCTCGTGTTCATCTCCGACACCCCGGAAAGCAAGGGACTTCCCTCCGTGCAGGAACTGGCCGGCGAGCCGCTCAAGACGCTGGACCAGAAGCCGACGAAGGAACTCCAGAAGTGGGTGTTCCGTCATCCCGGCATCTGGGTCATCGCCATATCCAGCGCGTTCATCTACATCACCCAGCACGCGGTGAGCGACTGGGGGGTACTGTTCCTCCAGAAGCAGAAGACTTTTTCCTTGGAAAGCGCCACGCAGATCATCGGCATCTCCGAAGCCTTCGGTGTGGTGGGCAATCTCCTGGCCGGCTGGATCTCCGACCGCCTGTTCCACGGGAACCGGGCGCGGCCGGTGGTTATCGCCGGGGCCCTCACCGTCGTGACCCTCGCCCTCTTCCTGTTCACGGGCGGGAGCTACTGGATGAACATCCTGTACATCGCCCTCTTCAGCATGGCGTTCAGCGTGGTGTTCTGCATCGTCGCCGGCCTGATGGCGCTGGACTTTGTCCCGCGCAAGGCCACCGGCGCCGCCCTCGGCATCGTGGGCATTTCCAGCTATGCCGCCGCCGGCGCGCAGTCCATCGTCTCCGGTTTCCTGATCGAGGGCCACGCCGCCGACGGCGTATACGATTTCGGGCCGGTGTCCATCTTCTGGATTATCGCCTGCCTGATTGCATTCATCCTCCCTGTCGTCGGGTGGAAGTACCTTCGGAACAAGGAGGATTAGTCCGGGCCGTTACGACCGCCGCAGTGGCAGCCGCTTGCCGTAGGTAAGCATCCGCCAGACCCACTCCACCGGGCCGAACGCGAACGTCCGCATCCAGAGGGTGCTGACCAGGATCTGGAACGCATAGACGCCCAGGGCGATGAGTTCCGTCCCCAGCAGGCCGACCCGGTTTCCGAGGCCCAGGCCGATGCCGTAGAACAGGAAGATGCCGATGACGGACTGCCCGAGGTAGTTCGTGCAGGCCATCCGGCCCGGCCCGGACAGCAGTTTCCAGCCGGGAGCCTCTTCGCTCCGGGAAAAAGCCAGGCCGAAGCCTGCGGCATAGGCGAAGCCCATCGGATAGACGCTCAGCAGGTACAGCAGGTCGTGGGCCACCTTGCCCCAGGGGGAACCCTGCATCGAACTCCAGGTGTACAGGACCCCGAAGGGGATGCCCAGGGCGAGCCCCCAGGCGAGGATCTTTTTCAGGAGGGACTTGCGGCCGTCGATATCGGCATAAACCCGTTCCCGGCCCACGGCGAAACCGACGATGAAGAGGGCGAGAACCTTGAAGAGGCGGTGTCCCGACACGAACTCCCACATCCGCTCCACGGCGCCCTGGTGCAGGAACTGCAGGACTTCGCGGTAGCTGCGGGCGTCGGAAAGCCAGGTGCCGAAATTGGCCTCCGTGATGCCGTACAGGCCGCAGATGCGCCACTGCTCCCGCTCCAGCGGGTCCGCGAGGCGCGTCCCGAAGAGGGCGTCCAGGACCACGGGAACCAGGAACAGGCAGCCCGCGAGCGTCAGCAGTTTGCGGGTGGGCAGCTTGCGGAAGGCGGGCAGGATCATCCCGCACACGGCATACAGGGCCAGGATGTCCCCGCTCCAGAGGAACAGCAGATGGATCAGGCCGATGGCCAAAAGCACGGCCATTCGCCGGTAGAACGTTCGCAGCTTACCCTCGGCATTGGCCAGCTGGATGCTGAATCCCATCCCGAACAGGAGGGAGAACAGCGTATAGAACTTCCCGTCCACGAAAAAGGTCTGGATGGCGCGGGTGACGGTATCCGTCCGGGTCCAGGCGGCAGGATCCGAGAAGGTCCAGAGTGAGAACTCCGGGAAGTTCGCCAGGATGATGCCCAGGATGGCGAACCCGCGGAGTGCGTCCAGGACGGCGTAACGTTTTTTCTGCATCAATGTCAGCCGGTCAGCGCGGTGGGGGCGCCCTAATAATACTGGTAGAACAGGGCGATGGATTCCATGCCGGCGAAAAGCTGGCGGAGGAGGTAGCTCTCGTTCGGGGAGTGGATGGTGTCGCGCTCCAGGCCGAAGCCCATCAGGAGCGGATCGATGCCCAGGATCCGCTGGAGGTCCGCCAGGACGGCGATGGAGCCGCCGCCGCGGGACGGGACTGGCTCGATGCCGTACACCTCGGCCATCGCCTTTGCGGCGGCCTTGTAGCCGTCCGAGGTGATGGGGATGAGGAAGCCGTTGCCGCCCTCGCAGGGCTGGACGTCGACCTTCGCGTACGGCGGGCAGATAGCGCGGAAGTGCTTCTCGAAGAGTTCCGTGATCTTCGCAGAGGTCTGGTTCGGGACGAGGCGCATGGAGATCTTCGCATGGGCCGTGGAAGGCAGGACGGTCTTCGCGCCCTTGCCCGTGTAGCCGCCCCAGATGCCGCAGACGTCCAGGCACGGGCGGATGCCGACGCGCTCCAGGGTGGTGTAACCCTTCTCTCCCTTGACCTCGTTGATGTCCAGGAAAGCCTTGTACTCGTCCATGTCGAAGGGGGCGCGGGCCAGCATGGCGCGGTCCTCGGCGGAGAGTTCCACGACGTCGTCGTAGAAGCCCGGGACGGTGACGCGGCCGTCGGCATCGTGGAGACTGGCGATCATCGCGCAGAGCGTGTTGATCGGGTTCGCCACCGCGCCGCCGTAGTGGCCGGAGTGGAGGTCCTTGTTCGGGCCGGTGACGGTCACTTCCAGGTAGGACAGGCCGCGCATCCCGCAGTTGATGGACGGGACCTTCTCGGAGATCATCGTGGTGTCGGAGACGAGGATGATGTCGGCCTTCAGGAGGTCCTTGTGGTCCTCCGCCCAGGCGGCGAGGGAGGGACTGCCCACTTCCTCTTCGCCCTCGAAGATGAACTTCACGTTATGCTTGAGGAGTCCCTTCTTGAGCAGAAACTCGAAGGCCTTCAAGTGCATAAACAGCTGGCCCTTGTCGTCGTTGGCGCCGCGGGCGTAGATGGCTTCCTCCCCGGTGGCAGGGTCCTTGGCGAGTACCGGCTGGAACGGGTCCGTGCGCCACTTGTCCAGCGGCTCCGGCGGCTGCACGTCGTAGTGGCCGTACACGAGCACCGTCTTCGCGGCGCCGGGCACGGTCTTGCTGCCGAAGACGACGGGATTGCCCGTGGTCTCATAGACGGCGGCCTTGTCGGCGCCGGCCGCGACAAGCAGTTCCGTCAGGCGGCGGGCGCAGCGGTACATATCGGGTTTGTATTCCGGCTTCGCGCTGATGGAGGGGATGCGCAGCAGGGAGAAGAGTTCCTCGAAGAAGCGTTCGCGGTTCTGTTCGATATAGGCTTTCATCTTGTCAGTGTTTTCTACAAAAATAACAAAAAACGTAAAACCGGACGCACTTTCGGGAATATTTCATAACTTTAATGGCTGAAACTAACCACACGCTATGAAAGAGATCCTGCAATACCTCTGCACCTGGAAGTTCTGGAAGGAACTGTTCATCATGACCCTGGGCATGGCCATCGCGGCCGCCGCCGTCTACTATTTCATGATGCCCGGCAAGTTGGTGCTGGGATCCATCTCCGGCCTGTCCATCGTCGTCGCGAACGTGCTGGCTATGGTGGGCATCCCGGTGAAAGTCTCCTGGATCGTCACGGTCATCAACGCCGTCCTGCTCATCATGGCCTGGCTCCTGATCGGGAAGGAATTCGGTGCCAAGACTGTGTACACGGCGATGATCCTGGGTCCGCTCCTGGACTTCTGGGAGTGGGTGTGCCCCTATGAGAAGCTCGTCGAGCCCGGCCTCACGTCCGTGATGGGCGACCCGCTGATGGACCTGATCGTCTTCGTCCTGGTGGTGAGCATCTCGCAGACCATCCTGTTCTCGATCAACGCCTCCACGGGAGGCCTGGACATTCTCGCAAAGATCGTGAACAAGTACCTGCACTTCGACATCGGCGTGTCCGTGACCGTCGCCGGGGCCATCATCTGCTGCACGGCCTTCGCCATCAACCCGTTCCGGATGGTCGTGATCGGCCTGGTGGGTACCTGGCTCAACGGCCTCGCCCTGGACTACTTCATGGCCTCGGTCAACCGCCGCAAGCGCATTTGCATCATCGCGAAGGGGCACGAGGAGGAAATCCGCAGTTACATCACGGACACCCTGCAGCGCGGCTGCTCCCTGTACGAGGTCATCGGCGGTTACAGCGGCGAGAAGAGCCTCGAAATCCAGTCCCTCCTCACTACGGACGAGTTTTCCAGCGTTATGAACTTCATCAAGAATCACGACATCAACGCCTTCATCACCGCCGGCAACGTGAGTGAAGTGTACGGCCTTTGGAACCGACACAAGAACAAAGTTCAAAAATAATTTGCAGTTTCGGTTTTTTGCCGTATCTTTGCAATCCCCAAACCGCGGTAGTGGTGAAATGGTAGACACGCTACTTTGAGGGGGTAGTGCCCGATGGGGCGTGTGAGTTCGACTCTCACCTACCGCACAAGAGACAGTCCGAAAGGCTGTCTCTTTTTTGTTATGCCAGAAACGCCTCCACGTGTACAAGCGAGACTTGTACATCACAACATCGACCCGACCGGTCAGATCCGCCTTGGAGGACCGTCCGCAAGGGGCGATTGTTTTTGTCGGCAAAAGAGCATACCTTTGTTCACCTTTAGTTAGCAGAGCTATGAAGAAGATTGTTTTGATTCTTGCGTTGGCGGTCCTTTCGCTGACCGGCCAGCGCCTCAGCGCCCAGACGCCTTATGTCGGCGGGAGCCTGACTTTCGCTTATAGCGACCATTTCCAGTTCGACCAGCACTTCTACGGTGGATACGAGTTCAACGACAAGTGGGCGGTCGGCGGCGGCCTCGGCCTGGACGTGTCCACGTTCGGCAACGGCCACGGTGTCGTGGGCGGTTTCATGGGAGCCTATGTGCGGTTCACTCCCTGGCACAATAACCTGTTGTACACGGACATCAAGTGGCGGACGGAACTGCTCCTTCAGGATTCGGTCGGGGTTTCCGGTGCCGATATCGGCTTCGTCGGTTCCCTGCGGTTCCGGGTCACAAACCATTTCGACGTCTTTTCCGATTTCCTCCCGGTCGGTGTCCGATACAGTGGCGGAGATACCTATCCGCTGATCGGGATCCTGGGCAACGGCTGTTCCCTCGGAGTCCACTACCGGTTCTAAGATCCAGTTTCAGCTCAAGAGGCAAGTTCACAAGGACTTGTCTCTTTTTTTGCGTATCTTTGTCAGGTATGTCCAGCCTGATTCCATCCGAGCGCCATCCTTTTGAACCTTTCCTGCCGGAAGGGGCGAAAATGCTGTTCCTGGGGAGCTTCCCGCCCCAGCCCAAGCGGTGGTGCATGCCGTTCTACTATCCGAACTGGCTGAACGATTTCTGGCGGATCCTGGGCCTGATCCATTTCGGGGACAAGGACCATTTCTGCCTTCCGCAGGAGAAGCGCTTCGACGAGGCGGCCGTGCGGGCGTTCTGCACGGAGGCCGGGCTCGCGTTCTACGACACCGCCTGCGAGGTGCGCCGCCTGAAGGACAATGCGTCCGACGCCTTCCTGGAGGTGGTCACGCCCACGGACATCCCCGGGCTTCTCGCCCGGATACCCGACTGTCACACGCTTATCGCCACCGGGCAGAAGGCGACGGAGGTCGTCGCGGATCGGTTCGGCTGCGGGATTCCACCGGTGGGGGGCTGCGTGGACATCGACGTCGACGGACGCCCGGTCCGGTTCTGGCGGATGCCCTCTTCCTCCCGCGCCTATCCGCTGCCGCTGGAAAAGAAAGCCGCGGCCTATCGCAAACTGTTTACCCCTATTCCCCAATAAGCCATGAAAGCCATGTCCCTTTTCACCGCCCTTCTCGGCGCTATGACCTGCGCCTGTGGAGCCCCCGTCACGAACCTGGAAGTCGCCGACTTCGACGCCAAGGCCGCCGATCCGGCCGTCTTCCTCATCGATGTCCGCACTCCCGAAGAATATGCCGAAGGCCACCTGCGGGGTGCCGCCAACATCGACTGGAACGCGCCCGACTTCCTGGAGCAAGTCCAGGCGGTCTGCCCGAAGGAGACCCCGGTCGCCGTCTATTGCCGGACCGGCCGCCGCAGCGGCGAAGCGTCCAAGAAACTGTCGAAGGCTGGCTATGCCGTCTGCAACCTCGTCGGTGGCATCGAAGGCTGGCAGGCCGCCGGCAAGCCCGTTACGAAGTACGCTGTCGAGACCTTCTTCACCGACAGCGGCCTTCCCGTCCGCATCACCCTCATCAAGCACGGCACGCTGGAAATCGTGTGCAAGGGCCTGTCCATCCACATTGACCCGGTGAGCGGCCTCGGCGTCCCGACCGACTACGCCACGGAGTTCCCGAAGGCCGATGTCATCCTGGTCACCCACGAGCACGGCGACCACTTCGACCGCAAGGCCCTCGAGGCCCTCGGCGCGAATGCCGATAACCTCGTCACCAACGCCCGCGTCGCGGAAATGCTGGGCTGGGGTGCCGTGATGGCCAATGGCGACAGCCGCGACCTCCCGGGCGGCATCCACCTGGACGCCGTTCCCGCTTACAACTACTCCGAAGGACGTACGAACTTCCATCCCAAGGGCCGTGACAACGGCTTCATCCTCACTCTCGACGGCCTGCGTATCTACGTGGCCGGCGACACGGAGGACATCCCGGAGATGGCCGATATCAAGGACATCGACGTCGCTTTCCTCCCGGTCAACCAGCCCTACACGATGACCGTGGACCAGTGCGTCCATGCCGCCGAGGTCCTCCAGCCCAAGGTCCTGATCCCGTACCACTTCTCCAATACCGACCTGTCCGGACTCCCGTCCCGTCTCCCCGGCATCACGGTTCTCCTCCGCCAGATGCAGTAGTCTCCGCCCGGGCACGAAATGTGCACAAGGGGCTGTTACGGAAATTATCCGTATATTTGCAGACTGCATCATAAGTTCCGTTGGCACAGAAACAGGGAAAATATATCCTGAACCCCGAGACGCTCGTCGTCGAACTGAAGGGGAAGAAGAAGCACCGGCTGCTGAAGACGCTCGTCGTCCTGGCGGCCGGGGCCTTGCTGTTCGTGCTGTACATGGGGCTGAGCGTATGGGTGCTGGGCATGGACCTGCCCAAGACGGCGGTCCTGCGGCGGCAGAATGCCGACTGGCAGTCCCGCCTGGAACAGATGGGCGCCCGCCTGGACCGCGACGAGGAGGTGATGTCCCTGCTGGAAGTGCGGGACGACCGCATCTACCGGTCGGTGTACGGCGAGGACGAGATTCCGGCGGCCGTGCGGAACGCGGGCATCGGCGGGAACAACCGCTATCCCGCGCTGGCGGTGCTGGACCGCGGCCATATCCTGCGGCGGACCGCCCTGCGGCTGGACCGCCTGGAAAAGCGCGCCTATGTGCAGTCCAAGTCCTATGACGACATCTTCGCCCTGGCCCAGGTGGCGGGTGACAAGGCCTCTCACATTCCGGCGATCCCGCCGATGAGCACGGCGCCGGGTTCCTTCCACCTCTCCAGCCCCTTCGGGTATCGCAGCGACCCGATCACGGGCGCGAGCAAGATGCACACGGGCATGGACTTCTCCTGCGACCCGGGCAATCCCATCTATGCGACGGGGGACGGCACGGTGATCCTGGTAGAGAGCGATTTCTACGGCTATGGCAACCACATCGAGGTGGACCATGGCTTCGGTTACGTGTCGCGGTATTCACACCTGGCCGACATGTTCGCCTACGTGGGCCAGAAGGTGCGCCGCGGCGACTGCATCGCCTTGAGCGGCAAGTCGGGCCGCGTCACCGGTCCGCACCTGCATTACGAGATCCTGTACCGGAACGACTTCGTGAATCCGTCCGCGTACATGGACCTGGACATTTCACCCGAGGACTATGCCGCCATGGTCCGTAAACCCGCCGGCCGATGAAGACGAAGGGAAAGGTCAATGCGATGCGCCGTCGCATCGGAAAAGCCCTGCGCTTCCTGGCGGCGACGGTGACGACGGCCATCGGGTTCTATGTGTTGTTCTCCCTGCTGTTCTCCACGGAGGAAGAACGGCGGCTCCAGCAGGAGAATGACCTGTATGCGACTTATTACCAGGAACTTCGGGATAAGGAGCGCCTGGTTACCGACGTGGTGGAAGGCCTGGAGGTGCGGGACGACGCCCTGTATCGCCGGATTTTCGAGACGGAGGCCCCTTCGGTGGACGCCGTCACCGCCGCAGACCTGATCAGCGTGAGCGACTCCCTGTCCGAGAGTTTCTACCTGTCCTATTCCGCCTCCAAGAGCGAGAGCCTCCGGATGATGGCGCAGAACGTGGAGGAGAACTTCCGGGAGATCTACCGCCTGATGGCGGCCCGGAAGGACAGCATCCCGCCGCTCACCCTACCGATCGAAGGGATGTCCTATGTCCAGACCGGCGCCTCGGTGGGCCTTAAGCACAATCCGCTGTACAAGGTGGACATCCAGCACGACGGCATCGACCTCATCGCCCCGCAGGGGAGCGTGGTCAAGGCGGCGGCCGACGGGGTGGTCCGCAATGTGACCCGCTCCAACAAGGGCCTCGGCAACATCGTGGAAATCGACCATAAGAACGGGTATGTCACGCGGTACGCCCTCCTCGGGGACATCAGCGTCCCGCAGGGGAGGAGCGTCAAGCGGGGACAGAAAATCGGCACCGTGGGCATCTCTTCGACCACTTTCGCGCCCCATCTGCACTATGAGGTCCTGCGCGGCGGAAAGGTGCTGGACCCGGTGAATTTCCTGTTCGCTTCCGTGAATCCGGACGAGTACGCGAAAATGCTGTACATGTCCGTGAGCACGCGGCAGTCGATGGATTGATTTTTTTATTATATTTGTAGGAATAACACTCTTACACCATGGCCAAGCTGTTATACACGATGGGCGAAGTGGCCGAACGGCTCGGGGAGAGCACGTCGGCCGTCCGCTACTGGAGCAACTACTTCGAGAAATTCATCAAGCCTTCCCGCAACGCCAAGGGCAACCGCCTTTTCCATCCGGAGGACGTGGAAACCCTCGAACAGATCCAGTTCCTCGTGAAGAAGCAGGGAATGACCCTGGATGGGGCGCAGGCCCGTCTCACGGAGGACCGCCGCAGCGTGGAGAAGCGCGTGAAGGCCCTGAATTCCCTGAAGGAGATCCGGGCCCGTCTGGTGGAGGTGAGGAAGAGCCTATGACAGTCCGCGACATCGTAGAAGCCGTCGAGCAGTTCGCGCCCCTGTCCATCCAGGAAGGATGGGACAACAGCGGGCTTTGCATCGGCGCGCCCGGGGACGAGGTCCATGGCGTCCTCGTCGGTTTCGACTGCACGCCGGAACTCATCGACGAAGCCGTGGAGAAGGGCTGCGACATGGTCGTCACCCATCATCCGCTGATTTTCAAGGGATTGAAGCGCATCCAGGGCGGGGATCCCGTCTCCGATGCGGTGATCAAGGCCGTCCGGGCGGGCGTCGCGGTCTATGCGGCGCACACCACGGCGGACAAGGTGATCGCCGGGGTGAGCGGGGCGATGGCCCGCCGCCTGGGCCTTTCGGACATCGCCGTGATGGAGGACGAAGGCGGCTACGGCCTCGGCGCCGTGGGCACGCTTCCGCACCCGATGACGGGGGAGGAAGCCATCGCCTACGTCAAGGAAAAGTTCGGCCTCAAGGTCGTCCGCGCCTCGAAGCCCGTCGCCCGGGTGGAAAAGGTGGCGATGTGCGGCGGGGCCGGCGGATCGGAGATCGGCGCGGCCCGCGCCACGGGCGCCCAGCTGTACATCTCGGGCGATGTCTCCTACCACAACTTCTTCACCCCCGAGGGGTTCATGGTGCTGGACATCGGCCACTTCGAGAGCGAAGTGGACATCGTGGAGATATTATGTAAGGTAATCCGCGAAAAATTTCCTACCTTTGCAGTTCGCATCAGCGACAACCTCGGACGGAGCAATCCGGTCCGATACTATTGAATACGATAAATCGATTTATACAAGACCCTTATGGCAACCAAGAAAACCGTCAAGAAGGTGGATGCTCCGATCGACCAGCACGAGACTTTCGTCTCCCTGCAGAAGACTTTCGCCGACTCCGAGATGAGCGTCTCCGAGAAGCTCAAGACCCTGTATGAACTCCAGGCGGCCGACTCCGAGATGGACAAGATCATCCAGCTCCGCGGCGAACTCCCCGCCGAGGTCGAAGTCCTCGAGAACGAGATCGCCGACCTCAAGGCCCGTTCCGCCCAGCTCGCCGCCGTCATCGAGCAGCTGAACCGGAACATCGCCGACGCGAAGCTCTCCATCGCCGAGCACGAAAGCACCGTGGAGAAGTACCAGCGCCAGCTCGAGACCATCACCAACAGCCGCGAGTACGATTCCCTGAACAAGGAGATCGAGAACCAGGACCTCCTGCGCCAGATCGACGAGAAGAACATCACCGACACCCGTTACGAGATTGCCGCCCGCAAGGCCGATCTCGAGGACCTCAAGGACCATATCACCATCCGTACCGAGGACCTGAAGGCCAAGAAGGACGAGCTCGCCGTGATCGTCGAGTCCACCGCCAAGGAAGAGGCCGTCCTGCAGGAGCGCCGCGACGCCTGCGCCGCGAAGATCGACGCCCGTACGATGAGCGCTTACGAGCGCATCCGCCAGAGCGTGCACAACCACCTCGCCGTGGTCTCCGTGTACAACGGCAACGCCTGCGGCGGCTGCTTCAACACCATCACCCCGCAGCGCCTGGTGGAGATCGCCTCCAACAGCAAGCTCATCATCTGCGAGCACTGCGGCCGCATCATCATCAACCCGGATTTCGAATAGTCCCTCCGCCCCATGCCTGAGTATTCCCGGAAAAAGAAAGATCAGGCAGTCAATCTGGAGACCCTGATGGGGAACAAGCCCCCGCAGGCCCTGGATGTAGAAGCGGCTGTCCTGGGAGCGATGCTCGTGGAACCGTCGACCATCGACGAGTCCATGGAGGAGCTCACTGCGTCCTGCTTCTATGATCCCAAGCACCGGATGATCTTCGAGGCGATGTCCGCGCTCGTGAACGAGCACGTGGCCATCGACCTCATCTCCGTGTCCGAGAAGCTCCGCACCCAGGGGAACCTGGAGGCGGTGGGCGGTCCCGTCGTGCTGGCGGACCTGTCGCAGAACATCGGCGCGGCGGCCCACATCGAGTACTACCTCAAGATCCTCAAGCAGAAGACCATCCAGCGCGACCTGATTACGGCCTCCTACGAGATCCTCCGGGAGTCGTTCGACGAGACGGTCATCGTGGACAACCTCATCGACGACGCGCAGACGAAAGTCTTCCAGGCCATCCAGACCAACGACAAGCACGACGTCAAGGACATCGGCTCCATCATCAACTCGGTGATGGACAACCTGCAGGAACTGCAGAAGATCACCGGCCCTTCCGGCGTCCCCAGCGGCTATCCCTCCATCGACCGGGTCACCCAGGGCTGGCAGAAGTCGGACCTCATCATCCTGGCGGCCCGCCCGTCCGTGGGTAAGACGGCCTTCGCCCTGAACATCGCCCGCAACGCGGCGGTGGACCACAACATGCCGGTGGCCGTGTTCTCCCTGGAAATGTCGGCCGACCAGCTGGGCAAGCGCCTCATCACCACCGAATCCGGCCTTTCCGGCGAGAAGATCCGGGGCGGCGTGAAGCTGGAGCCCTTCGAGTGGGAGCAGCTCGAGTACACCCTCAAGCGCCTGGCCAAGGCGCCGCTGTACATCGACGATACGCCGGGCATCCCCATCATGGAATTCCGCGCCAAGGCGAAGCGTCTCGTGAAACAGAAGCAGGTCCGCCTGATCGTGGTGGACTACCTCCAGCTGATGCAGGGCCCGGTGGAACTCCGCGGTCTCCGCGAGCAGGAAGTCGCCGCCATCTCCCGTACCCTCAAGGCCACGGCCAAGGAACTGAACATCCCGATCATCGCCCTCTCGCAGCTGTCCCGCGATGTGGTCAAGCGAACCGGCGGCCTCGGAAAGCCGCAGCTGAGCGACCTCCGCGAGTCCGGCTCCATCGAACAGGACGCCGACATGGTCATTTTCATCCACCGTCCGGAGTTCACCGGCATGTCCGAAGACCCGGCCGACAAGGAAAAGGCATGGATTGTGATAGCAAAGCACAGAAACGGCGAAGTATGCGACATCGAGATGAAATACAAGTCCGGGCAGGTCAAGTTCGTGGAACCCGACCAGTCGCTGGACATCCAGGCGCAGCGCCCCTATGTGAGTGCGGCCAGCGAACCGGTGAAAACCGACGACGGATACAACTTCGAAGACGCCAACCAACCCTTCTGATGATGAAAACCCTCCGCATATTCCTCCTCTCCGCCCTCTTGCTGGGGGCCGGGACCGCCGCCTTCGCGCAGAATGCCCGGTGCCTCCCCGCCCGCACCGACGGAGTCGATCCTTACAAGGATGGTGAGAAGATCGTCTTCAACGTCTCCTACAACTGGCATGCGGTCCAGACCGACGTGGCGAAGGCCAACCTGACGGCCGACCAGACGACCCTGAACGGAGAGAAGGTTTGGCATACCGCCCTCACGATGAAGACGGCCCCGTTCTTCGACGTGTTCTTCAAGATCCGGGAAAGCTTCGAGTCCTGGTTCGGCCTGAAGGGCGTCGAGCCCCGCCGTTTCCTCCGCGAGACGCGGGAAGGGGATTACCACTGCATCAACGACTACCGCTACGACCACGCCGCGAAGACCATCCATGCCCATCTGGAGTACTGGGACAAGGAGAAGGTCGATATGGACATTCCCTTCGGGGACTGCACCTACGACGTCACCTCCCTGTTCTACTATGCCCGCCGGATGGACTTTGCGAACCTCAAGCCCGGGACGGTGTACAAGATTTCCTTTGCCATCGACCGGGAAGTGCAGACGGTGAACCTGACCTACCGCGGCCAGGAGAACAAGTATATCAAGGGCGTCGGCACCATCGCCACCCGGAAGTTCGGGCTTTCTCTCAAGAAGGGCGAGGTGTTCGAGGGGAACGAGGATGCGATCCTGTGGTTCTCCGACGATGACAACCGGCTCCCCGTCGCCTTCATGGCGCCGCTCAAGGTGGGCGCGATGAACGGCCGGCTCGCCTCCTACGAGGGACTGGCCCATGACTTTACCGCCCTCATTTCCACCAAGCGCGTCAAATGAAGGAACAAGTGATGCATACCGGTCAGGTCGTGTCGATGACGCCCCAGACGACGACGGTTCGGATCGTCTCGCATTCGGCCTGCTCGGAATGCCACGCCGCGGGCCTGTGCGGCCTTTCCGAATACACCGAAAAAGCCATTGAAGTACCCACCAGCCCCTCCGCCACCTACGGTGTCGGGGACGAGGTGAAGGTGGTGCTGAAGGCGTCCATGGGCTTCAAGGCCGTCTGGCTCGCCTATTTCCTCCCGCTGGTCGTCCTGCTGGCCGTCGCGCTCGGGCTCATCGCCCTGGGCGTGGGCGAAGTCGCGGCCGGCCTTGCCGGCCTGGGCGCCGTGGCCCTCTATTACCTGGTCCTGTGGCTTCTGCGGGACCGGCTCCGGAACGAATATGTTTTCACGATACAAAACAATCCATAAACCTTAACCCAAACCTTATATGACCAACACTGTCATCTGGACCATAGCGATCATCACGGTGCTCGGCCTGTTGCTTGCGCTCGTCCTCTACCTGGTGGCGAAGAAGTTCAAGGTGGAGGAGGATCCCCGCATCGACGAGGTGGAGAAAGTGATGCCCGGCGCGAACTGCGGCGGCTGCGGCTTTGCCGGCTGCCGGGCGTTCGCCGAGGCGGCGGTGAAGGCCCCGGACCTGGACGGCATCTTCTGCCCGGTGGGCGGAAACGATGTCATGGCGAAAGTCGCGGCCATCCTCGGCTATGAGGTCAAGGCCAAGGCGCCCGAAGTGGCCGTCGTCCGTTGCAACGGGACCTGCGAGGCCCGTCCGCGCGTGAACGAGTACGACGGATTCGCCACCTGCGCCGTGAAGGCCGCCCTCTATGCCGGCGACACGGCCTGTGCGTATGGCTGCCTGGGCTGCGGAGACTGCGTCTCGGCCTGCCAGTTCGGCGCCCTCTCCATGGATCCCGCCACCGGCCTTCCCGTCGTGGACGAAGAGAAGTGCACCGCTTGTGGCGCCTGCGTGAAGGCCTGCCCGAAGCAGATCATCGAACTGCGCCAGAAAGGACCGCGCGGCATGCGCGAGTTCGTTTCCTGCGTGAACAAGGACAAGGGCCCCGTCGCGAAGAAAGCCTGCGCCAACGCCTGCATCGGCTGCGGCCTGTGCGCGAAGACCTGCATCCACGAGGCCATCACCATGGCGGTCAACCTCGCCTGGATCGATTCCTACAAGTGCAAGCTCTGCCGCGAATGCGAGGCCGTCTGCCCGACCGGCGCCATCCACGGGGTAAACTTCCCGAAACCCCTGGACAAGGACGCCGTCAAGGCCCGCATCGCCGAAAGGAAGAAGAAAGCGGCGGAGGCCGCATTAATCGCAGAAGCTGCGAAGGAGGCTGCCCATGAGTAAGACTACATTCGCCATCGGCGGAGTCCATCCGCACGACAACAAGCTCGCCCGCGACTGCCGGACCGAAGTCCTACCGCCGGCGCCGACCATGTACATCTCCGTCGCCCAGCACCTCGGTGCGCCCGCCCTGCCGGTCGTGGAGGTGGGCGACAAGGTGAAAGTGGGCCAGGTTATCGCCGGTCCTGGCGGTTTCGTATCGGCCTACGTCCATTCTCCCGTGTCCGGTACGGTCAAGTCCATCGGCCCCCGCGCCGACCTGGCCGGCCGTCCCGTCACCCACATCGAGATCGCCGTGGAAGGCGATGAGTGGATGGAGGGCATCGACCTGTCGGACAACCTGATCACCGACATCCCCTCCGACAACGCGGCCATCATCGAGAAGATCCACAACGCCGGGGTCGTCGGCCTCGGCGGCGCGACGTTCCCAACGCACATCAAGCTTTCGCCGCCTCCGGGCTCCAAGTGCGAACGCATCATCATCAACGGCTGCGAATGCGAGCCGTACCTCACCTCCGACTACCGCGTCCTCCTGGAGAAGGGCGAGCAGGTGGCCGTGGGCGCCGCCATCATCGCCAAGGTGATGGGGAACGTCCCCTGCACCATCGCCATCGAGGAGAACAAGCCCGAGGCCATCGCCCACATGCGCGAGGTCGTCGCCAAGCTGGGTTTCAAGACCATCGAGGTGATGGAGCTGAAGATGCGCTACCCGCAGGGCAGTGAGAAGCAGCTCATCGACGCGGTCATGCACCGTCAGGTGCGTTCCGGTGGCCTTCCGATCTCGGTCGGCGCGGTCGTCCAGAACGTGGGTACCGCCCTCGCCGTGTACGACGCGGTGCAGAAGAACAAGCCCCTCATCGACAACACCATCACCGTGACCGGCAAGTGCTTCCCGAAGCAGGTGAACCTGCAGGTGCGCGTGGGCACGCCGTTCCGCTATATCATCGATTCCCTCGGCGGCATGCCGGAGGACGCGGCGAAGGTCATCAGCGGCGGTCCGATGATGGGCAAGGCCATCGCGAACCTGGATGCGACCACGCTCAAGGGCACGAGCGCCCTCCTCTTCCTCACGGAGAAGGAGACCCGCCGCGCTCCCGAGAGCGCCTGCATCCGCTGCGGCAAGTGCGCCGACGCCTGCCCGATGGGCCTCGAACCCTTCCTGCTGAACAAGCTTTCCCGAATCAAGGATGTCGAAGCGCTGGAGGCCAATGCCGCCCAGGACTGCATCGAGTGCGGCTGCTGCCTGTATTCCTGCCCCGCCCACATCCCGCTGCTGGACATCATCCGCACGGGCAAGGGCCTTGCCCTGGGCGCCATCAAGGCCCGCGCCGCGGCCGCCAAGGCCGCTGCGGAAGCCGCTAAAAAGTAAAGGATTATGAGTAAGTTGATTGTATCCCCTTCACCCCACATCCATTCCAAGGACTCCACCCGGTCCCTGATGCTGGATGTCGTGATCGCGCTCCTGCCTGCGGTGCTCTGCTCCTTCGTCTTCTACGGCTGGAGGGAGATCCTCGTGATGGCCGTGAGCGTGTGCTCCTGCCTCCTGCTCGAGTGGGCCATCACCCGTTTCCTGCTGAAGAAACCCTCCACCCTGTGCGACCTCTCCGCGGTCGTGACGGGTATCCTCCTGGGCCTGAACCTGCCGTATACCACCCCCTGGTGGGTCGTGTTCATCGGCGCGGTCGTCGCCATCGGCGTCGCCAAGATGACCTTCGGCGGCCTGGGCCAGAACATCTGGAACCCCGCCCTGGTGGGCCGCGTGTTCCTCCTCGTCTCCTTCCCGACCTACATGACCACCTGGTCGCAGCCCAAGGGCCTGTTCGGCCTGGATGCCGTGACCGGTCCGACCCCGCTCGGCGCCATCAACGAAGGCCTGATGCAGGGCGCGTCCGTGCAGGACATCATGGCGCAGAACGGGTATGACTACGGGCAGATGCTGTTTGCGAACCTCGGCGGCTCCGCCGGTGAGGTCTGCGCCATCGCCCTGCTGCTCGGTTTCGTGTACCTGTGCTGCCGTCGGGTTATCAAGCCGTGGATCACCCTGTCGATCTTCGCCACGGTGGCCCTGACGGCCCTCCTCTTCTGGGGCATCAATCCCGCCCGCTTCACCGGTCCCGTCTTCAACCTCCTCACCGGCGGTCTCATCCTCGGCGCCTGCTTTATGGCCACCGACTACGTGACCTCCCCGATGAGCCTCTGGGGCGGGGTCATCTTCGGCGTGGGCATCGGTTTCCTCACGATGATGATCCGTTACTTCGGTTCCTATCCGGAAGGCGTCTCGTTCGCCATCCTGATCATGAACTCCTTCGTTCCGCTCCTCAACCGGGCGTTCCACCAGAAAAAATTCGGGAGGTAGCAAGATGGCAGCCGTATCCAATCTCAAGAACATGACGCTGGTCCTCGGACTGACCTGCCTCCTGTGCTCCGCCGTCCTCGGCGGTGCCTACGCCCTCACGAAGGAACCCATCGACGCCGCAGCCGTCGCCAAGACGAACAAGGCCGTGGGCGCGGTGCTTCCCGCCTTCGACGAGACTGCCTACGAGTCCGTCGAGGTCGATGGAAAGACCTACAACTACTACAAGGCCGTCAAGGGCGGTGAAACCGTCGGCTACGCCGTCGAGTCCACCGTCGTCGGCTTCGGCGGCCCGCTGTCCCTGATGGTGGGTGTCACCCCTGACGGGGTGGTGTACAACACCTCCGTCCTTTCGCACGCGGAAACCCCGGGCCTCGGCGCCAAGTGCAACACCGACGCCAAGTTCATGGCCCAGTGGGAAGGTTTCGACCCTTCCGCCAAGATTCTCTCCGTCAAGAAGGACGGCGGCGACGTGGACGCCATCACGGCTTCCACCATCACCTCCCGCGCCTACACGGAAGCCGTCAAGAACGCCGTGAACGCGGTTAAAGCAATGGAGGACTAGACGATGGCTAAAAACTGGAAACTCATCACCGACGGTCTGGTCAAGAACAACCCGACCTTCGTCCTGCTGCTGGGCATGTGCCCGACGCTGGCCACCACGACCTCGGCCGTGAACGGCCTCTCCATGGGCCTGGCGACCCTGTTCGTCCTGGTCCTGTCGAATATGGTCATTTCCCTGATCGCACCGGCCGTTCCGGACAAGGTGCACATCCCGGTGTACATCGTCGTCATCGCCACTTTCGTCACGCTGCTCCAGCTGCTGATGCAGGCCTATACCCCGGCGATGTACGAGACCCTGGGCCTGTTCATCCCGCTCATCGTGGTGAACTGCATCGTCCTCGGTCGCGCGGAAGCCTTCGCGAACAAGCACGGCGTCCTGGAAAGCGCCTGTGACGGCCTGGGCGTGGGCATCGGCTTCACCCTCTCGCTCACCGTGCTCGGCCTCGTCCGCGAGATCCTGGGCTCCGGCTCCGCCTTCGGCTTCAACTTCATCGGCGGCCGTGACGGCATGCTCGCCTTCGTGATGGCCCCGGGCGCCTTCCTGTGCCTGGGCTACCTGATGGTCCTGTTCAACAAATTCCTGAAAAAAGACTAGGCCATGGAGTACTTCCTGATTATCATCTCGGCGATTTTCGTCAACAACATCGTCCTGGCGCAGTTCCTCGGAATCTGCCCCTATCTGGGGGTCTCCAACAAGCTGTCGACGGCTACCGGCATGTCGATGGCCGTGTGCTTCGTCATCACCCTTGCCACCCTGGTGACTTTCCTCATCAACAAGTATCTCCTCGTTCCCTTCCAGCTCGAGTTCCTGCAGACGATCGCCTTCATCCTGGTGATCGCCGCCCTCGTGCAGATGGTGGAGATCGTGCTGAAGAAGGTGAGTCCGTCCCTCTACCAGGCCCTCGGTATCTTCCTGCCCCTGATCACTACGAACTGCGCCGTCCTCGGCGTCGCGATCACGGTGGTCACCAAGGAATTCACCTTCGGCCTTCCCTCCCACCTGCTGAACCTCGGTGAGGCGCTGGTCTATGCCTTTGCGACTTCCCTGGGCTACGGCCTGGCGATGGTCATCTTCGCGGGCATCCGCGAGCACCTCGCCCTGTGCGACGTGCCCAAGGCGTTCAAGGGCGTTCCGATCGCCCTGGTGAGCGTGGGTATCCTCGCGCTGGCCTTCATGGGCTTCAGCGGCATGGTCAAGTAAACAATCAATCTTAGTGTTAGTTACAATGAAGAAGACTCTTTTGATCGTGATCGCCCTCCTCGGCCTGTCCCTGGCCGCGGTGGCGCAGCCGAAGGCCATCGGTGTCCGCGGCGGCCTGTTCGGTCCCCATTTCAACGGCGAAATCAGCTACGAGCAGTGGACAAGCCTGTTCGACAACGACTACGATTTCGTGGAAGTGGACCTCGGCGTCTTCGGCGGCAATGGCTTCAAGGCCACGGCGCTGTACAACTTCACCTTCGCCCAGCCGGAATTCACCGACCGCGGCGAGTGGGCTTTCTACACGGGCCCGGGCCTGGCCCTCGGCTATGGTACCGGCAACAAGCTCAAGGAAGACGGAACCACGGAAGCGAAAGCTCGCCCGTTCCTGGGTCTGGCTTACCAGCTGGGCCTGGAGTACACCTTCTGGTTCCCGCTGCAGCTTTCCGCCGATTTCCGTCCCAGCTTCATGATCCCCGCGTTCATGAACCGGGGCAACTGGTACGGCTTCGCGATTTCCGCCCGGTACGCTTTCTAAAGCGCCGGGAGCGACATCAGCAGCTGATACTGCTGGTTGAGCGCCTTCGAGAACGAATTGTCGAGGATGGCATCCGTCAGGGTGCCATCCTCCGTTTGTATCCGGAGGAACTTGATGTTTCCGTAGGCGAGGGTGCGGAGCTGGGAGAGGGTAGGGTAGAGGTAGATGAAATTGACCTCGTCGCGGGTCTGGGGGAGTGTCAGTTCGGTGCCATCCCCGAGGACGAAGGTGACGGGGGCGTCCGGTTCGATGCGGTACTGCTTCTCGGTGCCCAGCTGGAAAGCCATGTCGATGTCCTCCTTCGCGGAATTCTTGTAGTACAGGTGGTTCAGGATGAGGTTGTACTTGAGGTCCTGCCCATCGGCGACCAGCGGCGTGGCGGCCGTCATGACGCTGCCGGTGAGGTCCACGCGGCCGGCGGGCTCGGCCGTCAGGTCGATGGTGGCCTGCGCGGCCCGGTCGATGGCCTCACAGTGCCGTTTCAGGAGGGCGGCGAAGGCATCGTCCTTGAAATGATAGTGCAGGTAATTGTCCGGATCCCAGCCGGTTACGAGCTCTAGGTCGGAGACCCCGCGGGTGAGCTTCTCCATGTCGGACGCTTCCAGCGCATAACGGAGCCGGTTCAGGTACAGGCCGTCTTCCTGGCGGGTTTTCGTCGCGCTCTCCTGGCCGATTTGGTCGGCCCGGACGACGGATCCGCCGGGGAGGGTGGCCGTCATCTTCACCCCCTTCGGGGCCGTGAAGCCGGTCTTCTGGCGAAGGTCGATGAACAGCTGGTACAGGGTGGACCCGTCGGAGAAACCGACGCGCTCCACGCGCGCGGTGAAGTCCTGGCAGGGCTCCGCTTCGGTGGAGATATGGGTTATTCCATCGGACCGGTAGTTGGTCCGGATCTCCTGCGCGGAGAGGGAGAGGGCGGCTGCGAAAGCCGCCAGGGAGAGGAGTGTCTTTTTCATTATCGCCTGCAAATATACACAATCGGTGCCGGGAAACGGAATTTTTTCGTATCTTTATCGGGTTAATAACCTTTAGACTATGTACCAATACCGCATTTCCGGTGACAAGTATGTCCTGAGCCTGGATAACCACGTGGAGATTTCGGCGGCGCTCGCCGCCTTCTGCCGGGAACTGGACATCCGCTGCGGCGCCGTTTATGGCATCGGCGCCATCTGTGAGGCGACCTTCCGATTCCTGGACCCGGCCACGAAGCAGTACGTGGACAAGACCTTCTCCGAGCAGATGGAGATCACGAACCTGACCGGCAACATCTCCCGGAAGGACGGAAACGTCTACCTCCACCTGCACATTACCGCGAGCCGGCGGGATTACACCTGCATCGGCGGGCACCTGCTCACCGCCCGCGTGAACGGGGCCTGCGAGCTCGTCGTGGAGCGTTTTTCCTGCGAAGCCGGCCGCCGTTTCGACGAGGAGACGGGCCTCAACCTGTATGATTTCTAAACCTATTACTACGATATGAGCTTTGTCATGATTGTCGAGCTGCTGATTGTCCTTGCAGCGCTCTATGTGGGTTCCCGTTACGGTTCCCTGGCCCTGGGTGCCATCTCCGGCATCGGCCTGGCCATCCTCGTGTTCGGCTTCGGGCTCAAGCCTGGAACCCCTCCGACGGACGTCATCTACATCATCATTGCGGCCGTCACCTGCGCCGGCACCCTCCAGGCGTCGGGCGGTATGGACTGGATGATCCAGATCGCGGAACGGATGCTCCGCAAGCACCCGGACCACATCACCTTCCTGGGCCCGCTCGTGACCTTCTTCCTGACCGTCCTCGTGGGCACGGGCCACGTGGTCTATACGATCATGCCCATCATCTGCGACATCGCCCTGAAGAAGAACATCCGGCCCGAGCGCCCCTGCGGCGTCGCGTCCGTCGCCTCGCAGGTGGGTATCACCTGCTCGCCGATCGCCGCCGCCGTCGTCGCCTTCGTCACCATCTCCAACGCGAACGGCTACATGGTCTCGATCCCGCAGGTCCTGATGGTCACCATCCCGGCCTGCCTCATCGGCCTGATGTGCGCCGCCCTCGCTTCCTTCAAGCGGGGCAAGGACCTCGATGTCGACCCTGAATTCCAGAAGCGCAAGGCCGATCCCGAGCAGTATGCCTACATGTACGGCAGCTCCGCCACCACCCTGGACAAGGTCATCACCAAGGAGGCCAAGGCTTCCGTGTTCGTGTTCCTGGGATCCCTGCTCGTGATCGTCGGCTTCGCGTTCTGCCAGATGATCCACACGGCCGACGGCAAGTCCATCGCCGAGGTCATCGCCATCCCGAAGATGAACATCTGCATCCAGATCATCATGCTCGTGGCCGCCGCCTGCAACATCATCTTCTGCAAGGCCTCCCCGAAGAAGGCCGTCGCCGGCGCCGTCTGGCAGTCCGGCATGGTCGCGGTGGTCGCCATCTACGGCATCGCCTGGATGGCCGACACCTACTTCGGCAACTACATGGACGAGATGAAGGCCATGCTCACCGGCCTGGTCACGAACTACCCGTGGTCCATCGCCCTCGTCTTCTTCCTCGTCTCCGTACTCATCAACAGCCAGGGAGCCGTGGTCGTCGCCTTCCTCCCGCTGGCCTACCAGCTGGGCATCGCCGGTCCCGTCCTCCTGGGCGTCCTCCCGAGCGTTTACGGTTATTTCTTCATCCCGAACTACCCGTCCGATATCGCCACCGTGAACTTCGACCGGTCAGGCACCACGGTCATCGGCAAATACCTCCTGAACCACAGCTTCATGATGCCGGGCATGATCAGCGTAGTCGTCTCCACGATTGTCGGCTACCTGATCACCACCGTCCTCTTCCCCGGCTACTTTGGCAGCTTCATCCAGTAGGAAATTCGGAAAAATTGCTTACCTTTGCACTCCCTTTCAAGGGAGGACGGTTCCGTAGCTCAGCTGGATAGAGCAACAGCCTTCTAAGCTGTGGGTCTCGGGTTCGAATCCCGACGGAATCACAAAACGGCAGCCATGCGGCTGCCGTTTTGCGATGATGGCATTTCATGCATTGGGGGGCTAACCCCCCAAACCCCCTGCGTCGCTTCGCTCCGAAGGTGCCTCGATTCGGTGTCGGTGCTTTTCCAGGCTTCCAGACCTCCGTCGTCCGTTCTATGCTCGTACATTAGCCCCCCGCAGGGGAAGGGATGTGACCCGCAGGGCCAAATCCCAACTAACTCCCAGCGGAATCCCGACGCCCCGCCCTCCCCATGAAAAACGAAAGCGGACCAATCGCCCTTCTAGGTCCTCCAAGGCCATTCCGCCCGCTTTAGGCCACTTCCCAAAAGGCCCTAACGCGGCTCAATCCCTCTCCTGGACCCATCTACTGCCCTTTGCCCCGCGCTCGCTTTTCATCTTTCTGTCCAGGAGGAAGAAGAGCACGGGGTACATATGGTAATACCGAAGGGAACTGGCCCGCAGAATCGCCAACCCCTTGCACAAACTTCGCAAGAAATGCTTATCTTCGCATAAACCAACGATATTTTCCTATGTGTCAATTCCTTTCACGACTGGTCGTGGTCGCCGTGGCGATCTTGACGGCGTCCTGTTCCTCCGAGCCCGGCAGCCTGGAGTTGTCTTTCCAGTATAACAAGCAGCCCGGCCCCGGCTCCAACCAGTATGCCGTCTGGATCGAGAATGCCGACGGGCAGGTCGTCAAGACCCTCTATGTCACGGAGTTCACCGCCAAGGGCCGCAGCCGTGACGGTTCCAAGCCCGCCCGCGGTTATACCTACCGTACCTCCTGCACGCCGACTTGGGTGCAGCATGTCGGCGCTGAGTCGCTCACGGACCAGCAGATCGACGCCTTTACGGGCGCCACGCCTGCCCAGAGCGGCGTCCAGACCTTCACCTGGGACTTCACCGACCAGGACAATCGGCCCGTGGCCAAAGGCACCTATCGCTTCTACATCGAGGCCACCTACAACGGCCCCAGCGTCGTGACGCATACCGGCACGGTCACATACGGAGCCCCTGCCGGCGACATCCCGGTCGAGACCTCCTACATCGAGGCTTCGGAGGATCGTAAGGACATGATCACGGACGTCAAAGCCAGGATCATCCATTGACCCGGCCTATGAAGAGCCCGAAGAAACTCCTTTGGACGCTGGCAGGCATCGCTGCCGTGATTCTGCTTGCCTGTGTCGGTATCAAACTGTTCGACGGCCGGTCCCCGCAGGCCTTCTTCGTGCACAAGGTCATCGGTTTCAGGGCGTTGGACCTGAAGAAGTACGAGGCGGACAAGGCGGATTTGTCGGACAAGGGGACCGTGGCGATTCCTGCAGGAATCAAGTTCCCCCGGCCGATTCGGGAATACCGCGTGGACGGTATGCAGGTCTTTGAGGCGGATCCCGCAGACGATACGAAGCCAATTCTCCTGTATCTCCACGGAGGAGGGTACTGTCACAATTTCGCGAAGCAGCACTGGAAGGCGCTCGCCGAATGGGCCGAAATGGCTGGATGTGGCATCGTGGCACCCAATTATCCGCTGCTGCCTCTCCATACGGCCGCGGAGGCCCATCCACCGGTTTTGGCACTCTATCAGGAACTGTCGCAGCGGTATCCGGCCGGCCGTATCGTCATGGCGGGCGACTCCGCCGGCGGCGGCTTCACCCTGGCCCTGGCGCAGGAGATCCGGAACGCTTCCATCGACCTTCCCCGGCACCTCATCCTCATCGCCCCTTGGGTTGACATCCTGGGCGGGGATGCGTCAATCCAGAAACGCGACAATTGGCTCACCGTGGAAGCGCTTCCCAAGTTCGGGCTCGACTGGGCCGACGACATCGACGCCAAGGATCCGATTGTATCTCCGCTATATGGCACCATGCATGGGCTTCCGCCCACCGACATCTATGCCGGCACCTGGGACGTCCTCTACACGGACGTCGTCAAGGCCTATGACAAGATGAAGGCCGCTGGCGTAGAGGCACGCCTGCACGTGGGTGAGAAGATGGACCACGTCTACCCACTCCTGCCCACCCCCGAAGGAAAGGCTGCCCGTGAGGAGATTGCGGAGATCCTATCGGGATGGTGATACGTCCTTTCAGCAAAAAGATATATGCATCAACTCCCTTCCGAGTTGCTGCAAGGCGGATTCCATCTTCTGCAGTTGCGCCTTCCTGGGTTTCGATACGCCATGCATATAAGCCCAGATCTGCTTCGGGTTGATTCCTGACAGCCGTCCCAATGCGGCAGGCGTGATGATGCCGGCATAATAGGTCATCAGATCCTTTACGTTCCACTTTGTCTGGAATTCAAACGGTTCGTCCAGCCAGTCAGGATAGATGAAAGCAAGCTCCCGTCCATCCTGCTTGACGAGCCGGAGCGTCTCACGGAGTTCGTCCAAGGCCTCCGCCGGGGTATTCCCACCCCCAAAAAGGGCCGGTTGGTCGCTGCAACAGGCCGAATAAAAACCATCCGCACCTACGCTTATGGTAATGTCCACTTTTCTCATCGTATTCCCATTTCTTTAAGGAGCAAGCCCTACAAAGATAGATAAATTTCTTTTATAGAATACAAAATAATAGAAAAATTTCGTTTTTACCAGTGTCCCCCAACTCGTCCAGTTTTTCCAAACCTACTCAAAAACCATCGAATCGAGGGCAGGAAACATAAAAATGTGGCGAAATGTTTTGGGTTGTTTCACGAAAACACCTGCCCATTTAGGCCGATAATCGCTATCTTTACATCCTAAACCCCTTTTGAAGCCTATGAAACGCTTTCTCATAGCCGTCCTGGCCACGCTTGTGGCCGTCAGCGCGTTCGCCCAGAACCGCAACGGGCTGGTCATGCCCAGCGTGGATCCCAGGGCGGATTCCGCCGCCATCGCCCGCGTCCGGGCCCGGATGGACTCCATCCGCCAGCACCGGCCCACCGTCGCCGTCATCCTCGGCGGAGGCGGCGCCCGCGGCATGGCCCATATCGGCATGCTCAAATACATGGAGCAGCTGGGCATTCCCGTGGACCTGGTGGGCGGCACCAGCATGGGCGGCCTGGTGGCCGGCCTGTATTCCCTCGGCTATGATGCGCAGTATCTGGACTCCCTCGTTCGGAGCATCGACTGGACCGTCATGATGTCCGACAAAGTGCCGGATTCGTATCAGAGCTACAGGCGCCGGAAGAACAACGAGCGGTTCGCCCTGACCATTCCCTTCCATTATGAGGAGGAAGTCGCGCTTTCCCGGCTCAGCCGCGAGATGGACCTGGAAAAGGCGATGGACAATGTCGAGACCAGTTCCTCCGACATCGCCACCGAAGTCATGACCCAGGTGGGCATGGGCCTGCCCGACGGCTACCTGTTCGGCTACAACATCCGAAACACCCTGAGCTCCGTCTCCGTCGGCTATCAGGATTCCCTCGCTTTCGAACACCTGCCCATTCCCTTCTTCTGCGTGGCGACGGACATGTACTCCATGAGCGAGAAGAACTGGACGTCCGGCCTGCTGGTGGACGCCATGCGTTCCACGATGTCCATCCCGTTCTATTTCCGGCCGGTCCGCACCCAGGACATGATCCTGTCCGACGGCGGCACCCGGAACAACTTCCCCGTCGACGTGGCCAAGGCGATGGGGGCCGACATCGTGATCGGCTCCGAGATGCCGGTGGACCGGGAACTCACCGAGCTGGGTTCCGCCGCCAGCCTGCTGATGCAGAACATCACGATGATGTCCTCCGACGCCGCCCGCATCAACCGGCTCAAGACCGACATCCTGCTCCAGCACGAGCTACCCGGCTACACCATGCTGTCCTTCGACAAGGAGAGCGTCGCCAACATCATCCGGCTGGGCTATGAACTGGCGGAGGAATATAAGGATGATTTCGAGAAGGTGGCCCGGAAAGTCGGCGCCCAGCCGCGGAAGCTGAACCATGCGCGCGCCATCGACCTCGGAAAGGAAAAGATCCTGATCGGCGCCATCGGCGTGGAGGGCATCACACCGGAGGAACGGAAACTCCTTCTCGGCTCCCGTTTCATGCCCAAGGGAGGCCTGTACGGCCGCCAGGAGATCGAAGCGCTCCTGTCCTACCTGTACGGTACCCGCGCTTTCGAATCGGTCACCTACCGGATCTGCGGCGTCCAGGAGCCCTATACCCTCATTTTCGACTGCCAGAAAGGACAGACGAACGAATTCGGCGTGGGTGTCCATATCGACAATGACGAGGTCGTGTACGTGAGTGGTATCCTGGGCATCGGAACACGCAAGCTCAGCGGGCCCCGGCTCCTCGCCGAGATCAAGATCGGCAACAACCCCATCCTGAATGTCGAAGGATCCTACAAGCCCTTGAACGGCCTTCCGACCGTGGGCGTCGGCCTGCTGACCCGCTATTGGCAGGAAAGCGGGACCAATGTGTCTTTCAACGAACTGCATTCGCGGCTGAACCTGTTCGTCGAGGACGGACGGTTCGTGTGGGGCAAGGTCCGCCTGGGATTATCCACCGACTTCTCGCCGCTCATCACCGCAGCGGGCGATGAAGGACGCTATTTCAACTGGATGATCAAGAACCGCTGGCATTCCGCCTTTGCGGACATCTGCCTGGACACGTTCAACGACGGCTATTTCCCCACCAAGGGTTTCCGGGTGGACCTGGACAGCCGGTACATGTTCCGCGGATTCCGGGAAGGATGGGAGGCAGAAGGGCAGGTCACGACGAAACGGCTCCCCAACTATTTCATCGGTCTGGGCTCCGTTTCGGCCGCGCTCACGTCCGGTCGATGGACGTTACTTCCCAGCCTGTATCTGGGCTATACCAGCGCGACGATGAGCATTGTCCATCCGACCCATGCGCTGGCCATCGGCGGTCTGGTCGGCGGCCGCTATGTGGATTACCAGATTCCTTTCTTCGGGATAAACCGCGGCATGCGGGCGCTCTATGGTTATGTGGCTTCGCCCCAACTGAACCTCCAGTACCGGATCAGTCACAAGAACTACCTGACGGCGCGCTCCGGCCTGTTCGCGAATCATTACGATTCTTTCGAGGGAATGTTCAAGGAGCCGCTTCTCGACTATGCCTTCGGCCTGGACTTCGGCCGTAAGACCGTCGCCGGCCCGTTCCGCTTCGGCCTGGCCTGGAGCAAGCGGACCCACTTCGGTGGCTATTTCTCGTTCGGCTACGACTTTTAGTTACCGATATTCTTTCACCGCTTTCACCGCGCATTTCTGGCAAAGGCGCGCGTCTTTGGCGGTGATGGCGTATTCCGTGTCCAGGAGCTGATACCCATTGCCCAGGACGGACTTGCCCAGGGTGGGTTTGATCAAGGTCTCAAACCAGGTGCAGGCCGCGATGTAGCGGCCGTGCTGGCGCGTGAGGTGGTAGCCGTCGCGCGTGAGCTGGTATACCTTGGAAGTCGCGGGAACCTTCGTGTCGTTGTTCAGTCGCGTACCGCGGGCAATCTGCACGGCTTCGCCGGAGGGGATGATTACCGGGATGTTGAACTGCTTCGAAGCGCGGTCCACGCAACTCTTGATGGCCTCGTACATCTGCAACTGGTTCCGCCCATAGCGGGGGAAGGCCCGGTGGTCCGAGTTGGTGGCGTAGGCCCAGGTCATGTGCCACACGATGGCGGCATGGGGATTGGGCGCTTCCTTTCGAATGATGGACACGAGCTTCGGAATACCCTGCTCATAGGTATCATAGAGGCCCGAATCGTCCGAGGCCTGCTGGATCGTGATGATGTCCCAGGGCTCGTCCTTCAGGCCGTCCAGGATCGTGGCGTTCCGGCTGACGGTCACCCATTCGTTCTTCGTGGACTTGTAATAGATGTAGTTAGCCGTCCCTTCGGCATATTCCTTACAGTGTCTTTCCAGGGTGCAGCCGCCGATGTACAGGCGCGCGACGATGACATTGTGGATGCCCGCGGCCTCGAGCAGGCCGGGGAGATACTCAGTCCCGTCGTCGGAAAAGCTGTTGCCCACGGCGAGGATCCGGAGGGTGTCCGGCTGCTGCGGCAGGGAGTAATTGCCGATGCGGACCTGGGCAAAGAGGCCCGCGGCCGCGACCAGCGCGACCAGGGTCAGGAGAAAACGTTTCATCATCGGAAACAGGCTTTACCGGGCCATCCGGTAGATGGCTTCGATGTCCTCCGCGTTCAGGACCTTGAAAGAGCCCTGGGTGATCTGGTGCCCGCGGGTGCACTTGCGGGCCATCTCCCGGATCTCGTCCTCGGAGACTTCCTTGCCGATGAGCTCGTGGATGTTGATGGGCATGCCGATGGCGTGGTAGAACCGCTCCATCGCCTCGATGCCCTTGATTGCCGTTCCTTCCGGATCGGTGAAGTCCTGAGGCACGCCCAGCACGTTCACGGCGAAGCGGACGAAGCGGCTCACGTTCTCCTTGTACACGTAGCGCGCCCAGCTGGGCCAGATGGCCGCGAGGCCGGCGCCGTGCGTGACGTCGAACATCCCGCTGAGCTCGTGCTCGATCTCGTGGGTGGCCCAGTCGCCGGTAAGTCCGCAGCCCGTCAGGTCGTTGTGTGCGAGGCTGCCGCCCCACATGATCTGGGCGCGGGCGCGGTAGTCCTCCGGATCCGCAAGGACCTTGAACACGTTCTCCATCATGGACCGCATGAGGGCCTCCGCGAGGGCGTCGGTGAGGTCCATGTCGTCATCGTGGGAGAAGTAGCGTTCCATCGTGTGCATAATCATATCCGTCACGCCGGCCGCCGTCTGGTACGGGGGCAGGGTGAAGGTGCGGACCGGGTTCATGATGGCGAACTTGCAGCGGCTCATCTGGTTGGAATAACCCAGCTTGACGTCGCCGTCCTCGTTCGTGATGACGCTGGAGTCGCTCATCTCGCTGCCCGCGGCGGGGATGGTGAGCACGCAGGCGACGGGGAGATAGCACATCGGGGAAGCCTTTCCCGTGTAGAAATCCCAGACTTCGCCGTCATACGGGACGCCGCAGGCGATTGCCTTGGACGAGTCGATGACGGAGCCGCCACCAACGGCGAGGATGAAATCGACCCCCTCCTTGCGGCACAGGTCGATGCCTTCGTGGACAAGGGACAGCCGCGGGTTCGGCACGACCCCGCCCAGGCAGACGAAGTCCACGCCGCCGTCGCGGAGCAGCCCGCAGATCTTGTCCAGCAGGCCGGACTTCTTCGCGCTCTTGCCGCCGTAATGGACCAGCACCTTGTGACCGCCGTACTTCTTCACGAGGCCGGCCACTTGTTCCTCGGACTGCTTCCCGAACACGACTTCGGTCGGGGCGTGATAGACGAAATCTCTCATATTCAATGCGTTTTGGATAAATATACTAAATCTTGATCTGAATTCCCAACTTTCCGAGCGCCCAGGCCGTGCCGATGACGAGGAAGGCGAAGGCGGCGCATTTCACAAGGCCGAGGGGTCCGGTGAGCCAGACGGGCGAGGACAGGCCGACGGCCTCCGCCACGGAGTAATAGACGTCGGGGAGGAGATAGACCGTCAGGGTGGCCATGCCGGCGGGACGGAAGGGCGCGAACCAGCGGGTCCAGCCCTTTTCCTCCAGCAAGCGCAGGAGGGTATACATTCCAACGCCGATGGCGGCCACGTAGAAGCACCAGGGGAGGGTGCCGATGTTCTTGGAGATGATCCAGTCCTCATGGGCGGCGGTGCCGAAGCCGATGAGCATGCCCACGGTCAGGAGGGCGTACAGGATTCTCCGCCCGCCCGGCTCCCGTTCGAAGTTCTTTTCCTGGACGGCGACCAGCACGCCGCTGACGACCATCAGGGCCGACGACCCGTTCCCGAGGTTCAGCGCCCGGGCGAAGTCCTGCAGGAGGTTGCCGCCGTCCAGGAGCATCTCGCCGTCGCGCGTGGCTGTGGTCAGGAGGTTCAGGCCGATGAGTCCGAGCCAGACGAAGGACAGGGCGCCGGTCCGTTTCCGGCACAGCAGCCAGGCCACGGCCGCGAACAGGTAGGCCCATCCGATCAGTCCGAGGATGCCCCACCAGCGGGCCGTCATCAGGCCGCCGTTCTGGGTGCGGTATGTGACGGCGAGGAACAGCAGCAGGATGATGCCTGCCGCCCGGAGCCATTTTCCAGCCTTGAGCTGTTCCGGGTAGGCGTTCCACACGAGGAAGAAGCCCAGGATCGCGAGGAGCTTGAAAAGCCAGCCGCCGCAGCCCAGGAAGGGGGCCATCCGGCCATCGGCATTCACGAAGAAGACACCCATCACCAGGAGGGCGAAGGTGCGGGAGAGGATATGTCCGAGCGTTTTCTCGGCCGGGATCAGTTTCTGGAAGCGACGCTCGATGGCGTAGGGGATGGACAGGCCCACGACGAACAGGAACAGCGGGAAGACGATGTCCGCGAGGCCCATGGCATCTTCCTGCGTCGCCGTGTGCTCCAGCCAGTGGGGAACGCCCCCGACCGTCCAGAAGTCGTTCACGAAGATCATCAGGAACATGGTCAGTCCCCGGAGCATGTCGATGGCGCCGTTGCGCCGGCCGAAACCGTAATTTTCCATGGTTGAGCCGCTTTCTATGCAAAGATATAAACATTTGGACATATGCGAAAAAGGTTTTCCCTCCGGATTGCTACCTTTGCGGCAGACAAAACACTTTTCCGTATGAAACTCTACAGATTCCTTCTCCCCGCGCTGCTTGTGGCATCCTGCGGCGGCAACCAAGTTGCCCAAGAGGATGGGCAGCGTCTCTTCGTCGGTGACGACTACGCCGTCACCCAGACCCAGTACGGCAAGGTCCAGGGCTACATCCTGGACGGCGTGTACACCTATCTCGGCATTCCGTACGGCGCTCCTACCGGCGGCGAGAACCGTTTCATGCCCCCGCAGAAGCCTGCATCCTGGGAGGGAATCCGCCCCGCCATGTTCTACGGCAACGACGCGCCCCAGAACATGGCCGACAAGTGGAAGAACAACTCCAGCACCTTCACGGACCACTGGAACTACTACGACGTGAGTGAGGACTGCCTGAACCTGAACGTGTGGACCCCGGCCCCGGACGGCAAGAAGCGCCCGGTCCTGGTGTGGATGCACGGCGGCGGCTTCTCCGCCGGCAACAGCATCGAGCAGGACGGCTACCACGGCGCGAACCTCGCCCGGGCGGGGGACATCGTATTCGTGAGCGTGAACCATCGGCTCAACGCCTTCGGCTTCTCCGACCTCTCCGCCGCCGGTCCGGCCTTCAAGAACTCCGGCAACGTGGGTGTCCTGGACCTCGTGGCCTCCCTGCAGTGGGTCCATGACAACATCGCGAACTTCGGCGGCGACCCCGGCAACGTGACCATCATGGGCCAGTCCGGCGGCGGCGCGAAAGTGTGCGACGTGATTTCCATGCCTTCCGCGAAGGGCCTTGTCCATAAAGCGGTTGCGCTGAGCGGCAACGCCACTTCCGCCACGGCTCCCGCTTCCTCTGCCGCGGTCGGTGCGGCCATCCTCAAGACCGTGAAGGGCGACGTGAAGAAGCTCCAGCAGATGCCTTGGGAAGAATACTACGAACTGGCTCACAAGGTCTCCGCCGAAGTCGGCGGCGGTTTCTCCCCGGTCGCTGACGGCGAGGTCCTTCCCGCCGACGGCTTCTTCAAGGACGACGTGGCCAAGAACGTGCCCCTGATGCTCTGCACCACCTCCTCCGAGTTCGCCCTGAGCAAGGAGAACGTCGAGCTCGAGAACATCGACTTCGCCGGCGCCGTGGCCATGGTCCGCGACCAGTTCGGCCAGGCCAACGCCGAGGACATCCTCAAGGCATACCAGGCCGCCTTCCCGAACAAGAAGCCCATCGAGCTGGTGAACCTCACAGTGGCCCAGCGCAAGAACGTCCTGGCCACGGCCGACGCCAAATACGCGCAGGGCGCCCCGGTCTATCTCGCCTGGTTCGACTACAATGCGCCGCTCTTCGGCGGCCGCATTCGCGCCTTCCACTGCTCCGACATCTGCTACTGGTTCAAGAATACCGACCTCATGGTCACCCACACCGGCGGCGGTGCCGAACCCCGCGGCGTCTCCGACCAGATGTCGGCCGCCCTCCTCGCCTTCATGCGCACCGGCAACCCCAACTGCCCGGAAATCCCGCAGTGGCCCGCCTATACGCCCGAGGATGCTCCGACCATGATCTTTGACGTCAAGAGTGAAGTCAAGAACGCGCCCGACCGCGCCGCCCTCGAGCTCCTCGCAGACTTCAACCCCTGGCGCATGGCCCGTCCCGCCCCGGCGACCTCGAAATAAAGCCGTCGGCCGTCCCCTCGGCCGCCGAGTATAATTGGTTGTTTAATAATTGGTTGGAAGAAACTGCCTGGCCCATCCGGACCAGGCAGTTTCCTGTAAATAACGATTGTTCAGCGGTTTCCATGCAACGGGGTCTTGCCGGAAACATTTCTTTTCCTTATTTTTGTAATGGACACAATCATTTCTTTCTATCATGGCCAGTTACAAGAGAATCAGAAAAATCGAGGACAAGTCGGAAAAAGACCGCGTGGTGGACCGGCTTTTGGACATTCGAAAAAAACTGAGCGCCGCCATTCCGGAGAAGACGGCGACGCAGACGCTTTTGCTTGCGACCTGGAACATTCGGGAGTTCGGGGGAGAACGGACCCAGGAGAGTTTGTATTACATTGCGGAAATCATCGACCATTTCGACCTCGTCGTCATTCAGGAATTGAACTCCAAGGAATTGGATGGTCTGGAAGGCGTGTTGAACATCCTGGGCGACAACTGGTCCTATGTCATGTCGGACGGTGTCGAAGGATCGGCCGGCGGCAGCGAGGCGATGGCATTCGTCTATAATACCAACAAGGTCACGTTCACTGGCTTGGCCGGCGAAATCGTTCTTGCCGGCGACAAGACTATGGGCGGCATCCAGTTCGCAAGGACCCCGTTCATGGTGTCATTCCGCGCCGGCTGGTTTGATTTCAAGCTGTGTACGGTCCACATCTTTTATGGAGAGGATGTCGTCGACGGGGTTTATCAGCGGCGGCTCAAGGAGATCAAGGCCGTGTCGGATTTCCTGCTGAAGCGGCAGGAGTCGGATGATATATCCTACATCCTTCTGGGAGATTTCAACATCCCTGATACCGAAGGGGTGTATTTCAATGCGCTGGTTGAGAATCGGTACATTACCAAAGGGGGCAAGGAAAAGACCAAGGAGAAATTCTTCATTCCGCAGGAAATCCGCAAGCACCCTACTGACCTGGGCCGCGTAAGCCACTATGACCAGATCGCCTTCAGCCTCAATTTGGATAGGAACATGGTTCTTTATGATGACGACGAACAGAGAGCCGGGGCGTTCAATTTCACGGACTCCGTCTACAAACCTGAAGATTGGGAAATCTATCAACCCCTCTATCAGGAAGCTTATGATGCAGTTATCGAGGGAGAGAAGGAAAGGTTTGCGAAGAGCTTGGCAGCCTATGCGGAGAAAAAGGCGAAGTACGATGAGAATATGAAGAAATACGAGCAAGACCGGGCACAGTACGACATTTTGAAGGCGGAGTACAAGAAGGCCGGCGGTGTCGGAGAGAAGCCCACCTTGCCCCAAAAGCCGAGGGAACCCTCGGTGCCGAACACGACACATACGACGGAAAAGGAATACTTTACCGGAGTATGGCGGACCCACCAGATGTCGGACCATCTCCCTCTTTGGGTGGAACTGAAGATCGATTTCAGCGACCAGTACCTGAAGAAGCAGAAGAAGGCCGAATAAAGTGAAAGGAAAGGGGGCAGACCAATGGTCAGCCCCCTTTCGTATTTGAATGTGCATGTCTTACGGCCTCACATACCTGTCTCCCGTCTGCGCTTTCACCGCGTCGATGAACACGGGGGCGTAGGCCGGGGAGGTGCGGCGGCCGGGGACGATGACGCCGTTCTGGCTCGGCTGCATGGTCTGGTCGTTGTGCTTGACGATGAGAAGCTTCGCCAGCTTGTCCCAGCGTTCCATCATCTTCGTCGTGTAGGCCTCCGTCTTGGCGGTCAGGAAGGACACGCGCTCCTGGTGGGTGAGGTTCGTCACCTGCTTCTCCACTTCCGGCTGCTCGGCGGCGTAGAAGTCCTCCAGCTCGGTCTGGGCCTCGCGGAGGTCACCGATCATGGCACTCCAGCGCGGATAGACCATGTTCGCCACCCAGTTGTTCATCCAGAAAGCGCTGTTGAAGCTGAATTCGCGGATGTTGTTGTTCTCGCGGCGGAAGGGCTCCGGGACGCGGTTGATGCTGCAGTACACGGGGACATAGGCCACCATCGTGGCGTCGTCCATGTTGAAGTAGGTCACGCCGCCCACCTCGTCGGGCAGGAAGGAACGCATCTGGCACACCATCGTCATGCCGCTCTGCTGGCAGCCGATGGGACGCTCACGGAACATCTTGGTGCCGTCGGAGGCCTCGTAGTTCACGGGCTGGTTGCGGTAGGGCGAGGCCCACGGACCGGCGCTCACATCGGCGGTCATGTCCAGGGCGGTGCCCTCGTAGTGGTCGCGCATGTCGTTCATCAGGTCACGGACGCTCAGCGGCTTGTCGGGCTTGATCCAGAGGGGAAGCTCGTCGCAGATTTCGGTGTGGCCGTTGATGAAGGGGAGGTAGGCGTCCATCTTCTCCGCATCGGTGTGGTGGCGGAAGAAGCTCCAGACGCGGGCCTCGCAGTATCGGATGGCGCTGAAATCGAGCGGGCCGTAGGCCTCGCGGAAGCTGAAGTCCGCATCGGCACCGTCGTACCAGCCCATTTCACGGGCGAAGGAGATGACGTCGGCGCTGTACATGCATTCGCCCTCGACGATGCAGAAGCCCTTCTTCTTGTCGGCCTTCTTGGCCTGCGGGAACTGGCGGATGCGGCTGGCATTGGCATAGGCGGAGATGCAGTCGTCCGGGACGCGGCGTGCCACCCACACGGCGCCCTTGCGGCCGGGGCCCTTGCCGATGAGTTCCATGATCCAGGCTTCCTGCGGGTCACAGACGGCGAAAGACTCGCCGGTGGCGTTGTAGCCGTATTCCTGCACGAGGTTGTGCATCACTTCGATGGCCTCCCGGGCTGTCGCGCTGCGCTGCAGGGCCAGGTCCATCAGGGTGAAATAGTCCAGGGCGCCCTCGGAGCGGGCCAGTTCGTTCCGGCCGCCCCAGGTGGTCTCCACGATGCTGACCTGATGGTCGTTCATCAGACCCACGACGCCGTACGTGTAGTCCGCCTGGGCGACATAGTGCACGGGGGACTGGGGACCCCAGCCGCGGATGGCGACCATCTCGCCCGGCGCGTGCTTCCCGGCCGCAAACCAGTCCAGCGGCTGGAGGAAGCCGAAACTGTCGCAATTGTAGGTGCACATCACGCTTCCGTCGGTGGAAGCCAGCTTGCCCACGATGAGGTTGGTGCAGGGGAAACCGGCCACTGCCGCGAAGGACAGGAGGACCGTCAGGAACAATTTCTTCATGTCTATCTGTTTTAGTTACTGACAAATATAAACAAAAAGTCCCCGGAAACGAAATCTTCCGGGGACTTTCTGCATGGATGGAAGGAAGGGCTTAGGCTTCCTTCTTGTCCTTGAGGTCCTGGATCTTGGCCTTGCCCTTCTCGGCGAGCTCGGCGGCCTTGGCTTTGCCCTTCTCGGCGAGTTCGGCGGCGTTCTCCTTGGCTTCGGCATACACGTCCTTGGCCTTGTCGGCGGCCTTGTCATAGACCTCCTTGCCCTTTTCCTTGGCCTTGGCAGCCAGGACCTTGGCGTCCTCGAGGGCGTCCTTGGCGTCTTCCTTGACGCCTTCGTACACCTTCTTCACGCCCGCCTCGACCTTTTCACCGGCCTTGCCGGCATAGTACTGGACCTTTTCACCGAAGGTGACCTTGCCGTCACCGTTGAGGTCCATGGGGTTCTTGTTTTCTTCTTCCATGATGGATCAGTGTTTAGTGTCTTTGTGCAAAAATAACTATTTTTTCATTCTCTCGCGCCACAGCGTGGTCATGTCTTCGAGCGTCTTGCCCTTGGTCTCGGGGACGAGCTTCCAGACGAAGAACGCCGCGAGCAGGCAGAAGAAGCAGTACATGCCGTAGGTGAACGCGGGACTCCAGGTGTACAGCGGCACGAAGGTGGAGCTCACGATGAAGTTCGATATCCACTGGAAAGCGACCGCGATGGCCACGGCGGCGCCGCGGATCGTGTTCGGGAAGATCTCGGAGATGAGCACCCAGCAGATCGGGCCCCAGGAGAACATGAACGAAGCGCTGTAGACCATCACGCTCACGACACCGACGATGCCGGGCACGCCCTGCACGGCGTCCGCCAGGGCCACGCCCAGGGCGCCGAGGGCCATGCCGAGGGATCCCGTGATGAGGAGCGGCTTGCGGCCGAGTTTCTCCACGGTGAAGATCGCCACGAGGGTGAAGGTGATGTTGATCACGCCCATCAGCACGGTCTGGGTCATTGGATTGCCCATGCCCATGGATTCGAAGATGCGCGGCGCGAAGTACAGCACGGCGTTGATGCCAACGAACTGCTGGAACACGCTGAGCATGATGCCGACGAAGATGACGAGGGCGCCATAGGCCAGGAGCTTCTCCTTCTTCTCGATGACGGTGTTCTTGATGTCGTTCAGGATCTCGCGGGCCTTGGATTCGCCGTTGATGTTGGACAGGACCGTGAGGGCCTTCTCGTCCTGGCCGCTCATCGCGAGGTAACGCGGTGTTTCAGGGACGAGCAGGATCAGCAGGGTGAAGAGGCCGGCGGGCACCATCTCGGAGCCGAACATCAGGCGCCAGCCCGTGGTGACGGACCAGTTGGCGTCGGCGGCGAGGTCGCCGGCGTTGATGATCTGGTTCATGCCTTCGGCGAGGGACTCCATCTTCGGGGCGATGTGGTCGCCGAGGATCATGAAGTTCACGAAGTACACGACGAGCTGACCGAAGATAATCGCGAACTGGTTCCAGGAGACGAGCGCGCCGCGCTTTTCGGCCGGGGCCACTTCGGCGATGTACATCGGGCAGATGGCGGAGGCCATGCCCACGCCGATGCCGCCGAGCACCCGGTACAGGTTGAAAGCCACGAGGAGGCTCTTGGAGGCGACGCCCTTCTCGAAGAACATGAACTCCGGATAGTAGGAGCCCGCTGCGGACAGGAAGAAGCACACGCCTGCGATGAAGAGGCTCTTCTTGCGGCCGAACTTGCCGGCGAAGAGGCCGGAAAGGGCGGAGCCGATGATGCAGCCGATCAAGGCGCTGGAGGACGTGAAGCCGTGGAGGGCGTTCGTGTAGGTGAAGTCCGTGGCGCCCATGAAGAACGCCTGCAGACCGCGCTCCGCGCCGGAGATGACCGCCGTGTCGTAACCGAACAGCAGGCCTCCGAGGACGGCTACCAAGACAATAGTAAACAGGTAGCCGGGGCTACCTGTTTGTCTGTAACTGGCCATGACGGTCTATTTCGCGTAGAGGTTCAGAAGGGTCTCGTAGAGTTCCTGCTTGCCGGACTCGGCCTTGACCTCTCCGTTCTTCTTCGCGTACTCGTAGAGTTCCTCGAGGGTGGCGTTGCCTTCCTCGAACTTCTTGCCGAGACCGCTGTCGAAGGAAGCGTAGCGCTTGGCGACCATCTCGCAGAGCGGGCTCTCCTCGATGACGGCGGCGGCGTTCAGCAGGGCGTGGGCCATGGCGTCCATCGCGCTGATGTGGGCGATGAAGATGTCCTCCGGGTCGGTGGAAGAGCGGCGGAGCTTGGCGTCGAAGTTGGTGCCGCCGTCCTTGAAGCCGCCGTTGCGGATGATCTGGATCATCGCCTGGGTGAGATCGTACGGATCCACCGGGAACTGGTCGGTATCCCAGCCGTTCTGGGCGTCGCCGCGGTTGGCGTCGATGCTGCCGAGGAAGCCGTTGTCAACGGCCACGGTGAGCTCGTGCTCGAAGGTGTGGCCGGCGAGGGTGGCGTGGTTCACCTCGATGTTCACCTTGAAGTCCTTGTCCAGGCCGTTGGCGCGGAGGAAGCCGATCACGGTCTCCGTGTCCACGTCGTACTGGTGCTTGGTGGGCTCCATCGGTTTGGGCTCGATGAGGAAGGTGCCCTTGAAGCCGTTGGCGCGGGCGTAGTCGCGGGCGGCGGTGAGCATCTTGGCGAGGTGGTCCTTCTCGCGCTGCATCTGGGTGTTCAGCAGGGTGTAGTAGCCTTCACGGCCGCCCCAGAACACGTAAGCGGTGCCGCCGAGCTTGATGGTGGCGTCGATCGCGTTCTTGATCTGCAGGGCTGCGCGGGCGACGATGTCGAACTGCGGGTTCGTGGCGGCGCCGTTCATGTAGCGCTTGTTGCCGAACACATTGGCCGTGCCCCAGAGGTTCTTGATGCCGGTCTCCTTCTGCTTCTCCACGAGGTAGTCGGTGATGTCCTTCATGCGGGCCTCGTACTCGGCGATGTCCTCGGTGTCCTCGACCAGGTCGATGTCGTGGAAGCAGTAGTAGCCGATGCCGAGCTTCTGCATGATCTCGAAACCGGCGTCAGCCTTCTGGCGGGCGCGGCAGTAGGGGCACTCACCCTTGTCCCATTCGTAGGAGCGGGTCTGGCCGCCGAACGGGTCGGCAGAAGCCTGGCCCAGGGTGTGCCACCAGGCCATCGCGAACTTGAACCAGTCTTTCATGGGCTTGCCCATGACGACGCGCTCGGCGTCATAATAATGGAAAGCAAGGGGATTCTTGCTCTCAGCGCCCTCGAAGGGGATCTTTCCGATTGTCGGGAAATACTCTTTTGCCATGATGTCTTGTGTTTTTAGGTGTTTTGTTTATAAGTTTGATTTCCAATTTTCGTAAGCGGCCTTGTACTCCTCCTCGTGGGAAGGGGTGATGACGGCGAGCTTCTCCAGGGTGGCGAAAGCCTCGTTGTTGTCGCGGTAGATGCCCGCGCCGATGCCCGCGCCCTTGGCGGCGCCCACGGAGCCGTCCGTGTCGTACAGTTCGATGGTGGCTCCGGACACGCCCGCGAGGGTGTCGCGGAAGATCGGGGAGAGGAACATGTTGGCCTTGCCGGCGTGGATCATCTTCACCGGGATGCCCATCTTCTCCATGATCTCGATGCCGTACTGGAAGGAGAAGACGATGCCTTCCTGCGCGGCGCGCATCAGGTGCGCCTTGCCGTGGCGGTTGAAATTGACCCCGTGGATGCTGCAGCCGGTATCCTTGTTCCCGAGCATGCGTTCGGCGCCGTTGCCGAAGGGGAGGATGGACACGCCGTCCGAGCCGATGGGGACGGAGGCGGCGACGTCGTTCATGTCGGCGTAGGAGATGCCTTCCGGGGCGACGTTCCGGCGGATCCAGGAGTTCAAGATGCCGGTGCCGTTGATGCACAGGAGGACGCCCAGGCGGGTCTGCTTGTCCGTATGGTTCACGTGGGCGAAGGTGTTCACGCGGCTCAGCGGGTCATAGTTGACCGTGCCGTTCACGCCGTACACGACGCCGGAGGTGCCGGCGGTGGAGGCGATTTCGCCCGGATTGAAGACGTTCAGGGAGAGGGCGTTGTTGGGCTGGTCGCCGGCGCGGTACGTGACCGGGATGCCGGGGGCGAGGCCCAGGACTTCCGCCGCTTCCTTGGAGAGGTTGCCCTGCTGGCCGAAGGTGGGGCGGATCTGCGGGATGAGGTTCGCGTCGAAGCCGAACTCCGCGAGCAGCCGGTCGGACACCTTGTTCTCCCGGAAGTCCCAGAAGATGCCCTCGGACAGGCCGCTGACGGTCGTGCAGACGGTGTCCGTCAGGCGCATGGCGATGTAGTCGCCCGGGAGCATGATCTTGTTGATGCGCTCGTACAGGGCGGGCTCGTTCCGCTTCACCCAGGCGAGTTTCGCGGCGGTGAAGTTGCCGGGATTGTTCAGCAGGTGGTCCAGGCACCAGTCGGCGCCCAGTTCCTCGAAGGCCTTGTTGCCGTAGGGGACGGCGCGGGAGTCGCACCAGATGATGGACGGACGCAGCACATTGTGGTCCTTGTCCACGCACACGAGGCCGTGCATCTGGTAGGAGATGCCGATGGCCTTGATGTCGGCGGGGGAGAAAGCCTTACTCTGGAGGGTGGCCTTGCTGCGGACCTGCTCCAGGATGTCGGCGGTGGCGAGTTTGAGGTTGGCCCACCACATGGCCGGGTCCTGTTCGGCGAAGCCGGGCTGCTTGGACATGATGGGCGCCTCGCTCTTCGGGTAGAAGGCGGTGGCCACGCACTTGCCGGTCTCGACGCTCACGAGACTGGCCTTGACGGAAGAACTTCCGACGTCGTAACCAAGAAGATACATGTTTAGAGTCTGGATTTATTGTAGATATTCTTGTCGAAGCGGTAGAAGCGCGCAGCGCGGTGGGAGACGCCCTTCTCGCGCTCGTCCAGGGCAACGAGGTATGGCATCTGGGTCATCTTCTTGTAGAAGTTGGCCGGGTCCAGGCGCTTGCAGAAAACCACCTCGTAGAGGTTCCGCAGCTGGGTGACGGTGAACTTGCGGGGCAGGAGGTCATACAGGATGGACGGGTCCATGGAGGCGAGGGCGCGCAGGTGTTCCAGGGCGTGCGCGATGATGTCGTTGTGGTCGAAGGCCAGGGGCGGGATCGCATCGACGGGCACCCAGAGGGCCTCGGTGGTCTCCAGGTCGCGGCTGGTGCCCCGGCCGATCTTCACGAGGGCCATATAGGCGACGGTGACGATGCGGTGCACGTGGGCTTTCTGGGCGTGCTCCAGCCAGTGGACGTCCTTGGGGTCCTTGGTCCGGTTGATGGAACCGAAGGACTGGAATTGCACGAGGGGGATGTTCTTCAGGCCGGTGAGTTCGGCGAGGACGCGCCGGGCGGCGTCGTCGAGTTCTTCATTGTCCAGGATCAGGCTGCCAGGAAGCTTCATGTCATGGAAGGCCTGGCCGTCCTCGATACCCGTACGGCGAATCAGGAGTACCTCCAGCCGCGTCCCGTTGAAGCCGAGAACTGCGCAGTCGACTGAAAGGTGAATTTTGGCTAGTCCGTTGTCCATGGATCAATTGGTCTTAGTACAATCACAAATGTAGTAAATTAATTAATAGAAACAAAAACTTTTTTCGTATTTTTTTATAACGCATTGATAACCAATGGTTATTATATTGTGCAACCTACAATTTGAGAGATATGTTTCGCCCTATCGCGATTTTTCCGTAACTTTGTCCCGGTCTTCCCGCCCGTCCGCGCCCCGTCGCGGCGGCGGCCGGCCGCTCCGGGGTGTGGCGCAGTTGGCTAGCGCATCTGGTTTGGGACCAGAGGGTCGTGTGTTCGAGTCACATCACCCCGACATAACAAAGTAAGGAACCTGCTAATTATCAGCAAGTTCCTTTCTTTTTGCTCTGTATTTTGCTCTGTCAATTCTCCAACATTCACTCTGTTGGTACAAAGTGATACAAATTGGGAGTCGATGGTCATTGGTTCTCCCTACCTCCCAGCAATCAACACTTTGGAAGTATCTTGCCTCGTTCTATCTTGGGTCCTTTTTGGTAAGGGTAGTAGGGTTTACAACTGTCCGACGAACGAAATTGAGCATATTTCCCGGGGAATCGTCAGTTTTCCCTTTACTATTCTTTCCAAACCTGCTATTTATAAGAAAATCAATATCAATTATGCAATATAAGAGAGAATTCAGGGACCTTCCCGATGAAACAAAACAGAAAATCAGCAACTCTACAAGAGGCAAAAGTAAATCCAGCACTCATAAAGAACACATCCGTCAGGGGATGTTGAAGTATTGGTCCGGTGTGGAGTGGAGAGACCGGAGCCACGAGAATAACGATGTCGAACCCTTAAACACAGATGGAAGTATGTAATCTCGGAACTACAATCATCGACAATCTTGTGGTCTGCTTTCTGGCTTCTCCTGACCGCCTTGAGGAACTACGATACACCCAGCAAAGTGCAAGTTTCTTCAACTTCCGCATGTTCCGGGCAGAAGGACCGTTCCATCGTCATTTCTTTACACTTTACACGAACGACTACCAACAACTCGGTAACCTTTATTTTGACCGCTATGCCAGTCAAGGTAATGAACTCTATGTCTGGCTGAAGGTGGAAAACTCCTGCCTGTATGACCGTTCTTATATGGACATCATCGACGAAATCATGCATCAGTTCGATTTTGAGTTCCACGGGATTACCTCGCTGGACTTGGCTCGAGATTTTGACTACAATGTCGCTTCCCGGATACGGGCTTTGATGCGTCGAGAAGATTTAGCGGTCGTTGTCAACGGTAGGGAGGTCAAGAAACGGGACGAAACACTGACGACCGTGTTTCGGATTTGCGGAATGTCATTGGCAAGAGACGGTGTGAAGGGGCTTACCATCAAGCAGGCGAAGGCAGCAAAGAATAAGCACAGGGGCATCACGCTCGACTGCTATGACAAGGCGGAGGAGATTAGAAATGCTTCCGGGAAGAAGTACATCAGTGACTTCTATGGTGGAAGGAAACGGCTCTATCGGTTGGAACTACGTATGAACTGCGAGCAAATCAAACGTGCCGCCGAAAACACAGGATACCCATACAGCCGTGACCTTCTCGAGTGGCACAAAGCGTTGGATGAAATCTACATCTATGCCCTCCAGTCCGTATTGAGGTTCCGTAAGGGTCGCACAGTTCAGCGATGGGAAGACATCTTCAAGATGCGGTGTCAGGGAATATAACAACATACCCTGCCACTGCATACTTTATTAAATCAAATAATTGACTTTGAGCCAGAAAGGAGTTAAAAAACGTGACAATCCCCAAATGTGACAATTTAAGATTAAAAAACGCCTCCCCGGGACAGGGGAAGCGCTCGACGTTATCAGTTTGTGTTAAACCATCATTCAAACAAGTTTTTCAAACTCTTCAAGATGGCTTTTCGAAGTTTGTAGGAATCATCTCCCACCCCTCCTGCTGCTGCAGTCGTGGCTGCAACCAATTCATGAGTAGAGGCGTCGATAAACTGAATAGTCACTTCGGGGACATCTAACCAATGATGACCACTCTCCCCATAGGAGACAAGAAGCGTTTTATTTGCTTGCCCTTGGTCCAATCTGGGAGCACGGATGAACCCTTTTTTCATCAGGTATCCCCCAATCACATCTGCCGGATTGAGAGAGTTGATATAAGTGCTTGTGCTTGCATTCCCAAACTCATCTGCAAGTCCAACGCTTGTATCTATGGACACCAATTCATTCGTTCCAAGCACATAGAAATACTTGTAACCTTCGATTGGAGCAGCCCTGTTGACTGAAGAGTATCTCGAAGTGCCACACCCACATAATGCAAGGGCACAGACCAGTATGGATAGGAACTGTTTCATAATACCGATTTTTTTGTTCTTCTTAGGGAAGTAACGATTACTCAATTACACACTGCAAATAATGTTCCTGAGGGGCTATTCACGGAGATATTGAGGTTTTTCAAGTAGGCGTACACGACTCCGATGGTACTGGGCTTCCTTGCCTATAATCGACGAAGACAATGAAAACACAAATGTTTGATATTCAATCGTTTCCATTGTTTTAGTGCCATAGAGACCAGGTAGTTTTACGGCACATCTTTACGTACTATAACACATTGGTAATCAGTGTGTTATAATGCTTGTTGTGCGTATCGTTGAGGTCTTACATCGCCCCGGGACCCCCATCATGAACAATTGCTCGTAAATCATTCTGTTTCAATACCTTTTGTGGTCTTCCGACCTCGGTTCCCCTCTTTGGCGATGAGGACCCCGACCCGGATGACCACCCCGTACTTGTCATTCCTGTACGGTTTCCCGGGGGCTAACCCATAGTTCCGTAGCGAACCATAGGTAATCCCAATCTTATCCTTGCCGTAGTGGTCGCACAACGCAGCCACGGAGCCGAAGTAGTAGTGTTCCTCACCCAGTTGTAGGTGGATGACCTGTCTTTCCTGTGCCATATTCTCTGTCTTTGAGGACAAATGTAAGAAAAGATGACAAATATTCAAAAAAAGTCATAAATTATTTGCATATATTGAATATATGTCATATCTTTGTAGTGGAAACAATGAAGATGATGAAGACAAACAACAAATATCACGTCTGCCTCGCCCCGAGTGGATGGGCTGTTTATGATGCCGAAGGAAACAAGGTCCAGGGCTTTTCCGGTCGTCGCTGCGGTCGCTATGATGCACTGACCTATATGTACCAGTTGAACGGCTGGAACCTCCCCAAAGGCGGTTTCCGTTAGTAAATGAGTGTTTAACCCCTTAATATCTTGATTATGAGCCAGATAAATGCAATCGCCATCACCTCCCAAGATGCCCAGCGGCTTTCCGTCATCGCCGCCCGTACCAATGCCACCAATGCCATCGACTTCGTTATGGCAGGTGCGAAGATGCAGATGGTCCACGACCTCAAGGAGAGGATGAAGACCTCCGTCGTGGAGTTCTACTTCGTCAAGAAGGACGGGACCCTTCGCCACGCCTTTGGGACCACGATGCCCTCCCTCGCCGCCCGACACATCAACGGCAGGGGCATCCCCCGGGAGAGCGTCAAGACCACCCCGTTTTTCTGCGTGGAGAGCGGAGAGTGGAGGTCGTTTAGGTGGGAGTCCATCGTCAAGGTGTGCTAACCAGGTCAGGGGGGATGGACCAAACCCCGTCCCCCTATCTTCACTTCCAAGAGGAGTGAATATTAGAAGTCCGTTCGCTTCGTATATTCCTCCAACGCCTCCCGCTTGATGACCCACAACCCCGTGACATCTTTATCGCCTTTCAGTTTTCCGGACGAGAGGTGTGAGTATATCGTGTTCTTGCTCTTGCCTGTGATGGAGATGGCTTCCTCGGCTGTGAATGTCATTTTCTTTTGCGGCATCACTGAAGGAACGCCCTCGGCAATCTTCCGTTGGTACAAGTTTATCAGTTCCGTCAGTCGTCTCCTCTCCGCTTCCTCCACTTTGATGGTGAGAAACTTCAACTGCTTGATGATGCGGTCCACACGTTCGGTCCTTTTGTCCTCCGGGATGTCGTTCAGGTAGCCAGTGATGGCGTTTGTGTCGTCTCTGTCCCTCAATACGTCCTCTGCCCACTTCTCGGTAGCAGGTAGGTCAATCGTTTCGGGCTGCATCTCCAGGTCCCTCAAAATCCTGGTCCAGTAGTTCATTCCGTCTCCTTTCATTTCAGCATCTCATTTACTTTGATATACTTCTCTCGCCTCGACTTCCCGAAGATGTCGAGGTAGTACTTCAATGTCTCCACCCGGTGATGCCCGGTCATAGACATAATGTCATAAACATCCAGTCCGCACTCAGCCATAATCGAGATGAACGACCTACGGCACGCATGGCACGAGATGAACTCTCGCTTCGGTTTTTCCTCGACCTGCCGCCCTTGCTTCATGTAGGACTTCGAAAACGGCTCTCCGTATAAGTCGTACTTCTTCAACATCGCCTTCATCGAACGGTTTAGCCCTTGGTTGGTGTAATCCCGGAACAGGAAATCATACTTCAAACCTATCTCCTTTGCCTTGTCAAACAGGAAGATACGGCAGTTTGTGTTGGTCTTCTGGGTCGTCAGTACCAGTTCGTTGGTCTCCTGGGAATAGAAACTGCGGTCAATCTTTACGAAATCGCCGAAGCGTAGCCCCGTGAATGCGAGGAACAGCGTGTAGTCCCGGCACTTGATGTAGTCTGACTCTTTGATGTCGGCTTGTTCCAGTTGCCTTAACTCCTCTCGGTCCAGCCGAATGATGACCTTCTCTCCCTGCTCCAACTTCGGCTTCTTCACGCCGTTTGGCACTTCCTTGTAGAAACGGGTGAGGAACGTGAATAGGCAGTCCAACCGCTTTTGGATGGTCTTGTTTATCATATCCCCTTCGGTCAGGTACTTGTGCTCCTCGTCGCTGACCCGGGGCTCGTAGCAATACTGTATCAGGTCCGTGATGAACGCATCATCAACGTCGGCGACCTGGATGGGCTTGGAGTAGTTATCGTACTCAAAATCACGTAATAGGTTTAGCGTGGAGGTGTAGTCCTTGGTCGTGGGGTGTACCTTTCTCGGTTCGACTCCCTTACGGACTTCTTCATTGTACTTCTGCTTCTTAAAGTCCTCCAACCAGATGGTGAAATCGTCAATCAGCCCTTTTGAAACGGAAACCTTCTCTTTTGCCTCCGTGTGGCTGAACTGGATATAGGCATCAACGACCTGTTTGGTAATCGTCTCTCCTGGGGGTCGCTGCTTCTCAATCTCTTTTAGGGCTGCTTCGATGGCTTCGACCTTTTTCTCAATGTCATGAACGACCGTATCACAATCATACAGGGGGCTTTCCTTTAGGGCTGCCATCTTCGGTGAGTACAAACTCTCCTGCACCCGGAACAGGGGGTAGCGGAATGTTCTGCCTTCATAACTATATGATGCCATGATGTTCCCCCGGTAATAAACCAGTTTCAGCGGGGACTTAATCCTATGATACTCACTTACCATTGTTCGGTCTTTTGCTCTGTGTCGGTGGGAACATTCGGTATCACATCTATAACCGAACTTTCCCAATTGTTCCCAAAAGTAACGAAAACTTGTGGATAATCAAATGTTTTAGCAGATTTATCCCCGAAAATTGGTAACGGGTTGTCTTGTTTGGTATATGTGCCAACAGACATCACCCCGACGAAAGAAAAGAGGCTGACTCCATGGAGAGCTGGCCTCTTTTTTCGTGTCGTGGACGTTGGTGTGAGGGAAGGTGGTGCGACGGCGGAGTTCGGCTTTCGGCGAGCGCGAGCGGGAGGAAATGGGCGTGCCCGGAGGGATGACGGCGTTTGTTTGAGCGCTAGTTAGGCCCGCGAGCGGGACTAACTGAGCGAGTTCGCCGTCAAGCCCGTTTCCGACCCAATGCGAGCCGCTGAAAGCCGCACGGAGCCGTCGCACCACCTTCCCCTCTTATACACCGCCGTCCGGTGTACATGTCTCGTATGGACAGCGAAATCGTACTCCGAGGTTGATTTCGTGTACAAGTCTCCAAGAGAAAGGGCATTGATGGCCGATTATTGGGAGACTTGAACAGAGATATGCCCGTAGAAGCGCGTTGATGTGTACAAGCGAGACTTGTACATGGGTTGATGACTGATTGTGTAGGGGCGCCTTGACTATTTCTGCGAGGTGCCACACTGACTTCCGCCCTTTTTCTTATCTTTGTGCTATGGACATCGACATTCAGCAAATCATCGATATTGTCCGGGAGGCGGGGACGCTGATGGACCGGACGGGCGGGTTCGAAGTGCATGACAAGGGAGCCCGGGAGAATATCGTCACGTCGTCGGACGTGGCGGTGCAGCATTTCCTGACGCGGAGGCTCGGGGAGCTGCTGCCTGGGAGCGGCTTCCTGTGCGAGGAAGAGGATTTAGCCGATACGGCCCACGAGGCCGTATGGATCATCGACCCGATTGACGGGACCGCCAATTATGCCCGCGGGAACGAGAACTGCTGCATCAGCGTGGCGCTGGCGCGGGGCGGCGAGCTGGCCATGGGCGTCGTTTACTGCCCCTGGCGGGGCGAGATGTACGCGGCTGAAAAGGGCCACGGCGCCTGGTGCAACGGAAAACCCATCCACGTATCGGACCGGACCTATGAACGGGGCCTCCTCTTCACAGCGATGTCCACCTACCGGAAGGAACTGGCCCGCAGTTGCAGCGACATCATCTACGACATTTACGTGGAGTGCAACGACTTCCGCCGGGCCGGTTCCGCCGCCGTCGAGCTGTGCCTGATGGCCTCCGGCTTCGCCGAGCTCTATTTCGAGATGCGGCTGATGCCGTGGGACTATGCGGCGGCGAGCCTCATCCTGCTGGAGGCAGGCGGCTCTGCCTGCGACTTCACGGGCGAATTCCCGTCGCTTTACAAGCCCTCGATGTTTATTGCCGCAAACACGCGCGGGCATTGCGAGCGCCTTCTGGCAACTGTTCGCAGGCATCTGGATAAAGTGCCTTATTGACTGTGTCCCGCGTCATCTTCCATATCGACGTGAACTCCGCCTTCCTCAGCTGGACGGCGGTGAAGCTGGTCATGGAAGGGGGGCAGGACATCCGGCAGGTGCCGTCGGTCGTGTCGGGGGACCCGAGCGACCGGCGGAGCATCATCGCGGCCGCGTCAATGCCCGCGAAGAAGCTGGGCATCCGGGCGGCGATGCCGGTGACGATGGCGCTGCGGAAGTGCCCGCAGCTGGTCATCGTCCACGGCGACTGGGAGTGGTACAAGCGCTGCTCCGAGGGGTTTATCGCCATCTGCCGGAGCTATTCCCCGGTGCTCCAGCAGTTTTCCATCGATGAGTGTTTCATTGACATGAGCCTCCGCCTCGGATCGCGGGATCCGGTGGAGGTTGCCACCCGTCTCAAAAACGAGATCAAATCCCGCCTGGGGTTCACGGTCAATGTCGGGGTGGGCCCGAACAAGCTCCTGGCGAAGATGGCCTCGGACTTCGAGAAGCCGGACAAGGTCCATACCCTCTGGGAGCACGAGATCCGCGAGAAGATGTGGCCCCTGGGCGTGCGGGACCTCCTCTGGGTCGGGAAGAAGACCGAGGAGCGGCTGATCGCTTACGGCATCCATACGATCGGGGACCTGGCGCGTCTCAGCGTGGGCCAGCTCACCCGCGTCGTGGGCCAGAAGTTCGCCGCGCAGCTGCACGAGAACGCCAACGGACGGGACGATTCCCCGGTGGAAACGGAAATCCAGGAAGCCAAGAGCTACAGCGCGGAGCGGACCTTCCCAAAGGACCTTTCCGACCCGAAGGACATCGACCGGGCCCTCTTCAACGTGGCCTGCATCGTCGCCCACCGCATCCGCCGCGACGGCTTCCGCGCCTCGACCGTGTCCATGTTCGTCAAATACACGGACTTCTCCGTCGCCCAGAAACAATGCCAGACGGGCCAGCCTACGGACATCACCGCCGTCATCCTGAACGAGGCCCGGCGCATGCTCGCCGAGGTCTGGGACGGCGTGACGCCCCTCCGCCAGGTGGGCCTCGGCGTCTCCAAGCTTACCCATGAAACCGTCGAGCAGATGTCCCTCTTCGAGGACCCCAAGATGGAATACTACCGTGAATGGGACCGCCAGTACGACGCCGCCCGCGCCCAGGCCGAAGACGCCCGCCTCCTCGCCTACGAGCGGAAGAATCCGCCTCAGTCTCCGGATTCGCCCCGGGCATCAGCCCCGGCATCGACACTGGCTGCGCCCCCGTCGACGGAAGACCCGACCGCCCCGACCTACGTCGTGCTCCGGGAAGTGACCGCTCCGTCGGCTCCGGTCACTCCGCCCGCCCCGCCCCAGGAAGAAGGCCCGCTCCTTTTCCATTATCCCGACGGCGAAAAGGCTCTCGCCTCCGCGAAGAGCGCCGTCCGCACCGACCCCTCCCTCCGCCTCCGCCACACGAAGCTCCCCGACGGCTCTGACTGCTTTGAACTCCACCGTGACGGCAAGCCCATCGAGCGGCATATGGTCGGCCCCACGAAATGACGCATCCTCAGGCATGGCCCTCTCACAGAAGGCGCAGGTATCTCCACGTCCCGACGCAGGTGTACCCATGTTTTGGCGCAGGTGGAAAGGGGTGGAACCAGATTATTTACAACGTGCTGAATAGTAAATACTTACAGTTGGACTGGTGCCGAACCTCTTGTTTCGGGGAGAGGGTCGGCACCTCGTTATTTCTATGAGCCTGAAACCCATTGCGTTATGAGACGCGTGGTTCCAACCCCGCGGGCCGTCCTGCTATAGGTTGTCACAGGTCGGCGGAATGTAGCGGAGTAATGCATTGAATATCAAGAAACTACGAAAAGAGCATCCGCAGACCCCTGCTTTTCTCGGAGGGTCTGCGGAACAATAAACCGCAACTGTCTGAAAATAACGACTTGTGAAACTGCTTCCCGCAGGTCTCTGTGCGGATAGGCCCCGATCTGCATTTAGAATCCCATGTGAGGCCTATGCACAAGTCTCGCTTGTGCACATCAATGCACTTCCTGGGAGCTTTTTCTGTACAAGTCTCCCGAGAGGGGGCCATCAAGGCCCTTTTCCCGGAAGACATGTGCACGAAATCGGCCGCGGAAGCCTTTTCGCTGTACAAGCGAGACTTGTACAACGCGAGCCCGCCAAAGGTTGCAAATATGGAGGGGAAAGCGTATCTTTGTGATGCTGACCACTTGAAAAAGAATTCATTATGAACAAGCAGTTTATCATTTCGGCCCTGGTGCACGGTGTCGTGTTCGCTCTGTTCATGCTGGTGGGGAACTGGATCTGGCACTGGGGGACGGGCTGGGCGTCTTTCGTCATCGCGGGCCTGCTGTACGGAGTGGTGATGGCGTGGCTGGACCGGTTCCTGGAAAAACGTAAAAAACAATAATCATGGATACGAAGGATTTCAAAGTAGGAATCGTCGGGGCAGGGTGGATTGCCGAGAAGGCGGCCATCACGCTGAATGGGCTCGAGGGGTTCCGCCCGTATGCGATCGGGTCAAGGTCGCTGGAAAAGGCGCAGGCTTTTGCCGACAAATGGAGCATTGAACGCGCCTATGGGTCTTACACGGAAGTGATTGAAGACCCGGAAGTGGACCTTCTGTATGTGGCGACGCCGCATTCGCATCATTTCGAGGTAACGAAGGAGGCCCTGGAGAAGGGGAAGCCGTGCCTCGTGGAGAAGGCTTTCATGGCCAACAAGGCGCAGGCGCAGGTCATCGTGGACCTGGCCCGGCGCCGGAAGGTGTTCCTCGCCGAGGCCATCTGGACGCGGTACCAGCCGGCCCTGCAGATAGTGCGGGGGCTCATCCAGGAAGGACGCATCGGCAAGCCGCAGCTCGTGACGGCGACCCTCGGGTACAGCATGGGCCGGAAGGAACGGATTTTCCGGCCGGACCTGTGCGGCGGCGCCCTGCTGGACCTCGGCGTGTACTGTCTCAATTTCGTGCGGATGTTCTGCGACGCTCCGATCGTGTCCATGGACTCGCAGTGCGTGAAGACGGAGACGGGGATGGACCTTTCCAATGCCATCTCCCTCGTGCTCGCCGACGGCATCCTCGCGAATGTCCAGTCCTCGGCCGCCTGCGTGGGCGACAACATCGGTGTCATCGCGGGGACGGAGGGGAACCTCATCATCGACAATGTCAACAACCCCCAGCGCATCACGGTGAACGGACCGGACCGCGTGTACGTGGAGACGATCCCGGTCCCGGAGCAGATCACGGGCTACGAATACCAGTTCGTCGCCTGCCGCGACGCCATCGCGGCGGGGCTCACGGAACCGCCGCAGATGCCTTTGGACGAAACCCTGTACATCATGGAACTCATGGACGGCCTTCGCAAGGAGTGGGACGTCCGCTATCCGATGGACGAAATAGATTGGAAATGAAACGCAAAGCTTTATTCATCGGCGGTACCGGAACGATCAGCACCGCCATCACCGCGAAACTGGCCGCGGAAGGGGAGTGGGAGCTCACACTCCTGAACCGGGGGACCCGGAGCGCCGAGGTTCCTGAGAATGTCCATATCCTGAAGGCCGACGTCAACGACGAGGCAGCCGTGGCGAAACTCCTCGAAGGCACGCAGTGGGACTGCGTGTGCGATTTCATCGGCTTTGTCCCGGCCCAGGTGGAGCGCGACTGGCGCCTCTTCCGGGGGCGGACGAAGCAGTACATGTACATCAGCAGCGCATCGGCCTACCAGAAGCCGCTCACCAGCCCCTTCATCACCGAGGGTACGCCGCTGGTGAACCCGTACTGGGAGTACTCCCGCAACAAGATTGCCTGCGAGGACTTCCTCATGGGCAAATTCCGCGAGGAAGGCTATCCGGTGACCATCATCCGTCCGTCGCACACCTATGACAACCGCTCCGTACCCCTCGGGGTCCACGGGGACAACGGTTCCTGGCAGGTGCTGAAGCGGATGCTGGACGGCAAGCCCGTAATCATCCACGGCGACGGGACGAGCCTGTGGACCGTCACGCACAACTCGGACTTCGCGAAGGGGTTCGTGGGCCTGATGGGCAATCCCCACGCAATCGGAGACGTCTTCCACATCACTTCCGACGAGACGCTCACCTGGAACCAGATCTACCAGGCCGTCGCGGATGCGCTGGGCGTGCCGCTGAAGGCGGTCCACGTGTCCTCGGAGTTCCTGGATGCGGTCGGCCCCTATGATTTCCGCGGCGGACTGATCGGGGACAAGGCCAACACGGTCCTGTTCGACAACAGGAAACTCAAGCGCGCGGTGCCGGGCTTCCAGGCGACGGTCCGGTTCGAGCAGGGCGTGCGCCGGACCCTCGACTACATCCTGGCCCATCCGGAATGCCAGCCGGCGGATCCGGCCTTCGACGCCTGGTGCGACCGGGTGATCGCGGCGGTGGAGGCCGCCAAGGCCTCGCTCTGCTGACGGTTCGTCCGCCGAAACGGTTGTTTCATCGGGAAATCCGCGCCCCTGGCGCAGGGTCTCCCGATTTTTTCGTACCTTTAACCCGATTAATAACACGCACGTTATGAAAAAGCTCCTGATTCTCTGCGCCGCCCTGCTGGCCCTTGCCGGCTGCAAGAAGACGACGCCTTCCGCCCATCCCGACTGGACCTATGGCTCCGTGATGTACGAGGTGAATATCCGCCAGTTCTCCCCGGAGGGGACCTTCGCCGGCGTCGAGGCCCAGCTGCCCCGCCTGAAGGACCTCGGGGTGGACATCCTCTGGCTCATGCCGATGTACGAGATCGGCACCGAAGGCCGCAAGGGCACCCTCGGCTCCTACTATGCCATCTCCGACTACAAGAAAGTGAATCCGGAATTCGGGACGATGGAGGATTTCGAACACCTCCTCGCCGCGGCCCACAAGCTGGGCTTCAAGGTCATCCTGGACTGGGTGGCCAACCAAACGGCCCCGGACAATGTGTGGATGACCGAGAAACCCGCGGACTTCTACGAGCGCGACGCGGACGGCAACGCCATCTGGGAATATGACTGGACCGACACCCGCAGCCTCAACTATGACAACGAGGACGTGTGGTGGGCCCAGGACGATGCGATGCGCTTCTGGCTGGAAAAGGGCGTAGACGGCTTCCGCTGCGACGCCGCCGGCGAGGTCCCTGCCGCCTTCTGGAAGGGCATCCTGCCCAAGATGAACAAGGATTATCCCGACATCTACCTCCTCGCCGAGGCGGAGCGCGACAACCTGGCGGACCCGGCCGAGACCTTCGACGCGAACTACGCCTGGGAACTCCATCACCTGCTGAACAGCCTGGCGCAGGGCCGCAAAACCGTCGCCGACCTCCAGGAATATGTCGCCCGCGACGCCGCCCGCTTCCCGAAGGAAGCCTTCCGCCTGACCTTCACCTCCAACCACGACGAGAACTCCTGGTCCGGCACCGAGTTCGAGCGCGAGGGCGCCGCGGCGAACGCCTGCGCGGTCCTGTGCTTCACCCTGCCGGGCAGCCAGCCGCTCATCTACACGGGCCAGGAAATCGGCCTTTCCCGCCGGCTGGAATTCTTTGAGAAAGACCCGATCACGGACTGGAGCGCCAACGAGTATACGACCTTCTGGAAGAAGCTCGTGGACCTCAAGCACGGCAATCCCGCCCTCGCCGCCGGCGAGAAGGGCGGCCCGATCCAGTACATCGACGCCCCGGACGGCAGTATCGCCTTCTCCCGCGCCGTGAAGGGCAACAAGGTCATCGTCGCCGCGAACTTCGGCGTCGCCCCGGCCGAAGCGCCGGCTGAAGCCGAAGTCCAGCAGGCCGAGGCGACCGACAACCGCCCGGCGGCCGAGACCGGCGGCACGCCGTTCCTGAACCTGAAGGGCGAACCCCTGACCGTCACCATCGACCTGGACGGCAATTACACCGAGGTCTTCACCGGCCAGAAGTATGGCAAGGGGAAACAGGAGTTCCTCCTGTGGCCGGGCAGTTATGTCGTATTGACCAAGTAAGATGAAGAGAATCCTTATGGCGACGGCCGTGGCGGCCGGGCTTACGGGCTGCCAGGCGGCCTTCGACCCGGCGAGTATTCCGGATGCGACCCCGGAGGAAGTGACGCGCGTGGAACCGCTGAGCTGGTGGACGGGCATGAAGACCCCGCTGCAGCTGATGGTCCAGGGAAAGGATGTGGGTTCCAAGGAAATCCGCATCGAAGGAGGAAAGGGCGTCGTCGCGAAGGCGGTGCACCCGGCCGCGAGTCCGGATTACCTGTTCGTGGACGTGGAGATCCAGGCCGATGCCGCCCCGGGCACCTATTACCTGGTGGTGAACGACGGCGGGAAGGAAGTCAAATATCCCTACCTGATCCGCGAACGGGAGAAAGGCAGCGCCGACCGCGCCAGTTTCACGACGGCGGACCTCATCTACCTGATCATGCCCGACCGGTTCTCCTCGGCCTTCCTCGATAACGACACCGCCTGGCAGGGCGGCCAATACGATGATGGATCGGCTGTCGCCTGGCCCGTCCCCGCCACGCCCGACGAGGTGGACCGCGAGGACCCGGTGGCCCGCCACGGCGGTGACATCCAGGGCATCATCAACCATCTGGACTACATCGCCGACCTGGGTGCGACGGCCATCTGGAGCACGCCGTTGCTGCTGGACAATCAGCCGCAGGAGTCCTACCACGGCTATGCCTGCGCCGATTACTACCACATCGACCCCCGTTTCGGCGACAACGCCCTCTACAAGCAATTTGTGGACGAGGCCCATGGGAAAGGCCTGAAGGTCATCATGGACATCGTCACCAACCACTGCGGCACGGCCCATTGGTGGATGGACAATCCGCCTTTCCCGGACTGGTATCACGTTTCCGAGCCGTACATGCAGATGAACGCGGTATTCTCGGTCTATATGGACCCGCACGCGTCGGTGAAGGACCGCGACCGCCAGCAGAGCGGCTGGTTCGTCCCGTCCATGCCGGACATGAACCTGGACAACCCTTATGTGCTGCGCTATTTCCAGCAGTGGGCGGTGTGGTGGATCGAATATGCGGGCCTGGACGGCCTCCGCGTGGATACCTACCCTTACAACGAACCCGAGCCGATGGCCGAATGGTGCCAGGCGGTCCGGAAGGAGTATCCGAAGATGAACATCGTAGGCGAGTGCTGGGACATGAACATCCCGCAGCTGGCCTACTGGCAGGCGGGGCATCCGAACCGGAACGGTTTCGACAGCCACCTGCCCTCGATCATGGACTTCCCGCTCCAGCAGGCCATCCTGCGCGCCCTCACCGAAGACGAGGTCTGGTGGGATGAAGGCATGACACGCGTCTATACGGTCCTGGCGCAGGACTTCGCGTACAAGGACCTTTCGAACCTGATGATCTTCTTCGCGAACCACGACCATGACCGCACGGGCGACGTGCTTCGGCACGATCCGGCCCGGATGAAACTCGCGTATGCGCTGCTCGCGACCCTCCGCGGCATCCCGCAGCTGTACTACGGTGACGAGATGATGTTCTGCGAGAAGCCGGGGCTGCATCACGACGGATCCAAGCGGATCGACTTCCCGGGCGGCTGGGAAGGCGACGCCGTGGACCTCTTTACGCCGGAAGGCCGCGCGGCGGCGGGATACACCCGCGACGCGGACTATACGGCGGCGGCGGGCCTGCACGACTACGCCCGCGCCCTGTTCCGCTGGCGCAAGGGCTGCCCCGTCATCCACCACGGCAAGACGCTGCACTTCCTTTCCCGGAAAAATGTGGATGCGGTGAACTACACGGACAACACGTATGCGTATTTCCGCTACGATGACCAGGATGCCGTCTTCGTGTATATCAACAATACGGATGAAGTGCGTGAACTCGACTGGTCGCACTACGACGAATTCGTCACCGGTCCCGTCACGGGCCGCGACGTGATCTCCGGCGAGCCCGTCACCCTGGCCGACGGGCTTCCCGTCGACCCCCGCACCGCCCTCATCGTGGAATTCAAGCGCTGACAGCCAGTCAGTTCCTAAAAAAGCCTGGTGAAATGCTCACCAGGCTTTTTTGTTATAGCGTCTGTCCGCCGATGAACTCGCGCAGAATGGAGGTCGGCGGGACGGCGGCGATCTCTTCGGGGGTCAGGGCGACGATGTAGTCCAGGAACTTGAGGAGCCGGACGGCTTCCGTATAGGCCGGCGAAGAAGGATGGATCCGTCGCAGGAGGGGCTCCGCGTAGTACTTCAACAGCGGAAGCTCGTACAGGAGGGCGGAGTTGAACTGGGCGTCGGCATTCTCCTGGAAGGGGAAGATGTACTTGTTCTCGCCGCGCCGGACGGACGGCCAGCGGAGGATGGTGGCTTCGGGACTGGTGCCGCGGTAGCGGAAGTCCCGGACCATCCGGCGCAGGAGCCGGTTGTCGGTCGTGGAGATGTTGTTGTTCTCGTCCACGTTCAGGGAGGTCAGGGCCGATGCGTACAGGCGGAAGATGCGGCTCTGGTCCACGGAAGGTACCATGTCCGGATCCAACGCATGGATGCCTTCCATGATGAGGATGTCGTTCTCGTCCAATTCCATGAAGTTCCCCTCGAAGAAAGGTCTCCCCTGTTTGAAGTCATAGCGCGGGAGTTCCACCCGGCCGCCTGCTAGAAGCGTGTTGAGGTGGTTCCCCAGCAGCTCCAGGTCCATCGCTTCCAACGCTTCGTAGTCGTATTCGCCGTCATCGTCCAGCGGTGTCCGGTCCCGGGACACGAAATAGTTGTCCAGTTCGATGACCTTGGGGTTCATGCCCAGAATGCGGAGTTGCTGCGCCAGACGGAGCGAAGACGACGTCTTGCCGCTGGAGGACGGTCCGGCGATGAAGACGATCTTCACGCGGCCGCGCTCCTCATAGACGAGGTCCGCGATATGGGCATACGCCCGTTCCTGCCTTGCCTCGCATAGGTTGATGAGTTTCACGGCCTTCCCTTCCAGCAGTTTCTTGTTCAGGGTCCCGATGCCGCCGATGCCGGTCGTATGGCACCAGGCGGAATACTCCTTGAAGGACGCGGACAGCTTGCTCTGCGGCCGCCGGGGCGTGACCTTGGACGGGTCCAGGTTGGACGGCGGCTGGAGGCAGAAGCCCTTGTGGAAAGGCATCAGCCCGAATACCTGGAGGTAGCCCGTCGAGGGGACCAGCGGCCCATGGAAGGTGTCCACCTGGCCATCCAGGTAATAGACCCTGCAGAAATACCGGCCGAGCGACCGGCGGAGCTCCGCCTTGTAGGGCTGCCCCTGCGCCTCGAAGATCGCCTCGGCTTCCGCGCTGGGAATCTTCTCGGTCGTGAACGGAAGGTCGGCATCCACGAGTTCCCGCATCCGGGCGCGAAGGCGCTCAAACCCCTCGGCGTCCGGCTTGAAGGGCGTGCCGCCGGGGCGGTCCTCGCGCAGTTCACAATACAGGCCGCTGGTTAGGGAGTGCTCGACCACGAGCACCTTCCCAGGGAACACGTCGCGTACCGCACGCTGCAGCAGGAAGCTCAGCGAGCGGATATATGTCCGCCGTCCATCCGGATCGTTATAGCCGATGAACTTGACTTCGTGCGGGAAGAAGATGTTGAAACTCAGCTCTTTGAGCTTATGGTCCACCAGGGCGGCGAGCACTTGGTACCGCTTGCCGGTCTTCGGGTCCACGGTTTCGGGATATTCCTTTTTCGCGAGGTCCAGGAGATTGGACCCGACCTTCACGCGGCGCTTCCGGCCGTCGTTCTTGCAGAGAATGTCAATCATCATATCGCAAAGCTACGAAAATCTTCGTACCTTTGCAATCCTATGCAGCAGAAGGAATTCATACAGGTACGGGGCGCGAAGGCGAACAATCTGCAGAATATCGACGTGGACATCCCCCGCGGGGAGTTTGTCGTCGTGACGGGCCTTTCCGGCAGCGGAAAGTCCTCGCTGGCTTTCGATACGATCTATGCGGAAGGCCAGCGGCGGTACATGGACACCCTGTCCACGTACGCGAAGCACTTCATGGGGATCCTCGAGAAGCCCGAGGTGGAGGAGATCCGCGGCCTGAGCCCGATCATCGCCATCGAGCAGAAGACCACCGGGAACAACCCCCGCTCCACCGTAGGTACCATCACGGAAATCTATGACTTCCTCCGTCTGCTGTACGCGAAGGGTTCGCGCGCCATCTCGCCGGAATCCGGCGAGGAGATGGTGCGCTACACCGACGGCCAGATCGTGGACCTGATCCTCACTTCTTACCGGGACCGCAAGTGCTACCTGCTGGCACCGCTCGTGCGGGGCCGCAAGGGCCATTACCGCGAGCTGTTCGACCAGCTCCGGAAGCGCGGCTACACCGAGGTCCGCATCGACGGGGAAATCCTCGAACTGCAGGGCATCCAGGCCCTGGACCGGTACAAGCCGCATTTCATCGAGCTCGTCGTGGACCGCCTCAAGCCCGGGGCGGGGGACGACAAGCGGGTGCGCGACTCCGTGGGGCAGGCGATTTCCGTCGGCAAGGGGTCGGTGGCCGTGATGGACCTGGAAACGGGCGTGCTGCAGCATTTCTCCAAGCACCTGGTGGACCCGGTGACGGGTACTTCCCTCCAGGAGCCGCAGCCGCACACGTTCTCCTTCAATTCGCCGCAGGGCTACTGCCCGCACTGCAAGGGCCTCGGCACCATCGTGGACGTGAATGTCGACACCATCATCCCGGACCGCACCAAGTCCATCGCCGACGGGGCCATCGTCCCGCTGGGGAAAGTCCGCGAGAGCCGGAAGTTCGACATCGTCCGGTCCATCGCCCGGAAATACGGTTTCAGCCTGTACGAGCCCATCGGTACCCTCCCGGACGAGGCGGTCATGCTGCTCGTGTACGGTTCCGACGAACTGTTCCGGGTGGGCGACGGCGGCCTGTCCGAGATGGAGGCCTGGGGAGGCGTGATCGACCATATCGAGGATACCATCGTATGTCCCGACTGCCATGGCACCCGCCTGTCCAAGGAAGCCCTCTGTTTCCGGATCGACGGAAAGACCATCGCCGAAGTGGCCGCGATGGAGATGAGCGAGCTGCGCAAGTGGCTGGACGACATTCCCGCCGGCTTCAACCAGCGGGAACTGAACGTGTCCCGCGACATCCTGAAAGAACTGCGCGAGCGGGTCCAGTTCATGCTGGACGTGGGCCTGGACTACCTGTCGCTGGACCGCGCCACGGCGTCCCTGTCCGGCGGCGAAAGCCAGCGCATCCGCCTGGCGACGCAGATCGGCTCCAAGCTCGTGAACGTGCTCTATATCCTGGACGAGCCGTCCATCGGCCTGCACCAGAAGGACAACCGCAAGCTCATCGCCTCGCTGAAGGCGCTCCGCGACGAGGGGAACTCGGTGATGGTGGTGGAGCACGACGCGGAGACGATGTACAGCGCCGACTGGCTCGTGGACGTGGGCCCCGGGGCGGGGGAGCAGGGGGGCAGGATCTGCCTCAGCGCCCCGCTCGGGACGCTGCTGAAGGGCGAGCCGATGGACGCGGAAACCGCCTCCCACGCCGTCGTGGGCCCGTCCGTGACGCTGGATTACCTGCGGGGGCGGAAGACGATTCCGGTGCCGGCCCGCCGCCGGCGCGGGAACAGCCAGACCCTCACGCTGCGCGGCGCCCGGGGCAACAACCTCAAGAACATCAACGTGTCTTTCCCGCTGGGCTGCTTCATCGGCGTGGCCGGCCTCTCCGGTAGCGGCAAGTCCTCCCTCATCAACGAGACGCTGATGCCCATCCTCAAGCAGAAGTTCTACCACGGCAAGGAGAAACCCCTGCCGTATGACACGCTGGAGGGCATCGAGCACATCGACAAGCTCATCGAGATCGACCAGTCGCCCATCGGCCGCACCCCGCGGTCGAATCCGGCCACTTTCACCGGCGTGTTCAACGACATCCGCCTCCTCTTCGAGGAGACGCAGGACGCCAAGGTGCGGGGCTTCAAGGCCGGCCGCTTCTCCTTCAACGTGCCTGGCGGCCGCTGCGAGGAGTGCAAGGGCGCGGGCATCAAGGTCATCGAGATGAACTTCCTCCCGTCGGTCCACGTGCCTTGCGACCAGTGCCGCGGCCGCCGCTACAAGGAGGACACCCTCGCCGTCCGATACAAGGGCAAGAACATCAACGACGTGCTGGAAATGCCCGTCGCGGAAGCCTACGAGTTCTTCAAGCCCATCCCGAAGATCGCCACGAAACTGAAGGCGATGGTGGACGTGGGCCTCGGGTATGTCCATCTGGGGCAGTCCGCCGTGACCCTGTCCGGCGGCGAGAGCCAGCGCATGAAACTGGCCTCGGAACTCTCCCGTCCTTCCACCGGCCGCACCCTGTACATCCTGGACGAGCCCACGACGGGTCTCCATTTCGAAGACATCCAGGTGCTCCTCGGCGTGCTGGACCGCCTCGTGGAGGCCGGTAACACGGTCATCATCATCGAGCACAACCTAGACGTGCTGAAGAGCGTGGACTGGCTCATCGACATGGGCCCGGAAGGCGGCCGCCGCGGCGGACGCATCGTCGCCCAGGGCACCCCCGAGGAACTCGCCCTCGATCCCGCCTCCGTCACCGGCCCGTTCCTGAAGGACGTGCTTTGAGGTGATATAGGACGTGCTTTGACGTGATTTAGGACGTGCTTTAGACCATGCTGTTGTAGGCCGGGTTGGAGGAAGACCGTTTTCGTCTGCCTGCCGCAATTGCGGAAATTCCCCACTACGCGTCAACATGAGTGCTGCCGTGGCACAAAATAAGGGTATTCCCCTCCACCAGCCGGCCGCAATTGCGGAAGAACGTTATTTTGAGTTGTTTTCTTTGCCGATGCGTTCCTGAAAATGGACAAATACGACGATTTCGTTGCCGGATCGGCAGGGATTTGCACTTAGAATGGCTTTTTTCCGCAATTGCGGCCGACGGTCGACTTACCGGTTACCGGTAGACCAGGCAGCGGCGGATTTGCCTGTCGGGGAGGTGAAAGTCGTTCCGGAGGAGTCGGTAGACTTGACTCTTCTGCGAATCGGTCATTCCGTAAACGGACTTGCAGCCATAGCTGGGAAGGATTTCCTTGTCAATCAGCCGGCAGACGTCGAGGTCTTGCATCCGGGAACGGCTGAAGTTCCATCCGGTTTCGTTGTTAAGAAGCTCAGCGACACTCTTTTCGGTGAGTCCCGGCTCGATGTCGGCAAGCGTGATGGGTTTGCCGGTCCCGTCTTCGCGCTGTTCCTCCAGCCAGGTTTCGTCTGTCAGGCGATTCATTTGATACAAGAAGTTCCTGGGTGAGACATAAAACTGTTCTACTTGACGGAGTTCCATAAAGGAACTACGAAGGAAGATTCCATCCTTGTTCATTACGTAGTTGTCCGGAAAATCGGCATAGCGTGGAAGGAATCCGGCGATTTCATTCCGGTTGATGAACACGGCAGGTTCGGGAACAATGCCCCTGTCTTTGGCGAATAACTCATTGATCGAGCAGTAGGGATAACCGAAGGCGGTAGCGGCTGCGCAGTGGTGCAAACCGTTCCTGAGGATGTAGTTGTTGAGAATGAGTTGGTGGTGGAATCCATCGACCTTCAGAACATAGGTACCCTTCTCGCCGAAACGGCCTGATCGACCATATTTCCGGTTGAAGTAACAAGTATAGGACATCCGGGTCCTTCCGGAAAAGACCGTGGGACGATTGGTAAAGGCGTTGATGTGGACATGGGTCGACATTTCGGCATCTGACAGGATTTCAGTTTTGGTCCGATATCCTTCAATGGCCATCACGTTGATGAACATCCCGTGGTCTTCCTCGTCGCGGAACATGACCTCGTCGTGGGAGGTGAAACACAGACTATACGATTCTCTCATGGTTTTTTCCCACAAAGAAAAGGAATATGGCGGAAAAGGCGGAAGAATCGACGCTCTCTTTTCTCGCGATCTATTATGCTGAGAATGACCGTGTTATCTGTAAAAACCGTATTTGAATGTCGGGACGGGCGACATTTTTGGGGCGGCTAAAACGTTGCAGTTCATCGCCGCAATTGCGGAAAAGATGTAATCTATAATACCGTCTTTGCCGATGCGTACAGAAAAGTGGGCTTTTGGGGCAGAAAGCTTGCCGTGTCGGCACGTTATGGGAAAAGAGATGCGACTTTTCCGCAATTGCGGCCGACGGAAGGGGAAAACCGTCTTGTAGTGAAAACGATCCCGGGGAAGAAAGAATGGTGAAAGAAGGGAGAAAGAACGAATGCTCCCCGTTCAAGGGAGCATTCGCGTTCAATAAGGTCCAGGGAGGGGAGGCTACCGGCTGGGCGCATCCAGCTTCAGTTCCGGATGCTTCCGGGAATTCTGCGCGAACAGGATGGCCGTGAGGAGCGCGAGCACGCAGAGGCCCGTGAACATCAGTTCCACGGTGACCGGCGTGCCGGATTCGCTGCCGAGGATGCCGCCCGCGAGGCGCTTGAACACCAGCAGGCCCAGGTTCTGGACCCAGTAGATGAGCGCGAAGGTCGTGCCCAGAATCTTGTCCGGGACGATCTTTGGCACGCTGGGCCACAGGGCGGCCGGGACCAGGGAGTAGCCGAAGCCGAGCATCGCCATGGCGAGGTAGCCCCAGAACGGGACACCGGCCGGGGCGAAGGCCAGCAGCAGGTGCGCGGCGAGGGCGAGGATGGAGCCGAAGATCATCCAGCGCGTGCCCTTGCCCAGCTTGTCCACCATCAGGCCGAACAGCGGCGCGAAGATGACGGTGGAGAACGGAAGCATGGACACCATCCAGCCGGCGGATTGGGCAGGGATGTCGAAGCGGGGGATCAGGATGGCGCCCGCGAACTTCTTGAAGGCGATGATGCTGCTGTAGAACAGCACGCACAACAGTCCCAGGAGCCAGAAATTCTTGTTGCCCAGCACCTTGAGAGCATCCGCGAAACGGAAATCGTCCGATTTGTTGACCGTGCCTCCCTGCTTCGGGAAACGCCGGGCGTCCAAAGCCACGAACACCGCCCAGAGGATGAGTCCGAGCGCCATCAGTCCCATGCCCAGGAGGGCGGGACGGGCGGTTTCGGCGAGGGAATAGACGTGGTCCGCCTGCTGGGCGACCAGCTTCGGGGAAATGACCAGCGCGAACGCGGTGCCCAGCCGGGCAATCGCCAGGTGCAGGCCCATCGCGAGCGCCATGCCCCCGTCCTTGAACCAGCGGCCGATGGACCGGTTCACCACGGTCCCGGCCATCTCGCTGCCGAGGCCGAACACCATGCAGCCCGCATACGCGAGCGTCGCGGAGCTCTTCTGCCCGGACAGGATGGCCCAGGTCACGAGGCCCGCGCCGGCCACCATCATCCCCACGTACAGCGTGCCGGCCACCCGGACACCCCACTTGTCCAGCAGGATGCCGAAGAGGGCCAGGCCGCCGAAGATGCACAGGACACTGTATCCGCTGGTGTATTTCCCGTAGTCATTCTCGTCCCAGCCGAGCTGCGTCAGCCCGGAATCCTGGAACAGGTACGAGATGCTGGAGAACATGTCGTCGAAGTAGTACGATGCGAACATCGGTACCACCAGACACAGGAGGGCGATCCAGCAGGCCCACCGCGAAGACAGTTTCCGCGCCATTTACTGGATGTTGGGTTCTTCGAGACCGAGGTGCTTCTTCTTGTCGACGGCCTTCAGGTACAGGCCGATGAGCATGGAGGCCACGCCCAGGCAGGCGAGCATCACCAGGGCCCAGGTGTAGTTGAGCTCATCCGGCGGCGTGCCGGGCGCGTTCGTCTTCGTGAGGACGTTGCCGATCAGGATCGGGAATAGCCACAGGCCGATGTTCTGGATCCAGAAGATGAGGGCGTAGGCGCTGCCGATGACCTTGGCGTCCACGAGCTTCGGGACGGACGGCCACAGGGCGGCGGGAACCAGCGAGAAGCTGGCGCCGAGCACGAGGATGGTGACATAGGCGACGATGGTGCCGCCGACGGCGCTGCCCTTGAACAGCGGGAGGATGAAGGCGAAGGTCAGGTGGCAGATCACCAGGAGGATGGAACCGATGAGCAGCATCGAGGCCGCCTTGCCCTTATGGTCGACATAGCTGCCGAGGATCGGGGTGATGGCCACGGCCAGCAGCGGGAACACGGCGAAGATGGTCTCCGCGGTACCGCGCTTGAAGCCCATGACGCAGTACACGACGAGCGCCACGACGGCGACGGCCATCAGGCCGAATTTGAGGGATTTGTTCTCCTTGATGAAGTTGCTGGCGAACGAGCAGCCGGCCACCACGAGCATGATGATGTACTGCACGATGGTGACCGCCTCGCCGGCCCAGAAGGAACCGGCCGCGGGTTCGGTCAGCGTCAGGTTGCACTGGAGCATGTTCACCGCATACTTCTGGAACGGGAAGATGGCGGAGTAATAGAGCACGCACAGCAGGGCGACCAGCCAGAAACCGAGGCTGGCGAGGATGGTGCCGATGTCCTTGACCTTGAACGGGTCGTCCTTCTCCTCGGCTTCGCCGGTCTGGCTGTCGAGCTTGCGGTCCATGAAGAAGTAGGTGATGAACATGATCAGGCCGATGCACAGGAGCACCACGCCGAAGGCCACGGAACGGCTCACGTCGATGCTGCCGCCGAGCTTGGCGAAATACGGCGAGAAGATCATGCAGGTCGCGACGCCGAGTCGCGCGAGGGCCATCTCAGAGCCCATTGCGAGGGCCGTCTCCCGGCCCTTGAACCACTTGACGATACCGCGGCTCACCGTAATGCCCGCCATTTCGCAGCCGCAGCCGAAGATCATGAATCCGATGGCCGCCAGCTTCGCGGAGGCCGGCATGTTCTGGTAGAACGGGAGGACATCGTCGATGAAGCCCACGCCGGTGTGCCAGTTCAGGTGCGTGGTGAACCAGCTCTCCAGGCCCGTCCCGATAAAGGAATTGCTCACCGCGTACCACTTGATGAGGCCGCCGATGAACATCACCGCGCCCGAAAGCACGGCCGTGAACCGGACCCCCATCTTGTCGAGGATGATGCCCGCGAAGATGAGGAAGAACACGAATACGTTGAGGAACACCTCGGAGCCCTGCATCGTTCCGAAGGCCTTGGAGTCCCACCCGCGGGTGGATTCCATCAGGTCCTTGATCGGGGACAGGATATCCATGAAGATGTACGCGCAGAACATCGCCAGTGCCAGGAGCAGCAGCGCCGTCCACCGCATCGCTGCCGAATCGCGCAGCGTCTTTTTGACGGTATCAGTCATATCGAATAGGTTTTAGAATGCTTGCGAGGGGCCAACTAGCCCAACATTTGGCGAAATTACTAAAATTATTTGAGAACCGCCCATTCCTTGATTTATTTTTCTGCATCCTGGCAGGATACTGGACTTTCTCGACTTCGTCTTGCTGCCGCAATTGCGGCAAATTCTACTTGTGGCTCTGACCTGGTGCCGATGCGGCAAACTTTTCGTCAAAAACGGCCATTGTCAAGGACGCATCGGCAAGTGTATGGCACCCCAAGGTCTATTCTCCGCAATTACGGCCGCGAGATAGGGGAAAAGTGGGCGGTTCCGTGCCGCATCGGCGAGGAGTCTGTCTTGCTAGGCTGTTTTTCCGCAATTGCGGCAGGTGGGGGCAAAAAGCCAAAAATAATGCGTACCTTTGTATCCTCCTCCCTGTGGACCAGAGGATCCCCAATACGGTCAACGGGATGGGAAAGTTTTCCCGGCGTCGCCCCTAGCGGACTTCGCTCGAAATGACAAACCATGTTGTTGGAGAAGGTAAATAGTCCGGCGGATATCCGGAAATTCAGTACCGCGCAGCTCAGGCAGCTGTGCGCGGAGATCCGTCAGTACATGGTGGAGTGCTGCGCGAAGAATCCGGGACACCTGGGCTCGAGCCTGGGCGCCGTGGAGCTCATCGTGGGCCTGCACGCCGTGTACAACACGCCCAAGGACAAACTTGTCTTCGACGTCGGGCACCAGGCCTATGCCCACAAGATCCTCACCGGGCGGCGGGACGCCTTCAAGCGGAACCGCACCCGCGACGGGATCAGCGGCTTCCCCAAACGGGACGAGAGCCCGTACGACCCGTTCGGCGCCGGACACTCCTCCACGGCCATCTCGGCGGCCCTCGGCTTTGCCGAGGCGGCCCGCCTCACCGGCTCCAAGGAGCGCGCGGTGGCCCTCGTCGGCGACGGCGCCCTCACGGGCGGCCTCGCCTGGGAGGGCCTGAACAACGCCGGCTCCTCGAAGGCGGACCTCCTCGTGGTCCTGAACGACAACAACATGTCCATCGACCAGGCCACCGGCGGCCTGCACGACTACCTGCTCCGCGTCACCTCCTCGAACCTTTATAACAAGGTGAAGGGCCAGATCTGGAACCGCCTGGGCGAGGGCAAGCTCCGCGACTGGGTCCAGCGCCGGGTCATGGACACGAAGTCCAACCTGGTGCGCGAGTCCGGCGGCGCCATCTTCGAGTCCCTGGGATTCCGGTATTTCGGGCCCATCGACGGCAACGACATCGGGCAGGTGACGGAGACGCTCCGCCGCCTCCGCGACCTCAAGGGCCCGCGCATCCTGCATGTGATCACGCGCAAGGGCAAGGGCTACGGCCCTGCGGAGACCGATCCCACCACCTGGCACGCCCCGGGCCGCTTCGACCCCGCCACCGGCGAGCGGAAGAAGACCGTCTATCCCGCCGCGCGCTACCAGGATGTCTTCGGCGAGACGCTCGTGGAGCTCGCGCGGAAGGACCCGAAGGTCGTCGGCGTGACACCGGCGATGGCGACGGGCTGCGGGATGCATCTCCTCGAGCACGCCTTCCCCGAGCGTTTCTTCGACGTGGGCATCGAGGAAGAGCACGCCGTCACCTTCTCCGCCGGCCTCGCCGCCGCCGGGATGAAACCGTATTGCAACATCTACTCCTCGTTTGCCCAGCGGGCCTACGACGAGATCGTCCATGACGTGGCCCTCCAGAACCTTCCGGTTGTCCTGTGCTTCGACCGGGCCGGCCTGGTAGGGGAGGACGGTGCCACACACCACGGCTGCTTCGACCTCGCGGCCTACCGCAGCATCCCGAACACCGTCATTTCCGCGCCGCGCAACGAGCGCGAGCTCAAGAACCTGATGTACACCGGTCTTTCCCAGAAGGGCGGTCCCTACATAATCCGTTACCCGCGCGGGTGCGGAGAAGGGGTGGAATGGAAGGATGCCCCGTTTGAAGCGTTGCCCGTCGGCAAGGGGGAGAAACTCCTGGACGGGAAGGACGTCGCGGTCCTCGCCCTCGGTCCTGTCGCGAACCGGGCCTTCGAGGCCGCGCTCCGGCACAAGACCGACTACTGGGTGGCCCCTTCCGTCTATGACATGCGCTGGCTCAAGCCGCTGGACACCGGCATCCTGGAAGCGGTTTCCCGCTGCCGGGTGATCATCACCCTCGAGGACGGCACCCTGAAAGGCGGCCTGTACAGCGCTGTGTGCGAGTACTTTGCCGGCCGCGACGAAGCGCCCATCGTGAAGGGCCTCGGCATCCCCGACAAGTTCATCGCCCAGGACACGCAGGCGGCCCAGTGGGCCGAATGCTGCCTGGACACGGAGTCCATCTACGGGATTCTCGTGGATGTGATGAAAAAATAATGCAAAAAGTTTTGCATATTCAGAAAAAAACTCTACCTTTGCAATCCCTTTCGCGTTTGAAGGATCCGGATGAGCTGCCGATATAGCTCAGTTGGCCAGAGCACGTGATTTGTAATCTCGGGGTCGTGGGTTCGAATCCCTCTATCGGCTCGAAAGGAAAAAACGCTGGGAGGTTCGCATAGTGGCAATTGCGGCGGACTGTAAATCCGCTCCCTCAGGGTTCGGTGGTTCGAGTCCACCACCTCCCACTAAAAAATCTGCGAGTAGCTTTGCGAGCAGATTTTTTTTCAAGCGGAAGTAGCTCAGTTGGTAGAGCATCAGCCTTCCAAGCTGAGGGTCGCGAGTTCGAACCTCGTTTTCCGCTCGGAAAATGAAATTAAAAAGCCGGTGTAGCTCAGGGGTAGAGCGCATCCTTGGTAAGGATGAGGTCATGAGTTCAATTCCCATCACCGGCTCTTTTTTGTGCTTTTGATAACAATTGTTTAAACAATAATAAAACTATGGCAAAAGAAACATTCCAGAGAACCAAACCGCATGTCAACATCGGTACCATCGGCCACGTTGACCACGGTAAGACCACCCTCACCGCCGCCATTACCAA
>Ga0247611_10000239_pt1 | contig 115966 bp, 99 predicted proteins | sample 177DNAGHGhighgp2_FD_192422 | JGI IMG/M metagenome (GOLD analysis project Ga0247611, IMG submission 192422) | Sheep rumen microbial communities from Palmerston North, Manawatu-Wanganui, New Zealand - 1770 DNA GHGhigh gp2 | ecosystem: Host-associated > Mammals > Digestive system > Stomach >... | reverse complement strand
GGATTATCGGGATTTATGAGATTATATTTTTAACACGAAAATACCAAAAAATACGGGATTTATTCTAACGAGATTTATGGAATTTTATTTAACGGGGATTATCGGGATTTATGAGATTATATTTTTAACACGAAAATACCGAAAAATACGGGATTTATTCAAATTATTCAAAATGCAAAGATACACAATATTAAGATTATTGGCAAAGATTATTTTGATAAATTTCAGTATTTTTCCAGAAATGTCTGATTAGCAAGGTTATGATGATAAGTGAAACAGATAAAAAAGCAAGCAGTGGCCCTAATCCCAGATATTGTTCCATTGTGATTTCATCATAGTTTTCAACATTACACATCATCGTGACCATCAACAAGTTATTAAGAATGTGAAGGATGGTTGTGATTATCAGACTTTTGGTTCGATAATACACTATGGCAAACATAAATCCCATCAGGAAGCCATATATCATTTGTGACATATTCCCATGTATGAGTGCAAAAATAAGTGATGACATAAAAATGGGAATCCATGGCTTCACATTGCGTTCCATCATGGGTTTCATAATCCCTGCTCTGAACACCAATTCCTCACATACGGGTCCTGCCAATACTAGCGAAATAATACCTACCGGTGTGGTTACGGCATTTTCGAACACCTCCTTAAATTGTTCGTCCATCTTCATTCCAGCATAGTTTTCGAGGAGTTCGTTCACTGCAGATGCCGCAAACATAGTCATAATGATGATTATACATGCATATAATGCGTTCGAGTTGCCACACACCCACAACCGGAATTCCCTATATAGCCTGAAGGGTTTGATAAATGCGAGTATAGCTGCTGTAAGCAACGATGATATAAGCATCGACCACGGGATAACTTCAGGAGAATCAAGCTGTTCATTTCCAAAAGCAAAGAACGCCATGGTCTTCGACACAAACACACCAATAAACTGCAGTGCAAGAAATATCATCACCGCTACAAGCGGCCATACGACTATATCTAATGTTTTGTTAATATGTTTCAATTTTAAATGAAAAATTATTTTAGATTTTAGAAGATGAGAAGACAAGAAGACGAGAAGACAAGAGGATAGTTTTTAGTTTGGTGGTATGTTGTAGTAGAAGAGGTGTAGTGAGTTGGCGGTAATGATTATATTGAGGAAGAAGGTGATTGTGAATAATATAAGAGGGAGTACAGCCCACAGATGGTCTATAAATTTGAGTTGTGTATTGTCATCCTGCAGTTCATTCTTTCTCACCTTTATATACAGTGTAATCGTAACAATAGCAGAAATAATCCATAGATAAGCCCATAGATTTGATCCTTCATTGAAATCGTCTTGAACCTGCACGATTTTAATCAATATCAATGCCAAAGTGGCTATTACGAATTGCGACACAGCCGCCACTTTCACAAAGAAAAGCGAATTACGTCGTTTCTGATTTCTTCTATGTCCTGCTACGAATCCAAATACAAGTATGGGCATGAAAAGTAATAGCATTGACCAAAACATGCTCTGAGCCTCTTCTTTGAAAAGATTCAAGAACTCGGGGAGTATCATAGCAACAGCACAGAGAGCGGTCATGATGGCCGTTGAAAGAGCCAGTGGGTCGAGTTTCTTTAATTTTCCTACAATGTTATCCATATTCATAATCATCCTTCCTTTAACCCAAATCAGTCATTAGGACGAAATTAAGTAAAATTATAGCTATTTAAGTTCTTTTCATGCCATAACAATATTTCTTTTGGCACCTTGCCTTCGTAAGCCTCTCTATGTAGCTTGCTACACCTTCGAGACTTCCAAAGACAATCTGCTCAAAATAAATAGTATTCTGACATAAAACGTAATGACCGATTCGGGTTTAATTTGACTGCAAAGTTAGTAGAAAAAGGGTAAATAAACTAATTAAAAGGTTTAAAAAGGATTATGAATCTTAAAAAAGGTATAAATGATGAGAAAATGTTAAAAAAAATGCTTAAGTTTGCATAAATTTTCAGTAAAATCAACTAAAAAACAAATAGATGAAAAAAGGATTAGTATTATCAGCATTGATTAGTTTTTCGGTTCTGTCTCCATGCATAGGTCAGACCGTTGATTCAGATACGATTAAAGCGAGCAAGTTGGCTCAGAAGGCGTCAAAGCTCTTTGCATCTGGCAAGGAAAAGAAAATAAACAAAGCCATAGATTTATATAAGGAAGCCGGCTCGATGGGTCTTCCGTCCGCATGTCGTTTTCTGTCCAGTTACTATATGGGCACCACCCCACCCGACGTTGACCAGTCGTTGCACTGGTTAGAGATCTTGGGCGACTTGGGCGACAGTCTGAGCATAGTGAAACTGGTGGATGTCTATTCTGGCAAGTTGTCTGCCGAGGGCTATCCGTCTGAGCCAAATGTTGAGAAAGTGAGGGAATGGAGCAAGTCGCTTGCCGACAAGGGAAGCATGCAGGGCATGGAAGCCGTAGCCTCCACATATCTTCAGGCCGGCGACACCACCCAGGCTCTGGGCTGGTTAGAGAAAGCCGCCGAAGCCGGTTCACTCCCATCCCATGTGGCCTTATCGAAGCTATACAGCGGTGCGAGCAACCTGGCTCCCGAGCTGTCGTTTGAACATGCTATGAAGGCAAGTGAGCTGGGCGACAAGGAATGCACGTATGCAGTGGCAAACATGTATATGACCGGTTTTGGCTGTGAACAAGACTTCAGCAAGGCATACAGCTATTTTGAGAAGTGCGAAGGGCTTGCCGATGCCGACCTCGGCATGAACATGGCCTACTGCAAGATACAGATGAACGAGGGCAAGATAGACGACACGGTGTTAGGCTTGCTGGTTGGTGAAGCCACCAAAGGAAATGTGACGGCTCAGCGGATTCTGGGCGACAGCTATGCCAACGGCAATGGAGTAGCTACCGACGCATCCAAAGCCTTGGAATGGTATATGAAAGCCGCCGACCAAGGCGATGCTTATTCTCAATATGCCAGCAGTGTGTTTCTGTTGAGTGGCAAAGCACCAATAGTTCAGGACCACGCCAAGGGCATAGCCTATTTGGAGAAGGCTGCAGCGAGTGGCTTGCCTGGTGCTCAGAACGACCTTGCCATGTTCTATCTGGGTGGTCAGTTTGTGGAGAAGGATGTGGCTAAAGGCTTGAAGCTTATGGAAGAGTCTAGTGCAGCAGGCAATCCTTATTCGCGGAACACGCTCGGAAGCATATACTATCAGGGTGAGTTGGTTCAGAAAGATGTGAGCAAGGCTCTGAAACTGTTTCAGTCGGCTGCAGTCCAAGGACTTCCTGACGCCCAGTTCAACACCGGTTATTTCTATCTTAATGACGAGGGTACGTCTGGTTTGACACATGAAGAGCGTTTGGTGAACGACGATCTGAAGAAAGAAGACGAGACAGCCGGCGGTAAGCTCACCGACAAGCAGATAGGCATCTATTGGCTCAGAAAGTCGTCGGAGGCTGGTTATCCACTGGCGCAAAGCAACTTGGCCTATCTGATTCTTGGTGGTCAGGCCGTAGGCACAGAGAGCGAAGCTGTTGCATTGCTCGAGAAGGCAAGTGAGCAAGGAGTTGTAGATGCACAGTATACATTAGGAACATTATATTTCAACGGTAATGCCGGACTGACAAAAGACGTGAAGAAGGGCGCAGAATACGTGAAGAAAGCCGCCGACCAGGGCAACCTCCAGGCCCAGAAGGAGATAGGGATGCTCTATCTGAATGGCGAGGCAGGCATTGCCAAGAACGAGAAGACCGGTTTCAAATATATGAAGATGGCAGCCGACCAGGGTTTGCCAGCAGCCATGTTCTACACCGGCATCTGCTATCTTCAAGGGATGGGCGTTGGAGCTAACCTCACGGAAGGCAAAAAATGGATAAAGAAGGCCAGCACTCAGACAGCCGATCCAGAGGTGAAGAAAGCAGCAAGTGATGTACTGAAGCAGTTGCCTTGAGTTTTGCTATAAAGATAGTTGATAAAAAGAATTATTTCGTCATGAAAGACAATTTCTGAGAACGAAGCATTAAATATTTAGTAAATTCCAGCAAAGTTCGCTTTGCTGGAATTTTTTTGTGAATATTTTTTGAACTATTTTGAACCAACTTTTCGTATTTACTTTACTTTGTTTTTCAATATCTTTGCAATGTGAGATAATTCCACAAACAGTAATTGAATAACACAAAAAAACAAAGTTATGGAAGATGTGACGAAAAGATGTCCTTATTGCGGTGAAGAAATTCTGGCTATAGCAATTAAGTGTAGATATTGCCATGAATGGCTTGACAATAATAATGTTATAAAAGAACATGATAGCAAAGAGAACACTTTGGCAACCAATGACAAACGAGCAATTGAAGCATCCCCAGAAGAAACCTTAATAAATGAAGAGGAAGCTATTACAGATGAAGGGACTAACTTGTCTGAAGAAAACAATGATGAAGACAAAAGTGGATTAGAAGAAGACAAAAGTCTAATTTACAATGACGAAGACAAGATTAACCAAATCAATAAAATTATAGAAGTCAAAACCTTAGAAAAACGGATAAGAGAGGAAAGAGAAAATAAGAAAGAAGAGCAAGAGGAAGATGAAGATGAAGTGAAGGTAGTTGATGATGAAGAACAGGAAAGATCAGCGTTATTTTGATTCACCTTTTTTTCAGTGGCTTATGCTTAGTGGAGCTATAGTTTCTGTTATTTGTGGAATAGGATCATTATTTGATTTTGATATAGACGACAGTGATTAATAATAACGAACCGCATCATTTATTATCTGAAAGACCAACAGTCATTTAGAACGTCATATAAACAGTATGCACTTTGCTTGGAAACACATTTTTTATTACACAAATCTATATTAATATTATGAACAGACTATCAAAAAAGAGGTTCAACTCTACAATTATCATTAATCATTTTATTCCTATATCTCTTTTATCAGTATTTTTAATTGGGTGTAATTCAACTAAAAAAGATGTTCAAACAGCTGAAACAGACACAGTATGGTCAGAGAACATAGACTCAGAAGAATATGAAAAAGAAGAGCGTGGTCCATACAAATACATACGAAACAACTGGCAACCACAAAAAGTTGAATACAGTTCTAAAAACAAACTGCCGAACGTAAAAGATTTTTTTAATATATATTTTTCATATTTTAAAAACAAAAAGGATTTTAGGTTTAAAGATAATATGAATTTAGATTCATCTGAAATAACAATAGACAAAAAAAATGGATACTTAAGATATGATGATCCATTTGAAATATGGCAGTGTTGTATATGGAATAGAAATAATGGACATATACTGATTGCTGTTGATTGGTACCATGAAACAGACGGATGGGGAAGCGCTCTCTGTTTTTATGATTATAACCCACAAACGAAATTGATGTCCATGGAAGAAACTCTTACAGATAAATTCAGAGAAAAAACAACAGAAGTTTGTGATAATTATGGGGATTTTATGAAACTGCCTCAAAAAGGAAAAGACATACATTTAATGAACCCAGAGCTTTCTTTCAAATGGAACGGCTATGACTTCGATTTTCCCCAATAATTAAGACATATTAAACACCTAACAAATAAAAATTTATGAGAAAAATATTAATTCTGTTTGTGATAAGTGCTTTGCCTGTTACAGCTCAAAACATGTATTACTGCACAAGAGATGAAGTAGCTGTAAGAACTGGACCGGGTTCAAACTATAGTATTAAGATTGATGACGGTTTTTGTGATGATAAGTTGTATTTGAACAAATATGGTTGGGCGAGGTATTCAGGAAAGATGAAAAATGGATATAGTTATGTTACTTTTAGATTTGTGGGATGTGGCGGAGGTGGATGGAACCTTCATTTTGAAGAGGGATGGGTTCCGACTCGTTATTTGAAGAAGCTTCGAACAAAGAAATGTAGTAAATGTAATGGCAGAGGCTATTTCAACCGGCCTTGCTTCAATCCTAATAGTGATCCATTTGATCATCCAGAAGGGTGTAATTGTTGGGCTCGTGCATGCTATCATATTGGAGGCGAAGATCATAAATGTTTTGGTAAACTACATTGCAGTAAATGTGATGGTGAGGGATTTATAGTATTGAAATAGGTCTTCTTTAGCAATTTAGCAGAACAACCTGTTGAAAACGTTGTGTTGTATTTGCGACAAAAAGCAGTTTATAACGTCGCAGATTTTACGACGAAAATTGATAGAATATCTTTAAAGTGCAATACGAAAGATATAAAAGGATATATATGATATGAGAAAAAATTACAAAAAGCAAAATAGCCGACAACATATTATAGTCCGACAACGAGATAGGAGCAATATTTACTGAGGAGATTAGTCAATGGCAAATCTCCTTTTTTGTAGCGGTCGGCATCAAGTTTCAGAATTCTTTCATTTATCCGTTTCTTTCCACGGAACAAAGCATTGAGATATGGAATGCCGTTGTGCTCTATGATATTTATATCAGAGAAAAAGTGCGTGAGGTCTTCTGCATCATAAACGATGGAATAGCTCGGGCGTTTTGCACCTGGAATATCCTGCGTAAGTATATTCTTACTAACGAGGTACTGAATATCGCGAATAGCAGTGTCCTTCGAGCATTTAGCCAGTGCCGCCCAAGTTTTTGACGTGATCTTAGCCTCATATCCGTCGAGGAAGAGATTGAGCATTCGCATCTGTCTTTCTGTCATTGGCACTACTGATGCCTTTTGCCAGAAGAAACTCTTATTGAGAATTGCGGTGATGATTGTTTCTGCTTCGTCAAGTGCATCCAAAAGTTTCTGCATGTACCATACGAGCCATTCGGTGATGTCTCCGTCTCCATGCTGCATTCGCTCTAGGATGTCGTAGTAGTGATGTTTGTCTTTGTTAATTTGTGACGACACGTTGTAGAAACGGAACTCACTTTTCTCTCCCCGTGCAAGCAAGACATCAGAGAGGATTCGTGCCAGCCGTCCGTTGCCATCCTCAAATGGATGTATGCTGACAAACCATAAATGTGCTAAGGCAGAACGAATTACGCTGCTTTCCGGTTCATTTCTGTCGAACCATGACAGGAATTTCTGCATCTCCTCCTCCACCCTGTCTGGAGCCGGGGCTATATAGTGGATTTTCTCGCGCCCGAACATTCCGCTGACGATATGTTCTTCATTTGTTCGATACATACCTGTTTGTATCTGATTACCCTCACTAAATCCGGTTGGGAAAAATGCGGCTTGCCACGCGCAGAGTTTCTCTTTAGTGAGAGGCTTCTCATATTGTTGAACGGCCTCAAGCATCACATTGACAACGGAATCGATATAATGGGAGGGTGCTGTATATCTCACGTTCTCGATTCCCAGTTTTCTAGCAATGGACGAACGCACTTGGTCCACGTTCAGTATGATTCCTTCAATCTCAGAGGAATATACCACGTCATAAGTGAGGTTTTCAGCCATTGCACTCAGTTTGTCATTAAATCCCAGCGAACTCAGTCTTCCATATATCTGGCCTTGCTTACGGTATATATTTTCCTGCATGGCTGTCACTTTCGTAATGTCCCAACGGAAGTTAGTCCAATTGTCCTTTTCGTGTATATACATAATTGCTTATAATTTAGTGCGACAAAAGAACAGTTATAACGTCGCATATTTTGCGACAAAGATAATATAATAAATTTGAATTGTCATATAAAAATGATAAAAATTTTAGAAAACATGAGAAATTGTTTATGTTTTCCGCAGACTTATTTGGTTGCTGTTGTCAACGGTTATATTTAAAAAACAAGCCATATTATCTTGAACCATTTTGAACCAATTTTTCGTATTAACTTTACTTTGTTTTTCAATATCTTTGCAATGGTTTAAAAACAAAAAATAATTAACCCTCAAAAACAAATAATATGAAAAACTTATTTATTACAAAATGGTTGTCAGTCGTCATTATAATGTGTGTGGTATCAGTTGTCTGTGCAGTATCAGCTAACAAAAACTTTGGTTATGAATATAGCGGCAACATAGGTCCTTATAAAGTGGTGTTTCGACAGGAGTTTTTTAATATGCCAGAGTATGGTCCAACTTATAGCTTTTGCTATCGCTATCTAACCAAACGAGTGAATAAAGGGGATTGGATTTTTTGTACTAGAATATGGAATGAAGGCAGTTATGAAATTTGGCATGAATGGATAAACGAAAAGCACACCGGGACATTCAAGATAAAAATAGATCAAGGCAAATCAATCAGAGGATCGTTCACCAATTCGAAAGGGAAAAGATTTAAAGTGTATGCCCGATGTGCAGGTCATTGGGGGAATATTTGATAATTGAGAAGTTTCATAGCAGAAAAGGAAGAATAGCAACAATTTTGTTATATAGTTCATTATAACACATTTAAATACACTTAATAACATGAAAATAAAATTAATACTGTCAGCAGTATATTTCTTGATATCTTCTGAATCAATGTTTTCTCAGGGGAGTCTTAATATCAGCATAAGCCCAGGCGGCCTGAGCAACAAGGAAATCTACAATCAAGACAATGACAACGATTTCAAATATGATTTCAAGAATGTGGTAGGTGCGCAGATAGCATACGAATACATGAAAAATGGCAAGTGTTTTTTAGCAGAATTATCATATTACAATGGTAAATTCGACAGGGCGGAATTAAAAGGGACATCCAGCACATTTAATCCAGAAAACTTTAAAGACTATAAAAGCTATGATGCAACGCTATATTATGGCTTAACCATCAATCCCAAGAAGCGTATTCAATTTCCATTTTATATAGGTTTGGGCGGTGGATATTCAGAAGGTGGTCCCCAAAAAGGATTATTTATTCATGCAGCCGCAAAAGCGCGTATAAAATTCTTCTTGACAAACAGAATAGGGCTGTTTGTGGGAGTAACAGGTAAATATGGCTACAGTACTCTTGAAAACAAATCCAATAAAGACATAAAGTATGATGTATTCAATTGGCGTATAAATGCCGACACAGGTGCCATTTTTTATTTCTGAAAACAAAAAGCATATGAAAAAACTGATAATTCCAATCTTATTCTTTTTGACATGCGGATACTCCATTGCACAAAAGAGTCTATTTGACAAAGCACTATCAAATGGACCACGACAAAACGGATTTTATCTTTTAGAGAATAAAGGCAACCGGATGCTTGTTTATAATGATTTAGCCAATTATGCTATAGAAAACGAGTATGTTCTGGGTGAGGTAACTTACAAAGAGATATTAAGGTTTGGAGAAACAGCTACTTCCGTTAATACTTTGGAATTTCTGCCTAAATCATTATATGATTCTTATATCTATAACAATGTTAATCCTGGTTCCTCTGTTATTATAAATTCGTCGGCAGGCTGCCGGGCATTCACCTATTCCGGCGGGGAATCACCTCTTATTATGAACTCCCATATAAAGTGGAGCGGTGGTGTAAAAGATGGTAAAGCAGACGGCAATGGAGTACTGTCCTATTGGTCGGGGAATAAAATCATATATAACATAGGTACTTTCAAGGATGGATTCCCGTCGGGTTCAATATCAGTTATTCAATATGACACAAACAACTCATATTCACCTTATGATCATAACCGAATAGTAAGTAATAAAAAAATCTATGTTGGAGATTTTCACGAAGGATTGGCTTACATAATTAATGATAATAATAAATGCGGATTTGTAGATGATACAGGCAATTATGTAATTACTTATTTGGATAAAGTCATTTCCGATTTCAGAGACGGTGTAGCATGCGTAGTTAAAAACGGAGAGGAAATTATAATAGACAGGAACGGAATACCTGTGGATTATACAGAAAATCAAAAGTTCATATTTGCCAGTAACAGTTTTCTTGAAACTGCAATAAACCAAATTTCATCGAAATCGAGTTCTGCATTGACGTCACTCATGAAATCCCATGAGTATGGTAACCCAAGAGCCAGTTATTGGCTTGGTGTTTATTTTGAACAAAACAAACAGTATAATGATGCAGTTTTGTGGTATAAGAAAGCATCCGAAACTAAAAATAATGTTGCAGAGTACCGTATAGGTCTTATGTATTTGGAGGGCAAAGGTGTAGCTAAAGATACAGAGATGGCATATAAATGGTTTAAATTGGCATCAGATCATGGCAGCAATGAAGCAAAGGCAAAGGTTTCACAAATTGATGCATCAAGAGTTTCAGCGGGAAGAAAAACTAACACAACAATTCTTGAAGACGCTTATATTAGTGCTAAGGATGTCATTGACTTGGAATTTCAGAGTGAAGATTATTTAGTTAAATATATGAAGAATAAGAAGAAACTGAGACGAATATATAAATCTGAATATGAGATTGAAGGTACGTCTGACTATTTTTCGTGGGAGATATGGGGATATAACATTGAATATGATGATGAAACCTTTACATACAAAGCATTAGGCCCAGGTGCATTTGCGTACATAAATGAAAGTAATACTCCAGACGGATATACTGAGATTATTATCTTTGATGAGAAAGCAGCCAAACGATTTATTTCAGAGATAATGGCTGAAGGATATAAACAAGTTCCAGATAGTCAAAGATTTGAGAAAGAAAAGTGTTGCTCATTCGATTATGATATAAATGAGAATGGATATTATGAATTCTCCTATGACTGTAGATAAAAACGAACAAAAAAACCACTAAGATAAATACAATAAAAAAGCAAAATGAAACAATTGTTTGTGGTTTTCATAGACGTAGTTGATTATTGTTGTAAACAGTTATATTTTAAAACAACAAGGCTTTTTTCTTGAACCATTTTGAACCAATTTTTCGTATTAACTTTACTTTGTTTTTCAATATCTTTGCAATGGTTTAAAAACAAAAAATAATTAACCCTCAAAAACAAATAATATGAAAAACTTATTTATTACAAAATGGTTGTCAGTTGCCACTATAATGTGTGTGATGTCAGTTGTCTGTTCGGCATCAACTAACAAAACGATTGGTTATGAATATAGCGGCAACATAGGTCCTTATAAAGTGGTGTTTCGACAGGAGTTTTTTAATATACTCGATACTCCATCTTTCAGCTTTTGCTATCGCTATCTAACCAAACGGGTGAATAAAGGGAATTGGATTTATTGTACCCGAGAACGGCAGGAGGACAGTTATGAGATTGGGTATGAATGGATAAACGAAAAGCATACCGGGACATTCAAGATAAAAATTGATACAGGTAAATCAATCAGAGGTTCCTTCACCAATTCAAAAGGGGAAATATTTGATGTTTATGCCCGATGTACAGGTCATTGGGACTTTGATAAGTAATTGTTACAGATAGAAGTCTTTTGTCAGATGTATGAATTGCTGCGAGTAATTGCCGGATGATTCGTGTATAATCAATGTGGAATACTCTGCAAGTGTCACGTATTTTGAAAACTCAAGCATAGCTCGCTTTGCTGGAGTTTTCTCTTTTGTAAACACATCACATCGGCGTGTGAGGAAGAGAGAGTTGATTGCGGCTTCGCCAATGACGTTGTATGTATGCTCTGCTGGAACGATGAATGACAATCTCCCGTTATTGGTTAGGAGCCTGTATGCGTTTTTCATCAAATTGGCTATAGGGAGAGCGTCGGAATTTCTTGCTATATGACGTTGTTGGTTTACGGAATGAATGTCGTCATCATAGAAAGGAGGGTTGGAAATGATGAGGTCGAAAGACTGATTTTGTAGTTCTACTGGATTATTGAAGTCGGATTGTATAATTCTTATTCTTTTGTTCCATGGCGAAGATTTGACGTTGTCTTTAGCCTGGATGACAGCATCATCATCGATGTCAATCCCCGTGATTATGGCGTTGGTAGTTTTCTGCGCCATCATAAGTGCAATGAGTCCCGAACCAGTGCCTATATCCAGGATCTGCTTCGTGGATTCATCATGATTGGTCCATGCCCCAATCAATACCCCGTCGGTGCCAATTTTCATGGCACAACGGCTGTCGTCGATGGAGAATTGCTTGAAGTGAAACATTATTTATATGAAAAATGAAAAAATTATATTAGTTTTTGTAATCGGGGTCCAATGGTTTAAATAAGTAGTACCTGAGGATGATTGTAGGAAGGTTTAAAAAAGTTTTACGGCTGGACGGGCGCACACAAGGTACGCCCCTACAGCGGATGGGTTACGTGCAACAGCGGGTGAATTACATACAACATCAAGAGCAAGGCATGACCCTATAATGGACTGTGTGAAGATAGAAAATAATAAATAAGCCATGCTAACGGATTATAAATTAGGGGAAATTAACGTATCATTCGACTGTGGCACAGAAGTTGACGGAGAGTTTCTTGTAGATGAGGAACATGCGGTTGAGACGCTGTTTGAAGTTGTTGAAATCCTTTTTATCCGGTTGTGTCCATTGCACTTCGCTAATTGCATCGAGGCGCGGTAGGAGCATATAGAAGAGATGGGGCTCATGTGAGATGTATTCGCACCACAGGTTGACTTGTGTTCCAAGAATATATTGTTGTTCTTCCTCTGTCAGTTCTTGCGGCACAGGTTCGAAAGAATAAGTTTTGCTTGCCGGCACATACCCTCCGATAGCCAATGGAGCATTCCAATTGTTCTTAACCTGATAGTAGTCGATATAGCAATAGTCTACAGGGGTCATAATAACATTGTGGTGTTGTCTTGCAGCATCTATCCCACCCTTTGTACCTCTCCAGCTCATTACAGTGGCATTCTCGGTTAGTCCACCTTCAAGTGTTTCATCCCATCCGATGATGTTTCTTCCACGAGTTTGCAGAAAGGCTTCTATCTCGCGGTTTATATAGCTCTGCAGTTGGTTTTCTACCGTGTGCTTACCCTCCACAATCTTCAGTTCGCGTGCCTTTGCCTGACATTTCGGACATGCTCTCCATCTGCCTTTCGGACATTCGTCGCCACCGATATGTATGAGTCGTGACGGAAAGACGTTGCATATTTCTCCAAGAACAGTCTTCAGGAAGTCCATTGTTTCAGGATTCCCAGCACAAAGCACGTCGTCGCTCACTCCCCAAATTTGCCAGACGGGATATGGTCCTCCGGTGCATCCAAGATGAGGATAGACATGCAGTGCTGCCTGCATGTGGCCAGGAAGGTCGATTTCCGGAATAACGTTAATATATCTCTCCTGTGCATAGCGAACTATTTCGCGGCAGTCCTCCTGCGTGTAGTAACCGCCGTATGGTTGCCCATCGAACACACCCGAATTACGTCCCAAAACAGTTTGTTGTCTGATGCTTCCTTTTTTAGCCAATTCAGGCAATGCTTTCACTTCAAACCTCCATCCCTGGTCGTCGGTCAGATGCCAATGAAACTGGTTGCATCCATGCAGCGCCAACATGTCGATATATCGCTTGATGGTCTGTACCGTCCAGAAATGCCGACTGCTGTCGAGGTGTACTCCCCGATAAGCAAATCGCGGTTTGTCGTTGATTCTGACGTAAGGAAAGAGTATTGAATCGGCTTTCCCCTCTACCACAGGCAATGATTTTCGAATTGTTTGTACTGCCCTGAACAATCCCTCTTCAGAAGGCGCTTCGATGCGTATTCCGCCGTTGTCCACTTTTATGCGATAACTTGCATTTTCAATGTCAGGTTTATCGCCGGGCAAATGATGTTTTCGGGTTTTGTCAAAGACGATATCGGCTTTATATTTGGGGTTTTCAACAATATTGAGGCTAATGCCCGTCATCTCGTTCACGTATTGACAAAGGAAGCTGGCCGTTCGTTTGATTTCCTTGTTGTTTTTTTGTATCAAGACGGTCATATTATCTTTTAACACAAAAGCATGGGATGAGTCTGTCTCTATTTGCAAAGGTAGCGGAATGATGTTGTAGTCGGCCTGCTGGGCACATATATTAACGTTTATGATGCAAATTGCAATTAATAAGAGCAGTTTATATACTTTCATATTGTTATTGATTGTTTTTGCAAATATAGTAAAAAAGCCGATAAACAATTGCAAATTCAAATGGTAAACTCTCTTTAAAAAAATAATTTATTTTGAAAATAAAACATTATCTTTGCAGTACTAACTCATTACATATTTACAAAATATGTGGAATTGGTTCGCTTTGCTCATCGAATATTCGATTTCGTGGCAGGACTAAATTTTATATATGATAGATTATGGATGATTTTGCAGCAATAGATTTTGAGACGGCCAACAATGAGCGTTGTTCAGTTTGCTCAGTAGGCATAGTGATTGTTCGCGACGGCGAGTTTGTGGATTCATTTTATTCACTTATTCAGCCAGAGCCGAATTACTACACATACTGGTGCAGCCGTGTTCATGGGCTATGCCGTGAGGACACAGATGAAGCTCCTTTATTTCCCTACGTGTGGTCACAGATAGAGCCGTTGATAGAGGGTTTGCCGTTGGTGGCACACAACAGTCGTTTCGATGAGGGCTGTCTGAAAGCAGTATTCCGGACATATCAGATGGATTATCCCGATTATGAGTTTTATGACACGCTTCGTGCAGCGCGGCGTCGTTTTCCATGGTTGGTGAATCATCAGCTTCAGACGGTGGCTGAGGCGTGCGGATTCCGAATGGAAAACCACCATCATGCTTTGGCAGATGCTGAAGCTTGTGCCTGGATAGCACGGGAGATACTTTAAAATAAAGAATGAAAAATGAAAAATTATTTTTCTATCATTAAAATTTTGTCCTTACATTGCTCCATGAGCCATTTTGGAGTGGATGTAGCACCGCAAATACCTACAGATGATTTGTTTATGAGCCAAGATGGCTGAATTTCATCAGGTTGCTCGATGAGATGTGCGTTTTTATTCACTTTCTGACATTGTCCGAAAAGTACCTTCCCGTTACTGCTTTTCTTCCCTGCCACAAATATGACTACATCGTGTTTCTCTGCAAAGATGGTAATGTCGTTAATACGATTTGCCACTTGTCGGCAAACGGTATCGAAGAACTTAAATGTCAATCCATTGTCATTAGTCATGATATTCTTTTGTTCAGTAGGTCTGACATTCATTTTTTCTGCTATAATTCCTACAAGTGTCCTGAATCCTTCGAGCGACATAGTGGTTTGCGAATAAAGCGATATATTCTTGCTGAAATCGAGTTTAGCAAGGTCGTCGAGATTTTCGATGACGATGGCGTTTCCTTCAGTCTGCCCAACCAATCCTACGACCTCAGCGTGTCCATTCTTACCGTAGATAGCAATTTGCGTGTTGTTATTTTTATTGTCTGTATACTCAGTTTTTATTCTTCGTTGCAGGTTGAGCACCACAGGGCATGTGGCGTCGATGACAGTCAGGTTGTTTGCTTCAGCACGTGAGTAGGTTGTTGGCGGTTCACCGTGTGCACGGAACATGATTTTCTGCTCCCTGATGAGGTTCATCTGCTCATGCTCGATAGTTGTGAGCCCGAGTTCTCGCAAGCGTTCACATTCTCTTCCATTGTGCACGATATCGCCAAGGCAGAAGAGTCGGTCGCCCTTTGCCAGTTCTTCTTCTGCCTTACGTATGGCAGTGGTCACACCAAAACAGAAGCCAGAGCCTTCATCAATTTCAACGAACATTATTATTATAAATTAGGAATTAGATTAGTTTTAGTAAACTATGTTTTACGGTTTAAAAATGTAGTACCTGACTCATTTGTCCAGAGGATTTAAAAATATTTTTTCGGATGGACTGCGCGCGCAAGGTGTGCCCCTACTTTGGGTTACGAACAACGCCTCAACTATAAACTATAAACTATCTATATACTATAAACTATTATCCAGAAATGGCTTTTTGGAAATAGGTTAAGAGTAATTGGTTTTGCTCGTCCTTGGTTAAGTTGGAGTTGTCGATGACAATTGCGTCTTCAGCTTGTCGAAGCGGTGCCACGTCGCGATGGGTGTCGATATAGTCGCGTTCTTGTACGTTTTTGAGCACATCATCGAATTTCAAATCTTTTTCGCCTTTGGCAACAAGTTCGTCGAAGCGTCGTTGTGCGCGTACTTCCGGCGACGCAGTAAGGAATATCTTGAGTTCTGCGTTAGGAAAGACAGCAGTACCTATGTCGCGTCCGTCCATGACGATGCCTTTCTTCTTTCCCATGTTTTTCTGCTGCCGAGTCAGGAAATTTCTTACAAAAGGCAGTGCAGAGACAGGGCTTACATTGTCGGACACACGCATGGTTCGTATTTCATCTTCGACTACCTGACCGTTGAGACAAGCCAGAGGTAGGTTTGTCTGAGGATCGAGCTTGAAACTAACCTTTATTTTTCCTTCAGCGATATGCTGTTCGAGCAATTTTGCATTGACATCCTTATTGTCGGCATCTTCCTTTATCATGCCGTTATTGAGTGCATATAGTGTGACAACCCTATACATGGCACCCGTGTCAACATATATGTATCCCACTTTCTGCGCCAGCACCTTAGCCATTGTGCTTTTTCCACATGACGAATAGCCGTCGATTGCAACAATTATCTTTTTCATATTATTTTTAGTATACAAGTAAACGAGTAGACAAGTAGACGAGTAGACAAGTTGATAGTATTTATATTAAATTAAAAAGAGATGAGGTCCGTTGTGGTATGCGGACACTCATCTCTTTTATGTGATATGCCATTATGCAGGTAGTCCCTTTCCGTGGCAAGCCTTGTATTTCTTGCCAGAACCACAAGGACAAGGATCGTTTCTTCCCACCTTAGGTCCGTTGTTGACCATTGGTCGGCGTGGTTGTCCTGCCTGTGCCCCACCCTGAGTTCCTGCATTTGCAGCAGCCTGCTGCATTGCCTTCTGGGTTTCCGACAGTTCGTCGAGGTTTTGCTTATGCTCAGTGGTGTTCTGACGCTGACGTGGCATCTGTGCTGGTGCCTGGCGTACATCTTCAGGCTGCTGCATAGGCAGATTAACTCTCATTAGCACAGAAACGGTGCCATCATTGATTTCATTGATCATATTGTCGAAGAGAGTAACCGACTCAAGCTTGAAGATGAGCAATGGGTCTTTCTGTTCGTAGCTGGCATTCTGCACCGAGTGCTGGAGTTCGTCGAGAGCACGCAGGTTCTCTTTCCAAGCCTCATCGATGGTATGCAGTAGAATAGCTTTTTCGAATGCAGTAACGATGTTTTTGCCTTCCGTTTCGTATGCTTCCTTGAGTGGCACAGAAATTTGGTAAGTGCGTCGTCCGTCGGTGAGTGGCACGAGTATGTTCTCATACTGGTGTCCCTTATTTTCGAACACGTTCTTAATAACTGGATATGCGTTACGTGCCAGTCGGTCGCATCGTTCCTTGAATGTGGCGAGCACCTTTTCGTATGCTATGTCCTCACGTTTTTCGCGGCCCATATCTTCATGCTCCTGTGCATTGAACGGATATTCCATTGCGAAGAGAGTGAGGAACAGTTCCTTGCATCCTTCGTAGTCGTTGTTGGCAAGTATATATGCTACACGGTTCCATAGCATATTGGATATATCCATACCTATACGCTGTCCCATGAGAGCATGGCGTCGGCGTTCGTAAATCACCTTACGCTGTTTGTTCATCACGTCGTCGTATTCGAGAAGGCGCTTACGTATGCCGAAGTGGTTTTCTTCCACTTTCTTCTGAGCACGCTCTATAGACTTGTTGATCATTGAGTGTTCGATCATCTCCCCTTCCTTGAATCCGAGTCGGTCCATAATGCTTGCTATGCGGTCGGATGCGAAGAGGCGCATGAGTTTGTCTTCAAGTGAAACATAGAATACAGAAGATCCCGGGTCGCCCTGACGTCCAGAACGTCCACGAAGCTGACGGTCCACACGACGGCTCTCATGTCGCTCCGTACCGATGATTGCGAGACCACCAGCTTGCTTCACTTCAGGCGACAGCTTGATGTCGGTACCACGACCAGCCATGTTTGTGGCGATGGTAACGATAGACTTCTGTCCTGCCTGTGCCACGATGTCTGCCTCTTTCTGATGGAGCTTGGCATTGAGGACATTATGTTCTATCTTCCTCATTGAAAGCATCTTCGACAACATTTCAGATATTTCCACGGATGTTGTACCCACGAGCACTGGTCGTCCTTGGTTGATCATCTTCTGTATTTCCTCTATTACAGCCTTGTATTTCTCGCGGTTAGTGCGATATACGCGGTCGTTCATATCGATACGTGCCACAGGTTTGTTTGTTGGAATTTCCACCACATCGAGTTTGTAGATATCCCAGAACTCACCCGCTTCAGTGATAGCCGTACCAGTCATACCCGCCAGTTTGTGGTACATACGGAAATAGTTCTGGAGAGTGATGGTTGCAAATGTCTGTGTAGCAGCCTCCACCTTCACACGTTCCTTAGCCTCCACAGCCTGATGCAGTCCGTCGCTCCAGCGTCGTCCTTCCATGATACGTCCAGTTTGTTCGTCGACGATTTTCACTTCGCCATCCATTACGACATAGTCGTCGTCCTTTATGAACATGGTGTATGCCTTGAGTAGTTGTTGCATGGTGTGCACACGTTCCGACTTGACAGCATAATCCTGCATGAGCTGGTCTTTCTTTTCCAGACGCTCTTCATCGCTGAGATTCTCTGCGTCGAGTGCAGCGAGTTGTCCAGCAATATCGGGTAGTACGAAGAACTGGTCGTCCTTCTTTATATCAGCCACGAGCTGGTTACCCTTATCTGTCATTTCCACCGACTTGAATTTCTCTTCCACCACGAAGAACAGTGGGTCTGTAGCCTCAGGCATACGACGGTTGTTGTTCTCCATATACATGGCTTCTGTCTTGAGCAATCCGCTCTTGATTCCGTCTTCAGAAAGGAACTTGATGAGTGCATTGTTCTTAGGCATACCCTTGTATGCACGGAAGAGCGCGAGGAATCCAGCTTCCACATCTTTCTGATCGTCGGAATAGATGAGTTTCTTAGCCGTGGCGAGATAATCGTTGGTGAGCTTACGTTGTGCCTCTACGAGTTTTTCAACAATCGGACAGTATTCTTCAAACATCTGGACTTCACCTTTAGGCACCGGTCCTGAAATGATGAGCGGTGTACGGGCATCGTCGATGAGTACAGAGTCAACCTCGTCGACGATGGCATAGTTGTGAGCACGCTGCACGAGTTCTTCCGGATGCATTGCCATATTGTCGCGCAGGTAGTCGAAGCCAAACTCGTTGTTAGTACCGAAAGTGACATCAGCCTGATATGCCTTGCGTCGTTCATCGGAGTTAGGGCGATGCTTGTCGATACAGTCTACCGACAGCCCATGGAACATATAAAGTGGTCCCATCCATTCAGAGTCACGCTTAGCCAGATAGTCGTTGACGGTTACGACGTGTACACCGTTTCGTGTAAGGGCGTTGAGGAACACAGGCAGTGTAGCCACAAGGGTTTTACCTTCACCAGTTGCCATCTCGGCAATTTTACCCTGATGCAGAACGGCACCACCGATGAGCTGCACATCGTAGTGGATCATATTCCATACGGTTTCGTTGCCTCCGGCTTCCCATTTGTTATACCAAATGGCCTTGTCGCCGTCGATATCGACGAAATCGTGGGTTTGTGCCAATTCGCGGTCAAAATCCGTGGCAGTTACTTCAATTTCTTCGTTTTCAGCAAATCGACGTGCAGTGTCTTTTACAATAGCGAAAACCACAGGGAGCTGTTTGTCGAGTTCTTTTTCAAATTCCTCGAGTATATCCTTTTCGATTGAGTCAATCTCATCGAAGATAGGCTGTCGCTTCTCGATGTCGGTTTCTTTTATCTTTTCATTGAGTTCTGCCACTTTGTCTCTAAGCGGCTTTACTCTTTCTTGCAATACTGCTTTTATCTCATCGGTTCTCTTACGCAGTTCATCATTTGAAAGCGCTTGTATCTGCGGATACACTTCATTCACCTTATCGACAATAGGTCTGAGAGCCTTCATATCTCTCATTGCCTTGTTGCCGAATAGTTTACTTAGGAAACTGTTAAATCCCATATATATTTTTTTTAATTAGGAATTAGGAATGAGGAATTAGTAATTATACTTAATGATATGAAAATATACAAGCGTCATAATGTGACTTTCCCTTATTCCTAAAAATATCTTATTAATGTTTGTTTCTGTTTATAATTTTAATGGCGTTAACCTTTTTGTTGAGCACGATAATGCGTGTTATGCATCTAAAGAGCAAAATCAATACCAGCGGGAGCATAGCTATGTTAAGCTGCTGAATTGGCAAGATAAAGAGCAGAAGAGTGAAGATGAGTACTGCCAAATTGACAAGTTCAAACCAATCATATTTCATTCCCTTTATATTGACTTTAGCCATATATTTGCCTTGCGATACGGTATATATCACGTTTGGTATCATAACAAAATAGAGCGGATTGAAAGCCAGCACAAGCCAGTTGGATCCTACAGCAGGATGTTCGGACAAGAAGAAGAGGAAAGCCACGAGGAATCCAGCCAGACTTCTGATAAACAGTCCTGCTATATCTGCCCAGAGAGAGAGTTTTCCCCGTTTGATGTCGAAGATGCACAATATGATTGTTAATACGAGAATGATGGCAAATGTGGCAAGCGGCGAAAGTGGGAAATCGGGGGTTTGCTCTGGTTCCGTAGTAGGATGAATAGTAGTTTTCTCAGCCACCATCGTTTTTTTTGCATCGCTCGATATTATGATAGCCGAATCGAGTTCCGCCTCAAAAATTGACGGTATGAACATCTGCTCACGTTGTGATCTTGGTGAATCGACTTCCGAACCGAGCACGAAATCGATACCAAATTCGAGCCATGGTGTAACAGCAGTGAATCGATGCAATATTTCACGGAATGTTGTTTGCTCATATGCAGGTTGGCACTGTCGGTATTGCAGTTTCTCTCCTGTTTTTTCAATAGCCTTCTCTATTATGTTAGTGGCACGAGTAGTGCAATTGTCGTAAAGGAAGTTATATCTATACGTGCGGTTATCGGGTTGAGCATTGATTTCGAGGAGTCGTGCCAGTGTGTCTTTCTGTTCTTCAGACAGGTTGAGCTGTTGTTCATACATCTGAATACCAAAGTGGTCGGAATATCGTCCGAGGAACGAATTGGCATGGTCAACCGAAAGGACATAGTCGGTTTCACCCTTTACAAAATAGTAGATGAAATTATTGCGTCGGCTGTCGAACACTCCGTAATTGTAGACGAGGTCGTAGTCAGGATTATTCATATCTCTCACCCTGATTGCAGTGTGTCCGAACATCTGATAGGCATCTGGCCCCGGGTCACAAGTAATAAGAGTGATATTGAGCTTCAGGCCTGTGGAATCAGGTTCTGCCTCTACGGAATCAGCAGATTCTGGAGCCTGTGCTTTTAGCGCACCGGTCCCCATCATCAGAGCCACAATAAGAGATAGTATATATTTATAAAAATTCATAGACATTCAAATGATATGCATACTAACTTGCAAAGTTACACATTTTAAATGAATAATGAATAATGAATAATGAAAAATTATCTTACTATTTAGTTGACGAGTAAACAAGTTGACAAGTTGAAGAGTTGACGAGTTGTTTGTAGTAGATGACGCTCTTTGCTGACGAGTAGACAAGATATTTACGATTTGTTTAATTATTTTATAATTGTTTTAACAAATTAATTCAACCAACAGGTTTAATTATTTTTAAATTTGGTGATTTTTCTAAAGAAGAATAGAAGACAAGAAGACGAGATGGTTGCTGTTAATAAAAAAATGAGCATGTCCAATGATTGGTCATGCTCGCCTGATAGTCGGTTTGTAATAAAAAGAGGGGATTTAGTTTTTTTTACTTGAAGAGTAGTTTAGCAAATTCCATGAGGCTTCGTCGCCATGTAAGGAATTCGTGTGCAGTTCCTTCTGAAATATAAACTTCGGCATTGTATCCTGCAGCTTTTAGTTTTTCTACCGATTCCTTTATTCTATCTGGTCCTTCCTTCGACCCACATGTGATGTACATAAGTTTAGGTGCCTGTTTTCCTTGCAGTTCTTCGGGTGTATATGTTCCACCGGAGAATATGCCCCAATATCCGAACACTTCAGGCCGTACGAGAGTGGCATTGTGGGTTTCCATTCCTCCCATAGAGAGTCCAGCCATGGCGCGTGAGTCGCGCTTTGCGATTGTTCTGAAATGTGAGTCGACATACGGCACGAGCTCGTCTATGAGCACCTTCTGGAATGCCGTCCAGTCGAATTCGTCACGATGTCCGAATCTAACCGTGTTTGTCATTCCGTATGTCATGACGATTATGAATGGCTTGCACTTGCCTTCGGCTATGAGGTTGTCCATTATGAGGTTGGCATGTCCTTGTCGGCTCCATGCCGTTTCGTCCTCGCCCCATCCATGTTGCAGATAAAGCACAGGGAATTTTTTCTTAGGATTTGACGTATATTCAGGAGGCGTGTAGACGAATGCACGACGCTCTGAGTTGGTGAGCTGTGAATGGAAATAGATTTGTTGCACGTTTCCATGCGGCACATTCTTGAGTTCATAGAAATCACGGTCGTGGGCTGGTATTTCTATGCCACTTTCCCACCTTACTGATCCATAGTAGTTGCATGTTCCAGGGTCGTTGACCGTTCCTCCGTCAATAATGAGATGATAATAGTGGAATCCTTCATCAAGAGGTCCTCCTGTGGTTCCGGTCCACACACCATCGTCACCTTTGTGGAGAACAGTGCCGCCAACTCCACCCCATCCAAGACTAACGATAACCGACTTGGCATCGGGTGCTTCCACTCGGAATCGTGCATATCCCTGTGAATTGACCATAGGATACTGCTGTCCTGGCTGATTGAGTTCGCTTGGCTTAAAATCCTCTATGATAGTGACATTGTCGAGCTCTGGCCTAAAATTTTTCACTACGTTGTATGCTCGCTTCGGCCGGTATTCGTTGTTGAACAAAAGCGGATAGTTGTTGGCTCCGAGCCATGAATCGCGGTCGGAGAGGTTCCAGAAAGTTACGTTGTCGATTACGTCGCTATGCTTGCGGAATACTTTGAAAAGCATGGCATATTGGTTCTCTTGAAGTGTGTTGATATACGGACGTATGCTTGTTCCTTCGCGTGAGAAATTGAGTTGCCCACCCTGCTCGGTATTCACACGCACGTCGAGTTCGGTGATATGGATATGTTTTACGATGGAGGAATACTTCGTGATGGCGGCATCTACATTTTCTGCTGATGGTCCGTAGATATTGTAGTGTCCTTGCATTCCAATTCCGTCGATTGGCACTCCGGCATCTTTCATTTTCTTAACCATATTGAATATTCGGTCGCGCTTGGCTGGGTCGGCGGCATTGTAGTCGTTGTAGAAAAGCAGTGCGTTGGGGTCAGCTTCCCTTGCGAACGTGAAGGCCTTTGCAATGAATTCATCACCACAAAGGTTATAGAGACGGCTCTGACGATAAGGATTTGGTTCTTGTCCGTTTCGTCCCCGTCCCCCGTCGCTCATAGCTTCGTTGACCACGTCCCATGCATACACCACGTCCTTGTATCTTTTCACCACCGTAATGATATGTTCACGAAGTCGTTCATAGAACACCTCTTTGCTTACGTTGTTTCCGTCGTTGTCCTTGAACATCCAGTCGCAAAACTGAGCATGCCAGCACAGGCAGTGTCCACGGAGTTTGATACCGTTTTGCCTGCAGAAATTGGCTATTTTGTCAGCGCGTTCCCACGTCCATCGTCCTTCTGCTGGATGTACTGATATGGGTTTCATATCATTTTCGGCAGTGATACTGTTGAATTCGCGTTTTATCAGTTCAGATTGTGCTTGATCTGATATATTGCGCATATTGACGGCCACTCCGATCGTAAAATAGTCGTTGTAGGCATCTTTGAGTCCCGTTGAAGAATTATCGGATTGTCCTCCCCTTTGTGCATTTGCGCTGATAGCCGCAAAAATCATAGCACAGAGAATAAAAATGCACTTCATAATATATTTTATTTAAACTTAAAAATCTGTCCGTCCCATAGCATGGTAAACTTCTTTTCGACGGCGCTATCGTCGTCAGTGAAGGTGTAGCCGCTGACAATCACATCCTTTCCTATCTCCGGCAGAGTGACCGCCCATGAATCAAACCGTCCGATCTTTTTCTCAACCATGTCGGTGAGGGTCGTCTCCGGTGTCATGGTGTGATTGACTGGATTGTAGTCGTAGAACATGAGGAGATGCTCGTTGAACGATGGATTTTCAAACTCTTCTACGAGATAGATAGCCACAAGTCTATGTCCGTTCTTACGCTTCCAATAGCAGCATTGTAGGCCATTATCAAACTGTGATCCTGCATTACAGCTCATATATCCATACCTCGGGTTATCGTGTATGGTATAGCTGAAGTTGTAATCCACCGACTCAGTGGTAAAGTTTTTGTCGCCACTGGCCTTGAATTCTTTCGGCGACTTAAGATAATATGCCATCGCCTTGACTGGTTCAAATGCACTGCACTCCTTGCTGAAGGCAAACATAAAATCATGTATGCCTGGAGCGATGCCGCCCGACTCCATGTGGAAGACATGACTACGCCAAGCCTTTTTGATGATTGCAATTTTGCTGCCTTGAACATCGTCTAACAGCTCTTGAGCCGACATCACTAACGGCATGAAAGCCAGCATAATGGTAAAAAGGAAACTTTTCATTTTTGTATTTGAATTTAAGAAGTTAAAGATTCTAAAAGTTGTAAAAAGCTGTTGATTATTAGCATTTAATGCAAAGGTAATAAAAAGTAGTTTTTAAACAAAAAAGTATGGTGGATTTTAGATAAGTTAGGGAATATTTTTAGGATGGATGGTGATTGAAAAGAGACATTCTCATTTTGTCTGAGCAATAAAGACATCCACATTTGAGGTAAAAAAAAGTACTGATGCCTCATAAACTACGGCAAAAGTACTCTTTATTTTTATGATGAAAAACGAGAAATTAATAATGAAAACATTATATTTGCATTCTGTTTAGCTTTAACTTGAAAAATATGAAAGCAATAAGTACGAATAAAGCCCCGGGAGCTATAGGTCCATATAGCCAGGGAATAAGAGTGGGAAACATGGTGTTTACGTCGGGTCAACTACCAGTAGATCCGTCGACGGGTGAATTTGCCGAAGGAGGCATAGAGGCACAGACTCGCCAGTCGCTGACAAACGTTCAGGCAGTGCTTGAGGCAGCGGGGTTGACGATGAGCAACGTGGTGAAGACCACGGTGTTTTTGTCTGATATGAACGATTTTGCGGCGATGAACGGAGTGTATGCCGAATTTTTCAGTGAGCCCTACCCTGCCCGTTCTGCCGTGGCGGTGAAGACACTTCCCAAGGGTGCCATGGTGGAAATTGAGGCCGTGGCATCAGCAGACTGACTTTCGGAATATCAGTCTTTTATTTTTGCAAACGTCGGAAGATAACTGTCTGCGTCAGCCCTCTGGCAGCAAGATAGATTATGAATGCGAGCCATAGGGCATGGTTTGCCATGGCAGGGAAGAGTGTCAGATAGACGGCAAAGAAGAGGAATGTGGCTATGGCAGAAGATACGAGCATCCCTCGTGTGGCTGTGATGCCAATGAATACTCCGTCCCACACAAATGCCGCCACACCGGCTATTGGGAAGAGCCGTGTCCAGAAAGAATAATCGGATATGGCGCCTATGACATTATGGTCGTTGGTGAGCAATGCGATTATTTGGCTGTCGGCAACGAAATAAGCTGCAGTGAAGATGATGGTCATGGCAGCACCCCAGATGAATATTCTTCTGACGACGAATCGAAGGCTTCTATGATTGTTTGCCCCATAAAACTTTCCGGCGAGCGCCTCGCCCGCATAGGCGAATCCATCCATTATATAGGAAAAGAACATGAAAAACTGCATGAGAATTGTGTTGACGGCGAGGATGGTGTCGCCTTGCCATGAGCCAGCAGACGTGAAGAAGAGAAAAACCGCTACCAGGCAAATGGTTCGCAGGAATATGTCGCGGTTAATCTTGAAGAAATTTTTCATGTCGTTGCGCATGAACACTTCTCCCCATCTCACATATTTCCTGACCTTGCCATATTTCCATAGATATACAACCATAGCGATGACAAGCCCTATATATTGTGCTATGAGAGTGCCCATTGCCACACCTTCCACTTTCATTCCAAGAGCATAGACAAAGAAAAGGCTTGAAGCAATGTTGGTGAGATTCTGAATTATTGCTATTGCCATGGGTGTGCGTGAATCCTGCATACCCAGGAACCATCCTGAAAAGGCAAACAAGAGGAGCGAAGGCGGTGCTCCCCAGATGCATATATCAAAATAGATCTTCACATAGCGTTCCACCTCTGGCCCAGGACTCATGATCCATATAGCCATATTAAAGATAGGCCACTGGAGAATCATGAGCAGCAGTGCAATGGCAAGCGATATGACTGAGGCACGAGCTATGAGTTGGGCAGCCTCGCACAGGTCATGACGGCCAAAAGCTTGTGCTGTCAGTCCGCTGCTTCCCATGCGTATGAACCCGAACACCCAGTACATCACATTGAACACCATACCCCCCACAGATATTGCACCTATATATGCCGTGGCTCCAAGATGGCCCACTATGGCCAGATCGACAAGTCCGAGGAGCGGGACTGTGATATTGCTTATGATTGACGGAATGGCAATCCGCATTATCTGACGGTCGAGAGACATGGGAATTAGATGAAAATAAAAAATGAAAAATTATTTTACTTTAGTTGACGAGTTGGATTTATGATTTAAATGAAATATTTTTTGCAAAGTTCGTGAAAATAAATTAAAAAAATGAGGATAACGTTGTATTAATTGATTTTTTATTAAATTTGCATGATTGAGACATTCTTTTTTATAAACAACGAACTAAACTTAAGAAACATATGACAAAGAAAATATTTATATCAGCATTGACTCTGCTAATGGTTATGAGCGTTGAACTGGTTGGCCAGGAGCGCAAAGATGTGGTTGTCAGGTTAGAGACCACTTATGGCGACATCCGCATACGTCTGTTTGATGACACACCTGGTCATCGCGACAATTTCATAAAGAATGTGGAGGACGGGATGTACGACGGCGTACTTTTCCACCGCATCATCCGTAACTTCATGGTTCAGACAGGCAATCCCGACACCCGCGTGGGTGACTTTGACAAAGTTGAGCCAGAAGACTCCACCCAGATGGGTCCGTCGATACCTGCCGAGATTAGGATTCCTGAGCACTATCATTTGAGAGGCATGGTGGCAGCAGCCCGTGAGGGCGACGAAGTCAACCCCAATAAAGAGTCGAGCAAATATCAGTTTTATATCGTAACCGGACGTGCAATGACGCGTGCAAACATGGTAATCTACGACAAGGAACGCATGGAAGTGGCCGTTGACCTGCATTTCAACGAGAAGTTGGCAGAATATGCATCGGAATTGTCGCAATACTATAAGGACCGTAATCCTGCCGGTGCTGAGAAGATGCGTGAGAAGCTGTATGAAGAAGCCCGAAGCGAGATTGTGGATTCGTATAAACCATTCTTCACCGACGAGATGAAGCGTGAATACGTGTATAACGGCGGTACGCCTTGGCTCGACGGCGACTACACGGTGTTTGGCGAGGTAATCGACGGAATGAAGGTAGTGAGTAAGATAGAGAAGGTTAAGACCGACGACGAAGACGCTCCAAAGGAGGATGTCAGAATACTGAAAGCAGTGGTGGAGTAATTTATTATTTATAGTTTATAGAGATGAAGAGAATACTTTTAATCCTGCTAATATCTCTTGCTAATCCTTTGGTTGGAATGGCAGTAGACGATAATAGTGGTTGGGACGCTGATGCTTACCAAAGGATTGAGTCAAGCATTGAGTTGGCTCGATTTGGTGATTATGAAATATCAATTACAGCCACAGGTGCATCATTGAATGTCAGTGCAAAAAAGAATCAGAAGGCCATTCAGAAGGCGATAGACAAATGCTCGAATCAAGGCGGTGGAAGGGTGATAATTCCTAAAGGCCATCGCTTTCAAACTGGTGCTATAGAACTTAAAAGCAAGGTGTTGTTAGTTGTTGAAGATGGCGCAGTTCTTGAATTTGTTTACGATCCGACTCTCTACCCCCTCGTTGAGACGAGCTGGGAGGGTCAGGACTGTTTCAATCTGTCGCCATGCATCTATGCCAATGGTGCGAACGACATAGGCATTAGCGGCCATGGCACTATCGATGGTTCAGGCAGCAACACGACATGGTGGCCTTGGTGTGGTTCGAAGAGATATGGATGGGATGAAGGCATGTCGAGCCAGCGAGAGGGACGTCCTCGTCTGATGCAGGCGAGCGAAGATGGTGAGCCGATGTACACGTCGGAAGGAAGTAGAAATCCAAAACGCATATTTAGCCTGAGCGACCATCTTCGCCCTCAGCTGATCTGTATGAACGAATGCCATCGTGTGCTCATAGAGGATGTGACACTTCTTCGTAGTCCGTTTTGGGTGTTGCATCCGTTGAAATGCACTGATGTAGTGGTTCGAGGCGTTAAGTTCATCAACGATGGTCCAAACGGCGATGGCTGCGACCCCGAGTCATGCAATCGAGTGCTTATCGAACATTGCTATTTCAATACCGGCGACGATTGCATAGCCATCAAAAGCGGCAGAAACAACGATGGTCGCCGACGCAACATGGCATCTGAAAACATCATCGTACGCCATTGCGAGATGAAGAATGGTCACGGCGGCGTGGTGATAGGTTCTGAGATTAGTGGTGGTTGCAAAAATGTGTTTGCCCACGACTGTAAGATGGACTCCCCCAACCTCGACCGTGTGCTTCGCATCAAGACCAACACATGCCGTGGAGGTGTGGTTGAAAACATTTACATGAAAGACATAAGCGTTGGCCAATGTAGGGAGAGTGTGCTGAAAATCAATCTCAACTATGAGCCGAACGAAAAATGCTGTCGTGGCTATCTTCCAGTTGTTCGCAATATCAACATGAATAACGTGAGTTGCAACAAATCAAGATACGGAGTTCAGATTATCGGTTTGGATAGCGATACATTGGTTTATGACATCAACGTGAACAACTGTCGCTTCAACGGAGTTCACGACGGCAACAGCATAAGCGGGAAGGTGCGCAACATAAGTCTTCGCAACCTGTATTTAAACGGCGAACTAGTGATTTACAACCCACCCTATCCTCATTTGAGCGAATGGATGACACATAGCGAGATGCAGCGTTGTCCCCGTAGCTACCTGCTCGATTTCTCCAATCGTCCGAAATGGAGTTATGTGATGGGTATAGAACTTGAATCCATGCTCAACACTTATCTTGCATACGGCGGTGACGACATACTAGCTTACTGTAAAGAATACACCGATACACTTATCCATTCAGACGGACGCATAGTCAATTACAAGTTAGAAGACTACAATCTCGACAACATACGTACAGGTCATTTCGTAGCGAGGATGTATGAAATTCTGCCTGAGCAGAAAAACCTTAAGGCTTTAAACGCTCTGATGAATCAACTCGACCAACAGCCTCGTACTGAAGCTGATAGCATATACTGGCACAAAGCCATCTATGCCTATCAAGTTTGGCTCGACGGCACATTTATGGGTTTACCTTTCCGTGTGCTCTCTGCCAGAATGTTTCTCGATGACGAATCCGCAAAAAAGATTTATGACGATGCTGTAGAGCAAGTAGTCGCCACATATAATCGCACGTTAGATCGTCAGACAGATCTGAATCGTCATGCATGGGACGAAACTCACGAGATGTTTTGGGCAGACAAGACAAGTGGCCTTTCCAGACATTGCTGGGGTAGAGCCCAGGGATGGTATACAATGGCTTTGGTGGAATTGCTCGATGCCTTGCCAAATGATTATGCTCGCAGGGAGGAAGTTGTGGAAGTTCTAAAAAAGGTTCTGTATGGAGTATTGAAATGGCAGGATGAGGAAACAGGGCTTTGGTATCAGGTGATGGACTCTCCTGAGAGGGAAGGCAATTATCTTGAATCCACCTGTTCATGTATGTTTGCCTACGCCTTACTAAAGGCATCACGCAAAGGTTATGTTGATTCAAAATACCATGAGGCGGGACATAAAGCATACCAAGGCGTTCTCAATCATTTTATCCGCATGGAAAATGATGGCACAATATCGCTGACACGATGTTGTTCAGTGGCAGGACTGGGTCCAGGCATAAGCGTTAAAGTCAGACAAGCAGCTCCTAACGTGAAAGAAAATCGTCGCAGGGATGGTTCGTTTGAATATTATCTTTCCGAACCAGTTCGTGAGAATGACGCCAAGGGCATAGGACCATTTATTTGGGCAAGTTTGGAGAATGAGGAATTAGAAGAGAAGTTATCGCTGCGCTAAGAAGTTAATGAAGTTATAGAAGTTAAGGAAGTTAATGAAGTTAGGGAAGTTAATGAAGTTAGGGAAGTTAATGAAGACGTTTATAATACTTAAAAACAAAGAAACGAGTAGTTTTGCAAAGTGGAGTTTACAAAACATGGTTAAAAAACGTTATAGTTCATTAACAGTTTGAAGATATAAAGAGTTAATTGTGAAATAAAACTAAAAGGAGCATACAATAATTGTCAAAAATACATTTTTTTCTTAAATTTGCATTGTTTTTGAGAATGAATGGCGCATTCAGTCTTTTTATTCATTTCATTTATAGCGCATTTATTCTCTTCTAAAACAAGAATCACAAATTAGTATATGGAGAAAACACTGGTAATTCTAAAGCCTTGTGCTGTTCAGCGTGCCATAGTTGGACAGGTTACAGCTCGTTTTGAGCGTAAGGGTCTTCGTTTGGCCGGTATGAAGATGATGCAGTTGACAGATTCATTGCTTAACGAGCATTATGCTCATCTAGCCAGCAAGCCTTTCTTCCAGCGTATAAAGAATTCAATGATGGCTGCTCCCGTAATATGCTGTTGCTATGAGGGAGTAGACGCCGTAGAGACAGTTCGAGCAATGACAGGTTCTACTAATGCGAGGAAAGCAGCTCCAGGAACAATCAGAGGAGACTTCGGTATGAGTTTCCAGGAAAACATCATCCACACCTCCGACTCTCCCGAGAATGCAGTGATCGAGCTCAATCGTTTTTTCAAACCAGAAGAGATCTTCGACTACAATCAGGCTCCATTCCAGTTCTTGTATGCAAATGATGAATATTAACACATCTTCTTTTATTTTTAGAAGACAAGAAAATATATGTTATGGAATTGAAGAAAATCATTAAAACAAGCAAATTATTAACAATCTCATTTTTATCATTGGTTGCCACATCTATGACCGCCCAAACCTACAGCAATCCAAGCAGTAGTGTTAGCCGTCGTCATGCAGAAAGTCGTCCAAACGATCCTGGTGCTCCAATGCTGGCAAAGACTTTCAACTCCGCCAGACAAGCTGAAGCTTTTGTGGCTCCATCTCCAGAAGTAAGTGCAACATCATATTTCAACTCAGGCGACTTGATGAATCCAGCATCCAATATATATAACGACTGGAAGAACAAGGGTGTTAAGGCCGCTCCTGGCTATGCTCCTTCAAGACTGAAGATAGACCTCCGCGGTTTCCACATGCCAACCCCAAGCCGTAAGATCACATCTCCATACGGTCAGCGTTGGGGTCGTCTGCACGCTGGCTTAGATATCAAGGTATATATAGGTGACACGATATGTGCAGCCTTCGATGGTAAGGTACGCGTTGTGGATTACGACCGTAATGGTTATGGCAATTTTGTTGTAATTCGCCATCCAAATGGTCTTGAAACACTCTATGGTCACATGAGCAAGCACTTGGTGAAGAACAATCAGATTGTCCGTGCAGGCGAACCAATTGGGCTTGGTGGCAACACAGGTCGTTCCACAGGTTCTCACCTACATTTCGAAACCCGTCTATGCGGTGTGCCTATCAACCCTGCTTTGATGTTCGACTTCCCTCATCAAGACGTGACGGGTGATTTCTTCACTACGACCAAGGCATACGGAACAAGAGAATAGTATATTTTAATTAGGAATTGAGATTCAAAAATTAACTAAAATCAAAACAACAATATAATAAAACGAGGAATTAGTTCCTCGTTTTTTTTAATATAAAGTAAATAATTGGTGGTAGTAAATTATGTTGTGATTAAAATATGTTTTAAAATCTTTTTTTTATTTCAAAAAAATGTTGTAATTTTGCACAGAAAATAAAACCAAGGGGGCCTGATGGTGGAATTGGTAGACACGAGGGACTTAAAATCCCTTGGCCATTTCGGCTGTGCGGGTTCGAGTCCCGCTCGGGCTACAAGCTATAATTATTCAACATAAAAGAGAGCAACGCAAGGTGCTCTCTTTCTGTATTTTATAGTTTATTTACTATCGAACCACCACTATGACAGGCACTTGGATTGTTGCAATATTTGTAATTTTTAATTATAAAACAATGTTCCCCACACTATCATCACTGACAGTGTGGAGATTGCAAAAGTTTTCAAACTTGTAATACTAACTAAATTAAAACTAACTAAATTAAATACATTATTTCAATCTTATTTTACACAAATGAGTTTTTACATTTTATTTACAACACTTATTGTTAGTTATCCGACACACGGATAATCCATTTTTGATTATCATTACTTTTCGTATCATCGTTGATGGCATAGCTGAACACAGCCGCACCTTCCTTATTATCACCTCCAGCCAGGTCAACACATCGGCCTGTAGCTTTGTTGATGATGGTAACAGAGCCATCCCTTTCGTAGAGTGTCCACTGCTGGCAAGTATTACCTCTGTCAAGGTATCTGAAGATAATCCACTGACCTTCAGATGTCTCCGAGCCATCTTCCAACGCAAGCATATCCTCGTTTACAATATAGCAGTCCTTACTTGTAGCATCAACAACGGCTGTGTCAGCAACTGCAACAGGTATAAATTTAAAATTGAACGACTTATCTTTATTAATCCTTATGCCATTTGGACCAATTCCCGATGGTGCAGACTTCCGATAAGCACTGGCATGAATATTGTAGTCGAATGAAATTCCCAGCTTTGCCCCTGTTTTTTTGTTGACAATCGAGTAGTATTTGTCCGTAGAATACATAAAGTTAGTTGGTTGCTTCACTATCCTGCGTGGATGGTATTCAAATAGTTTCTGGTTCTGCCTCAATTCCTGTACATTAAGGTTTGATATAACTTCGCCACTCCAATTTGCCCCCCACGCACTAAATGGTTCGCCTTCCGGCACTATATACGTGATATTTTCAACGTTCAATGGTATGGGGTCGAATATGAGAACCATGGCAAAATAGTCTCCTGGATATCCTTCGAGCCAGAAAATGCTGTCATTAGGATAGTCCAATAAGCCGTGGCACTTATACTGATGTCCTTTTTGGTCAAGCAATATGGTGTTTCCACCACGTCCGTGATACTCCCGAAACCAGTTTTGCTCGGTTGCAACGGCCAAGTAAGTGGCTTCAGGCGTTCGCCAAAGTGCCATCGTATTTTCTTCAACTGGCTTTATAAGATTAGCGTTCTTAAATACAGCCCACGAGCCGCTGTTGTTTTTATCGTAGTTTTCGCAGTCTTTCACCATGATCGGCGCATGAAAATGAGGTGCTGAGTCATAAGCGTTTATTCTTCCTTCATATTCTGTAATCTTCACATCCACCCCACGCATCATCCAAGCTGGTACACCATAGATGGCCAAGTCAGTGGCACTGTCAGGGAGACGTGGAAAAACAATTTGCAGGTCGAAGACAGTGCCCTCTTTACCTTTTACTCCGAACACCTTGTTATAACAGCACTCGGGTATGGTTGAATAAGCCTGATATATAATGCCGGTCTGCTTGTCCAGGATGACACTTTCTGCATTACCCAGCCACAAATTTGTCACTACATCGGCTTTCATAAGCAAATAGCAATGCAACACTGTGTTGTCGCCCTCGTCAGTCAGTTGCCAAATAACTGGTACACAGTCTTCACGTTCTTCAAAATCATTCAAGTCAGGAAATAACTCCTCAATGTCTTTGGCAATTGGGACTTGATCAATAATTCCGATATTTTCATGCCATGAATTGTTTTCCGTACTCAACCATTCGATGGTCTTTTGCCGCGTGTTTTTATCAATTGTAATTGGAGGCACGCCAATCATTACTACATGACTTTTGGCTCTCATTCTTACGTTGTTTTGCTCTTGGGCCTGTATGCTGGTGCATGTCAATATCATAAGGCCCAGAATAATCGATTTATTCATAATTTTGTATTTTTGAGATTTATATTATTAGTGATTTTGTTACGATATTTTTGAAAGCACTCAGATGACATACCATCTCCAATTGGCGAGTTTGAACAATAAAGCATTATTCTATCATTCCCTATGCGCTCTGCTATCCATAAATACTTTCTTTCATATTGCAGATCGTTTATCGTAAAGAAAAACTGTTGTCGTGAATAATTGAGCAAATAACCAGGCATTGTGTCATCATAGGTAATTGCCGCAAGCAGCAGTCGTCCGAAAAGGTCAATATCCTTCGTGTCGGGAAAAACATACATGGTGCATACCATGTCAGCATGAGAACTATCTGCTGTGCAATAGGAATCATCGTTTTCCACTCCATAATTAGTTGCCAATTTCTTTATAAATTCATCCATTAGAGCAGGACTTATGTAGGAGCTGTCTGTTGAGATATTATAGGCGGCATAGTGCAGATTATGATTGGTTGACGTAGATTTGGGAGATGTAATACATGTTGAATCCGCTGATGAATCATCATTTGGCCTTGATTCTGAAGTGGATGTTTGCACAATAATAGTTGAATCATGTGCTGCTTGTTCTTTAGTCTCTTCCTTAGTAACCTGCTTAATTTTCGCCTTATGATAATTTCCATAAAGATGTCCATAGGCCAGTAGCGTCTGTTGTGATTCTTCTTGTTCATTAACTTGTGAAGTAACAAGCTCATCTTCTCTTTTTATTTCAGTCTTATCAGATTGCTCATTCACTATTCCAGTCAAGGCATTATTCCGATTGGAATGAGGAGTAAAGAGCATAAACAAGACCACACTTGCTGCCGCAGCACCAATTAAAGAATAGAGCCATATCAAAATATGTCTGTCTTTAGTTTTATGCTTGTCTATTCGCTGCATTAAGCGTTCTTTGAAGCCTTCTGATAGTTTCATACGTTGAGAAAGGCTATCGTTCTGCCGTTGCAATGCTTCATATATTATTTGTTCTTCTTTAATCATTGTTCATGCGTGTTAAGATGATTTTGAGACGTTGACGAATTCTGTAAAGCCTGGTGGTAAGTTTTGACACTTCTCTGTTAAGCGTGTCAGTAGTGCTCCCGGTTATATAGGCTATATCTTTCAGAGTTCGTTTATCGAAGTAGAATAGATGCAAGAGCATCTGATCCTCAGGCGAGAGTTGTTGTATTGCCTCATCGAGTTGTTCTGAAGTAAATATATCAGACAATTCGTCAGGAATATCACACCCTGCTTCAAGAGGCAAAAGCAGTTGTTTCTTGTTTCGTCGCAGATAATACAATGCTTCATGATATGCAATTCGTTGGAGCCATGTAAATATCGACGCCCTTTGCTGATTGTATTCTTTCAGATGTTCGTATGCAGCCATGAATGTGTTCTGCAACACGTCCTCAGCATCTTCCTGTTGTCTGACTATTCGCCCCACAAACAGTAAAAGAGAACTTCCATAGCGGTCTACAAGCAATCCGAACATTTTGGTATCGCCATTGCAAATATTCTGTATGAGTGTCTTTTCGTCGTAAGTCATTCTATATATTATAGACTAAAATATTTAAAATGTCACATTGAAAATGATTATTTTTTCTTCTGACAGGGATATTTCTTTACCAAAAATGGACGAGAATGTCTGATTTCCACACTCACCCATTTCAGTCTTATAGATATTATAAAGTTACGTGGATGTCATTCAGAAGCAGACAATATCATAACGTTTAAGATTATAATTCATATCCGTTTATAGTAAGTACAAGGCAAGTTCCTGATGATAATTGCCAGCAGATGCCATCGCCGTGTAACGTATGCTTTGGATTTTTGTCTGCAGATGGCTTTGCATATCTGTTTAGCAACTTTCACCACAGGCATTACCCAAAACAATCCCTCATCTTTTGGTATAGATTATCTGACTTTAAGGAACAAGTTTCATATATTTGACTATGGTTTGATATATGTAAGTATGATAAAAAGGGCTATTGAGTTTAAATGATGCAATAAAAATATCCCTCACACTATCATCACTGACGGTGTGGGGAATGAAAGGTCCATTTGTAAGGACCTTTCAAAGTATATTAACCACTTAATCATGATTTGAAACATGAATTTACGGTCGAAGAAACACTATGACGGTGAAGAATTGTCTTCTGATCATAATGCTCTTTATTTGACTTTTAGTCGACTCTGCTCTCGCTCGGCAGAGCTGATGCAAGTATCACTCTGCTCTCACTTACTCGCAGACTTCTTCGGGTTCTTGTTCCAGTGATATATCAGATGAGCCATGACGTAGTGTGGCAGGGAGCGGTACCATGTTTCGGTGCGGCCCTGGGCATTGACGGTGTATTGGGTGGATGATAGCTGGTGCATCAGGTCGAAGACTTCGAGGCGTGCAATAAGCTTACCTTTGAGGAATGGCTGACTGATGGAGGCGTTCAGCACGAAGTCGTCGGTGTTCAGTTCGCTGCTACCATAGCCGCGACGCGAGTACATGTTACCGTCGACTGACAGCGTGGTGTTCAGGCGCGGCAGGGTGTAGCGGGCCGAAAGGCCATACTGGAATTCGGTGACATTCAGTGTCTCGAAATCGTACATCTTGCCATCGGAGTGTCGCCAGCGGATATCGCCCATGGCGCGGATGTTCAACGCATCTTTGTTATATTGTATGTATGCGTTGTCGTGGAGAGTCAGGGTGTTGACAATGTTCTCCTCGCTCGCCGTCATACCCGCGAACATGGCGTGGTCTATGGAGTGGTGATAGCCGACATCTGCATTGGTCTGCCACGTCCAGTAACGGTTTTCGTCGATGGCGCGGCTGATGTCGAACTTCGCATTCAGACGGTAGGCTCCCTTCACATTCATGGGCTGATAGGTATAGACACCGCTCTCTGGGTCATAGCTTGCCGACTGCGCCGTCAGCCTGTGGTAGAGGTCGGCCGACGTGCCAACATGCCATTGCTGCTGGTTGCTCCCTGCCCTGTTCGAATAGTCTATGCCAAGGCTGGATGTGACGAAGCTCTTGAGGTTGGGATTGCCCAGTTTGACGACGAGCGGCTGGCTGTCGTCGCGATAGGTGATGCGGTCGGAGAGATGAGGAGCGCTGCGCTTATGGCTGGCATGTACTCTGAAATCCTGCTTGCCGTCTTCCGAAGCATGTCTGAAAGATGCCGAGGTGTTCATGAACAGCGTGTTCTGCCGTGCCAATGTGTCGAGTCGACCCCTCTGATAGTCAAGCGACTCGTGACGTATAGGGACGCTGATGCCCACGTCCCACCGCTGGTAGTTGATGGTGAATGGTGAGTCTGGAGCCAATCTGTACTTCCCTTTGCCCGAGAACGAGATGCCGAGCGTGTTCTCAGCCACATTCGTCCTGCTGTCGTATGAGTTATTGAAGTCTGTGATGGCGGTCAAGGCGTCTATCTGTGAAGGCAGCAGCAGTGTGTCAGGATGGTAAAGATAGTCGTGGGAATTGATGCGCGTCAGGTAGAAACTTTCGCCCACGCGCATATCAACACCCTTGAACAGCTGCATACCGAAGTTCAATGATGCGACACCCCATGTCGTGCTGTTGCTGATGTCGTTCACGTTGCGTTGAACGGTCTGCTGAGGGTTCACGTATTGCCGCGTGCTGTATCTCATAGCCGATTCAGACTCGTTCTCGCTGTGCTCAGCTTTGACGTAGAAGTCGATATGCTTCTGGTTCATGCCCACGTTGAATGCGCCTTGCGCCTCAAGGTTTCCAGTCCATGCCTTCCCCTCGTTGAATCCACGGCTCTGCTGCGATGCCGTCAGCATGTCGTTCCACTGGTCGAAGATGGAGCTGAACGCACCATGATTCTTGGAATAATTGAAATTTGCTTCCGTATAGAGATAGAAAGGCTTGGTCAGTGTGAAAGCATTCCGTGCATTCCATACCTGGCTACCCATGCGGTTGCGGCTTTCGGTCAGCGACGTGGGCGTAAGTCCTTGCAAGAACTGCTCATATCGGCTTCGGCTCTCGCTGAAGTCTGTGGTCGAGGTGAACGATGCCGTCAGGTTGTTCTTTAATTTGTCTCCTTTGGAATGGTAGTCCAGTTCCGCCTGGACGCTTCTTGTGGTAAGCATGTTTTTAGGCATAGTGGCTGGTGTCCAGTTGCCCGACTGTCCGATATGTCGTGTCTCGTTTACATTGTTCAGGTTTCCGAGCAACGTGAAACGGTAGCGGTCGGTGAACATCAGTCCAAAGGCACGTGCAAGCCAACGCTCATTTGACCCCGCTGCGGCTTCCACATTGGCAATATAACCGCGCTGATACTCCTCCTTCAGATTCACATCCATTACATACTGCTTAGGCTCCACGTCATAGCCAAGCGCCTTGCTTTTGTCGGTTTGGCGTTCATACACCTTGATTTCTTTTACAACGTAGTAAGGCAGGTTCTCAAGCATCACCTTGCGGTTACCCTTGAAGAACGATCTTGACCCTAACATCAATTCGTCAATCTTCCGTCCGTTAACAAATATCTCTCCCGCGTCATTCAGCGTCACGCCTGGCATTTGGCGTATCAGGTCGTCGAGCATCGACCCTTGTGGCAACTTGAATGCCGTAGCATCATAGACGATGGTGTCGCCTCGATAGAACATTTTTATGCGCGTGGCTTTCACCACCACTTCTCCCAGTTCTATTATCTTTTTCCGCATACGGATTGAAGAAACTTCCACTTTTGTCTGCCTTTTCCCGATGCTCACCAGTTTCCAAACATCGTTGTACCCTTTCAGCCTTGCATGAACCAACAGCTCATTTGCATCCGTCGTCACCTTCGCCGTATATTTGGAAAATAGCGGTCTCAAATCACTGTTGTAGGCCGTGAACATAGCAGCCGAATCAACAATAACACTGCTGTCTGCCCTGCATATCGACACCTTGGCATGGGGCAATGGCATCTCCAGGAATCCGTCCTCCACGTTGCCTGATATTTCTATTTCTTTTTCACGGTTTCCATGTAAAGTGCCAATCTTGGCCTGAACATAAACGGTCTTCCCTTTTGTCTTTATTCTCAGCGGCAGGTCTTTACAAATCAACTTGACAGCCTCGATTGTAGATAGATTATTTATTTCAGCCGATGTGTGAAAATCAGAGAGACCGTCAGAGAGAATGGCAATGGAATACTCATGCTGGCTCTGTTCTATCGTTTGCAAAGCTTCAAGGATTGAAGTATTCTTGAATTTGAGCGTAATCTGCGCATCGGTAGCCTGTGAGATAAGCAGCAGAAGTAATGTCAGAACATATTTCATAAAGCATCCTCCTTTCCGTCTGAGGTTTCAACACAGATTGTGTCCTGATGAACTGTCACAATCATTCCGTCGAACATATTCAGTTCGTCAGTAAATTCAGTAAGTGGTTCATCTGGATTCCAAGTGATGATGAACCTCATGCTTTTAGAAGTCTCATTACGGAAAGCAACCGTTTTGCCATAGTGGGCTGAAACAACGGACAGGATACTGTCCAGGCTTATATCATTAAACCGGACTGGTGGATTTGCACAGTTGCCCTTTCTGTCTCCCAGGTCGTTTTCGTCTGTTTGAATAGTGTTTTCGTCTATTCTCCAAGGCAGTTGTGTTTTTTGGGGATTGTGTCTTGGGGAATCTTTCAGATCTTCCGCCTGTTCTGGATGAGCCATAGGTTGGCGGTTACGTACCAGATGAATTGTGGCATAGGCGATACCAGAGAGAATCAGAATGCCAATTAGGATTGCGGCTATTTTTCTGATCTGCTGATGAAAAGTTGCGAAGTGACTCTTCGGATGGTCTGCTGTGAGTCTGCTTTCAAACTCCCTCCACGCCTTCTCCAAGTCCGGCTGTTGGTCAAGGGCATCCATCATCGCTTCCAACTCATTCTCGGTGTAAGCTTCAGGATGTTCCTGCATGTCTTGAAAGCGAGAAATACCGGTTCTTTCCTGTCCAGTTAGCGGAGTCATTGTGAGTGCTTTTCTGGCCGTTTTACTCTGTTGATTGTCGTCTTTCTGCATGGTATTCACTTTTTGAAATGGTTTTTGATTTGGTTCAAGGCATGTGAAAGATGTTTCCATACAGTCACTCTGCTGATACCCTCTTCTGCCGCAATTTCCTCATAGGAGCAGCCATTGCTGAAACGGAGTTGAAAAATACGTCGCTCCTGCTCTGTCAGATGGCGTTCCACGAACTCGTCGATTTCCGAAAGACGCTCGTCCTCACTCTCGTCGTCCGAAGTCTGCAAGGGTGAGGCATTCTCTGTCATTTTCCTTTTTACCTCCTCATGTCGCAGACGCTTCAGACACTGATTGCGCACACTTATCAGCAGATAGTGTTCTTCGGTTTGAGCCGATAGGGTGTTGTTTCCTTGAAGCAAGTTTGCAAAAATGTCGCTTACCACATCTTTGCTTTCTTCCTCATCAAAAAGAATGGAACGTGCCACCCTCATCATTTTGCCATAATTCTGCTTGAATAGCTGTTGAATATGTATCTTTCCCATCATGTCTTTTCTTTAATACCCTTCAACAGCTCAAAAAGCTAACTACAACTGACAAATATTCCATTATATCCACAATGATGTGCGTTTTTTTTAATGAGTTTTGGTTGCAAATATACAACTAAAAGAATAGTTAATATAATATGCTGAAATAAATATTTAAAATATTCAGAAATATTAACCTAAGAACTTAGTTGTATGGTTATGCGGTGAAAAGGATATTTACTTTTGTTGATGTGTTGTTCTTTTATTTGATAGTAGCAAATAAAAGAACAACAATTTTGGTTTGTAAATAGCAAACAAGTAAAAATGTCTTTGAACTGCCATTTCAAGTTTAGGACTCCCAAACCTCAAATTTCAGGTGTCACCTTCACCAACTTCATCCGCGCAGAATCCGGGGCGTCGTCGGCATAGACCGTCAAGTAGAATGTGCCCGTTTCAGTGCCGGGCGATATGGCTTGAATCCAACGGTCGTAGCGGTAGGTGTTGACAACTTTTCCATACCAGTCCAACACAAGAATGTATGTTGGATAGGTGTGGTAGGCGTGGCTGAAAAGCCTGCCGCAATAGACAAGATAGATATGTTCATCGTTAGCAGCAGAACAGAGAAAGGAGTGTAGCTGACTACCTGCACCCACAACACGTCGCGTTCTCTCGAATGATACATTTCCTCGGCCGATGTCATTGCTTGGACTATTGCTTGTGGTTTGGGTTGATTCTATATGTATCTTTTGAAAATCTTCCGACTGTAATCTTATGCTATGAATTAGTTGCAAAGAATCGTCATAAAATTCCACGAGCGGTTGGCGGTGGGAGACGAAGCAGATGCATCGGCACGACTCATTGTAGTGGATGTCTGCTCCAGTATTGACATCGGCTACTTGAAAGGCAACCGGTTCGTAAGGATTGAGGCATCGACCGTTTCTATAGTGGAGCAATCGCGTCACATCATTGTGTATGCCAGCCTCATCATTGGAATAGCATTGCGGATTCTCTACGAGCAAGCCGTTACGAAACGGAGTAATTGCCACTCCGCGCTCCTCAACTCCCGAAACGGACAGCCAGAGTGTGCCGGCAGAGGAAAGTGGCTTTCGAAGAGGTATGACGCAATATTTTTTTGTATAGAAGCAGTCGCTGACAAACAGCTTGTCGCCCGCAATATGGATTCGGCAAGCCGTCATCTTGTCGGTATCGGAACCATGCGGAATATAATCTGCAAGGTGATGCATTTGGTCGTTAATGTCATAAAGTGAAATTAACGGGTCATCATAGTGGGGATTCTTGTTGTTTACGATAAGAATACTGTCTTTATAGACAAGCATTATATTGGCATCGTCAAAGCTATCGAATCTGTGGTCTGTGCTGTCAATCACCAACTCTGTTGCATTGTCTAAGGATGCTTTTACTAATGTTGAGATTCCGACACCGTCGGATGTTGCCTTATTGTCGCTGGCACATGAGATTGCCGCAGATGAAATCAATACAGCAATAATTTTTAGTGAGTTGAAAAAAAAACTTAACTTCTGTGCCGACAGGATATCGGCACAGATGTTAAGTTTGAGTGTAAGTATAGTCTTCATTATTGCCATACGTAAGCTTTGTCATGCGATTATTAATTCGCAGACCATTCTTCTTTTCCATCCACCAGGATTTTCTTCACTTTCTTTTCATTAATCGTTATGCTGCCGTCCGGCTGTTTTTCCACTCCTGGCAATCTGTCCACCAGACTGTCAATTTTGTTTTCTTCTAATGTGAAGCAGATTATGCCGTGCTTATCTTTGTGGTTATATTCCACAGAACCATTTTCCGTTTTTATTACTTGGAATGTCTTGATAGGGAGTGTCTGATAGTTCATAACTTCCTCCTCTGTTGCAGGCCGACCGTTTATGAACACATATTCATAAGTACATTCAAAGTCTCCGTCAGCCGGTTTGCCTTCATGGGCAAACCCTGTGATTCTTCCGTATTGGTCTCTGACGGGATGGATGGCAAAAGGATTATCCTCCTGCAAATTCGCCATTTCCTTCATAAAGTCAGAATTGTCCAACGTTGCGAATGAAGTGAGAATAAGGACTGTCACCGGGATGGCCATCAATGCCTTGAGCATGAGCCATCGACTTGATTTCTTTTGGTACATCATAGTAATTCTTTTTTTGAGTGAGCCGTGATTGAGGTTGTTGGTGAAAGGCTGCAGTCGATTCCCCACTACCCTATTCACGAGAAATAATTGATATGATTTTGCGTCGACGCCTTGCTGAAGCACTGCCTGATCGGCCTCAAACTCATGGATGGTCATGAGGTCGCGGCCGATGATGTAAACGATAGGATTGAACCACTGAATCAATTTCAGCAGTTGTAGCAGCATGAGATCGTATGAGTGCCCCAGACGGATATGTTGCCTTTCATGTGGCAGGATGTAATGAGATTCTGTCTCGTAGTCTTTTACACTCATAACGATGAGTTTGAAAATACTAAATGGTGATATGTCGCAATTGAACAGTATGATAGTGTTTCCCTGGTCATCTTTATGACGTATACCCCTACGCATCAGCCTCACAAAACTGATAACCTGAACAATGGTGACAATCAGCATGATGTCCAAGCCTGCCAGGTAAATCCACTTGACGGCTTGCACCCAGGTAATCAGTGATTGTGGCTCATATGGTTTTTCGTCTGACAAATGGGCATTATTTTCATCCATCAGAATCTCCATCTGCCTCATTCCTTCATTAATCACTGTTGGATGGTCGGTGCTCATGTGCAGCACAGGAACCACAAATGCGGAGAGCATGACTCCAAGCAGCATCATCCGGTTGAATCGATGGAACGAGTTGTTTCTGAGCAATACCCACACACAACAGTAGAGCAGTGTCAACGTAATTGTTGACTTGACAATGAAAAACATCATATTGGCTTTGACTTCTTTTGTCGTTATTTATTTTTTATCAATTCCATGATTTCCTTCAGATCTTCGTCAGACACATCCTCATTTTGCGCAAAGAATGAGAACATAGACACCAAAGAACCTCCAAAGAACGTGTTCTTTACCTCTTTCATAAAAGATCGGGTGTATTCTTCTTTTTTGACCACAGCACTGAAAAGTTGTGATTTGCCTTTTTTTTCAGATGTGACATATCCTTTATCCTTTAATATCTTGAGAAATGTGAGCAGAGTGGTCAGAGCTGGTTTGGGCTCAGAGAATTTACTCATAATTTCAGATGAATAGCCTTTGCTCTCCGGCAATGACCAGAGTATGTTCATAACCTGGGTTTCTGCTTTTGTCAACTGTTTTTTTTCTTTCATATTCTAAAAATTTAGAGTTCTATGCCGCAAAATTACTCTAAATTTTTAGAACAACCAAATATTTGTTCTAATTTTTTAGAAAAAAAATTTAAATATTCCAAATTAGCAATGGCAAGTTTAGATATTAGTGTTTTCATAAATGTTTTACAATGTAGTGGGAATTAGTTATTTCAAATGTGTCCCTGGCGGTTACCATGGTTTTAGTTTGAGTACTCAGTTACTTGCTTTTTCAACTCAAAATCAAAATATTTACAAAATTTATCGGATATACAAAAATTTCGACTAATTTTGCAGTATCCATAAGAGTTTTGATTTGATTATTATATTTTCTACTATCTCTTTAGATTTACTTGTAAATACCACTCCAACTAAATATTATACTGAATTCAACTTATAATTAAAATTTCAAAATACAATTAACAAATTAAGAATTATGAAAAAGTTATCAATATTTCTGCTGACTTCATCATTATTTATAGTTGTGGCATCGTTTACCAGTCTCTCTCTAAAGAAGCCGAAACTCGCTGGAACTTCATGGCAGCAGGAGATGAGTGAGAAGAGGGTGCTTGACGGTCCTTCGATACGCACTACACGAACTATATTCTTTAAGGACAAGCGTACAGTGGAAATTACATCCACCACCTATTTCAGCAGTTACAACGCCATGAGGATGAATCCTGACGGAACTGTTAACCACATTCCAGCCTCATCAAAGTCAAACATTTCCACTGGGACATACAAAGTCAGGAAAGGCAAAGTGAAGATTAGCATTGACGGCAAAACCACAATTTATTACATTGGTGATAATTATCTTAGCGAGCGACCACTTTCAGACATCAAAATAATGCCCGCTCCGATACGTGACCGATATATTTATAAGAAAATGAAATGACAGTCATTTTCCATTATGAGATTATATTAATTCTCCATTACAAAAATCAGCATCAAGCCCTTTTTCTCAAAAAAAATCATCAACACCTGTAAAGAAGGTGTTGATAATTAAGTTATTTGTCTATTAAGATATAAAGAAATAGAGATTCAATTCCATTAATAAAATTGAATCTCCTTAGTTCCTTATCTTCTTATAGAAATAAAAACAATGAATAATTAGTAAACAATTATGTAGGATTATTTCACATAGAAAGTCTTCCCATCTTCGATGAATAATCCCTTTTGTCCCTATGTAGCAACCATTCCATTGAGAGTGTATCTACGTGAATCTACGTTATTGTTGTAATCATTATTTATTTTCCCGACTCAACGCTCCGGATGCAGTTAAGGGCGTTGAGCGTCCTCGGATATCCGATAAAAGGTATGTTTGATGAAATGACGGCAATGAGCATATCCTTGTCGTTTCCAACGTGGTAGTTGCCTTGAATATGTCCTTTAAGCTGGGGTTCGCATCCACCTTGAGCTGCAAGGAAACAAAATGTAATCAGTTCACGCATTTTCAGGTCCATGCCATTTCGTGTATAGTAGTCGCCAAAGCAGTTGTCGGCGAGCCATTTGTTGATATGACGGCTGTCTTCAGGACCAGACTTCCAGAAATCACGCATATCTTCGCCGAAGCACCCCACTTGTGCCTCAGTTCCAGCCTCACGCCGTATTTCCATCGTGGTGGTCTGCTGTGAAGGCAACGGCAGGTCTATTCCACGGGCTTTGAGAATTTTATTGGTTGAAGTCAGAAACGGACGTACTCGTCCCATGCCCAAATAGGCAGTAGCCTGATATACGATTTCCTTCACTTCGATAGGTGTGACACCCTTGTCGAGTGCTTCCGGCAAGAGTTCGCGGTATTCGTCAATGCCTTGACATCCCAACAAAGTTGCCAGATAGCAGATATATCGTGTATGGTCATCGAGCTTATTCTTTACCTGCTCCGCTACCTCAGAGAATGCAAAGTTGTCGAAACGTTGCATGTATTCGTCATCGGCTACACAAAGCATTTCTCCGCTAGCAGGCAACTTGTCGTATTCAGCATCCGTGACTGGTTCGAGCCACTCGTTGGAGGCACCTTCTTCAACCTTTGTCATATATGTAATGTGTTGCATCCATGAGTCTTTGGCAGCTCCGTGCCAGTGTTTCGCCTCGGCAGGGATAGCAACCACAATGCCTGGACGCAGCACTACAGGTTCCTTTCCCTCCTCTACATACCATCCATATCCTGCCACACATACGAGCACTTGTACCGATTTGTGGTGGATGTGCCAGTTGTTGCGACATCTCGGTTCGAAAGTGACATTCACCGGACCTCCATTATCGGCATCGAGGGGAGCCAGATAGCTATTGCCGATGAAATACTTGGCATAGGCGGTATTTAGTTCGCCTTTCGGCCATACATTAAAATCTACGTTCTCTTTCATATTCTTTTGTGCGTTAATGTTTGCCACTGCCAAGAGCAGTGCGATGACGGTGGTGACAATTCTCATTTGCTATTGTTTTTTTAAATATCAGTTTTATTGTTTCGGGGTCGAGTGGTTGCATGGTGGATAATTTCCAACTCACATACCTTGGCGACAAACCTACAACGATTATAGATACACCTATTTGCAATTCACACGATAAAGAAATATATGATTTGGCAGGAAGACGGGTTAGTCAGTTAAGACATGGCCTATACATAATAGATGGCAAAAAAATTGTCTACTAACATGTGATAAGGGTGTTAAACCCAAATATGTAATTGACCATCACAGTTTAAATGTGGCTTTCATAATGATGGTTCGTCCGCAGAGTCCGTAGTCGTAGGTGTAGGTATTTATGCCATCGAAAAGAGTGTATGAGTATGTTCGCTGGTTCAGTAGGTTTGTGAGTTCCAGGCGTAGTACGCATTTTTGAAATTTATATTGGACAGAGGCATTGAAGAGTGACATGTGCTTGTAGTGGTCGGTGGAGATCTGTCGTCTTACATGGTCGTAGTCGAATGAGATGTCGAGTTTGGGAATCGGGAAGAAATGTATTTCTCCCGAATGTGTGAGCGATGTCCAGGTATTGCTGACATCTTCATATTTGCTTCTCGACCATCCGTAGTTGATGTCATAGTTCAGCTCAAGCCAAGTGAGCGGTGTAGCTGATGCGTTGGCTCTTAGTTCATAATTATTGGAACGAATTTTGATGACATTGTCGTTCACAGCCTGCTCACTGCTTCCGAATCCGTAGTTGGCATCTAATTTAAGCTTTGAGTAGATCGACGGGAAGTTCTTCGTGGTGGATATTCTGAATCCGGTGTTTTTAGAGTGTGAATCGCGCAGCAGAGCATGGCTGTTGATGTCGATACCATCCATTTGTTGTGAATTGAGTGTGTTATGCTTGCTTCTGCCATGGTTTGCCTCCAAGCTCATGGTGAAATACTGCATTGGCATCTGGAATTTCCAATTCAGCGAGCTGTTCCATCCCTTTGATTCACCGATGATACCCGACGATGTGTACATGGTTCTGTAATTCGTCTGCATAGGTGCTGTCAGCAGTGTCATCATATCGCCCACATGAGTGTTGACAGATGAATTGAATGATAATTTGTTGTTTGCATTGAAGGTATATGAGGCACCGATTCTCGGGTTCACCTGCAGTTTTGTAAAGTCGAGCTTATTATAGTATAGTCCCTTCAAAGCGATGTCTGCCGATGCATTGAAATAGAAGCGTCGGTTATTGGAATGTATGTCGAATCCTGGTGCAACAGAAGGAGTTAATGCCCATCCGTTTATGTGATTACAGTCGTTCTGCGGTATGCGGTTCGTTTCCAGATAATCATACGAAGCATAGATATAGACTGGCAGGTTCAGTTTGAACAAATTCCCAACTGGTATCTGGAATGATGAACTTACATTCATTGTGAGGGTTGACGACTGGGCAGTCTGCCCATAGATATTGCCGTCGTTGAGAAATGCGAGACGGAGTGTCGGTGTACGCTTGAAAGAAATCGAAGTATTCACGTCACGTCGAGTTCCTTTCGCGTTTTTCGTCGCCCAGTTCAGCTGGTTTGCCATTTCGAATGACGATGTGCGTCTGCGTTGTTCCACCTGTAGTCCGTTTGAAAGTATATCTCCTTCATTCTGCTCGAACTTTCCTTTTATCACAAACGACTCATTAAAATAGAGGTTATCCCCGTTCCTAAGGTAGTTCACTGACAATTTGGGCAGGTAAATCTTTGTGAGCGGTGACGTTGTCTCGCTGACCGTCACATAATTGCCGTCGCCAGCCATCAAAACCGAACTCTGGCTGATGTCGTGTGTGACACGGTGGTAACTGTAGTCGGCATTGACTTTGGCTGTGGTGATGGAGTCGAATTTCTGAATGGCGTTAAGTGTGACCATCCCGTTACGCTGATAGGCATACTCGCCCTGCGGCGGTACACCTCCGTCAAAGCCTCTGAAGAGGCCTGTGGCCCGGGTGTTTATTCCAGAGCCACTGAAATGATCATACATATCGGCATGAGCAAAGCTCTTGTAGTTACCGCCTTTCAGCGAACAGATGGTCTGAAACTTGTCGGTGAACATCATGCCAGTCAATCCGAGCAACGCCTGCAGTTCATCGTTTCCGTCTTGCATCCATCCTATGCCAGCCTCCTCTTGTCCGAAGGGTTTGAACTTCGCCTTGTTCGCCAGTTTTATGTTCATCGACACCTCATCACTTGGCAGGTCTTTTTCGATTTTGCGAGAGTGGTGGTTTCGTACGATTTCCACGTTCGTCACATAGTCGGCCGGAATATTTCGGGTTGCGAGGTTATATTTTCCTCCCAGGAGGTCGAGTCCCTCGATATTGAATTGTGAGATGGGCTTGCCCATATAGCTGATGGCGCCACTCTTTGCCACATCCACTCCTGGCAGGCGCTTGAGTCCGTCTTCCAGCGTCACATCGCCTTTGCCGAGGAATGATGCAAGATTATGGCTCAGCGTGTCGCCTTTCTGCCATAGAGGCCTTCCCTTTATTGTTACCTCACGTAGAGCCATTGTCCTGGGTAGTAGCACCATGTCCTGACGGATGTCTTTCTCATTTGCTTTCAGCAATACGGAGTCTTTCTCAAAACTGACATGGCTATACATAAGCAAAAAATCATTGTTCCTCAGTTCTTTCAGTTGAAGGCTGTAGGCACCCTGAAAATTGGTTGAGGTGAAAGCCACGGTCTTATTATCTTGCAGTGCCTTCACAATCACATTGCCTATAGGCTTGTTTTGAAGGTCAAGGACTCTGCCACTCACCTTCACTTGGGCAAAGGCGGAGTGATATAAAACAAACACTGTAATTATTAGAATGATTTTTTTCATGACACACTATTCAAGTTCGAGGGGTTGATATTCGTTGCAGCTCCATGGCACAGCCACACCGTTGATAAACTTTGTGAGCACGCTCAAAGGCAAACTGCCGTCAGGATTTCGAGGAGTTTTCTCTATGCTCCACAGCGAGTAGCCGACATCGTCTGCATCGCTTTGGGTGTAATAATAAAGCGGGTTCGATGGATAGCGAGGGTTGAGAAACAGTTTGTTACGCCTTTCGATGAATTTCTCCCGCTTGATTTTCACATTCGGTCGTTTTGCCTCTTCCATCGTTATCGGAAACACTCTGTTGACAAGTTCGAAGAGTTCAAAAGTGAAGATGACGTCATCGTCAAAGCATTTCACTATCAATCCCGGTAGTCCGTGGAATTTCCAAGGTCCGGCGGTTGATGCCACTTCTTCAGTAAACCATGCAGTCCACCTTCTTCCTCCGTAATTGGTTATTGCCTTGTTGCAGAGATATCCGCTGACTGTAAGCGTATCATCAAGTATGTTCCACCTTAGGTTCGCTTCCTCCTCATACACATAATGATGTACGGGTATGTCCTCATACACAGTCATCTTTTCATCGGCAATATTCACCATGATGGTAGGTACATGCACCTTTTTCTCCCCCTCCATGGCATCGAATGTTTCCTGAGTTTCGCCGTTGATTTTTGTCCAAAAGCAATGGTAGCCCATTGTCTTGGTGTATTGATGACCTATGAGCAACACCGTCTGCAGAGAGTCAACGGCCGGTTCTCCGTCCACATTTTTTGTATTGATACGGAAATCATATCCCACGGTAAAAAGCGTGGAATCGATGGGAGCTTCGTCTTGGGCATGAATGCTGACCGAAAGCATCCCAGCAAAGACTAATAATAGAATTTTAGAGTTCTTCATAAAAAATTGATTTATTTGTTGATATTTATTGATATTTTTTTGTATTTTTGCGAAAATAAAGAACAAAGAAATGCATTATGAATTATTTGAATCAGTTTCACAAGGAAGCGACAGAACGCAAGAAGAAGAAAATTGCCGAATCGAAACACTCGCAAATGAGCTCGAAAGACTTTGCTCTGTATATGAAACGAAACCTGGAACGGGCAAAGCAGATGTAACTTTATTAGAAAAAGAGCAACGAGTTGCAGAACATCTTGCAAAAACAAATGGGTTTTGGATTCCGATAATGAAAATTTTTGATTTAGGAGTACCTGGTCCAAATGGAAATGAAAACGACACATATGTTGCCAAAAATGTTGTTTATAAAGTTAATAATCTTATGAACAGCGGAAGTATAATATTACTTCTAAGAAAAATTATAATGCACAACTACATTTTTCCTGACACAGCCTACAGATTTTACGGTTTTGCAGGATTTGACGGAGGTACCGTTCAACCCGTGTTTGTACAAGAACGCATTGAGAATTCTGTTCCAGCAACACAAATTATGATAGACACATACATGTCTGCTATAGGATTTGAGAAAAGTGATGGTGAGGGTCATTTTACAAATGAAGTATTTGAAGTTTGGGATGTATTACCAAGAAATGTATTAGTAGATAAAGAAGGAGACATCTATGTTGTTGACGCAGAAATCAAACATTTATAATTGTCATTTCTCCAATGGTTGATACACGTGTGCTTTATCGCCGATGAAAGCACCGTTAATGATTAGACCTATTTCCTTGTCATCACCAAAACAACCATAATAAATGACATTGGCAGTGGAATTTAACGACTGTATATCCGTGATATAATATATAGGGTTATTTGGATATTGTTTGTTTCCGAAAATCCTATTTCGCTGTTTTATCAGTTTCTCATCCGATATTTTTTGTGTGATGGCATTATGCTCATAATAGATGGTTGTTTTGACGTTTGACAGACTTTCAATCGAGAAACGGTGAATGCCATCACGGCTTTCAGCATCGAGTATCAATCCCGGCAGCCCGCCCAGTTTCCATGGGCCTGCACATATAGGTATTTCTTCGGTATAGCGTGCTGTCCACCCCTGCCCATGAAACAAACATCTGGCGGTTTTGCACAGATACCCTTTGATGGTGACAGTGTCACGCTCCCATACAGTCCATGTAGGCGTAGTTGAGAGCCAAGTGATATCTTCACAGGTCTCATAATGATTCGGGGCAATAATATCCCTGACCGTTTGTTTTCTCACTTTATAATCCATCCACACTTCCGGTATATGGCAGAAAGCCTCCGACTTTACCAACTGATAATTCTCCGGGGTAAAATAATCAACGCCTTGCGTGTCTTCCAGATACTTATAATATGGATAGAAGCGTGAACCATTATTAGACACCTGAAGTGCTAACCGGATGCTGTCGGTTACTGGTTTGTTGTCGGCATCGAAGGTTTTGCATGTGTATTTATACACAACGACAAAATCAGACACGTCGATGCTGTCCTGATGCAGTTTGGCGGCAAGATATGTTGCCACTAAATCAGTAATGTCGTCCTGAGGATAAACAGATGTTGACAACATCAAGATGACAATGGCTGTTATAATCTTTTTCATAGTATTTTTCATGAATTTATGAGATTATTATTTATCAAGAATTTCAGGAATTAAAGTGTTTCTTTGTATAGAATTTACTCTTTCTCCAGCGGTTGATACTGGTTGCATTTCCATGGTATAGCCACACCGTTGATTACTTTAGTCAGATATGACAAGGAAATGGATCCGTCGGGATTTCGAGGTGTTTTCTCTATGCTCCATAAAGAATATCCTGAATGGTCGGCATCGTTTTTGGTATAATAATAAAGCGGATCCTCCATATACCGCGGATTTAAAAACAGTTTATTGCGCCTTTCAATGAATTTTTCTCGCTTTATCTTCATATTCGGTCTCTTCGCTTCCTCCATCACAACAGGAAACGTTCTGTTGACAAGTTCGAAGAGTTCGAATGAAAAGATGGCTTCATCATCTGTACATTTCACAATCAGTCCAGGCAGTCCGTGGAATTTCCATGGGCCTGCGGTTGATGCCACTTCTTCAGCAAACCATGCCGTCCATTTTCTTCCTGCATAACTTGTCGTCGATTTGGTGCAAAGAAACCCGTTTATTGTCATAGTGTCCTCAAGAATAGTCCATTCAATGTTTCCATCCTCCTCATAGACATAATGATGAACAGGAATATCCTCATACACCGTCATCTTTCCCTCGGCTACGTTCGTCAGGATGGTTGGTACATGTGCCTTCTCCTCTGCAGCCATAGCATCAAAAGTTTCCTGGGTTTCCCCATTGATTTTTGTCCAGAAACAATAGTATCCCATCGTCTTGACGTAGTTTTGTCCTACGAGTACAACTGTTTGCAGCGAGTCCACAACTGGCATACCGTCGGCATCCTTTGTGTTTATACGGAATTTATATCCCACGGTAAAAAGAGTGGAATCGATGGGAGTGTCGCTTTGGGCATTAACATTACCGAAAGACAAGACTCCAGCAATGAGTAATAAAAGTATTCTATAGTTTTTCATAAATCATTATTTTATAAATGGATGATATATATTATTTTCGTATTATTGCGTAAACAAAGAATAAATGCATTAGTAGACAAATATGGATACATATTTGATGTTGACGCAGAAATCAAACAATTATAATGCTTATTTCTCCAATGGTTGAAACACATGTGCACTTGTGAGGAAAGGATATCCATTGGCATATAAATATTTCTTATCTCCAAAATCAAACACCTCCATGTGGTTGATGGATTGGCCCAGCGACAATGTATATCCTGTCTGCGCCGATCCGCTCTTATCTGCAATGTGGTAAAGTGGATTTTTAGCATACTGGCTGTTGCCATATATTTTATTCCGATATTTCATCAGTTTTTCGTATTTCACTCGCTGGACGTTTGGATTGTTGTCTGGTGTAGTAATTAACGATTTCTCTTGTCGCAACTCTGTAAGTGAAAATGTGTGGGCCTCACTATCTGCCCTTACTATCAGTCCTGGCAGACCGCAAAGTCGCCATGGTCCTGCAGAAGCAGGAATTTCGTCTGTATAATACACATTCCACTTTATTCCACGTAATATTGCAGTGGCTTTATGACAAAGATATCCGCAGACCGTCATGGTGTCTTCCAAGAGAATCCATGCTATTTCGGGTGTCGGTTCAGAGGCTTCAAACTCATTCGGAAAGACAAGCTCACACACAGTGGTATATCCTGTTGGGAGCCCAATCCAGACCGTCGGCATGTGCATCAGTGCCTCATCGTATGCAATCTCAATAACACTCTCTTCAGACGACTCATCGGTTTTCAAATAGGCAGAGAACGGCATGGATTTCGTCAGCAAGCGTCCCACTTGGAGCACGAGTTGCATTTTATCGTTGACAGGTTTTCCGTCTGCTGTTTGTGTTCTGCACTCGTAGTCGTAGACAGCTACAAACTGTGCAGTGTCGATTACTTCTGTCTGTGCCTGCGATGGGAGGGCAAAGAATAAAGCGATTATAAACAATTCAATTTTTTTTTTCATTTTTGTATGATATTTTAAATTAGTTATTTTTTGGGGAGTTCAGTAATGTTGAGGTCAACGACGTCGGGAGATGTCGCCTCCTTCCGGCAGGCATAAACTTCCTGCAACTTTAATACGTTGTTTCTTTCTAATACATTTATCCTTGGCAACATAATGTTTTGACGTATTATGTAATTTTAGTTTATTCATTTTCAACAGAAAATAAAAGGTGTCTCACCCGATCATCACTGACAGAGTGAGACTGGTTCAGATATCTGATTGATAACTACATTTATTATAATTGCACAAATCACTTTTCATTCAGTTATATAATTAGGAATTTTGCCATGCGGACGAGGTTTTATTTTAATTAGAAATGAGGAATTAGGAATGAGGAATTTTGCCATGCGAACGGAGTGTTAAGTCTACGGATTTTTTGGAGAGGAGGAGGTCAATCTGACAGTTGACTATTTTATTTATTTCTGTTCTTTGGCATTTTCTGGAATTTGTATGTCAGGTGTAGCATGATGTATCGAGGTAGGGTATTTCGTATGGTTTCTGTGCGTCCCTGTCCGTTAATAACGATATTGGTGTTGGACAATTGGTGCAGGATGTCAAATGCCTCGAGGTTGACGAGTATTTTTCCTTTACAGAAAGGGCGTGATATTGATGCATTCCATACGAGGTCGTCGGTATTGAGCGACTTTTCACCGTAACCCCTTCGCGAGAACATCTTGATATCGGTGCTGACACTCAGTTTCTGCAGCCATTTCGGGAATGATTCCTTATTGAACACATATCCTCCGTTAAGTCCATAGGAAAAGTCGACGGCATTTATTTCGTCAATGGTTCTTTCCCTGTTGTTGGCATGACGATATTGCCCATATATCCGAGCACCGAGATAGAGGTCGTTATAGCGGTAGTTTACTGTCAGGCGGTCTTCGAGATACCAGTTGTTGACATGTGAGAGCGAAGTCTTCACTTCCGGCATATCGGAAAGCAGGGCGTTTGTTGCCATTGCATAATCTACATTGCGAGAGTAGTCTCCATGGATATAGTTGTTGATTGTCAGTCGCTTCTCCTTATCTGGCTGAAGACCAAAGGTGCTGAAGAAATAGGTTTGCCAGTTGCCATCCACATTCTGTGGCTGATAGGTGTAGACTCCAGTCTGGGTGTTGTAGGAATATCCTTGCGACACCTGATTAAGGAAGAACCGTAGTCCTCCTCCAAAATTGAGGTTGGCATTATGTTTTTCCCATCTACGTGTGAAACTGACCTGCATACGGTGGTCGGTTCGCATTTTCAGATTAGGATTTCCAAGTCGTATGGAAAGTGGATTGGCATCATTTCGGATGTCCACCATATTATACAGATCTGGAGTTGTCATCGACAAGGAGTAGTCGAAACTGATATTTTTTTTCCAGTTGTCCCATACCAGATAGGCGTATACTGATGGAGTGAACGTGAATTTCTTCTGTTGCAGATCGGTGTTTAGCACGCCGCTTCTGTATTCCAGGCGTTCGTTCAGAAAATTGAACGGTGTGTTTATTCTTATATACCGATACTTTCCTTTTTCATCTTTTGTATATTTTGTTTGGAAAGAAATCCCATGTCGTTCATTAGTTTTTCTCCTGTCGTATGAGTTGTTGGCATCAAGAGCAAGCAAGAGAGAATCTCTCGAAGATGGCAACGTACCGAATTCGTGCCATGTGTCGTCTTCCCAATAAGGAAGTCGGTCGAGGCGGTAGTCCTCGTGTGTCTGGTGGTTATATTGTCTGTTAAAAGTGTATGCCGTACGAAGCGACCATCCGTTAAGCCATGTGATGTCATAGAATGGCTCTATTGTGAACGTTGAGGTGTTGTTTGGAGAACGTGAATATCGATTGCTAAGAGTTCGTGGTTGTGTGGTTCGATAATAGTCTACAGCCTGGTTGTCGTAGGCATAAGAATGATTGTTGTTGAGGCTTCCGAGAATGTCTAAACCAATCTGGTCGCCCGTCGGTAGTTTGTGTGTTAGATTGATTGACATAAAAGAGTTGATTCCGTTTCCGTCGTTGCGGCTTCTCATGCGGCTTCTGTTGACGAGTGTAGCCTGTAGGTCGGTATTGAGTGTTGCAGAAAAGACCTCGTCGAGCACTATCTTCGCTGTTCCGAAGTATTCCGGGTCAGTAAGCATATTGGCATAGCGGCTACCTCCACGGCTGTCGTTGTCGAAATAGCCGAAACTCAATTCAGTCCCCAGCCAAAACGGTTTTTTCAGTTCAAATCGGTTGCGGATTCCGAATCGGCTGTAGTGCAATAGCGAATTGCTCAGCATCCTTGAAAATGCGCTGCTCGACGATGCAAAGAATTGCTCAGTGCTGGTTAGAGTGATGTCACGTGTTTTGCTCCATGAGAAATCGATGGTGGCATTTTCTTTCCATTTCTTGTCTTTCTCGTCTATGAGCAGGTCAACGCCTGTATTCCATGTATTACGCTGTCCCTGCGGCTGGTTTGCCGGGCTCCATTCACCGTTCTGTCCTGGCTTGCGACTTTCGTTCACATTATTGGTATTAACAAAAAAGGTGAAGCGTGAGTTGTCGGTGTAGCGAAGTGCGAAGAGTCGAGCCAGATAGCGCTCGTCGAAACGTTCACCCTCTGCGTCCCGTTCTCCGAACGGAGTGCCACCAGCCAGTTCCACATTCGCCAGCCACCCCTGTGCATATTCACGCTTTAGGACCACGTCCATCACGTAGAGTTTCTTTTCATCGTCGCGTCCGAGCCATTCGCTTCGGTCGGTGGACTTATGGTGTACCATCACGTTTTTCACGGTGTATGCAGGCAGGTTGTCGAGCAGTACCGTCTTGTCGTCTTTGAAGAAGTCCTTTCCGTTGAGCAGCAGTTCGTCAATCTGCTGTCCGTTGACGAGAATGCGTCCGTCGTCCTTGAGTTCCACTCCATCGAGCTGACGTATGAGAGCGTCGAGCATTGACCCTTCCGGCAGGTTGAAAGCATCGGCATTATATACGATAGTGTCACCTTTATACACCATTTTCACCTTCGTCGCCCGAATCGTAACTTCCTCCAGCATACGAAACATTTCCTCTTGTGTAGGCCTTTTCTTCATCAGATGCCATGGAGCATCGAAGAAGGTGTTGCGTGCCACCCTCTTCACTTCGAAATTAATATCGAGGGTTTCATATTCAGGATGTTCTGCTCGTATGATATATTTCTGTGATCTGGCAGGAATCTCAAATCGATATCCCACATCATATTTATTACCTCCGTCCCACTGTCCCATGCCGAACACCCGCGTTGTGTCGACCACAGTACTGTCGGAAGTCATGAGCGTGATAAACACGTCATCAATACCCACCCGAGTGACGTTGTCTCTCACATGTCCCCATAGTGCTATCTTGCGCTCATTTTGGGTATTTTCCTGCGCTCTTAGGGATATAGTTATGGCTGTACTGGCAAAAACTGCCAGCATTAAAAATGCTTTTTTCATATTGTTCAGTTGACGAGTTAACTAGTAGTCAAGTAAACTAGTTGGTTGTTTTAAATGAAGTGTTATTGCATAAAAGGAAAGGACTATGATTTTTAGAAAAGATCAGTTAACAATTGGAAAGTATAGGCATTGGTCATTCATATCCATCCAGAGCCGTGAGACAACGGACGAATCTCTCAGGCAGTTCAGAGCGCCTATAGACATGTTTTTCCAGTTTTCCTCCGTCTCTCGGGATGATAAGAGTGATGGAATCCTTACTGTGCCATTCCACGTCTTCATATCTGTCGCCGACAAACACCTTGCTCTCGCTATCAAATCGGATATCGCCACACCATCCCCCAGCGCTGCACCAATAACTGTCGGGATCGCTGTAGACCGTGAATCTGCCATAGATGCCATTGCTGACAGTGAGATAATGAGCCTGATACATGACGGTGTCAGGCACTTCCCTCCACACACCCGAAAGCAAGTGGCTTTTGTCTTTATCTACATTCGAAAAAGCACTAAGAATACGCAGCGCACCTTTGTCGGGCTCGGTCCTTCGCCACTGTTCTGTGATTTCGGGACCCACTTGCATCGCTGTCATTTTAGGTGTTCGTTTCCATTTCTTCAAATACGTGTCGGCATCAAGCATGGTTATGTTGCGTATATCACCTTTATAGTCATAGTGTTTGCCATCATGAAACGATACAGGTTCTCCAGAGAAATTGAAATTCATATTTACTTGGTTGTAACGGCTATACCAACTGAAATTCATTTCCATGCCATTGCCTACAAACAGGTTGTTAGTGAGAAACGGGCTCTCCTCGTATGGCGAATCACTGCTTTTTGTCCATTCAACTTCCCAGCATCCATCAAGCGGCGACTTTTCCGGTTTTGAAGTCAACGTGGCAAAAGCCGTAGCCGCAATCAGGACTATGAGCAATGCAAATGATGCCAATATTCTCATAGTTGCAAAACGTGATGGTTTCCACCTGTTCATGAATAGTATCCTGCGCTTGATAATCGAACTTCCGAATGCCGGCATGATTTGCACCCAACTGCTGTTTTTCAGGCACATCTTCAGCAAATTCATCTGATACTGCTCACGATCGCATCCGCTGTTCATCACATCCTGGTCGACCTCCATCTCCTGCTGCAGCTTGTGTTCATGAGTGAATAGCCAAACGGAAGGATTGAACCACTGGAATATCAACAGAATCTGCATGATGCAGAGTTTGGCATAGTGATGACGTGCCAGATGCTTGCTTTCATGCAGAAAGACGTCATCTCTCAAAGCGCTGTCGATTTCCTTCGGCATGAAGATGCTGTTGGCAAACGAGAAAGGCGTCGGTATATCCGTGTCGTATACCCTTATACCTTTTTCCATTTCCATGTGTGTGGAGCGCTTACGGATCCTCACCATCCATATCATCTGAGCTATGAGATATAGCAACATAGCCACAACGCCTGCATAATAGACCATCCTTATATTAGGAATAGCCTCCTTGATAAACACATTAGTATTGATAAGCGGCTTCGACTCGGAGATGGGTTTTTCCGAAATCATGATTCCGTCGGATGCGGCAACAGTCTTCGTAGTTTTGGAAGCAGCGCTTTTGTCCTGACTAATATCGCTGCTATTATTTACGTTTGCCGTTTCTTCCACTGGATTCTCAATAGTGAAAACATACTTTACCGGCTGTATGAATGTAGCTGCGAGCGACACCAGAACTGCAGCCACAATATACCACTGGCTGATGCGCGGATGACAACGCATACGTATGATCAGCCGATAGATGCCATATAGAAGGCCAGCCAGCAGAATACTTGTCAGCGGAAATATGCCAAATTCCATTCCCATCATTTTCCTTCCCTAATAATATTAATCAGTTCATCGATTTCTTGCTGAGAGAGTTTTTCCTCCTGAGCAAAGAATGAGACAAGACGTGCGAATGACCCTCCGAAGAATGCCTTAGTGGTGTCTTTAATTGAGAAACGCGCATATTCATCACGACTCACCAATGCCTGGAAAATCAGTTTACGTCCTTGATGGAACGATTCCACGAATCCCTTTTTCTCCAGAATCTGGAGAAAAGTGGCAACCGTGTTGTATGCCGGCTTTGGCTCAGAAAACTTTTCAATTATATCCTTTCCGAATCCCTTGCTTTCCGGGAGTTGCCACAGACATTCCATCACCTGCAATTCCGAATTTGTTAGTTTTTGTTTTGCTTTCATAGGCGTAAGTATATTTTAATTGTTTTATGAAAGCAAAAATACAACTAAAAGTTTAGTTAAAAAAGAAAAACAATCAAAAATTTAATAATTTAACAAATTTTTAACTGAATTTTTAGTTAAAAATAAAGATTTTGTCCCGCATAACAATAGTATATAAACTTGGTAATCGAACAATAGGGATAAAAAGGTTGTTTAAATCGCAGTGTAGTTAAGTTTCTATGACTTTTTAGTAGATAGGCAGAAAGAAATCCCCTTGCAAACATATGTATGCAAAGGGATTGTTTGGTTCAGCTGTATTGGTCTTTAAGAATCAATAATGGCTGATAGCTGCGATATTTATCAGCCATTATTGTATACTGACTTTTTTGTGTGAAGAGAGTAAACGTTATAGGTCTTCGAGCACCGGCCATCCTTTTTTGAATTTCATTTTTTTGATGACGAGTTTAGAACGTCCGTTGAGAGCTATGTCGTAGCCATGTGCCACGAAGATCCATTGCCCGTTGATGCACGCCAGTCCGTTGTGACCCACACCGGCATATTTATCGTCGCGTCCGATAAGTAGAGTTCCGCCACCCTTCAGCAGTTGTTTACCCTTTTTATCGACGTATGGACCTTCGATATTCTTTGAACGTCCCACTATGGTGTGGTATGTGCTTCTAAGCCCACGGCAACAGAGTCCGGCAGAAGCAAAGAGGTAATAGTATTTTCCTTGCCGTATGATAAATGGTGCTTCTATTTCGTTGTTGTTAGCCTCAATACCCTCTTCCGGCACTGCTTCAGGGTTGGTGTGTCGAGCAATGGTGACAGGTTTTCCTATAGGTGTCTTCATGTCGGATTGTAGTTGTACGAGCTGAATACCATCCCAGAATGAGCCAAAAGTGAGCCATGGCCTACCCTCCTTGTCGATTACGAGGTTGGGGTCGATACAGTTGTAGTCGTCACCCCTAACAGAATTGATTACCAATCCAAGGTCTTTCCATTCGTATTCCGGTGAATCAGGATTGAGTGTTTTATTCACCGCCACTCCTATAGCAGAAGTATTTCTTCCGAATGTTGAGCAGGAATAGTATAGATACCATAGTCCGTCGACATTGATGATGTCGGGTGCCCATGTGTGTCCCCGATATCCCTGAATAAGATTTTGTGCCCAAATAGGCGATTCAGGCAGTGCAGATTTCTGTGGGTACCAGTTGACGAGGTCGGTTGATGACATGATTCCCACATTGAATCCAGTGCTGAAGATGTAGAACGTAGAGTCTTCGTATGCTATGACAGGGTCGTGAACATCCGGATTGGTGTTGTCAAATCTGAATTCTCTCCTACGTGGTGGTGACTGTTGTCCGTTGTCGTTTTGAGCAAACAGACAGATGTTGCATAACAAGAATGATGCAACAAGTAGAATACGTTTTTTCTCCATAATAATTATATTGGTTATTATAATTATGACAAGACAAAAGGTTCAAGTTTAATCAGACCTGTTTTTTTGATCCGAATTCTTTGATATAAGAATATCCGATAGATTTCAGGCCTTCAGGAACAATTTGATTGATAGCGTCATAGAGTGGTTGATATTTTTCAATCATTTTTTTCCATTTTATATCGTAGTACTCCTGACAAGAAATTTTCTTTGAACCTTCATCAGTCTGGTGGAACACCATTCCCTTATAGTCTTTAGAGTCGTTTGTGGAGATATACAGTTTTCTTGCTTCATTATAAAGCGCATCGTTAAGTATTTCGAGCGCTTCCTCGTCTTTACCCAATAGATGAAGCTTCATCACCTCGCTTCTCATGATTGACCTTTCTGCAAGTCCTTTGTTGCATATCTTGGCCTTGAGCGCTTTAATATCGGTAGAAGCTTTCCATAGGCGTATGAGTATGATAGAAGATATGATAAACCATAGCACCAGAATGATAACAAGCAGTGCAAAAGAGGCATCGGATGATGATATAGTCTGTGCCATGGCATTAGAAGCTGTGAGCAGACAGAACATGGCGGTAGTGAAGAGAAATTTCGTTTTCATAAAGTATTATGTAAAGGGTATGAATGTTATTGCTATACAAAAATAAGGAATTATTCACAAATCAAGTCAAAAAAAAACAGTTTTTTTTATTTATTTTTTTCAAATGCCGACTGACGGATGGAAAAAAAGTCATAAAGTTGGCAGAATGATAAATTTGGCATATATTTGTATGTTAGTTGACGAGTAGACGAGTTGACAAGTTGGTTGTTGTAGTAGACGAGTAGACGAATTGGCTATTGTAATAGACTAATTCTTACATTTTCATATAGATTATATACGTTATTATGGAAGGAAGATACATAAAAATAAATCCGCTGGACAATGTAGCGGTGGCGATAAATGCTCTCAATAAAGGCTTGGAAGTGGTGATTGACGATGTGACCATAGTTCTTAAGGATGATATACCTGCCGGTCATAAGTTTTTGTTGGAAGATGTACCTGAATGCGGAAAGATTATAAAATATGGTTATCCGATTGGTCATCTAATTGGCAGTTATGAGCGTGGCAGTCTGGTAGATCACCACAATTTGCGAACCGACTTGTCGGGTGTGCTTTCATATACTTATAATCCCGTTTATTCGTCAGCCGATTTGTCGGTTGGCAAGGATTGTCAGCTGGATTACAACACAGAAGGTCTTCCAACTGAATTTATGGGTTATCATAGGCAAAACGGGGACGTAGGCATCCGCAATGGCTTATGGGTTATCCCGACCGTTGGTTGTGTGAACGGCGTGGTGAATCAGATTGTGAAGCGTTTGAAGCAGGAATTAGGATTTGACGATGATGCCGTTCACAGTTCTGGCATCGACCACATTGTTGGTTTCAATCATAACTATGGTTGCAGTCAGCTTGGAGACGATCACGAAAACACTCGCAAGATACTTCGCGACATGGTGTTGCATCCCAATGCCGGCGCCGTGTTGGTGGTAGGCTTAGGATGTGAGAACAACCAGCCTTCGCTTTTTGAAGAATTTCTCGGCGACTACGACAGGTGTCGTATCCGCTTTCTGACAAGCCAGGAACACGACGGCGACGAAGTGGAAGTGGGAGTTAGGATATGCAAGGAGTTATATAGGGAAGCATCGTCGGACCATCGCTCCCCCACCCCTCTCAGCAAGTTACGCATAGGCCTCAAATGTGGTGGCAGCGACGGATTCTCCGGCATCACTGCCAATCCATTGCTTGGTGTTCTGAATGACTATGTGGTATCTCTTGGTGGCACAAGCGTTCTGACCGAAGTGCCCGAGATGTTTGGTGCCGAGACAATATTGATGAACCGTTGCATTGACGAATCCATTTTTAACCAGACCGTCAAAATGGTGAACAATTTCAAGGAGTATTTTCTCAGCCATGGTGAGCCAGTGGGTGAAAACCCATCTCCGGGCAACAAGGCAGGCGGCATAAGCACATTGGAAGACAAGGCATTGGGTTGCACTCAGAAATGCGGTCGTAGTGCTGTTCGCGGTGTATTGTCGTATGGCGAGCGCTTATCGGCAAATGGATTAAATCTGTTGTCGGCACCAGGCAACGATTTGGTTGCCTCCACCGCCCTTGCTTCCAGCGGCTGCCATATAGTGCTTTTCACCACTGGCCGCGGCACCCCGTTCGGCACGTTCGTCCCGACGTTGAAGGTGTCGACCAACAGCGGATTATATGTACGCAAGCCCCACTGGATAGACTTCAATGCCGGTTCGCTGGTTGAGGGCAAGAGTATGGAGGATTTGTTCAGAGATTTCACTAAGAAAGTGATTTCCATAGTCAATGGCGAACGTACCTGCAACGAGAAGAACGGCTACGTTGAGTTTTCGATATTCAAGAATGGGATAACTTTGTAAATGAAAAATATTTTTAGAAGTTAGGGAAGTTAAAGCAAGTTAGGGAAAATCAATGAACAGTGAAAAATTATTTTACTATAGTTTACAAGTTGGCGAATTGTTTGCAAATGCAAATAAGATTCTACGTTTGAAACACGTAGTAGCTGACAATATTTGCATGAAGGTTAAAAGTGTTCTACGGCTGGACGTGCGCACACAAGGTACGCCCCTACAGCGGATGTTGAGATTACAAGGTCAATAACAAGATACGCCTCTACAACGTATGAGTTGAGTGTAAAACAAATAACAAGGCAAATCTACACAAAGGATGAAGTAAGGGGAAAAATGAAAAATTAATTTATTTTTTTTCAAGACAATTATATTTTAGATATTATTTATATATGATTTAAGAATTAGCAATTTAAGATGTTTATGCGAGTATTCAGGGCTTTGTCGCCGATATTAGTATTTTTGTTGTTGTATCTTGTAACGAGCATCATCCTTCAGGACTTCTACAAGGTTCCTATAACCGTTGCCTTTTTGATTTCGTCGATATATGCGTTAGCCATTACCAAAGGTAAGTTGTCAGACAACATAAAGATATTTTCGAAGGGTGCCGGCGACAGTAATTTGCTTCTGATGCTCTGGATTTTCATCATGGCCGGTGCGTTTGCCTCGACAGCTAAGGCGATGGGTGGAATAGACGCGACAGTGAATTTAGCACTTCGCAGTTTGCCATCTTTTGCCATCTTGCCAGGCTTGTTTCTTGCCTCTTGCTTCATATCATTGGCCATCGGCACCTCCACCGGCACTGTAGCCGCCTTGGTTCCGATAGCTTGGGGAGTGTCTGGCGAGATGAGTGTAGATCCCGCCTTGGTTGTTGGTCTGGTGGTAGGCGGTGCATATTTTGGAGACAATCTCAGTTTTATAAGCGATACTACAATCGTAGCTACTCAGAGTCAGGGTTGCAAGATGAGCGACAAGTTTCGTGAGAACATACGGTTGGTTGCCCCAGTAGCGGTTATCATGCTGATTGTTTATTTCATTCTTGGGAGCGGCATCAAAGAGATCAATGCTCCTGTGGAAGTTGACTTTTTGAAGGTTATTCCCTATATAGTTGTGATTATAAGTGCCTTATGCGGAATGAATGTAGCCGCCGTATTGATGCTTGGATTAGGTTTATCCGGTGTGATTGGTATGATTCAGGGCAGTTTCGATATATGGGGTTGGTTTTCCGCGATTCAGGAAGGAATCACAAGCATGTCCGACCTGATTATCATGACATTGCTTGCAGGAGGGATGTTGTCTATAATCCGTCATAACGGTGGCATAAAATATATCATCAAGGCCATGACTGCAAAGGTAAATGGCAAGCGTGGTGCCGAGATGAGCATATCGATGCTTGTTGTGTTGGTGAATTTATGTACAGCCAACAACACAGTGACTCTGATAACAGTTGGTCCAATAGCCAAGGACATATCAGAAAAATATGATATCCGCCCACGCCGTAGTGCAAGCATCCTTGACACGATGTCGTGCTTCACCCAGGGCTTACTGCCCTACGGCATTCAGACGTTGATGGCAGTGTCGCTGACATCCCTCACTCCCATTGACCTTCTGAGCCACATGTATTATCCTATGCTGATAGGACTTGCAGTGATTGTGTCGATTGTGTTCAGAAGAAAAAAATAAGGGATGCTATTTGGCATCCCTCATAAAATTTATTTATTCGTCTTCCTCATAATCCATATCATCGCCGTCGTAGTCTTCATACTGATAGACATCGGCTCTTGATTCCATATCTCCTCGAGGTATGATAATTTCATTCATCCATACCGGCACCCCTTCGTTAGGTTTCGTCTTCAGAGATTCCTGCCATTCTTCGTCGGTCAGACGAGGTTCTCCCATATCTCGTGAGAATTCCCTGTAGGAGAACACCGCTCCACGAGTGAGATAGAGCTTGCCTTGAATTTCCACAACCACGTATATTTCGTTAGCCGGTCCCACAGCTTCATAAAGTACGGTTTTATCAGGGTTATTGTCGCCGTTGGCAGTGAGCACATCTGCCACAAGCGCTACCTTCTTGTCGGCACCCTGTACGAAGTACCATCCGCGAGGCTCCTGCTCGTCGTTCATAATCATCTGGAGTGTGAGGTATTCGAACATTGGTCCCACTCCATTAATCCTATCATATTCCTCATCCGTAATCTTTTCATAATTCAATTCCTTTCTGCTTATTTTCAGGAAGAACTCCACCTGTTCTTTCATCTGCTGAGTTATATCATCAACTTTCTTGTCTTTCAATCCCAATCTTACGAATGCTTTCTGGGTATTTGTTATGAGTTGCAGAGCTTTTTCCCAGAAATATATGTTAGGTTCAACATATCCTTTGACAACCGGTGGTTCGAGGTCTTCGCCATCACCCGCCTCAGCCATGAATGGTTGTTTGGCATATAGAATGGCATCGTGTTTCATTTCGGCATAAGAAGCGAGAGCCGCATTCAGGTTTTTCTTGTCCCACTGATATGATTTCATGAAATACGGATATGCAGGATCGTCTTTAAGCATTTCGTTGAGGTTTTCCACCCATGCGTTAGCGATAGTTGAGTTCCAGTCTATTTCGGCCATTCTCTTCTTCATTCTGTTGAGGTTTTCCTGATATTTATCCCATTTCTGGGCTTCTTTCAGTTCGTCTATCAGAATTTTTTCCGCAGTGGTGCTTCCCATGGCAGCGAAATAGTCGAGTGCCTTGGATTCACCTCTCAAAGTAGGAAAGTTTTTCACATCAATCATTTCCTGCAGCACCTCGGCATCCGGCATATATCTCTGTGGCATGAGGTTAACCTTATGAGGGCTGGAATAGAGGAATTTGGGTTTAATTCTTGTCATTTTCTTATCCAGTTCCTCCACCTGATTCTTAAGAATGTTGTATTTATCCTCGTTTTGGATGATAGCATCAAATGTGAGGTTATTCTTTTTCATTATGTCCTGTATATTGAATATACCCACATTATCAGGTTCTCCCATGATGAATGTGATAGGGTCAATGACAGAATGTAGTTTTTCGTTCATTCCCGGAGTCTTTGTGATAGTTTCGGCAATGAGCGCCACTCTTTTCATCTGATGCGGTTTTTCAGAGCCAAATGGCACGTGTTGTAGCCACATCATAGCCCTGAAATACTGTTTGAGGGATTCCGAGCGAGAATAGTGTCCTCTGGGCCGATAGAGGTTGTAGGTGTATGGCACGAGAGGTGTATATTCCAGGAAATCAGACTCAGACATTTCCTCAGCCATAACTTTCGCAATTTCCACTTTAGCCTGGTCTTTGTATTTATTATTTGCAAGTCCCTCGATTGGTTTGTCTTTAAGCAATGCAATAGCCACTGCGAAATATGCCTCATTCCATTGAGCGATGTCTTTCACCTCCAGGTTTGCGGTATTAACTGCAGCTTTTCGCATGGCTTCCTTCATGGACATGCAGAATCCTAACATTCTCCCTTTCAGCACGTTTTCCTCCACCATTCTGAGCATTGAATCGAAATAAGTGTGGAAAGCCTGCAGATAGAGGTCGGTAGTGACGAAATTAGGCATTTCCTTATAGTTGTTGTCATCGTAGATTTGAAACAGCTGGTCGTAGGTGTCTTCCACGATTGCGAACCCGTTCTTTTTAAGTTTTTCGTTTAGATTATCGTTCAAAGGATAGATGTCGAAAGCGTTAGCCAGGTTGTCGGTATTCACCTTGAATTGTCCAGTAAGGAAGTTGTTTTTTAGCAATTCCTTTTCTCTTTTTTCCACTCTGCTGATAAATTGCTTTTCCTTCTCTGTATATTTTACAGGTGGCATCTTCACGTTGTCGTCCATAGATGAGAAATATCTGTTGGATGCTTTTTCATAATACCAGTTTGTTTTCAAGTAGATATTTCTTATTTCAGCCTCTTTGATATTTATTCCCTGACGTGCTCCCGGAGCATATTTCAACACTTGCAATTCATAGAGCGACAAATTGGAAATATCCATATCAGTGTTGACACCGGAAATAAATTGTTCAACGTCGATATTCCCATTTCCTGGTACGATTACACTGTTCTCCTGTGCAATCATTGACATTGGCAGAAGCAACAATGCCATTAAGGTCATAATTTTTTTCATAGGTTTGTAAGGTATTAATAATTTAAATGAATAATGAATAATGAATAATTATTTTTGTTGAAGACAAATTACAGTTGGTTAAGAATGTTCATTGCTTCGTTTTCGCTGACATTTTCTGCCAAGAATCTGATAAATTCGAGTCCAAAGCGTGCCATGGTGAATTCAGCTACCACATAGTTATCGTCTTCCATCTTCGATACGCATACTATTTTTCCGTCTTTGACATTGAAATCGATTATCTTTCCACCTACTCTTGAGCCCATCCACAGTCGGTCGATTCTGTTGTTGATGTTTTTATATATAAAGAGTCGCTTATCTATGTCGTGGAAATATCTCGTTGACTTAATTACTCCAACTAATGCCTCTTCTATTCCATCGCCGTTGACATCAGCCACACAGAACCTGTAGACTGGGTATCTGACCATCCAATAGTCAGAGCCATTGTCGGTAGTAAGTATGAGTCGGCTCAATGAATCATTCACTTGCTGCAATGAGAACGACTGTGCATTAGCGGATATAGCATAAATAGCAAAAATCAGAAGAATCAGCTTTTTCATACTATCGGATTAAAATTGCACAAAAGTATATTATTTTTTTTAGAATAACAAAAAAAAGATAAAAAAATGACGACAAGAAAAAATCTCATCGTCATTATATATATGTATTGTAATTAGAATCCTCCGAATCCACCTCCAGGACCTCCGAATCCGCCACCACGGCCTCCACGTCCTCCGCCTTGTCCGCCTTGTCCACGTCCTCCATTAGGGCGTCCCGGTCGGTTGATGAAGACCTGTGCAGCTTGTGCCGGAGTAATTATTTCGAGGAACTTAGGCAGATACTCTTTGTCGACTGCCAGCTGTTTTTCCTGACGCTCGAAGTTCTTTTGAATGAGTTCGAGAGCATCGTCGTCGGATATGTTGGTCAGGTCTACATTCATTTCGTTTCCTTCCTGATCACCTCCACGAGGATTTACAACATTGTGACGTGCATTCTGCCAGTCGAGGTAAAGAGCAGTGAAAGCCCCCTCTTTGTCGTCTTTCAGTTTGAGTTGCTTCACCATTCGTGCAGCCTGACGATTGTAGATTTCAGCAATGTTCATGTTCGACTGTCTTTCACGTCTGCGTTCGTTGTCGTTCTGTGCCACGACATTAACAGTTGCGAATAATGCAACTACCAAAAAAGCATAAATTCTATTTTTCATAATGTTTTAAATATATTGTTAGAGAAATAAGTCAATATATCTTTAAGACAGAGAAAAAGAAAAAAGGTTTAATTTAGTAGACAAGTTGACGAGTAGACAAGTTGTTTGCAGATGTGAATGATATGGGATTATTATCCGATTTTGGATATTTTTTTCACCGCTTCGAGGTCGATAATTTTAATTTTTCTTCCGTCGATAGCTACGATTTTCTCCTGTGCGAAAGCGGATAGAGTTCTGATAGCATTAGCAGTAGTCATATTCGAAAGGTTAGCAAGGTCTTCACGTGTGAGATAGATAGAAAGCGTTGCTCCATCTTCTTCGAGTCCATAGTTTTCGAGCAGAAATAAGAGTGCTTCTGCAAGACGTCCTCTGATATGTTTCTGAGTGAGTGATACCGTTCTTTTATCCGACACACCGAGGTCGAGCGAGAGTTGTTTCACGAAGAACAGGCACAGTTGGTTGTTTTCTTTCATCCATTTGTATATTAGTTCCATAGGAATCTTGCACACAAATGATGTTTCGAATGCTGCAGCTGCCGTGACATAGTTTTGGTCGGCGAAGAAAGCTCTGTATCCGAGGTATTGCACTGGCTTGATGACTCGAATGATTTGCGTTCGTCCTCCCACTCCAGTTTTATATACCTTCACCTTTCCTGATATAAGGCAAAGTAGATGTGATGGTACATCGCCTTCATTGTATATAATCTCATTTTTGACAAACTTCTGAATTGAAATATTTTTTTTCAATTCAGCCGCTTGTTTATCGCTGAGCAGATTGGCCAGTTCTCCAATAAGGTTCAGAGTTTCAGATATAGTAATACTCTCTCTCTTCATAGGTTAGTGCAAAGTTAAATTATTTTGGTCAATGATGCAAGCTAAATCGTCAAAAAATATGTTATTCAGCATGTTTTTATTATTCACCACGTTTATTCTTTCAAATAAGAGTAGATTTTTACAAAAAAGATTTGGCAAATATTTAAAAAATTGGTAATTTTGATAAATGTAAGCATAATGTGCTGTTGTCGGCACATATATAACCAATAAATCTAAATAACAATATAAAACCTTAAACAGAATACTAAATCTATGAGTTATTTACGTTTTGACAAAACATTAATGACCAATCTTCAGGAATCTCTTCCGAAGGAGATTTTGCGCACAAACCGCTCCGGAGCCTATTCCTGTTCATCGATTGTAGACTGCAATACTCGTAAATATCACGGATTGTTAGTAGTGCCTGTTCCGGAGTTGGACGATGAGAACCACGTTTTGCTATCGTCTTTGGACGAGACCGTGATTCAGCACGGTGCTGAGTTCAATTTAGGTATTCACCGCTATATAGGCGGCACTTATTCTCCGAATGGTCACAAATACATCCGCGAATTCGAGTGGGACAAAGTTCCGACGACGATTTACCGTGTCGGTGGAGTGATATTAAAGAAAGAGAAGGTGTTCCAGCATTTTGCGAATCGTATATTGATTCGCTACACCCTTCTTGACGCCCATTCAGTGACAACTCTTCGCTTGCGTCCATTCCTGGCATTCCGCAATGTCAGTTCTCTGACCCATGAGAACAACATAGCTCGTCAGGACTATTCTCTCTGCGACAATGGCATCAAGACAAAGATGTATGACGGATATCCCGACCTCTTCATGCAGCTTAACAAGAAGTCGGACTGGCACTTTGATCCTCACTGGTATCATGGTATTGAGTATCAGCGTGAGTTAGAACTTGGCTACGAATATAGCGAGGACTTATATGTTCCAGGCTACTTTGAATTTAATATTCGCAAGGGCGAAAGTGTGGTTTTTGCAGCCGGAGTTGAGGAATTATCTTCTCGCACATTCAAGAAGTTGTTCGACGAGGAGGTAGAGGTTCACACGAGCCGTGACAGTTTTACCCAATGCCTGATCAATGCCGCTCATCAATTTCATTATGAGAAGGACGGCGAGGCATATATCATAGCAGGCTATCCATGGTTTAAGTGCCGTGCCCGCGACACATTCATTTCTCTCCCTGGCCTTACTCTTTCATGCGACGAGCCAGAATATTTTGAGACGGTCATGAACACCTGCCTTAAGGCTATAGACGATTTTATTCACGACCGCCCGATATCAGTGAAGATATATGAGATGGACAGTCCCGACGTGTTGCTATGGGCAGTTTGGTGCATTCAGCAATATTCCATCATGGTATCTCGTGATGAAGCGATGAAGAAATATGGCGATATTGTTCATTCGATAGTGCGTTTCATTCTTGATGATGGTCACGACAACCTGAAGGTTCACGACAACGGACTTGTATGGACCGATGGTCACGACAAGGCCGTTAGCTGGATGAACAGCTGTGTGAATGGTCGTCCGGTTGTTGCGCGTTCAGGTTATCTTGTTGAGTTCAATGCCCTTTGGTATAATGCTCTGAAGTTCTGTGCTTCGCTTTTGTTGAGTCAGGGCAAGAAGGATGAGAGCGACGAGCTGAACACTTTAGCCGACAAGGTAGGCGAGAGTTTCAAGAGCACGTTCCTCAATGAGCATGGCTATCTTCTCGACTATATCGACGGCGACTATATTTCATGGAGTGTCCGTCCAAATATGCTGATAGCGTCATCATTGGAATACACACCTCTGACCAAAGCGGAGAAGAAGAAGATTCTGGATATCTGCACCAAAGAACTGCTTACCCGCAAAGGCATCCGCAGTTTGTCACCAAAGAGCGGAGGCTATAATCCTATTTATAGCGGTGGTCAGATGCAGCGTGATGCAGCCTATCACCAAGGCACAGTTTGGCCATGGCTTTCCGGCTTCTATCTCGAGACCTGTGCAAAGGTGTACAATAGGAGTGCTTATTCGTTCATGGACCGCATCTTCGTGGGCCTCGAAGAAGAATTGAATTTCCACTGCATTGGCACATTGCCAGAGTTGTTCGATGGCAATCCTCCATTCCACGGCCGCGGTGCACTGTCGTTTGCGATGAACGTTGCCGAGGTTCTTCGTATGACTCGTCTGATGAATGATTTGTTTAATATATAAAAATAGGAAGAAATATGAGAGTATTAATGTTCGGATGGGAATTCCCTCCAAAGATATACGGTGGTTTGGCCGTGGCTTCCTATGGTATCACAAAAGGTTTGAGCCTTCAGAACGATGTAGAGACAATCTTCTGTCTTCCAAAACCATGTGGTGAAGAGGAGAAGTTTCTGAAGATAGTAGGCATGAACCAGGTTCCGATTGTCTATCGCGACCACAACTACGATTATGTAAAAAGCCGCATGCCCGACTATATGTCAGCAGAAGATTATTATCGCTACCGCGATCACATATATGCCGATTTTTCATATATGAATGTGAACGACATGGGTTGCATGGAGTTTGCCGGCGGTTATCCAGGTAATCTTCATGAAGAGATAAACAACTTTTCAATAATAGCAGGCGTAGTTGCCCGTACAGAGAGTTTCGACATCATCCATGCCCACGACTGGCTGACTTATCCAGCCGGTGTTCATGCCAAGATAGTAAGCGGCCGTCCATTGTGCATCCATGTTCATGCCACAGACTTCGACCGTTCTCGCGGTAAGGTGAACCCAACAGTTTATTCAATAGAGAAGAACGGAATGGATCATGCCGACTGCATCATGTGCGTTAGTGAGTTGACCCGCAGGACAGTTATCAACGAATACCATCAAGACCCAAGCAAGGTGTTTGCGGTGCACAATGCGGTTTATCCATTGTCGAAAGAACTTCAAGAGCTTCCACGTCCCGACCATTCGAAGGAGAAGGTTGTGACTTTCCTTGGCCGTATCACGATGCAGAAAGGTCCTGAATATTTTGTTGAGGCAGCCTCTTTGGTACTTAAGCGCACTCGCAACATACGTTTCTGCATGGCCGGTTCGGGCGACAAGTTGGAAGACATGATCAACATGGTGGCCGATCGTGGCATAGCCGACCGCTTCCATTTCCCAGGCTTTATGCGTGGCAAACAAGTGTACGAATGCTATAAGGACAGCGATGTGTTTGTGATGCCAAGTGTGAGCGAGCCATTCGGTATTGCTCCGTTGGAAGCCATGCAATGCGGCACGCCTTCCATCATCTCGAAGCAATCTGGATGTGGCGAGATACTCACCAACGTGATTAAGACCGACTACTGGGACATCCATGCTATGGCTGATGCCATCTATTCTATCTGCACCTACCCAAGCCTATTCAAATATCTTCAGGAAGAAGGCTTGAAGGAGGTTGACGGCATCACATGGGAGAAGGTGGGTCATCGCATCCGCAAGCTATATGATAATCTTTTATATAATTAGTAAACGAGTTGACGAGTTGGTTGTAGAAGTTGACATTTGATTTTAGAATTTGACGAAAAGGTTTAGGAATTATTTCATGCGGGTGTTAATTAATGATGAATATTAACAAATTAGAGCAAAATCAAAACAAGCAATAATATGAAGACAATATGTTTATATTTTGAGATGCACCAGATCATTCATCTCAAACGCTACCGTTTCTTTGACATCGGTCGCGACCATTATTACTACGACGACTATGAGAACGAGCGTTCGATTACCGACATAGCTGAGCGTAGCTATATCCCAGCCCTGAGCACATTGATTCAGATGGCGAAGGAGAACGATGGCTTCAAGGTGGCTATATCCTTGTCGGGCGTAGGCTTGGAGCAATTAGAGATTCACGCACCTCAGGTAATCGACTTGCTTCAGGAGCTTAATGCCACTGGCTGTGTTGAATTCCTTTGTGAGCCTTACAGCCATGGTTTGGCATCCTTAGCCAACGAGGAGAGTTTCCGTGAGGAGAGTCTTCGCATGAAAGCCAAAATAAAAGAAGTGTTTGGCAAGACTCCAAAGGTATTCCGCAACTCATCATTGATTTACAACGACGAGATAGGCAGCATGGTTGCATCTATGGGATTCAAGGGCATGCTGACAGAAGGTGCGAAGCATGTATTAGGTTGGAAATCGCCACATTATATATATCATTGTGCAATGAACCACAATCTGAAGCTTCTGCTTCGCGACTATAAACTTTCCGACGATATTTCTCTCCGTTTCAACAACTCTGAATGGAGTGAATATCCACTTTATGCCGACACCTATATGGACTGGATAGCTTCTCTTCCAAAGGAAGACGAGGTGATCAACATATTCATGGAGCTGAGTGCTCTTGGTATCTTCCAGCCTCTGTCGTCGAACATACTGGAATTTCTGAAGGCATTGCCTCAATGCGCCAAGGCGCGTGGCATCAGTTTCTCCACTCCAACCGAGCTATGCACCAAGGTAAAAGCTGTTGGTCCACTCGAAGTGCCATACAACATCAGCTGGGTGGACGAGGAACGCGACACCTCCTGTTGGCTTGGCAACTGCATGCAACGCGAGGCTTTCAACAAGCTCTACAGTGTGGCCGACCGTGTTAGGATCTGCACCGACCGTCGCATCAAGCAAGACTGGGATTATCTTCAGGCTTCCAACAACTTCCGCTTCATGACTACCAAGCCAACGAGCGTAGGTATGAGTCGTGGCATCTACGACAATCCATACGATGCCTTCACCAACTACATGAACATACTCGGCGACTTCATCAACCGCGTGAATACGCTTTATCCAGCCGACATCGACAACGAGGAGCTGAACTCGCTTCTCACCACGATTAAAAATCAAGGCGAAGAGATCGAGAGGAAGGACAAGGAGATTGAGAAGCTCGTCCGTCAGCTCAATAAATTAGCCGGTGCCAAAGAGCAGTCAAAGACAGAATCTTCAGCACCGAAGAATGCAGCTCCGGCAAAAAAAGCTGCTCCGGCAAAGAAACCAGCTCCAGCGAAGAAAGCAGAGCCTGCAAAAAAACCGGCATCCAAGAAGCCTGCTGAAAAGAGCAAGAAATAAAAACAACTGATTACAATAATTAAGCGGAAGCACCAAATTGATGCTTCCGCTTTTTCATTAAAAATATTATTAGGATTAAAATAATAATATATTATAACAATATAGACATATAAGTTTGTTTCCTATTATCCAAATACTATTTTAAAGGGTGGAAAATACAATTCATCAAATTAGATTCCTCTATTTCAGAAAATTTATAAATAGGCCTCCATCTAATAGTTCCATTATTAACACCGTTTCCTTGTATATAGAACTTATTACGATAGTCTATTGGTGTAAATTGAGAGATTCCCCCAAAATTACCGATTTTAAATCCATTATGAAACAAGCATGTTGTTATGAGGACTTCAGAATGTGCGTAATAACCCTTCCTTTGATATTTGTCTATGAATTTTAATGCATTCGAAGAATATCTACATATCGGATTAAACCCCTTAATGCATTGATTATAATTATATCCCGAATTATTATACTTATACCACCACCCCCAACTAGAATTATTCAGATTAAACGACTCTATATGACTGCTTAAGAAATCATAGTCTCTTAAGTTTCCATCACAATCATAAACTAACGTAGACCAGTTTCCAGTAAACCACACATCATATTCTATAAACCAATAATAATCATAATTTGAATTACTCAAATAGTAGTTTAATAATGGAAAATGACATGATCCAGGGAATAACGATTTATTTATCATCTGATATCCTTTTTTATTTAAAGAATCAGTATCCCATATAGAAAACATAGCCTTGTCAGTATAACCTACAATTCCCTCTAAATCCCCATTATACAGAATAACAACATCATAATTATCATTTATAATATCATTTTTTATTTTTTGATATAAGTAATAAACTTTATCATTCATAAAATGAGAATTTATCAATATTACAATTTTAGGATCAGATATATTTGCACATGACATACTAATCATTTCACAGATTACTAAGCTTAATTGATTAACTCTTAATGAATAATATACTATGAATAGCATAAAAAGCATTGAAAATTTCGACAATAAATTATGATTGTAGATAGTATATTGTTTTAATAAAGCAAAACATAATTTACTATATAATTTAATGTTTTTTTATAGAATGTTTAAACAACTGGTCTTTTTGCTCTTCATAGTCAAATTCATCCCAAAGCGGACTATTTAGCACCTTTTCATATTCTGGGTCATGCAAATTTCTTAATGAGTCCAGTTCTTTATAATAAGCTTTTTTCCCAAATAATATTTGTGTTACACAAGCCCTGTTGATTAAATCATTAGGATCAGTATGCTCTTTTATCCTTTTATCATATAAATTCCTACAAATGGCAAAATAGACCTGTTTTAAAAAGTCACTATTCTTTTTATCATATATCCATCCCATAATAAAATACAAAGTAGGTTCATTTGGATACTCCAATATCATCGAAAACGCCATTTTTTTTCCTTCATCAATTTTATTATCACTTAAAAGGTCATTTAAATACAAAGCTTGTTCATCAAACGTATTATTCTGTTTTTTTAAAGAAACCGACTCATTATTATTTCCACATGCAATAAATACTACTAGTATTAAAAATAAGAGTTTTTTCATATTTTATTATAATTTTCAAAATTTATATTGAAAACAAAAATACAATATTACATTTATATTCCAAAATAAAGTCTAAAACAATTTGATTTTTTTCTTTATATATAATTAATTGTTGTATGGATAAATAATGCGTGAATCAGAGCCTAAATAATGTCCAGTAAAAGAGCTAACCTCAATTCCCATTATCAATTTAACAGAAACAGACCCATATTTAGGTAATTCTAAAGAACATTGACCTACTGGTAAGCAATGTTCTGCCACAAAATTTGTTCCTTCTAAAGGTTCCAATCTATAACTGCTATGTAGCACTCCATTTATATATAACTCCACTGATCCCCAATAAGAAACCTCACTATTTGGATACATAACCTCCAAATAAACTCTCATATTTCTTCCTGATATTATGACAACACTATTATATAAAAAGGATGCAGTTAGCCCCAGACCTGGAAAAAAAGAGTATTCAGCATTATATTCACTATAACTTTTTACTCCCTGAGGATAAACATTAATAGCTGGTGAATGACCAGAATTACCATTTCCACCAGAATTACCATTTCCACCATAATTGCCATTTCCGCCACCAATTCCCCCTCCGACATTAGAATCTGAGCCAAACAAATCTTCAGGCCATGAAATGGCGTCAGAACTTGAACTTATAATGTAAGGAAAAGAATAAGAAAATGGCTCTGATGAGAGAAATGGATCAGAATAAAATTCAGAAGATGAAGATGAATCAGAAGCAACAATCACTACTTCGGGAGCAACATAACCTAATCCCACAACATATCCCCCTTGCCATCCTGTTTCAACCATTGACAAAAATTCTGCTAAAGAATAAGGGTTATCCACACTTCCTTTAGGCGGATTATCGTCTAAATTCATTGTTTTCATTACTACAGTTTTTAACTTGCTTGCAGATTGTGTTTTTTTCTTAGTTTTCATAGTCATTCTTTTTTAAAAAAATAGTATTTATTATTTAATGAATCACCTATCATATTAATGATTAATTTTGAATATTCTTCATTATAATAAAACCCATAAGACTGAAAAATATTTATCACATTACCTTCCTTCATTGCCTCATAATGAATTCCATCTCGATCAGAGTTTCCTGTTTGATACCAGCTCACCAATAGATATTTATTAGTCAATTGATTCAAGTTCTTTAGTGCATTTTCTATTTTGTTTGAAGGAATGTATGGTAATACATCTTTGCAATAAACGAAATCATATGATTTATTTAAATTAATATTCTCTACCAAATCCATTGTTCTACATAGTTCTGGATTATTATTAAGTATATATGAAGATAATTGTGGAGTAAATGGGTTTGCATCAAATCCATCAACAGAGATACCTCTTTCTCTTAATTCAGCGACATATATTCCCGAACCGCAGCCAATATCCATTATAGAATTTATATCTAAGTGTTTTTTCAGATGTTGAATCGTTTTGATAAATTGTTCAGAATAATTATATTTTAAGTAACCATCATAAGCCCATCCACCATTCTCCATTACATAAATATTATTATCATTTAAAAGATAATCATCCACAAGTTTTAACAAACTCTCACTCACATTATTCTGCATCTTTCTTGCAAACAAACAATTAGAAGTTATTAGGTATCTAAAATGTGAAGCATCTAGATTTGCAGGCCTGTTTCCATTTTCATATTTCCATCTTATATATCTTTTATTCAATGGGATTATTGTTTGATTGTTGTTGATATTTAAAAGAACTGTTTGGAAATAGATTTCCTCGGGTGCAAAAGTATATTTCATCCTTTTGTAGAACTTTATATGTTTTTGCGTATATTCTATAATTGACATGACAGAAGATATGCTCAATGAAAACCACTGTGATCCTCCATACAACTTATCAAAAGAACTCGGTACGTTTCTTTTAAATCCAATTATGTTTTGTGTTTTTTTTATAATACAATTATACTTCTGAGCTTTAGTTCTAGATTTAAACCAATCAAACAAATAAAAATATTGAAACCTTGAAAATGAATTTCTATCCCATCTACTATTAGGAATATTAACATATTGAATAAAATCAGAATTTTTATTCATCTCAAAAAAATTATAGAACTCGCAAAATGGTCTAATGGGATAGTCTTGACCACTTAATATATGAACATAATCGTAAATTCCATATAAAGCTATTTTCTTTAGCAAATAATACTCCGTTTTTAGAATACTAAAACCTCCCCAATTTACATTATATTTTCTATATATTTGTTTTACATTATAATTATTTGAAATAATTTTCACAAAATCATCAGAAACATCACATTTTTTATCAATGTGAATAAATATATCACAATTATATTTAAAATACAAAATCAATCTATTTACACATTCTAATTCTTTGTGTATTAAAATTATAATAGCATGTTTCATGATATAACAAACACAATAAAATATAAAACGAATAATTAGAACATCTATGTGATTACTCGATTAATATTGCACCCTGATACATAAAATTGTTTACATATAATCGAATAAAATATGTACCTGAAACGAGTTGCGGTAATGATAACAGACCAGATTCGTTTATAATGTTAGAAAAAATTATATTTTCATCGCTATCCAAGATAAATATCATAAATCCACTCAAATACTCATCAAACTTTAATGTGCTGTCATCAATAAACAACACATTAAAAACAGATGGCTGACCTCTTTGAGGTCCACCTTGATTAACTGGAGGTGGAACTATAGACAAAGGAATTGGTCCTCCATCATTTACAGCATATATGTTAAAAAATAGGAAAAATAACAAAAACAGAGAGATTTGGCTTTTCTTTTTCATACTAATACTTTTTAAATTATTTGTAAAAGTACATTGTAATTGGAAAACAAAAAAGAAAAACAACAAAAAAGAATTCACAAATTATTCACGGTACAAGTAATAAAAGCACATCTAATTATCTATTAATCAATCACATATAAACACCATATATTGACATGCTTCATAATAAATAAGAATAAGAATAAAAATAATTTTTAAAAAAGCACCATTAATATAAGACTCTTTATACATTTAACTCATCAAAACAGAAAACAAGTTGTCTTTTAATAAAAATGCAGAGTTTACATTGAACAATTTCCTATTTACGCTTAACTTTATATTTGACACCCTACTTATTGACGTATTTATAAGATATGAAATTTCACTTGTATTAAAATCGAGAATAATTAAAATAGATGTTAATTTCTCTATTTTAGTGAGTTTGGATTTTTGCAATACATGAATATGTAAATCAGGTAATATTTTTTTTGTTATATTAATAAGTTCATTAATTTCTTTTAATTTTAACGAACCTCCATGTGGAAACGGATTAAACTTAGCTTTTATTGATTGGACTATATCAGAATCCATCAACGAAGAAATGCTGTCATATAAATCTTTTCTTTGATATTTTTGTTTATATTCTAATAATTCTTTTTCTAATTCGTCAATTGCAGTTTGTTTATTTTGTAGAATTATTTCTAAGGATAAAAGACGATTATTATTAAAACTTGATAATCTCTTCAAATCATTATAGGCGCACAATAACTCATTATAATATTGTATTTCTTTCTTCAATTGCTTTTCGGTTAATTTATATTTGCTTCTGATAATCACGACATCTCTCTTTCTTCTTTTTAGATGTTCCCAATAACAAAATAATATTAAAATAACAATATTAATGAAAATAACTAAAACAATTAATATTGTTAGTTTATATTTATGGTTTTTTTTCTGTAACAAATCTTTTTGATGTTGTATTTTCATAAAATCATACATGGATTTCGCCTGACATGTTGCATCAATTTTCATTTTTTTAAACACATCATCAAAAGCATCATCTCTTAACTTAGAATACTTTATGATTGAATCCACTTGATTCCTTTTTCTAAAATAATCAAGTAAACCACTGTATGAATCATACTCAAAGCCATATCGCAATAGTTTTCTAAAAAAATACTCTGCAGAATCGTCTTTGTCTATTCCTAAATAATATAAACCCTTTGCATAAAAGAATCTTCCATATAAAGAGTCAATATTTCCGTCTTTATCAAACAATCCTGACTCTTTTTCAAACTTATCAATAATTTCTTTAGATTTAATAAAATCTTGTTTTTCAATATATAAATACAATATAGTAGGAAACGTTCTAACAGCTTTGTCTGGCATATTATTTTTTAAATAAAGATTATATGCAGAATCTGTAAGTAAATAAACCATATTTGTATCTGATAATAAAAGATACGGCTGTATTTGAAATTCAACACCTCTTATATAATTGTATAAATCACCCGATTTAAGAGCAAACAAGCTATATTTTTTATATGAATCAATAGCTTCATTCAAGAAGTATTGTTTATAAAAGATTTCTCCCATTTGTCCAAATATGGACATTACAACTCTATAATCAATATCTGCATTATCATATTCGATTAAATCTATGGCTTCTTTATAACATTTTAAGGCCATAGGAGCCTGTCCATTATCGCGATAAATACAACCAAGTAAATAATGGCACTTTATCCGATCATTATATGTTCCAAATTCATCATAAAAATTAACAACATTTTCAAATATTGAATCTGGCATCATATCTAAGTATAATTTATTTTGAGCATCAGCTAAAGCTTTCAGATATCTCATAGATATTTTTTTATCATCTATAGAATCTACTTTGCTTTCTATATTTATTAGTAACTTATATGCACTATCTGTATGAAATACTAAAAGACAATCAATATTATGTAAAGCGCCATTTATATATTCTGAATGTTTATTTGTATTACAATTAATTACTATTAGCGATAAAACAATTATAGTTAAAGGTATAAATAAGATATTACGCATAGTGAATAAATAATAATATTATACAATGCTTGAATTCCATTGATATCAAGCTTATAAATAATAAATTATATAAAAAGATGTAAAAAAGGCGATTCTCTATTTTATTTATTGTTACATAATTAAACTATGAATATCTATTATAATTTACAATATCTCTCCGAACAAAAATGGTAGGCATTAGCCTACCACAAATAAATATTAATATCCGAGTGAATTCTTGACGTTGTCGATGGAATAATATCCGTCTTTCCCGACCACCGTTAGTTGCACCTTGTAGCTTTGTCCTTTTTCCGACATATTGACCGTGAAAGTATTACTGAAGGGGTTTTCAGGAATATTGACCTTATAACTGACATTAGCACCGCTTCCTGAGGCAAAGATCCATACAGGTATGGCATTGCCCTCATATTGTGATGCCAGGCTTTTCAGTTCGCCATAGAGTCTTGACGTGCAGTATTGTGCCACGGCATTATCAGGATTTTTGAAATAGTCCTCATAGAATTTCTCAATGAACAATACCTTCGTAGCACATTCTTGCTTAGCCTTCTGCTCTTTCTCATCGTTAGCTTTTTGTATGGAGTCGAGCCTTGCCATCTCTGCCTCTCTTTTTTTCAGTTCAGCAGAATCAATCCTCTCGATGGGGTCATTTGTTTCAACCTTCTTATCTATCTTGATGGTTTCCTTCTTTTCCTTTTTTTCTCCACATGCCATACATATAAGCGCAGAGAAAACACATGCCCATGCGTACTTCAACATAATCTTTTATTTTTTCTCTGTTTCAGGAGTTGGTTTATTTGTTTCGGCTTTAGGAGCAACAATGTAGTCGGGATTTGAAATGCTATCTATTTTGAATTCTCCATTATTGCCTATGACATACATCACGAAAGTGTGGTTTTGTACTTTAAGGTCGACTATATCCACATCGTAATAGTTGTCTTCTTCAGGAGTTCCTTCCAAGCTGTCAATCAAACTAGCATACACTTCCACCTGTTCTATCACATTCTTCAGTTGGTCTTCAGGAATAGAATCGAGAGCATTTGGCTTAAAGAATTTCCAATAGTTTTTTTCTTCATTTCCTATTTTACTCTTGATGATGCTGTCGGCCCTTTGAGTGATTTTATCTTTTATTAAATTATTCAAAGCCTCTGGGTCGTTGAAATTTTCAAAATATTTCTCATAAAAATCCTCGAGAAAAAATATTTTTTCAGGATTTCCTTTTTCTTCTTCCTCTTCAACGTCGTAGAAAGCTTCATCGTTTTTCTTACCTCCACAGGCAAATAAAGTCAATGCAATAAAAGCAAAAAAAACAAAAATAAGATTTTTCATATTTTCAAATTAATAGTCGGTTGGATATTTAGTGTTCTTTTAAATTTTGTTGCCGTATGCCAAATCTCCGGCATCTCCCAGTCCTGGCACTATATAAGAATGTTCGTCGAGCTTTTTATCTACAGCCGCACACCATAATGAAACACCCTCAGCGTTTTTGAAAGCATTCTTAATATAATCCACTCCTCTTTGTGACGCTATGACTGAACAGAAATGTAATTTCTTAGGTATCCCTTTAGTTTTTAGAGCTTGGTATGCCAGTTCCATACTTCCTCCGGTGGCAAGCATTGGGTCGGCAATGATAAGAGTTTTGTTGTTGAGGTCTGGTGAGGCAATATATTCTATTTTAATACCCACTTGCTCACACTCCTTATCCTTATAATACCTATAAGCCGAGACAAAAGCATTTCCTGCATTGTCGAAGACGTCGAGAAATCCCTGATGGAAAGGTAGTCCAGCTCTGAAAATAGTTGCTATAACAATGTCGTCATCGAATGTATTGGCTTTTGCTATTCCGAGAGGTGTGGTTACGTCTTTCTCTGAATAAGTAAGAGTTTTACTTACTTCAAAAGCCATCATTTGGCCTATTCTATAGAGATTATTTCTAAAAAGTCTTCTGTTTTGCTGATATTTCACATCTCTCAGTTCGGCTACAAACTGATTAATGACAGTGTTCTGTTTAGAAAAATCAATAATATTCACTATTAATAAAATTAGGAATTAGAAATTAGGAATTAGAAATTAGAAATGAGAAATTAGAAATGAGAAATGAGGAAATCGAATATTGACTACGTTGAACTTACGTTTCGGCGTCAAACCAATTAGGAATTATCCTTATGGACACAGGTTGATATGCATATATTAGAGTGAAGAGTTTTTGTTGAGAAAGTCTTATTATCTTCTGTATCCTCCTCTTCCGTGTGAGTGTCGTTTTCGGTCGTCGTCTTTGTGTTTCCAGAACATCCACTTAGGGTAAGGTTTTTCAACTTGTCCACTCATTTCCTTAAATCGTCTCAGAAGTATTTGTTCGTATGACTTTCCGGTATGAATGATTTGGTATATGGTGTTCCAGTCTGGCAGTCCCCCGATACCGCAGTCGTCGATAAAAATATCCGCATTCAACTTGCATGACAGGTTTTTATCCTTTGCCTCTCTGAACATATCAGACGAATCGCTGTTAACCGCCCAGAATTCCACACCTCTGTCCTTGCACCATTTGATTGCATCTTCGAGCAGTTGTCCTTCTCTAACGGTCCAAAGGATAAGCTGATGTCTTTCCGCCATGAGCATTTTCAAGACCTCACATGCAAAAGGTTTTTCATGTCCGATTTCCGGATATTTATGTTCAACAATAGTTCCGTCGAAATCCACTGCAATAACCATATCAAAACAGTTTTATATATTAATATTAAATTTCGTCTAACTTGTCGTTGCCATATCCATATCCGCCGTAGCCGTATCCGCCATATCCGTATCCGCCATATCCGTAGCCACCATAACCGCCATAACCGCCATAACCACCATAACCGCCGTAGCCATATCCTTTTCCAGAACCCTTCTTGTTTCCATAGTTTCCATATCTGCCATATCTTCCGTATCTTCCGTATCTTCCATACTTGCCATAGCTTCCATATCTGCCATAGCTGCCAGATGATTCTAGTTTCACTGCATTGAATATGATATTCATCTTCGGCAGTCTGTCGTCTTCAGCCAGGCTATTGAACAATCCAGCATCAGCCTTGAGAGTGTAGTTGGCTCTGATGACATAAAGGGTGATATCAGCATATTTTGCTATAGAAAGCGTATCAGCCACAAGACCAATAGGTGCAGTATCCAGAATGACATAATCATATTTTTCCTTAAGATAGTTGATACAAATACCGAGGTTTGGTCTTTCGAGTATTTCTGACGGGTTAGGCGGAATAGGTCCTGCAGGGAGTATATCGAGGTTGTCGCTGACTCCAGATTTCTGTATCAGAGTGTCGATATATTCCACGTCGTTAGGGTCGTGAGAAAGGAAGTTTGATATACCCTTCTCAGTGTCGAGCAACTCGAAGAGTCCAGCGAGCCTAGGTTTACGAATATCAAGACCAACGACAATTACTTTCTTTTCGACAAATGCTATAGACGCAGCGAGGTTAGAAGCAACAGATGTTTTTCCTTCGCCCGATGTAGATGAAGTAAAGAGGATTACATTCTTTCCACTTTCGAGTATGAACGGCAGGTTTGACCTGAGGTTTCTGTACACCTCGACCATTATAGAGTTTTTGTTTTCCTGCACCACAATAGTTCTGTCTCCCTGTGACAAAGCCTTGACGAAAGGAATCATTCCAATAACCGGGATGTCGGTCAATTTCTCAAGGTCCTCCACATTTTCTATACGATACCTGAACATTTCCCTGATATAGTGGTAGATGAATGGTATGATAATACCTATGATCAGTGCAATGATATAGAAGTTGCGTTTTACAGGCGATACAGGTGTTTTGCCAGTTATAGGTTCCTCAATCATCTTACCTTTGTATGCAGAAGAAGCGAGTGCTATTGCATTTTCCTCTCTTTTCTGCAAGAGCATGAGGTAGAGTCCAGCTTTCACCTCCTGCTGTCTGCTTATATCTCCGAGTTCTCTTTCAGTCTTAGGGACATCCTTAGTCTTAGCGTCGTAGATATCAAATTGTTCTTCAATATCGTTTTTCTTAATGTCGAGTTGTTGCTTTGCGCTTTCGAGTGATGAAACAATATTGTTGTACATTGTTGTGAGTTGCTCTGTTTTTTCTATAACGACAGGAGAATTAGGTGTAGCATTTTCGAGCAGTCTTTCTCTTTCATGTACTCCAGTGTTGTAGTTGGCAATAACACTGTTAAGCTGATTATCTTCGAATCCCACGTTAGTAGGGATGGTTTTCAGATAATTATTTTTGTTTTTCACAAAATCGCTGAGATGCTCAATCAGACTTATCTGTGTTTCGATGTTAACGAGGTCTGTTTCGTATCTGGTTTTTTGTGCGATACTGGTTTGCACATCCGACTCATAGTTAACGATTCCAGCTTGTCGTTTGAATTCCTGGAGTTGTGATTCCGACAGGTTCAGTTCCTTAGAAATGAGGCTAAGTCTCTCATCGATGAAGTTCGCCGTACGAGTAGCTTCCTGATTATAGTCTTGATCGGCTTCATCGTTATATACTTTTGCCAGATGAGTTAGATAGTCTCTTGAACGCTGGGGGATGTTGTCGTTCATTTTAAGCACGGCAATAGTAGTCATATCCGAAGACGGTGTGACATTGAGCGAAGCAGTGTATGCAGCAGCCACATCGTCGAGCGGTCGGATTTTAGCTATTATTTTTCTATTGAGCGTTCCACCTTCAAGGCTGTTAAATCCTGGGTTTTGTGATATATATATGTCTCCTATTTTCGTATGTACGATAGCAGGGAAGAATGCTATGTCTTTATTAATCTCGTAAACAGTTCCTCCTTTTGAATAATAGATGAAGGCATGTATTCCATTTCCTTTGTTAGTCATCTCCACGCTGACGACATGCTTTAGTGAATCAAGATTTGAATTGTCGTAATCCACGAGATATGGAGAATCCTTAGCATATATTTCTGCATCCTTAATTTTTCCTTCCACCACATACGAAGTATATAGTTTGAGGTCTCTCACCACTTTTCCGTTGATGGTTTTTGTCTGTAGCACTTCAATTTCGTTGTCGAATCCATTAGAGAAGTTTCTTCTACCCATATCACTAAGGGTAGAAATGATGGAATTGGAGGCATAGTATGTTTTTCTTTCCGGATCCTTGATAAGCATTTTCGCATAGGTGGAATAAACGTCAACCGTGTTATACTTCAGATATGCGTATGCCAGTCCCATACAGACAAGGATGGATATAGCAAGAAAATATTTATATCTTAGAATAAGTCCCCAAATGACTCTAAGGTCAAAGCCAGAACCGCTTTCTTCGTTTTCGTTTCCGTGGTAATCACTATAATACTCTTTCTTTTTCAGGTCTGCATTATGAGCATCGTTTGCCATAACAAATATATTTAGGATTTAGAATACATAATTATTTGCAAAATTACTACATTTCTTGAAAAGAAACAAAAAATAGTTGTAAAATCTCAGCTTTTTTGACTTATATTTCACCTAATTAAAACAAAAAGCCGAACTGTTGGTTCGGCGAGTGCAATCAACTTGAGATTTTGTTGATAAAAACATACTTATTTTTTATCTTGTTCTCCATTCTGTTTGTTGGATTCGCCAACAGAGTCGGCGACGAGTTCGGAACTGACGAGGAATTCGTCCTGCAATCCTTCGAGTATTCTTTTCTGAGCTTTGTCAAGTTCGTTTTCGAAATTGTCGAGTGCCTGCTTTATATTGTCGCTTTCCGAGAGTTCTTCCACTCCTTGCAATTTATACGCCTCAGCTTGAAGGTCGTTGGCTTTTACGATGTCGTCGACAGACTTTGCCTGACTTAGTGTCTTTGTGGCGTTATTGATTTGTTCAATGAACTTTGCCTCAACGTTTTTGTCGTTGCCGCATGCGCAAAGCGAAGTTAAAACAGTCAAAAATAGTATCAAGTGTTTCATACAAACAGAGTAAAAACAAGCGAATTAGAAGAATGTGGCATAAGAATAGGAATCCTCTGGATCTTTCACATCGACGCTGTCGCCGACATCTTCTCCATTGAGTTTTGCCACTGACTTCTGCAATTGCTGCAATCTTCCTGAGAACACCTTGATTGCATTTTCCTGAGCGACAGTAAATTTCGACATGGCAAGCTGTATTTGCTCATTGTCTTCATCACTTAGCACCACATCGGGATGTCTGTTTTGCAGAAGAGCGAGTGAGTCTTGTAGATTTTGAGGGATATCCTTTAGTTGCGTAATCTGCATATTGTTCAGTTCCTGCATTTCAGCCGTTGCTTTTGAGATAAGACGCAACGACTCGTCCATCACTTTCTGCTTTTCATTGTTGCACGATGAAAGGCAAAGTACAATGGCAATAGTCATTAGTAATGATTTGAAAATAGGACTGTTAAACTTCATGGTTGAGTATGAATATTACTATATAGATATCGTCTCCGAATCTGTATGCAAAGATAGCAATTAATAAGAAAAAACCAACAGGTTATAAACAAAAGTTTTGAACAATTTTATAAACACGGTGTTGATAACTTTTTTTTAATTTAATTAGGAATGAGGAATTAGGAATGAGGAATTAGGAATTAGGAATGAGGAATTAGGAATGAGGAATTAGGAATTAGGAATTAGGAATGAGGAATTATTTGGGAAGTTGGGGAAAGTTGGGATGTTAGGGATGTTAGGGATGAAATTAGAGACAAAACAGGTTGTTTGATTTGGTAGGTGCAAAAAAACAGGGCACCTACTTTGGTGTCCTGTTATTTGTTGATTTTGATAAACAATCTTACTTAGCTTCAGCTGCTGCAGGTTCGCCTTCAGCAGGAGCAGCTTCTGGTTCAGCAGCTGGTTCAGTAGCTGGTTCAGCAGCTGGAGCAGTCTCTTCGCCTTCAGCTGGTGCAGTTTCTTCGCCTTCTGCAGCTGGTTCTTCTTCAGGAGCGAACTTAGCAGCCATTTCTTCGCCAACCTTGTTGAGCTCATCCATAGCCTTTTCGATAGTAGCTTTTTCTTCTTCAGTAAACTTACTATCGTCCACTTCGTTTGATAATTTTTCGAAAGCAGTAGCAAAATCGGTCTGTGCCTTTTCGTAACCAGCTTGGTCAGTAACTTTCTTAAGCTGATCGATAGTAGTGTTAATCAAATTTAGCACTTTGTCGGATTCCTTTGTGCAAGAAACAGCGAAAACAGCAACGAGTGCTACCAAAAGAATAGATAACTTTTTCATTTCCTTTAATAATTTTTTAAGTTTAACAATAAATTGAATGAAATCGAGTGCAAATGTAAGTGATTTCATTGAATGAAAAAATTATTTTTCAAAAAAAATTGAATAATTAACATTATTAAAGTAACACTCAGATTTAGTTACATTATTTTAAGCATTTTTTACACAAGAAGAGTTCAAATGCTCAGAAGGCAAAGATATGTTCTATTCGCTTACACCCATCTTCTTAGCTGCGTCCATAACGAATCGTCCAGCCGCAGCCTGAGCAGCTTTCTGACCTTTAGCAAGCAGTTCTTCCAGTTCCTTTTCTTCTTCTGGAGTTGGTTCAAAGTCAGGGTATTTCTTTTCCAGTTCTCCAAAAACAGTTTCGATTTCGCTGCTTGCCTTCTCCACCTCTTCCACGGTGTTGCATTTATCCAATTTTTCAACCACCTCATTAATAGCAGTTCTGAGTTCCTGCATTGGGCCGGATTCAGCTTTCTTACATGCAAACATCATAACAGCAGCAAAAGCCACCATAGCAAACATCAATTTTTTCATACACAAAAAGATTAAAAGTTAAACAAAGCACATATATCATTACAAAAATAATCAAATTATTATTAATTCACAAGAATTGCCCCAATAATATAATAATGAGCTCTTATTTTTTACTTCCTGCTTTGAAAAATGGCAAAAAATGCGTAAGTTTGCAAAAAATATAATAATATTGGAAACTCGCAAAGTCAACATATTATTTACTACCGACATTCACGGCAATTACTTCCCTTACGACTTCCGTCATGACTGCTGGGGCAAGGGAAGCCTTCAGCGTGTTCACGGTTTTGTAGCTCAGCAAGTACGCCGATTGTCGGGCAGCACTATATTGATAGACGGAGGCGACATTCTGCAGGGCGAGCCAACAGCATATTACTTCAATTTTGTAGATCGTCGTGAGCGTCACAAGGTGAGTGATATGTGCAATTTTATAGGTTATGACGTAGGCGTGATAGGCAACCACGACATCGAATGTGGTCACGAATTGTTTGACTCGTTTGTGTCGGGTTGCAATTTTCCTATTCTGGGCGCCAACGTAATCAGTCTGTCTACCGGCCAGCCTTATTTCGAGCCATATACAATACTTGTTCGCAGCGGCATAAGGATAGCTATAATAGGCTTCACCAGCCCCGCCATTCCCCATTGGATTCCTCACAGAGTGTGGTCTGACCTTCGTTTCGACGACATCAAGGAGAGCGCTCGCTACTGGGTGTCTTATGTTCGCGAGCATGAGTCGCCCGACTTTATTGTAGGTCTGTTTCATTCGGGCATGGATGAGGGCATCGTGACCGACGACTATCGTGAGAATGCCGTTCGCGAGACAGTAAGCAGTGTTGATGGCTTCGACCTTGTGTTGTATGGTCACGACCATTCGAGCAACATGGAAGAGATTGAGAGTCCTTCCGGCAAGAGTGTGTTATGCGTGAATTCTGGCAGTTATGCCCATTCGGTTTCAGAGGTACGTCTTAAATTCACTTTGGATTCCGATGGTCATGTATCAAAACACGACCTAAGCAGTCAGATCTATTACATAGGCAAGCTTCACAACGTTCATTGCAGCGAGTTCAAGCGTCATTTCAAGGATGAGTTCCTGGCCGTCAAGAAGTTTGCATCCAAGAAGATTGGTCGTTTTCTTGAGGGGGTGAAAGTGTCAGACGCCTATTTTGGATCGTCGGCCTATATAGATTTCATCCATGGTCTTCAGTTGGAGGTGAGTGGTGCCGACATCAGTTTTGTGGCTCCGTTCTTCTTCAATGCATGCATAGAAGCTGGCGATGTGAAGATTAGCGATGTATTCAATCTCTATCGTTTTGAAGACAACCTCTACATACTTGAATTGACGGGCAAGGAGATAGAGAATTATCTTGAGATGAGCTATGCTTCATGGACTGCTCAGATGCATAGCGCGTCTGACCCTCTGCTTCTGTTGAGCCCCATGAAAAACAATCCTTCTAAGATGGGTTTCAAGAATTTCCTGTTTAACTTCGATTCAGCTGCTGGCATTTGCTATGATGTAGACGTGAGTCATCCAGCAGGCAGCAAGATAAGCATACGCAGCATGAGCGACGGCACTCCCTTCAGCTACGAGAAGGTTTACCGCGTTGCCATGACAGCCTACCGTGCCAACGGCGGTGGCGAGTTGCTCACCAAAGGAGCTGGACTGAGCAAGGAAGAGATTGACCGTCGTACAATATCATTTTCTGAGCACGACATACGCTTTTATATGATAGAATACATAAGCAGGTTGAAGAACGTGACTCCCAAGGCATTGAATCACTGGCGCTTCGTACCCGTTGACTGGGTGGCAGAGGCTGAGAAACGCGAAAGGAAACTGCTTTTTGATGAGGGAAGCTAGTGTTTTAATGAGGAATTAGGAATTAGGAAACCTGCGATTAAGCCAAATGAGAAATGATAAGCTTACTTAAGCATTTCTATTGCTAAGCAGGTTCAACGAAGTTAATTAGGAATTAGGAGTTTTATTGAACATATTTACTATAACTGAGAATAGCACAGAGACATGAATCTTGTTCATCCATTGATAGCGATAATAGGCCCTACGGCATGTGGCAAGACGAGTTTGGCCGTGAGTTTGGCCAGACGGCTGGACGCAGATATCATCAGTGGCGACAGTCGCCAGGTTTATCGGCGGATGGACATAGGCACAGGAAAGGACATAGACGACTATAAAGTTGGTGGTACTACCGTGGCTCATCATTTGATTGACATTTGTGAGCCTGGTACTAAATACAACGTCTATCAGTTTCAGCATGATTTTTTGAAAGTTTTTCGTGATTTGTCAATTCTCGGCAAGCAGTCGATACTGTGTGGCGGCAGCGGTTTGTATGTAGAGAGTGTTCTTCGTGGCTACCGCATGTCGTATGTACCAGAGGACAAATCACTTCGAGAGCATTTATCCGGCAAGAGTCTGGAAGAGCTTACTGAGATATTAAAAAGTTATAAAACGCTTCACAACACTACAGACGTAGACACATCGCAGCGTGCCATCCGTGCCATTGAGATAGCCGACTACTACAAAGCTCACCCAGAGGAAGGCTTGAAAGCCGATAAGAGCGATTTAGACCGTTCGGAACAGTCGGTTTTGGAATGGATAGGATGTCATCAGTTGGTTTTTGGAATTGATGTTCCGCGTGACGAGCGTCGCAGGCTTATCAGTCAGCGTTTGTGCAGCCGCCTCGAGGCAGGCATGGTCGATGAAGTTCGCAGCCTACTCGATTCAGGAATTGCCGCCGACGACTTGATTTATTATGGATTGGAATACAAATACCTAACCCTCTATATTATTGGGAAGTTGAAGTATGAGGAAATGGTGAGCCAGCTTGAGATAGCCATCCATCAGTTTGCTAAACGCCAGATGACATGGTTTCGTGGAATGGAGCGCAGGGGCATAAAAATTCATTGGCTCGACTACAATACCAGTACAGAAGAGAAAGTGGAAGAGATAATATTAAAAATGAAAAATATTTTAGTAGACGAGTAGACAAGTAGACGAGTAGACAAGTAGACGAGTTGTTTGTAGTAGGAGATGCTAAGATTATTTTTTAAATTTTAAGTCATAGAATTACGACAGTGATTATGATTAAACTATTTTAGAATTAATGTGTCAAAATTAAGATTTTTAGTTGAGATAAATATATAAAATCATAAACCAACCTAAATCGATAGAAAAAATGAAAAAGAATTTGATTTACAGTGCAAGTGCAATAATTCTTGCAAGCATAATGATGAGTAGTTGCTACACTTATACAAGTCCTATGAGCTATGGTGGCACAGCTACCGGCGCAAGCATAGGCGGTTTTTTGGGTTCGACTCTTGGAGCCGCAACCACAAACGGCAGTTTTGGCGGTAGTCTGGTTGGCAATATAGTTGGTTCTGCTGCTGGAGCAGCCTTAGGCAACAAGGTGTCCAAGAGTGCAGAGCAAAGGCGTTTGCAGAAGCGTCAAGAGCGTCAGAATCGCAGAAACCAAGCCAATGCACAGCAAGTTCAGCAAGACGACTATTCATACGACACCCCAGAATCGAACGATGTTGATTTCAGCAACTATCAGACTGAAGGCGGTGCAAACTATGATGCCAACACAGTGAATTTCAATATTTCCAACATTACGGTGAATGACTCCGACGGCGACGGTTATATGAGCAAGGAAGAGACAGTAGAGGTGGTGTGCGAGGTGAGCAATCTTAATGAAAGCAACACCGAAGCAGATATCTCAATCGGTAATCCAGGCGATTCCAAATTCACATATTCGCCAAGCGTTAAAGCCACGATTGACGGAGGCAAGAGCATACGCTACACAGCCAAGGTTTATTGCAAGAAATTGCCGACAGGCGATGCCATAGATATTCCTATCACCGTGAGCAGTCCGTCGTTGGGAAGCGTCACGAAATATGTAACCATCAGAATGAAAAAATGATTTTTTTAGTTAACGAGTAGACGAATTGACGAGTAGACAAGTTGACGAGTTGGTTGCAGATGCAAATGAGATTCTACGGTTAAGAAACGCAGTACCTGACATTATTTGCAGGAAGGTTTAAAAGTGTTTTACGGCTGGACGGGCGCACACAAGGTACGCCCCTACAACGGATGGGGTATAAAAATGAGAAATTAGGAATTAGGAATTAGGAATTAGGAATTAGGAATTAGGAATTAGGAATGAGGAATTAGGAATGAGGAATTAGGAATGAGGAATTAGGAATGAGGAATTAGGAATGAGGAATTAGGAATGAGGAATTAGGAATTAGGAATGAGGAATTAGGAATGAGGAATTATTTTAGTATCGTGGATGATTAGATGATATGGAATTAATGAAGATTTATTTATATCCACATGGATAAGTTATAGAATGAAAATTACTTATTGGATTCGGGCAGTAGTCTGAATCCTTTTTTTTATTTTTTCGATGTCGTGGAATAATAAATCGTGATTTTTCACCTTATATTAAAAATATTGAGTAACTTTGCAAAGCTTTTTGTGCGCATTGCTTATGTACGTTGAAAAAAGCATGATTTTTTTTTGCAAAACCAAATTGAAATATGAACAAGAGCATAGTATCAATATCCGACTATAGTCATGAGAAGATTCAGTATCTTCTGGACATGTCGAGTGAGTTGGAACGCCGTCCGAACCGCAAGATATTGGAGGGCAAGGTAGTCGCCACTCTCTTTTTTGAGCCATCGACCCGCACTCGTCTGAGTTTTGAGACCGCTGCCAACCGTCTGGGTGCACGTGTTATCGGTTTTTCCGATCCGAAGGCCACGAGTTCATCAAAGGGCGAGAGCTTGAAAGACACGATTAAGATGGTTTCGAACTATGCCGACGTAATTATAATGCGCCATAAGCTCGAGGGTGCGGCATTATATGCGAGTGAGGTGACCGATGTGCCGATTATCAATGCCGGTGACGGTTCCAACCTCCACCCATCCCAGACCATGCTCGACCTCTATTCCATTTACAAGACTCAGGGCAGGCTGTCGGATCTTAACATCTATATGGTTGGTGACTTGAAATATGGTCGTACGGTTCATTCGTTGCTTATGTCGCTATGCACCTACAACCCCACCTTTCATTTCATATCTCCCGAAGAGCTTAAGATGCCTCAGGAATACAAGTCGTATTGCGACGACCACGGAGTGAACTATATAGAACAGCGTGACTTCACAGCCGACACGATAGCCGATGCCGACATACTGTATATGACTCGTGTTCAGCGTGAGCGTTTCACCGACCTGATGGAATATGAGCGTGTGAAAGATGCCTATATCCTCAAGCCAGAGATGCTATCGAAATGTCGCGACAACATGAAGATACTTCACCCTCTTCCACGCGTGAACGAGATAGACTATGCAATAGACTCATCGAGCCATGCCTATTACTTCGACCAGGCTCGCAACGGCCTCTATGCACGAGAGGCATTGATATGCGACGTGCTTGGAATTACGTTGGAAGACTTGAAAGCAGACAAAAGTGTTATATAATTAATTAGGAATTAGGAATTAAAAATTAAAGCCATGCGGGCAGAGATTTTTATAAAATTAGGGAGTTAGGAATTAGGAATAATTTGAATTAAGAATTAACAAGAGAATATATATGGAAAAGCGTAAAGACTTGCTTGTTGCAGCCTTGGAAAACGGCATTGTGATTGACCACATACCCGTTGACAAGTTGTTTACAGTTGCTCAGATGCTTAATCTGAACAAGTTTGAAGAGCCTGTGTTGATAGCCAACAACCTGGAGAGTCAGCAGATAGGCAAAAAAGGAATGATAAAGGTGGCCAACCGCATGCTTACAGAAGATGAGATCAGTCGTTTGGCTGTAGTATGCCCCAATATACGCATAGTGATTATCCGCGACTACGACGTTGTCGAGAAGAAGGAAGTGTTGCTTCCCGACACGTTGGAAGGCGTAGTGAAATGCGCCAACCCGGTTTGCATCACCAACCACGAGCCAATGCACAGTTTCTTCTACGTGACGGACAAGGACAAGGGTTTGATGCGTTGCAAATACTGTGGCAAGACTCAGGAGATTGAAAAGGCGACGTTTATTAGTTGATAGTATTTGTTGATGGACGAAGTCAGAAATCAAACAAACAATAAAGAAAAAACGAAAAATAAAAACAATATAAAAGCGATGTCAAAGAAATTTAGGGAGCGTTCGAAACTGAACCTCAGTGAGATCAACAAAGAAGTATTAGAAGATTGGCAGAAGGACGATGTGTTCCACCGCAGTATGTCTGAGCGCGACGGTTATCCTTCGTTTGTGTTTTATGAAGGTCCTCCTTCAGCTAATGGTCATCCAGGCATTCACCACGTGATGGCCCGTAGTTTGAAGGATGCCATCTGTCGTTTCAAGACCATGGAAGGTTATCAGGTGAACCGTAAGGCCGGCTGGGACACCCATGGTCTGCCAGTGGAGTTAGGCGTTGAGAAAGAACTTGGAATCACCAAGGAAGACATAGGCAAGAAAATCTCCATCGACGAATACAACATGCGTTGCAGGAAGAACGTGATGATGTATACCAGCGAATGGACAGATCTTAGTGAGAAGATGGGCTACTGGGTGGATTTGGAGCATCCATACATCACCTACGAAAACAAATATATCGAAACTCTTTGGTGGCTTTTGAAGGAGCTCTACAAGAAGGATCTCCTATATAAGGGCTACACCATTCAGCCCTATTCCCCTGCTGCCGGCACAGGCTTGTCGAGCCATGAGCTTAACCAGCCAGGCTGCTATCGCGACGTGAAAGACACCACAGTGACCGCTATCTTCAAGGCATTGGATGTAAAGCCAGAGATGGAAGGCTGGGGTTTGCCATGCTTCATTGCCTGGACCACCACGCCCTGGACCTTGCCTTCCAACACAGCACTCTGCGTTGGTCCTAAGCTCGACTATGTGTGTGTTCGCACCTACAACCAGTATACAGGTGAGAAGCTTAGTTTGATTATGGCCGATGCCCTTGTAGGCAGTTATTTCAAGCCAGAAGGTGCAGAAGCCGACATTGAGAGTTTTACCCCTGGCGACAAGGTAGTGCCATACAGGATAGTAGGTCATTATAAAGGCAACGACCTTCTTGGCATGCGTTACGAGCAGCTGATGCCATGGATCAAGCCATGCGAGCGTGTAGATGCCAACTCAGCCGACTACATACGCGACTATGCATCATTCCACGCCGACAAGGTGTTCAATGTGGGCAGCGACCAGTTCGTTGAGATGAGTGATGCAGCCTTCCGCGTGATTCCAGGCGACTACGTAACCACCGATGACGGAACTGGCATTGTGCATATAGCCCTGACGTTTGGTGCCGACGACCAGCGCGTGGGCCGTGCCTCAGGCATTCCAGCACTCAACCTCATAAATAAAGCCGGTGAGACCCGTCCGATGGTTGACCTCACAGGCAAATACTATGTTATAGACGAACTTGCCGACGAGTTCCGCAAGGTATGCGTGAATGAGAGTGGCTACAGCCAGCATGCAGGCGACTACGTGAAGAACGCCTACGATCCTAAGTTCAACGAAGGTGGCAAATACGACGAGAAGGCAGCGAGCAAGGCCGAAGATCTCAATATCGTGATATGCATGGAGATGAAGAAGGAAGGCAGTGCATTCAAGATCGAGAAGCATATTCACAACTATCCACACTGCTGGCGTACAGACAAGCCAGTTCTCTACTACCCTCTCGACTCTTGGTTCATCCGTTCCACGGCGTTGAAAGACCGCATGTTTGAACTGAACAAGACGATTAAATGGAAGCCAGAAAGCACAGGCACAGGCCGATTCGGGAAATGGCTTGAAAACCTGAATGACTGGAACCTAAGCCGTTCCCGCTATTGGGGCACCCCACTACCAATCTGGCGCAACAAAGACAGCCGTGAAGAGATATGCATCGGCAGCATCGAAGAGCTGTACAACGAGATAGAGAAGAGTGTGGCCGCCGGAGTGATGCCAAGCAACCCACTCAAGGACAAGGGTTTCATTCCAGGCAACATGGATGATTCCAACTATGTTTTGATTGATCTCCATCGTCCATACGTCGACGATATAAAACTCGTTTCGCCATCGGGCAATGTACTGACCCGTGAGACCGACCTTATCGACGTTTGGTTTGACTCAGGTTCGATGCCATACGCCCAGCTTCATTATCCATTTGAAAACAAGGAGTCGTTCGACAGTGGGAGTGTTTATCCAGCCGATTTCATCGCTGAGGGCGTTGACCAGACCCGCGGTTGGTTCTTCACGCTCCATGCCATCGCCACGATGGTGTTTGACTCAGTGTCGTTCAAAGCAGTTATTTCCAACGGTTTGGTACTCGACAAAGACGGTTTGAAGATGTCGAAACGTCTTGGCAACGCAATCGATCCGTTCGACAACATAGAGAAATACGGTAGTGATGCCGTTCGCTGGTATATGCTCACCAACTCACAGCCATGGGATAACTTGCGCTACGATGAAGCTGGAGTGGCAGAAGTGAGCCGCACCTTCTTCGGTAAACTGTTCCAGTGTTATTCGTTCTTCACCATGTATGCCAATGTCGATGGTTTCGACTACAGCAGTGCTGACATCGAGATAAGCCAGCGTCCTGAGATTGACCGATGGATCCTCTCGGAGCTCAACAGTTTGGTTAAGCAGGTGAAGGATAGTCTCGACGACTATGAGCCAACGAAAGCAGGTCGTCTGATTCAAACATTTGTAATAGACAATCTGTCGAACTGGTATGTACGTCTGAACCGCAAACGTTTCTGGGGCGGTGATATGAACGACGACAAGATATCAGCATATCAAACCCTTTACACATGTCTTGAGACCTTGTCGAAACTCATAGCACCATTTGCACCATTCTTTGCCGACCGCTTATTTAAGGATTTGAACGAGGTGACCGGTCATGACTCATCCTGCTCCGTTCATCTGTCACGCTTCCCTGAGGTAAACGAAGAACTTATTGATTCAGAGCTTGAAACCCGCATGGGTATAGCCCAGTCGCTCACGTCGATGGTGCTGTCGCTGAGAAAGAAAGAGCAGCTCATCGTTCGTCAGCCACTTCAGAAGATATCCATCCCAGTGGTTGACGATCTCCAGAAGGAGCGTATTGACCAGATGCGTCAGCTGATACTCGACGAAGTGAACGTTAAGGAATTGACGTTTGTGGAAGGTGGCGATGGCATGCTGGTTAAGAAGGTGAAGTGCAACTTCCGTGTGATGGGCAAGAAATTTGGCAAGCAGATGAAGAGTGTGAGCCAAGCGGTTAACGAAATGAGTCAGAGCGACATATCCGCTCTTGAGAGAGACGGCCAGATTACGTTGAACACAGCAGATGGCGCAGCCTTGATTGAATTGTCCGACGTGGAGATTATCTCCGAGGATATCCCGGGATGGGTAGTTGCCAACGAAGGCAATCTGACAGTAGCTCTCGATGTGACCATCACTCCAGAACTTCACAACGAAGCCATTGCACGCGAGCTGGTTAAGAACATACAAGGTATCCGCAAGGAATCCGGTTTCGACATAACCGACCGCATCAACGTGGTGGTAAGCGATGTGGCCGATGCCAGCACCGTGATCAGACAGTTCGGCGAGTATATAAGCAATCAGGTGCTTGCCAACAGTCTGACAGCAGGTGATGCCACAGGCGGCAAGGACGTGGAGATAGACTCCACCACATACACAATCAAGGTGTCACGCTTATGAAACGTCACAACAAACTATATATGCTCTCGTCGCTGCTTATAGTGGCAGTGTTGGTAATAGACCAAACCATCAAGATAGCCGTCAAGACCAACATGTATATGGGCGAAAGCATCGATGTGCTAAGCTGGTTCAAGATTTATTTCATTGAAAACAATGGCATGGCATTCGGCTGGGAACTCGGAGGAAAGTATTTCCTCACGAGTTTCCGCATTGTAGCCGTGTGTCTGATAGGCTGGTATATAGTTCGTCAGATTCGTCAAGAGCGACCTACTGGCTATATTATATGTCTGTCGCTGATACTTGCCGGTGCAGCCGGCAACATCATCGACTGCCTGTTCTACGGCATTTGGTTCAACGATCCCGTTGCACCCGAAGTGGCTCAGTGGGTTGATTCGGGTCATGGCTACAGCAGCGTGATGCTGGGTCGTGTGGTTGACATGTTCTATTTTCCTTTAGTGGAATGGGATATGCCCGACTGGGGGTGGCTCAACAAGCTGCCATTTATACCCGAAGCAGGTGAACACTGCACATTCTTCTCTGCTATATTCAATTTTGCAGATGCCGTAATCAGCTGTTCCATCGTGACCCTGTTCTTATTCTATAGAAAGCAATTGTCTGTGTCTACAGGAGTGAAAGAAGAAGAGAAGGAAATTAAAAATTCATAATTGATAATTCATAATTAAAAATTAAAAATGTTTTTTTAGTTGACGAGTTGACAAGTTGGTTGTTGAAGAAGACGGGAATTAAATGTTTTTTTTGTTGGAGAGCCTTTGATATTTAAGATTTAAGGATTCATACCTTACTATTTATAGTTTACTGTTTAGATTGAGGAATTGTATTGTAATATTGCTGTTAGCCCTTATGGCGATAAGTTCGTGCGATAGTCGTCCAAGCGGTGTTCCATCCAGAGGAAGGATGGAGAATCTGCTTTATGACTATCATAAGGCACAGGCAATGATTGACATATCCTCTCTGAGCAACACAGTGGATGGTGAGCGCTACATGCTCGGCGTGTTAGCCAAGTATGACATGGACTCCGAGATGTTCGACTCAGCTATGATATGGTACAACGCCCACCCCGATGACCTTCAGAAGATATACCAAAATATAGAAGAGCGCTTGAAAGCTGAAGACGAGGAATTGCAGGCTCACGTGGGCACCTCTGAGATGACCGCGATATACGGTGAAGGAGGCGACACCACGAACCTATGGAATGGCTTCAAGCTCATTGCTCTCAGGCCCGACCGTCTTCACAATCTGGAGCGTTTCACCCTTAAAGCCGACACGAGCTATCGTCATAACGACCATTTCATGCTGACCGCCGATGCAAAATTCATCAAGGAGGATGTCAACAGCAGCGGGACGCTCACAGTCTGTCTGGCTGTCCACACCAAGGACGGCAAAGTGTTCAGCCAGGTGTCTCAAGCAAGTGGCAACGAAATACTTCGTCTTTCGGTCAACCAATCGTCGGAATCCGACATATCTGAAATCAGCGGTTTCTTCTATTATAGAGACAACAGCAGCACGAAGAGTATCTGCATTGTAAACGGCATATCACTCATAAGGATGCATGTTCATGAAGCGGAGGCCGACACATTGTCGGCTGACAGCCTTGGCATCGACAGCTTGATTGACGAAAAGCCTCGCATGAGCGACGAATATCCAGACATTCCATCTGTGGAACTCAACGACAGTGCACCTTCTTCGAGCGGTCCGGGCAGCCGTCAAAACCGCAAGAACGAGGTTGAGCAAATCCGCATCCAACGTGCTCCTCAGAATCAGGGTCAGCAGGTTCCTCGCCAACGCCGCATGTCGGTTCAAGAGGGCCGTCAGGGCAACAATCAAGATGGAAGAAGTGTGCGCCCAACTCCAATGCGACGGCGGTGAGAGTTTTATTAGAATTAGGAATTAGGAATTAGGAAACCTGCGATTAAGCCAAATGAAAAATGATTAGCTTGCTTAAGCATTTTCATGGCGAAGCAGGTTAACGAAGTCAATTAGGAATTTTAATGGATTTACAAAAATCATCAACAGACTTATGAGGCGAATAGCATGTAATTATCTGATTGTAGACGGCAAGAAACTGACGAATCAAGTTGTGGAACTTGACGAAGACCGTGTCATTGCCTATTATCCGCTTATTGAGGAACTGGCAATGACAGAATGGGTTGATGGAACGGTAGTGATTGTCGATATGAAGATTGTTTTGTTATGACTACGCATTATATTCACAAATGTCGAGTGCTATGCAATTCATTTGTCTACATTGTTCCGAAGTTAAAGGTTTTCTTTCGTTATGATGCTCCCATGGTGAAAGCATAAGCAATAATCCATTAGCACAGGCATAAAATTGTTCTCCCTTAGGTTTTGACATTGAAGTAAAGCCATTTTCCATGATTACAATGGTTGGGAATCCAGCGTCAAAAACAGCCCTCATCACCTTTTTCTCTCCCTTTGATATAGCAGGGGACACAAGAACCACCCCCCTTTTAGCTTCTTGAAGGTATCTTCTAACCTCATTATTTATTTCCTGGTCTGTCAGCCTTCGAGAGACTCTCACGCTCATTCTTTTTGGAGCCTTAAGCAGATTTCTATTGCCAATCCCACTGAAAGTATTTCGGCCAATCTTAATACCAAAGAATGGACGTAAGAGCTCAGGGACAGCTCGTTTGAGCAACAAACGGCGAGGATTGTCTCTCAAATAATTTTTCCATGTAGACAACTCGTCATAGCTGCGAAGAATCAAATCGTTAAAACCTTTAGAAAAAAGACAATCAGGAATTAATTGTGGCGGCACAACTGCCACTTGCGGGGAAGGAGGATGGGGATAGAATGTGGATTTCTTTGTAAGTGGCGGTTGTGCAGCCGCAAGTGTCGTTGATTCACCTCTTTTTTTTAAGGCTCTTAGAGCTTTACGGCATCCAGTCTTGAAACCATTGATAACATGACCAAGATGAACCTTCATTGGTGTTTTCACAAAGAGGATACCATGCATGTGATCAGGCATCATTTGAACCTGCAAAACCTCAATTTCCGGGTAATAGCCGTGAATGCCCATCCACTCATTTTGCACGATTTCCCCAAGCTCAGATAATACTATCCTTGGTTCATCTTCTTCGCAATTTTCAACAAAAGGATTTCCTTCAAGTTGTCCAAATACAGGCATGCGTCCTTCAACTTCCAAGGATACCATATATATGCATCGCTCACAATAGTCATGATTGATATCTCGCCTGTGCATAGAGTTTTTCTTCTCGCCTGCATATTTCTTTTTCTTCTCGATTTGATCTTCTGTCATTGCAATGATATTATCTCCTTCTGAATTCCGAGCAAGTGATGGCAGTGGCTATAGCCACGTTTAGAGAATCGGCATGAGTGGCGGCAGTGTTGCGGTTAGGAATTGTGATACGGTGGTTGACAAGTTGTTCTATTTCTGGAGATATGCCATTACCTTCGTTTCCCATTACGATGATTCCATTGTCAGTAAGGTTGGTTTCATAGATATTATCCCCGTTGAGAAATGTTCCATATACAGGGACATTTTTTTTGATGCATTTGAGCCATTGTTTTAGGTTGATGTAATGCACCCTCACCCTTGCCAGGCTTCCCATAGCAGCCTGTACTGTCTTAGGGCTGAAAGCATCAGCTGTGGCTTCAGAGCATACAATATCGTTGATTCCAAACCAGTCGGCAATGCGGATGATTGTTCCGAGGTTACCTGGGTTTTGTATGTCGTCGAGCGCTAAAATGAGCTGTTTTTGTGGGTTGATGTCCTCTATATTATATTCAGGCAGTTCGAAAAGAGCAATAACCTGCTGCGGATGCTCTTGAAAACTCGTTTTTCGCAGTTCTTCCTGATTCAGTTCGTCGCAAATAATGTTTTTTACAAGATCCTGATTCCCATCAATCCATTCCTTAGTTGCAGCAATATATTTGCATGAGAACGCAGTCATCATGTCAGCCACGCTCTTTGGTCCCTCCACCACGAAAAGATTATTATCGGTTCGGTATTTTTTCCGTTCAAGAGAGCGAATGAGTTTCAGTTTTGCTTTAGGAATCATTAATGCGATAATTAGGAATGAGGAGAATATTATGAATTGTCATACAAGAATTTGGACATTCTTCGTTTAACAGTGTAGAAAGTTTGTCGTGATGCGAATCCCGATTCTTCAGCAATTTCTTCCATAATGGCAAACGGATGCTCCTTCTTGTATTCTTCAGCATAATTCAGTCGTAGAGAGTTAATATAGTTATAGAATCCCCCAAATTTTTCCTTGAAGACATTAGACACGTATGTTCTTCCATAATGGCAATTCTCCACCACATTATTAATGGTAAGGTGAGGTTTCAGATAATTTTTTTCAATTTCTACATATTTGACTATTTCTTCGGCGATAGTATCTGCAATATCATTATTCATAGTATTGCCATTACAATCATTGTTCTCATCAGCTACCGAATCAGGCTGAATGTCAACGTCCTGATCATCAATTTGTCGGTACACCCTACCACTTTCTGATGTAAGGGCAAATAACAGATACATCACATTGACTACAATCAGCAAGAAGATTGATACCGCCATAACAATTTTGTTGTTTGAGAATACGGCAGGCATCACCAGAAGAGAAAATGCAGGCAATATAAAATTTATTCTTCTTGCAAAACAAGCGGGAAGTCGTCGTAGGAAGAGTAGTTTCTTCTGTGGTATGTCTTTATCCAAGCTCTCACTTTAAGTGTAGCGAAAATGCCAGCGAGAATAAAAAACACAAACAGGGTTATTATCAATATTTTAACGACGCAAAGTATTTCCTCGTTCTCAAGCCAATCAGTAAAATACACAACGGGATAAATTACAACGATGGCAATTATGAAGACAGTCAGGATGGTAAATATAAAAGTATTCAACGGTTTCCATTTCTTTATGGTTCCGAAATACTTAATCAAGAGAATTGTGAAAAACACAGGATATGCCAAAAGAAAGAATGCCCTGACGATAAAGCAGACTTCAGGTTGCTGATGCATCCATACAGCAGGTATGAGCAATGCAGGTGTGATGAAAAGCAATGACATGCATTTCCTTGTGACCATAAAATAATCACCTTTATCATTGTTTTGCAGATCCACATGCAGCCATCTGATAGCCGACACAATCAAGCACGACACGATATACGACGACAGAGCAACGCTAAATAATAAATCCTGGCAGTTATACATATAAATAACAATAACGATTACGATTACAAATATAATTATTTTTTATAACAATTTTATGTTTTGAACAGAAAAATTCATTTTTGCAACAAAAATTACATATTAGCAGTCAAAAACGACCATAAGACTTACAGAGTGAATAAATACTTCCCCATTTGAAATGAATTTTACAGTAAATAATACTAAGGAAAAAACATAAATTTGCAACCAAATTGATACTATGTAAAATATAATGGCTAAAAAACTACTCATAACAACTCTTTTATTTGGCATATTCACTTTAATGTGGCCTGACGACGTTGTGACCTTCACCGGTGGCCCGCAATCGGGTTCTGCCTTTTCGCGATTTGTAAAGAGTTTTGGCTTCACCATGCCCAATGATGAAGGAGTAAGCAGTTATCAGACAAATGCCATAACATTGAACTTAAAATACAATAACACCACAAAGAACAACAATTATTACCTGGTTATATCCAAGAGCAATATATCGAATAAAGACATACCAGCAGAAGACATAATAGCCGTATCGTCCAATTCCTTCAGCATTAAAAACACCGGCAATTCCGGCAATAAGATATTTAAATTCAGCACTACTCTTAAATTCCGTCCCAACACAACATATTACGCATATTTTGCGACGTCCAATTCAGCTGCCACAAACGGATTCACGCCGGCTTATATCTATATGGAGTTAAAGAACACCAACAGTTATCAGCCCACAACATCGATGTCGAGTAGTGCAGATGGTACATACACCACAACATATAATTACAAGCCCACTTTCAGCATGGATTTAACAAGGAAGACATCTTCCGACCCATATCAGGACGGCGAGTTGCAGACCTTGTGGAGCAGCTATTCCACCAATCATCCATGGCGCATTCCGGCAATAGCGCTCACAAGCCGTGGAAATCTGGTTGCCTGTGGTGGTTTTCTTGTATGCGATATGGACATTGGCTTTGGCGAATGTCATATTTACAGCAAATATAGTAATGACAATGGCGTGACTTGGTCGAGAGCAAACGGCAATGTAGCTCTTGGTTCAGGCGTCAGCGGTTCGAACGACTGCGGGTATGGCGATGCGGCCTTGGTGGCCGACAGGGAGAGCGACCGTGTGCTGGTTATGTGTGCATCAGGCAATGTGGTGTATACCAATTCTACCCGCTCCAGACCCATTCGTGTTTCTCGGATATACGGAACAGACACGGGAGAAGGTGTCAACTGGGAAAGTCCGACAGACATGACCAGCGAGATATATGGATTGAACAGCAGTTTTGCCGGCTTGTTCTTTGCTTCCGGCAGGATATGCCAAAGCAGGGTGGTAAAGACAGGCGACTACTATCGTCTTTATTCCGCCATTCTCGTTCATTACGGCTCTGGTTCTCACTTCAACTACGTGTTATATTCCGATGATTTCGGGCTTAGTTGGAAAATGCTGGGCGGTGTGGCCATCAGTTCAGCCAATGAAGCCAAAGTGGAAGAGTTGCCAAATGGCGATATCTTCATCAGCAGTCGTACCGGCAGCGGTCGTCTGTTTAATTTATTCACTTTCAACGACTTAGAACAAGGATTAGGTTCTTGGGGCAGCCAGCGTACACTCAGTTTGGGCAGTGGGCAGTCGTGTAATGGTGAGATTTTGTTTGTAAATGCCAAGAGGGCAGACGGAAGGAACTGCATATTAGCCTTGCAGTCGATGCCATCCGAGTCGCAAAGTTCATATTATCCACGTCAGAAGGTAAAGATATACTGGAGAGAGTTGGGTCAGTCGGATTTAAGCAACCTAAGCAACTGGACATCGGGTTGGTCAGCAAACAACTCGTATCAGGTGTCCCATTCCGGTTCGGCATACTCAACAATGATTGTAAACAGCGCCGGAAAGATCAGTTTTTTTCTGGAAAACAACTATTACGACCCAAGCAGTCAGCCACGTAGTGAGCTACAGCATGTAAGTCTTCCAATCAGTATGATCACCAACGGTGCATATACTGACATTATCTCCGAATACGTCATTCCGTACCGAGTGTCGTACGAAGAGACCATATCCAACAACAACAGCGACATGCGTTTCGACAAGGTCTCCTTGAAGCGTGAAGACATTACTTCCTCCAGCCGATACTACACGCTCTGCCTTCCATTCGATCTGAGTGCTGAAGAGGTTAGCACAAGCGGCTTGACAGCGGTAGAGACGCTATCCGACTACGACGATGAGAATATGGTGCTTAAGGCAGTGGGCGTGTTCAGTTTTACCATTTGAACAGAAACGTGGGCGCCGGCAGCCCATACAAATACATTTGTATAGCGATTATAGCTCCAAGGGGTTATCGTTTCACAGAATACTGGATGAGCATAGACGGCAGTCAGGGTACGAATGGCGCAAACGGATGCAGTATCATGCGCTATACATACGATGAAGGCACTACTTATCAGTTTACAGAGTGTCCAGATGAAAGTATGTCGTTGACAGGCGAAACAGAACAGATTTTCAGCCACACCCTTTCGAATGCCAAGAACATATTGTATTTTAGGGTTGAAGCAGCAGAAGCCACGAAACAATTGTGTGTGACGATGAATCAGATGCGTCTGAAGTATGTGATAGACGACCCATTTGCCGTGTCGATACCAAACAGTGAATCCGGCACCTCCATCCACACGGGTTATATCGATTTGGGAGCGTTGTCACAGCACACCAGTTACGGCGAATATTACTTCAACAAAACAAACGTAACCGACTTGGAGGAAGTGAAGCTAGTAGCTGAAGATGCATCAGCCAGCATATCGCTGAGTGACGGCAAGCTCAACCTGTCGCAAGGCGGCACTTACTGGATTGAAAGTCCTTCGAAGTTCAGGATTCTTAGTGCGACCCTGAATTTTGGTATTGGCGCTGGAAGCAGTAGCACTTGGGTTTCAACCACGACGCTTACATCCGGTCAAAAATACAAGATATCCGACGGCAACGGCAATTATCTGACATTATCGTCTAACGGCACGGGTCTGACAAACACCACCAACCAGTCAGCTGCCACCGTATGGACGATTACCAGCAGCGGAAGCGGATATACCATACGTTCAGAAAGCGGCAGGTATTTGTCTTATAGTAATATTAGTGGTCTAACCAGTGGTCTAACCACAAGTACCAGTGCCTTTACATGGAGCTACAACACTACAGACAGATATTTTTCTTATAATTCCTCCATCCTAAATCGTACCTATTGCCTAAGATACAATAATAATTCTTGGTCTGCCACCAGAAATAATTATACCACTCTGACCTTCTACTATGAGCAAGTTTCCGACTCAGAAGAATACACTGCCACCCTTTACGGCACGAGTGCCACAGAATCAGTCGGGACAGCAGACATCACGTTAAGCAGTTCTACAGCCACATTATCCGCCAGCGGTTTGAACAACGACGGAATCAAGTTCAGCGTGAGCGGTCCCGCCACGTTGACGTTTGACCTTGAGCTGATTCCTCTCGATCCAAACCTTCAGACATTGGTATTCGGTTATAAGCTAAAGGACGGAACGACAATATCCGGTGATTTCATATCCGCCAGCGTATCCAACTTCCAGTTCGACAATGGCAACACTATTGTGATTCCATTAGCTCCGGAAGAAGGGGGCAATGGTGACAACCACATCATAGCATTCCGTGGTGCATACAACGAAAACCGCACCAGTTGGTATGACGGCAGCGGCAGCGGAATAAAGCAATCCAATTACTACCTTGTTGACAGTGAATACGAGAAAAGCGGCAACACCTCCAATCCTCCATACGATAAGGAAGATGCGGACCGTGCCGGAACCGTACAAGTGAAATTCTCCAATATTGAGAGTTTGTCAAGGCAAGGAGGCACTCTGACCGAGACCGAATTCAGCAAAACTAATGCAAACTATCAAACAATCACTCTTGCCGACAATGGAGATCCAGAAACCATCCACATCTATAGTGCCGACCGTCCTGTCTATATGATAATGACAAATGCCGGCAAAAACAAAAACACACATACCGCCTACACCTTCTACGATGCAACAGTTAAGACCATGGACATCGTTGAAGACCCTGTAATCACAGTAACTCCAATCTACACATCCACTCTTAAGGGTGAGAATGTGAAGGTGGGAGCCTACAATGCAGCAACAGGCAAGAACGTGGTTGTTGCAAAGGACACAGAGCTTGACACCCAGCACGTGTTCTACGGAGTAACGGTCAGCACCACGGGCTCATACGGTTATCTTTCAACTACAGAGATCGTTAATGCCATCAAGGAAGAATTCAGCAAGGAAAAATATTCAGGGAAGGTATATGCCAACGACTTGATGCGCACAATCCTTTATATAGACATGTCGGGATTGCACTCAGTGTCGGGTAGTGCAGATTCCTGGAACGAGATGCTTCTCGGCACAGCCGACAACTGCCTATTATTCATGCCATACGACTTCGGTATTTCTCAGGAGATGCTCGGCGGTGGAGTCGTTGCAGGCGGTGAGGCCGGTGTAGCCGTGACCGACTTCATCGTGAACGACCAGCAGCCATTCTTCACCCCATGGAGTTTCTACACCAGCACTCATGTTGCCCACTATCACCGCACTAAGGTGAACGGGAAGGATTTGCCAAAGAACACCACCTTAGTCCTTCCATTCAACGTACTTCTCTCTTCAAACGGATATCTGAGAACCACCGGCGACAATGTGGATGAAAAAGTGCAGTTCTTCAACCTGACAACCGAGCTCAGTACTCCAGAAGACGGCATAGAAGGCGAAGTGTTCAATGTAGGCACCAGTGCTATCACATCAGGCAGAGCCGAGGCATTCAAGCCATATCATGTATATACAGAAGGCCAGACCGAAGAGACCGCATACGTGATAGACGTTGCAGGTGTCACATTCCCAGTCACCCCACTTCCTGGTGCCGCTGCATTCACAAACGATGCAACCGGCATGGTGGGTTATGGTTCTCTTAACGGAATGGCAATACCAAAAACCGAGAATGTGTATTATTTCACCAAAGACTACTTCTGGAATTCCCGCACTCTGAGCAGCGACAACGTGATGCTGCTTCCTTATCGAGCATACTATAAGACCTCAGATGCTTCCATCAACAGCATCAATCGCTTCGGTGTGGACTTCAGTTCCGGATTGAGTACATCTATAACTGAGATGAGTGAAGAGACAGTTGTATCAGGAATCTATGATATGACAGGCCGCAAAATTTCGACAAGCGACATAAATGCTCTGCCAAGAGGACTGTATATCATTAACGGAAAGAAGATATACAAAAAATGATGAGATAACAATCATTTTTTAGAGAGATTTATCAACAAAGAAAATGAACTAAAATGCATAAGATTATGAAAAAGATATATATAGAGCCTCAAACCGAAGAGAGAAAACCAATTCTCGATATTGTGCTCATCGGTGCCAGCAGCGAACAGGACCCATGGGCCGACACCAAAGACAGAGATGTCTATTATGAGGAAGAGCAAGAAGAATTTTATTTAATGCATCAGAATTCTTCCTCCAACAAACACACTCTTTGGTAAGATAGGCATAATAGGAGCTACAAGCCAATATTAAAAAACGTGCATCGTTTGTGATGCACGTTTTTTTATATACGATTTTATTGCCTGTCTTCAGTTGATTTTAGGAATATTAATTTTAAAATGCGGTTTTTTTGGCGTAACTTTGCAAGATAAATGTCTTTTTTAGGGAATAGTTGAAATATATTTATATAAATGTCAATAAAAAGTTTGAATATACTGTTTTTTTTATTTTTGTGCATGATTCTGTTTTCATGTTCAATAGACAAGTATATTCCCTCAGACAGCTATTATCTGAAGAAGGTGAACGTGGAGAGCGTTGATGAGGAAGCCACGAAAGGCATAGATCTTCCCGGCTATGTGAAGCAACATCCCAATGCCAAATGGTTTGGTGTGAAGGTTCCTCTTAGTATCTACACAGGCTCAAATCCGTCAAAGAACAATTTTGTGAACCGCACCCTTCGCAAGATAGGCGAGCCCCCCGTATTGCTCGACACTCTGAAGGTTCAGTCCACCCAGGCCGACATCAACCGCGTGATGAACAATGCAGGCTATCTCCACAGCAAAGTAGACACGCTGATGAAGATAGAAGGCAGGAAGGCAGAACTGACCTATTTGGTCCTTCCTGGCAAACGGTATATAATAAAGAATGTGAACCGCGAGGTGGAAGATTCACTCCTCGAACAATTTATATGTGTTGACGACACGTCAAACAGTTTGCTGAAGCCCAATTCTCCCCTGGATGTCAACACATTGAATGCAGAGCGCAAACGCATTACCTCCACTCTCCGCAACAATGGCTACTATCGCTTCAACAAAGAATATATCACCTTCGTGGCAGACACCCTCATTGGCAGCGAAAATGTAAACCTCACCATGCGTGTAGGTCTTCACCGCGAGGATGGTCGTTCAGAGCCCGTGCAACATCCAAGGTTCACAATAGGTGATATCACATATATAGTAGATGCCAATACCACGGCCACCGGCTTCGACACGATTTACCATGAGGGCAACCGTATAGTCTACAACAACGACTTGCGTTTTCGTCCCAGCGTTCTAACCGGCAATACATTGTTCAGCAAGGGCGACACCTACAATGACGAAGCCGTAACTCAGACCTACAACAACTTCATCCGTCTGGGAGCCTTGTCATATTCCAATATTCGTATGTATCCCGACATCACAACCGACACGATAGAATGTGACATAGTGTTGAGTCATGCCGTACCCCAGTCGATCAGCTTCGACGTTGAGGGTACGAATACCGCCGGCGACCTGGGTGCAGCCTTGTCAGCCACTTATCAGCACCGCAACTTGTTTAAGGGCAGCGAGTCGCTGATGCTAAAGATTCGCGGAGCCTACGAAGCTATCACAGGTCTGGAAGGCTATGAGGGTGACACCTACAAAGAAATCGGCGGAGAGATTCGCCTTGGCTTCCCCGGTTTCCTCTATCCATACGTAAAGAAACGTTTTGGTGCCGCTCACCGCGCCACCTCAGAGATATCATTGCAATACAACTATCAGGACCGTCCCGAATTCAACCGCCGAGTGTTGTCGTCAGCCTGGCGCTACCGCTGGGAGAGTCTGAATCGTAAGGTTCAGCATCGTTTCGACCTTTTAGAGGTGAGCTACATCAACATGCCCTGGATATCAAGTAAATTCAAGGAAGAATATATTGACGTTATAGGCAAGCGTAACTCGATATTGCTCTACAACTATGAGAATATACTGTTGGCAAAGCTGGGCTACAGTTTCACGTATAATTCACTGGGTTCCTCCATCACGTCGACCTACGGCAAGGATGCCTATGTGATTCGCGGCAACATAGAGACCGCCGGCAATTCTCTCAACGGCTTGACCAGCATCTTCGGTGCTCCACGTGACAATCAAGGTCATCGTCAGTTTCTTGGCATCGCATACGCACAATATGTTCGTGGCGACATCGACATATCGCGCAGCCTGGTGATTGACCACAACAACTCTTTTGCCTGGCACGTGGGGTTTGGTATAGCTATTCCATACGGCAACAGCAACATACTCCCATTTGAGAAGCGCTATTTCGCCGGTGGCGCCAATAGCGTGAGAGGTTGGTCGGTTCGTTCGCTCGGCCCAGGTTGCTACAAGAGTGGCGACAACACTATTAACTTTCTGAATCAGAGTGGTGACATCAAGCTGAACATGAATGTGGAATGGCGCACACATCTTTTCTGGAAGTTCAACGGTGCACTGTTTGTTGATGCCGGTAATATATGGACAATACGAAAATATGTGGACCAGCCTGGCGGTGAGTTCCGTTTCGACAAATTCTGGGAGCAGATAGCTTTCAGTTACGGCCTGGGTCTGCGCATGTCGCTCGATTTTTTCACCCTTCGTCTTGACGCAGGTATGAAGGCCATCGACCCGGCATATCGAGGCAAGGACCACTACCCTATTATCCATCCGAAGCTGAGCCGCGACTTTGCCTTTCACTTCGCAGTGGGACTGCCGTTCTGATAAAAAATTAGGAATTAGGAATTAGGAATTAGGAATAAAAATATGTAACTTTGCAATTTCTTATTATGAGGTTATTATAAAATGATTACTAAAACTAAAAATAAATAAGATATGTACAGAACACACACATGCGGTGAATTGCGTTTGTCGGATGCCGGCAAGGAAGTGACATTGGCTGGCTGGGTGCAGCGCGTTCGGAAGATGGGTGCCATGACGTTTGTAGACCTTCGCGACCGTTACGGCTTGACCCAGTTAGTATTCAACGAAGAGACTAATTCAGAATTATGTGCTTCAGCCAACAAGCTTGGCAGGGAATACGTGATTCAGGTTGTAGGCACAGTAAATGAGCGTTACAGCAAGAACCAAAACCTGCCAACCGGTGATATAGAAATTATCGTAAGTACGCTGACAATTCTGAACGAGAGTGAGATACCACCGTTCACGATTGAGGACAACACCGATGGTGGCGACGACATAAGGATGAAATACCGCTATCTCGACTTACGCAGGAATGCGGTGAGGAAGAATCTTGAGCTCCGTCATAGGATGTGCATAGAAGTGAGGAACTACCTCTCGAACTTAGGCTTTTTGGAAGTTGAAACCCCAATGCTCATCGGCTCTACTCCTGAGGGTGCTCGCGACTTCGTTGTTCCGTCACGCATGAATCCGGGTCAGTTTTATGCTCTGCCCCAGAGTCCTCAAACTCTGAAGCAACTGCTGATGGTATCGGGTTTCGACCGTTATTTCCAGATTGTGAAATGTTTCCGCGACGAAGACCTTCGTGCTGATCGTCAGCCGGAATTCACACAGATAGACTGTGAGATGTCTTTCGTCACTCAGGAAGACATTATCCAGACGTTTGAAGGTATGGCGAAACATTTGTTCAAGGTGTTGCGCGGTGTTGAATTTGACGGTCCGTTCTTGCGTTTGCCTTGGTCGGAGGCGATGCGCCGCTTCGGCAGCGACAAACCCGACATGCGCTTCGGCATGGAATTCGTGGAACTCGACGATGTGCTGAAGACCGGCAGTTTTGCCGTGTTCGACAATGCAGCCTATATAGGTGGTATCTGTGCACCGGGCTGTGCAGTATATACCCGCAAACAGCTTGACCAGCTGACCGAATGGGTGAAACGTCCTCAGATCGGTGCGAAGGGGTTGGTATATGCCCGAGTTCAGGACGATGGCAGTGTGAAGTCGAGTGTCGATAAGTTCTACGACCAGTCTGTTCTTCAGCAGTTGAAAGAGAAGATGTGTGCAAAGGCAGGTGATCTGATATTGATTCTCAGTGGCGACGATGCAATGAAGACCCGCAAACAGCTCTGCGAGCTTCGTCTGGAAATGGGTGAGCGTCTTGGTCTTCGCGACAAGAACAAGTTTGCATTGCTATGGGTTACAGAGTTTCCTATGTTTGAATGGAGCGAGGAGGAAGGCCGTCTGATGGCCATGCATCATCCGTTCACCCACCCAATGGATGAGGATATCGCATTGCTTGACACTGATCCGGCAGCCGTTCGTGCCGATGCCTACGACATGGTTTGCAACGGTGTGGAAGTAGGCGGTGGATCTATCCGTATCCACGACCCAGAGCTTCAGGAGAAGATGTTTGAGATTCTCGGTTTCACCCCTGAAAAGGCACAAGAGCAGTTTGGCTTCTTGATGAATGCCTTCAAATATGGTGCTCCTCCACACGGTGGCTTGGCATACGGTCTGGACCGCTGGGTGAGCCTGTTTGCCGGCTTGGATTCCATCCGCGACTGCATTGCCTTCCCAAAGAACAACTCCGGCCGCGATGTGATGCTCGACGCTCCAGCAGCATTAGATCAGTCGCAACTTGATGAACTGAACTTGAAGATAGTTGAAGACTGAAAATTGTTATCATATTAAACCCAAATCGGTTATTAGGCCGATTCGGGTTAAAATGTGCTTGCGATGAGTAAGCACATTTTTAATTTAGTATTTGGAAAAAAGGATTATTATTTTGCAACAGTTCGAGTTGAGCGTACGGGGTGGCTGTATGACCGGTATCCGTCGACAGGTATTTCTTCATCGGGCTCTTCCAGTGACGATTGTTTAGGCAAGTGAAAGCAGATGTACTTGATGGTCATTCCCCTTTCAAGCCACATTTGTTCGTAATAGGTCTGTATTTCGGTGAGTGTGTCGTCGGAATCAGCTTTATGCCGCCCATAGAGGTCGTCGGTGGCATCAACGACAGTCAGGTTGTTACGCTTAGCCATGATTGACGTATAGGTGAAAAGAAACGGTGAATCAGTTTTCAGATGTATGAGTCCACCGTCGATGAGGAACTGACGATATCGCTGTAGGAAGAACGTGCTTGAAAGACGTTTTGTGGCTTTCTTCATCTGTGGGTCGGAGAATGTGAGCCATATTTCGCTCACCTCGTCTTCGGCGAAGAATTCATGAATAAATTCTATGCTGGTGCGCAGGAAAGCCACGTTTTTCATACCTTCAGCAAGAGCCGTCTGTGCTCCATGCCACATTCTTGCTCCTTTAATGTCGACCCCGACGAAGTTCTTGTCGGGGAAGCGTCGCGCCAGTCCGATGGTATATTCTCCTCTTCCACATCCCAGTTCCAGGATTATGGGATTGGAATTATGAAAAACCTGTTCGTTCCATTTGCCCTTCAGAGCAAATCCATCTTTCTTCAGCATCCAAAACGGACACTGAATGACGAGTGGATTCTGCTCCATGTCGGCAAATTTCGCAAGCTTTCCTTTACCCAAATTAGTTTACAGTTTATAGTTTTTGAATTTTCTCTTATTAATCGAGTTCCACGATTTGAGTCCAACCATGTGTGTCAGGTTCAATTCCATATTGTATTCCACGCAGGTGTTCGAAGAGCTTACGGCTTACTGGTCCTGGTTCTGGTCCGAAGTCGTAGCGTTTTCCAGTTTCGAGGTCGTCGATATAGGAAATAGGTGATATTACAGCCGCAGTTCCACAAGCTCCGGCTTCCTCAAATGTAGATAGTTCGTCTTCAGGGATCTGACGGCGTTCCACCTTCATTCCGAAGTCCTCAGCAAGCTGCATAAGGCTCTTGTTGGTAATAGACGGCAGAATAGACGTGGAAAGCGGTGTGACGTATGTATTGTTTTTGATACCAAAGAAATTGGCAGCACCACACTCATCGATATATTTCTTTTCCTTTGCGTCGAGATAGAACTCACATGCATATCCGAGTTCGTGTGCTTTCTTGTTGGCAAGAAGAGATGCAGCATAGTTTCCCCCCACCTTATATATGCCCGTGCCGAGCGGTGCCGAACGGTCGTGCTCACGAATGATGACATAAGGATTAGATGCGAAACCACCCTTGAAATAAGGGCCTACCGGAGTGACCAGAATAAGGAACAGATACTCGTCGGAAGGATGCACTCCCACTTGGGCACCTGTTCCGATAAGCAATGGACGCACATATAGAGTAGCTCCACTCTCGTAAGGTGGAATGAATCTTTGGTTGAGTTTAACAGCCATCTTCGCCATCTTTATAAAAAGCTCTGTAGGCACTTCTGGCATGAGTATGCCTCGACAAGTAGACTGGAGACGAGCAGCATTTTCGTCGGGACGGAATAGGCGCACCTTTCCGTCGGGACAACGATATGCTTTCAGCCCTTCAAAAGCCTCTTGTCCATAGTGGAGGCTTGTAGCCGCAATATGCATAGGAATTGTTTCTTCTGAACTAACTTCTATTTCACCCCATTTCCCGTTACGATAATAGCAACGAACATTGTAGTCGGTCCTGTGGTATCCAAAACCCAGGTTTGACCAATCCAAATTTTCTGCCATAATATTATAGTTTTTAAATTTTACGCAAATTTAAATAAAAATTAGGAATTAAGAATTAGGAATTAGGATTTTTTTCATAAGAAGTTGGAGAAGGTAGGGAAGTTATCGCTGCGCTCAGAAGTTAAAGAAGTTAGGGAAGTTATAGTTGCGCCTTGTGGTTATAGAAGTATTTTAGAAACGATGTTATTAAGAATGGACAAAAAAAGAGCAGATGGTGAATCTGCTCTTTTGGTTGCTATGATATTGATATATTGCTATCTGCCTCTTCTAACAGGAACTCCGGAGCCAGAGCTACTTGACGACGGGCGACTCACGTTGCTGTTGCTTGACGATGGACGACTAGAACTGTTTGACGGACGTGAGTAGCTGTTGTTGTTCGACGATGGGCGGCTCACGTTGTTGTTCGACGATGGACGGCTCACGTTGTTGTTCGACGATGGACGGTTCACGTTGTTGTTCGACGATGGACGGCTCACGTTGTTGTTCGACGATGGACGGCTCACGTTGTTGTTCGACGATGGGCGGCTCACGTTGTTGTTCGACGATGGACGGCTCACGTTGTTGTTCGACGATGGGCGGCTCACGTTGTTGTTC